>Ga0182024_10013130_pt1 | contig 16237 bp, 18 predicted proteins | sample P32metaG_FD_120480 | JGI IMG/M metagenome (GOLD analysis project Ga0182024, IMG submission 120480) | Permafrost microbial communities from Stordalen Mire, Sweden - P3-2 metaG (Illumina Assembly) | ecosystem: Environmental > Terrestrial > Soil > Wetlands > Permafrost | place: Sweden: Stordalen... | reverse complement strand
TCCATGATGTCGAGCGACTCGCAGGCGATGGGCAGGGTGGGGGAGGTGATCATCCGGACGTGGCAGACGGCGCACAAGATGAAGAGCCAGTTCGGGGCGCTGGCGTCGGACGTGCATCCCGCCGCGGATAACTTCCGCGCGCTGCGGTACATCGCGAAGTACACGATCAACCCGGCGATCGCGCACGGGATCTCCCATGAGGTCGGTTCCATCCAGGTCGGGAAGCTGGCCGATCTGGTGCTGTGGCAGCCGCGGTTTTTCGGGGTAAAGCCGGAGCTCGTGCTGAAGGGCGGGCTCATTGCCTCCGCGAACATGGGCGACCCGAATGCGTCGATCCCGACGCCGCAGCCCACCTTCTACCGGAACCAATTCGCCGCCCACGGGCGCGCCCGGTACTCCACTTCGGTGACCTTCGTGAGCCACGTGTCGCTTGATTACGGCTTGATCGCGAAACTCAATCTCCAGAAGCGCCTGGTGCCGGTCTCGAACACGCGGAAGATCGGCAAGCGCGACCTTCTGTGGAACGATTCGCTGCCCGCGATCGAAGTGGATCCCGAGACTTATACCGTCAAGGCGGATGGGCGCGAACTGAGGTGCGACCCGGCTCCGGTGCTGCCGATGGCGCAACGCTATTTTTTATTTTAAGGTATCGAAGCGCGCGCCCATCGCTGGCGAACGGCTGATTTAAACTTCTATTTTTTCCACATGGACCTGATTCATGCTCCACTTTCTCATCCGGACCGCGGCGTTCTGGAGATCCTCGTCCCGGTGGACCGTCATACCCTTGTGAAGCGGCGCTGGCGGGCGATCGCCGAGGATGGGCGCGAATTTGGGTTCGACCTCGCGGAGCCGCTGCACGACGGCGCGCCGTTCTTCCACGTGGATGGAACCACTTACGTCATCGCCCAGAAGCCCGAGCCCGTCATCGAGATATCCCTTTCCACGCCGGCGGAGAGCGCGCGCATTGGCTGGCTTATTGGCAATCTCCACTTTTCGCTCGAGGTTCGCGGGGATTTCGTCCGGGTCGCGGATGACCCCGCGCTGAGCCAGATGCTTATCCGCGAACGCATCCCGTACGCGGTGGCGTATCGAGTCTTCCGTCCCATGCGCCAGGCCCATGTCCACTGACTGGCTCCCTTTTGTCCTCCAGACGAGCGATCCGCTTTTCCCCACCGGATCGTATGCCCATTCCTTTGGCCTGGAGGAATTCGCGCGCCTCTCGGGGGCGCCGGGCGAGGCGGATCTTCATCGCTTCCTCGAGCTTCAGATAGTTCCGGCGTTGACTTATCAGGAGCTTCCTTACCTGCGGTTCGCACATACTTACTCTTGCGGGGATGACTTAGCGGAGTTAGTCACCCTCGACCACGAGATCACCGCCTGGAAAATCCCGTCCGAGCTGCGGTCCGCGAGCCTCGGGCTCGGTTCGCGCCGTCTTGATATCCTCCTGAAGACGGCTTCCACTCCGCTTCTTTCCGCCCTCGCGCAGCGGGTCGCCTCGGGGGCGATGCCAGGACACCACATCACCATCTCCGCCGCGCAATACTCCCGCATTCCGCTCGATGCGGCGCTGGCCACTTACCTGTACCAGACGCTCTCCAGTTATTGCGTGGCCGCGTTAAAGCTCATCCGGATCGGGCAGGAGGCGTGCCAGCGCGTGCTTACGGCTTCGCTGAGACGCGCCCCGGCGATCCTGCAAGGCTCCATGGAAGTCGAGCGTGGCCGGGCCGGATGCTTCAATCCGCTCCTGGAGATCGCGAGCATGCGGCACCAATTCGCCGGCGAGCGCCTCTTTATATCCTGAAATGGATTAGTCATCCGCTGAGCTACCGTAAATAATTTCCCATGCATCCAATCCGTATAGGCATCGGCGGACCGGTCGGGTCCGGCAAGACCATGCTTGTGTGGCGGCTCTGCCAATGGCTCCGTGATGACTTATCCATGGCGGTGGTGACCAATGATATCTACACGCGGGAGGACGCGGAGTTTCTCGTGCGCAACGACGCGCTGCCGGCGGACCGCGTGATCGGGGTCGAGACCGGCGGCTGCCCGCACACGGCCATTCGCGACGATACGAGCATGAACCTCGCGGCGGTGGCGACGCTCGAGCAACGCCATCCGGGGCTGCGGCTGATCCTCATCGAGAGTGGCGGCGATAATCTCTCCGCGACCTTCTCGCCGGAGCTGGTCAACTCCTTCATCTATGTCATCGATGTCGCGCAGGGCGACAAGATCCCGCGCAAGGGGGGGCCGGCGATCCGCCACAGCGACTTGCTCTTGATCAACAAGATCGACCTGGCCCCGTATGTGGGCGCGGATCTCGCGGTCATGGAGCGCGACTCGCGGCGCATGCGGGGGGAGCGTCCGTTTCTCTTCGCGGACTTGAAATCCGGGGCGGGGCGGGAAGAACTGCTCGCGTGGATCCATCGCGACCTTCTTTTCGTGTGAATGGCGCGCTCCAACTGGTTTGCGGGCTGGACTCGGCGGGGCGGTCGGCGCTCATCGGGCAATATGTCAGGGCGCCCATGCACATCAGCAAACCATGGTGGGAAGAGGGTTTGCTCATCGTCAATGCCATCAACTCCACGGCCGGCCTGTTCGCCGGCGATACCGTCGATACCGCCATCGAGGTAAAAGCGGGCGCGCAAATGCTGGTGACCAGCGCCAGCGCGAATCGGGCGCACCGGATGCCCACCGGCATGGCCACGGTGCGGCAATCGATCAGTGTCGCGAGCAATGGATGGCTCGAGCTCTGGCCGGCGCTGTTCATCCCGCACGCGGGCAGTTATTACTCGCAGGAGACTTCCATCCAGCTTCAGCCCGGGGCGCGCTTTCTTTCGTTCGAGACGTATGCTCCGGGGCGCGTCGCCTCCGGGGAGGCGTGGAAATTCACGCGGTTCGAGAATCACTTCCATCTCGCCTACGATTCGCTGCCGATCGCGCGCGAGACTTACTCGCTGACTCCCGAGTGTGCTTCCGTCGCGGCGCTCCGGCATCAATTCCCCACGGCCTGCCACGCCGCGTGCTATGCCGTGGGCGCGCACTTTCCCGATGACATGATCGCCGCCATCACCGGCCTCCATCATCCCGATTGCTGGATCGGCTGCACGCGGCTCGCGGCGCCTGCCATCGCCATCCGGATGGTTGCTTCCGATAATCTCCACTTATCCCGGGCACTTACCACGATCCGCGATCATCTCCATGCGGCGTTCGCCCGCCCCGTGCCGCCGCTGCGCCGCTCCTGATCATCCCGGGTTCAATGCTCATGGGTGTGATGCTTGTGCACGTGGGGATGCGAGTGCTCGACACCATCGTGGCGATGCCGGTGAGAGCGCAGCAGGTGTGTCTCCCGCAGGAGTTCCGCATTGCCGAGGATGTCGCGCGGAGTGCCCTCGGCGACGAGGCGCCCGTGGTGGAGCACAAAGCAGTAATCGGCGATCTCCTCGACAATCTCGAGGTCGTGCGTCGAGGTGACGACTGTCTTCTTGCCCCGGCAGTCGATGAGGAAATCGATGATGCCGCTCTGGCTTTGGGGGTCGAGCGCGGCGGTCGGCTCATCGAGGATCAAGACTTCGGGATCGATCGCGAGGGCGGAGGCGAGCGCGACGCGTTTCTTCTCGCCGCCTGAGAGGCGGTGGGGCGCGCGGTCCTTGAGGTCCGAGATGCCGAAGCGCTCGAGCATCCTCGTTACCGCGGCGCGGATTTCCTCCTTGGGCATTTGCATCTGGAGCGGCGCGAAGGCGATCTCGTCATAGACCGTGGGATTGAAGAGCTGCACATCGGGATTCTGAAAAACGAGCGTCACGGCGCGGCGGAATCGGCAGGCGAATTCCTCCTCCATGAGCGCTTCCGCCGTTAATTCGCGGCCCCGGTAGCTGACCGATCCCGAGGTGGCGAAGCAGAGGCCGTTGAGCAGCCGCAGCATTGTTGATTTGCCGGAGCCATTGGCGCCCAGCAGGACAACGCGCCGGCCCTCGGCGATCGAGAGCGAGACGTCCGTCAGCGCCACGGCCTCGGCGTAGCGGAAGGTAACGTGGCGCGCCTCGAAGATCACTGTGCGCCTCCCCACAGCGCGAGAGCGGTCGCGATGGCGAACCCCGCGGCGGCGAGCCAATCGCGGGGCGAGAGCCGGAAATCATCGATCGTGCAGGCGGTGCCGCGGAAGCCGCGGGATTGCATGGCAAGGTAGACCTCCTCGCTCAAGTCGAGGCTCTTGCTCAGGAGGACTCCCGCAGCGGCGCCGGCCATGCGGCGTTGCTCGGGGCGGGAGAGGCGGCGGATGAGCCGGCTCCTGCGCGCCTCGAAGAAATCCTCCGCGAGGCGCAGGAGCAGAAAGATGTAGCGATAGGTCATGCCGAGGACGATCACCAACACCGTGGGGACGCGCAGGATGCGCAGGCCCTTGAGTACATGGGTCCACGGCGTCGTGAGGACGAGCAGGCTGGCGAGCATGGACGCGGTCTCCGCGCGCGCCACGAGGCGGAGCGCGGCCACCAGCCCCTGGCGCGTCATCGGCCAGCCGGCGATGAGCGGATCGCCGGGGGTCAAAAAAATCGCCGGGAGCGCGATGAGCCCGGTGAAAAGCAGGACGCCCAGCCATGTCCGCAATGCCAGCGTGCGGATCGAGATGGAGGAGCACTTCGCCAAAGCCACGCCGAGCAGAAAAATCCCGAGCGTCGCCTCCAGCCTGTGCGCGGAGACCGCCGCGAGGATGAGCGCGAGCAGCCCGCAGAGCTTGACCCGCGCATCAAGGCGCTGCAGGAGGCCCGGGGCGAGGGCGGTATCCTCGCAGAAGCGGGCGTGATCGAGCGTGCCGGCGAGGCTCTCGACGCTTCGCTCGATGAAACCGATCCGCCGCCGCTGGCTTTTTGCGTTGCTCAATGGGCGGCCGGGCTGGGCTGGGGAGCTGAGGGATGCATTCGGCGTGTGAGGAGGCGGATCAAGCCGCCGAGCGCCAGCCACGCCGTGAGGATCAGCCCCGTTCCGAACATCGCCGAGCAGATATATCCCAGTTTTTCGCTCTTGAGGAATCGCGGCGCGTAATCGGGCATTGGCGCGGTCCACAAGGTCGAGAGCTTATCGAGCCCCGCGGGCAGCGCGGTGGGCGGCGCGACATTGCTGGAAGCTGCCGCGATCTGGTGGCGGGTATCGGGGTTCTTCAAATCTTCCGGGCCCCACTCGCCCCACGCGGAGGCCGTCGCCAGCAGGCCCAGCGGCGTGATGAGCATCATCGCTGCGAGGCCTATCCAGAGCGGCCGGAGCTTCTCCCAGCCGCGGGCCTCCGCCGGCATTGGATCATCCTCCGCGGCGCCCGGGGCGGTGCGGCGCAGCAGGCCGGGGTCCGCGCGCTGGAGGTAGGCCACGAGCGCGCCGCCGATGACGAGCTCCGCCACTCCGGCCAGCGAGAGATGGGCGGCGAGCATGGAGGGAATCGAGACGGAGAGGGGGTATGGCGCGTAGAGCGGGGCGCCGGAGGCATCGTGGAAGAGGGCGGGCTGGATGCCGAACTCGATGGCGGCGCAGAGGGCCGAGAGATTGATCCCGATGTACCCGCCCAGCGCGCACGCGACGATGCGCCGCGGCGATGTGACCGCGGACCTGCCGGAGACAAGCCGGTAGACCGCGTAAGCGGCGAGCGAGCCGACGATCGCCATGTTGAAACAATTCGCGCCGTAGGAGGTGATCCCGCCATCGCCGAAAAACACTGCCTGGATGAGCAGGGCGATGGAGACCGCCACGATGGCCGCCCACGGCCCCAGGATCACCGAGGCGATGCCCATGCCCACGGCATGCGCCGTTGTGCCGCCCCAAACGGGGAGGTTGAACATCATGATCACGAAACAGAATGCCGAGATGAGCGAGAGGAGCGGGATGAGCCGCGCCTGGAAGCTCCGCTTGAGCCGCCGGAGCGCGACCGCCCAGAATGGGGCGGCGCCCGCGTACATGACCGCGCATGTGGAGGGGCTCAGGTATCCATCGGGGATATGCATGGGGTTTAGAACGTCAGCGTAAAGCGCAGGCCCATCACCAGGGCATTGGCAAGCGGCGCGGCGCCGCCGCCGGGGTTGAAGACATATTGCAGGTCGGGTTGCACGGAGAGATGGTCGTTGACCGCTGCCTGGTAAACGAGCTCGATGATGCTCTCGTAGTGCCGCGCGGGGGCGGTGCCCGCATTGTCGGGTACGCCGTCGCTGACCTTCGTGTAGGCAAAGCCGAGGCCTGTCAGATCCTTGTCGCGGCCCGGCACGAGCCCGGCGTAATTGCAGCCGCACTCGCATTCGAAGTTCAGCAAATTGCGGCCGGCCGGGGTGAAGCCCAGGCGCAGGAAGCCGCGCGGCCCCTCGTCCGGCGCGCCCGGCTTGTGCCAGAGCTCCTGATCGACGACGGCGTAGAGGCCGTAATCTCCGTGCAGCGTGCCGCCGGTCTTGATGTCCGTGAAGTCCTCCGTATTCAGGAAGCCGCCGAGCTTGCAGGTGCCGCTGAGCGGGCGCTCCGTGGGCGCGGTGGTCTTCCCATCGGCGGGTGCGGGGGGCGGGGGGTTCGTGGTATAATCGGCCTCGGCGAGACAGAGCGCGCCGTTGCGCGGGTTGAAGTTGAAGTTCGTGCCATTGCGGTCGGCGCTGTCGAGGGCGCCGGTGCTTCCGTCGAATACGCCCGCGAGGAGCGCCCAGTGATCGTCGGGTTTGAAGATCATCCGCACCCCCGGGGCTGCCGCGGGGTAGACGGGCGCCTCCATATTTAGAGAAATCGTGGCCAGGGCCCCAAACGCGCTGTTTATGAAGAACGATCCGTAAGCCGTCAGGAAAAAATCGGCGTCCGCCGGGATTTGGCCGACGCGAATCGAGAGCTTGCCATCGAAGAGGTCCTGCTCGAGCCATAATTGGAAGAGGCGGGGATAATGGTACGCATCGATGTTGCTGACGACATTGAGGTCGTGGACATCCGCGCGGGTGAGGCTAGACCCGTGGGGGAGATACATCGCTGCGGCGAAGCTCGCGCCGGGCCAGTGGGCCAGGGTCGCGAGATCGAGCTGGATGCCGGCGTCGAGCACGCCGTCGTAGATGGCGCCCTGGCGGTAACCGCCCCTGGGATTGCCGAGCACCTCGCCGACGTAGGTCAGGGGAAACGTCACTCCAGCGGAGGCGAGCGCGGTGTAAGGATTCCATGCCGTGCCCGGCTCCGCGGGTGAGGGCGCCGGGTCGCCCGCGCTTGCTCCGAGAGCGGTCTCCAGTAGCAGAAGGAGAGTAAGAGCGTACCGTTTCATCCAGGGATGGATAGCGGAAAATTCCCCGCGTGGCTTGTGTTTTTGGCTCCCATGGGCCGGGGTTCCGAGGCTGCGAGTATTCCGTTTTAGCGCTTCGTACTACCGGGCTTCAAGGGCGCTTGCCGGCCGGCGTCTTTCCCTGGATCTGCTTTCCGCTATGCGCGGGCCAGACGGCGCGATCCATAATAGGAGCCGATCACCACGGCCGCTGCCAGCGCCTGCGCCGCGAGCGTTTCCACCGTGGGGAATACCGAGAACCATACCCCCGCCCATGCGGGGATCACCGGCTCCAGGCGCGCGATATTTGTCGTCGGCAGCCAATGGGCCAGTTGCATTTCCTGCGCCTGCTCGCCCACCATGACCAGCAACACCACCCCGAGCAGGACTCCTGTAAAGATCAGCATCTTCCGGTACGGCAGGCGTTGCTGCCCGACGAAAGTCAGCGCGGCGACCACCGCGGAGAGCGCGAGGCCGACCGCCGCCCCCGTGAGCACCGTCCAGCCTCCCATCTTGAGATAGTAACCTTGCAGGAAGAGCACTACCTCGAATCCCTCCCGGTAGAGCGACGCGAAGCCGAGCATCCCCAGCCCCCACAAGAGCTTGCTGGTCGTGCGCTCGGCCTCGGGCTGCTCCTCCACCTCGCTGAGGAGCGCCTTCTTCTTGCGGTTGTGGAGGGAGATCCAGCCGCCCCAGTAGATTTTGTGGAAAAACCAGTTCATCACCACCAGCAGGACGATGACCGCGAGCAGGCCGCTCGCCGCCTGCAGGTTCAATGCCGAGATGCTCTCGCCCAGGTCGCGCAGGATGCCGACCGCGATAAACCAGGTCACGATCGTTGCGATGAATGCGACGCCCGCCCCCGCGACCACCGGCCGCCGGAGCTCCCGCCGCGCGCCCGTCATGCTTGCGGTGATCGCCGCGAGCACCAGGATGCACTCGAGGCCCTCGCGGAAGACCAGCACGCCCACGTCCATGATCGCGCCGGCCTTGCTGGTATTCGCCAGGGTCGGGTCCGGCGAGCCTCCGGCGGTCACTCCCTGCCATACGAGAACCGCTGCCACGGCAGCCGCCGCCGCTATCAGAAGGACCTTCACCGTTTTCTTGATCGGTTTCGCATCCGCAGGAAGCTCGGGGGCGGCGAATTTTGCGAGATGGGCCTGAGAAGAAGTCATAAGGCGGGGTTAAGGGCTGGTTGGTAATTAAGGCGGGTGACTGCTTAAGTGAGAATGAGTCTCAAATGCAGCATCGTCAACGTCTTTTTCTCCTTTTCTTTGCGCCTTCCGACTACCCACGGTCCGACGTTCCTTGACACGCTCCTTCAAAAGCGCCCATCAATAACGCAATGAAATTTTCCCGGTGTCCCGCCACGGTTCTTTGCTTCCTTGCCTTCGGCCTCGCCGCGCACGGCGGGCTCTTCGTCGCCGCCATCTCGACCCGCACCTATACACTCAACGGGCGTGGCGAAATCGCGATGCATCCCGGCAACCAGCGGGAGTTTGTCGATGTGGCGGCACAGAACTCGAGCCTCAGCCCGAAGAGCCTCGTCCTCGCGTACGATACCGTGGCGGATGCGCTCGAGGTCGTGCGGCGCGATGACGGGACGGTTGTCTCGACCGTCATGACCTTCGTCGGGACCACCGACGTGCTCACGGCGGGGAAGGACCGGGAGTACCGGCAGTCGCTGCTCGCGCTGTCCGGGACGGACACGCCGATCGCCGGCAGCGTCGACGGGCCGATCCACATTGGCTACGACGGTTCCCTGAATATTATCGCGTACCGGTGGGAAGGCGATTTTCAGTACAGCATCCCCGGCGACAAGAACACCCCCAATCGCGTTGTCCATGGCCATTTCGTCCTGGGCGACGAGCTTAAGACGAAGGCGACGCCGTAGCGCCCGACGGATGATTGCTGACCGGTTCCGATTCGCGCGCCGCACCGCCGCGGTCCGCGGCACCCCCCGCCTCCCCCCGTGCGCGTAGCCGCCGTCATCCCGCTCTTCAATCACGAGCGATACATCGCGGATGCACTCCGCGGGCTGCTTGCGCAAACGCGCCCGCCGGATCGCATCATCGTTATTGACGATGGGTCCACGGATCGCTCGCTCGATGCCGCCCGGGCGGTGGCGGACGCGCGCATCACCATCCTCTCGCAGGAGAACGCCGGCGCGCACGCGGCGCTCAATCGCGGGATCGCGCTCGCCGCGGATGCGGACTTCATTGGCATCCTCAATTCCGACGACGTGTACGAGCCGGAGCGCCTGGAGTCTTGCCTCCGCTGCCTGGAGCTGCACCCGGCGGCAGCGGTCGTTGCGACGCGCCTCAAGATGATCGATGGGGAGGGAGTCCTCCTCCCGGCCGGCGATCCGCGCGCGCGCTGGCTGCGGTCGGTCTGGCATGCGCGCCCGGAGTCGCTGTGCGCATGGCTGGGGATCGCGAATTTCACGAAGACCACGAGCAATCTCTTCGGGCGGGCGGAGTACTTCCGGGGACACCCGTTCCGCCCGTATCGGTACGTCCACGATTATTATTTCGCGCTTGCGGCGGCGATCGAGGATCGCCTCGTCCTGCTCGATGAAGAGCTCCTGCGCTACCGGGTCCACGGCGCGAATACCATCAAATCCGGCCCGGGGGAGAGAGTGCCGCGCGAAGTGCTGCGCATGAACATCGATGTGCTGCGCGCGTTCGCGCCGGCGCTGGCGGAGTCGCCCGCGGTCCGCGGCCGGTGCGCGGAGTATTTCCGCACGCTCTCGCTCAATTCCGCGGATTTCCGGCTCGAGCCGTTTCTTCACCTTGCCGCGCGGCAATTCGCGGCGCTGACCGACGGGGAGACGGAGGCGCTGTGCGAGACGCTGGACCCCGCGCGGTTCCCGGAGTTGCTGGCGGGGAAGAGCGGCGCCCTTCGCGAGACGCTGGCCCAGGCTTCTTGCGAGCGCATTCTCCAGCGCCTGGCATCCTCGCGCTGGCTGGCGCTGGGGCGCATCCTCGGCGCGTCGCCGCGTCTTTATACGGATGCGCCCACGGCCGAGGGGCGGCTTGCCGCATTGCGCAATGCGTGCTCCCGTTCTCCGTGGTTCCGGCTGGGGCAGAAGCTGGGCTTCATCTACTCCGACCCCGACACCCACTGAGTGGGGCGGGGGCTCTTATGCCCCGAAGACGTACTTCCGCCAGTCCTCCGGGAGCGGGGCGCTCTCGATGTCGCTCGCGATCCGCCCCTCGAAGGAGGGGTCGAAGGAGGTGCTCGTGCCGTACACCATGATCACGTCCCGCGCGCCTTCCGCGCGCAGCGCGTGGGCGACGCCGGCGGGGATGACGATTCCGACGTTGTTGTTGCCGCGCTGGTCATCGCCTTCGATCAAGAGCCGCATGACCTGGCGATCCATGCCCTCCCGCTCATCGACCAGCACCATCTCGACGGACCCCTGGACAAAGAACATCACGTCCCATTGCTCGCGGTCGTACGGGCGCAGCTCGAAGTTCGCAGGCACTTCCTTGAAGAGCCTGGAAAACCATTCCGCGGGCATGGTCCCCTCCGGGATGGATGGCGGGTGGACGTGGAAGCCCTTGGCCGTATTGGCGAACATCGTCGCCGTCGCCCATTGCCGGGGCCAGAGGCCAATCCGGCCCAGCTCTCCCTCGCCCCGGCGCGCGAATTCCCCGAAAAACCCGCGGTGCCGCTGCGGGTAGACGCGGCGGGCGAAGATTTCCACCCCGGGGATCCAGCCCAGGTGCATGCGGTCGGCGCCCACCAGTTCCCCGGCCTCGACGCCGGAGGTCGCGAGCCGCTCCGCGAGCGATTTCTGGTGATAGTCGCGCTGCTTTAATTCCGCCCGCGCGTTTGCGCGCAAGCCCTGCCATTGGGAATTCATAACCGGGGGAGAGTAATGATTCGCCCGCCAATGAAAACCCAAATATGGGCCCGTCCGGTCAGGCTTTCGGCTTCCTGTTTTTCTTCGGTTCCACCCCGAGGCAGGTCCGCAGCAGCTCCGGGCGGGCGTCGTAGAACGGCTCATCCCGGGTGTTCGCGCTGAAGCCCGCGCCTTCGTAGTCCGCGATGACCTCGTGGATGAAGACCTTGCGGATCCGGGGATCGCCGAAGCACCGGATATTCATCGCGTAATCCGCCATCGTCCTGAATTTCCACTCGAATCCGCCGTGCCAGTCGAAGATGCGGCGGTCGTAGAAGATCGCCTGCTGGCAGGGGGTCCGCGTGCGGAATTTCTCCGGGGTCCACTCGCCGTCCCAGATGAGCTGCTTGTCGTGCATGAAGACATTGCCGTAGACGAACCCGGCGCGCGTGCGCGGGATGTGGCGCGCGACCTTTGCCAGTACCCCCGGCCGCAATGTGTCGCCGGCGCCCAGGAAGTAGAGGTACGGGGCTCTGGAGCGGGCGATGCCCTTGTTCATCGCATCGTAGACGCCGGAGTCCGGCTCGGAGATCCATTGGACCCGGCCCTCGTGGCTGCGCAGCACGTCGAGCGTTCCGTCCTGGGAGGAAGCGTCGATCACCCATAGCTCCCACAACTCCGCCGGCTGGCGGAGGATCGATTGGATGGATCTCTCGATCTTCTCGGCCGACTCGTAGACCGGGATGACGATCGAGAAGAGGGGGCGCTCGTTGCGGCGGTTCCGCAACAGGTCCGCGAGGTTGAACCCGCCTGGACGCCCGCGTCCGGCAGCTTCTTCCTTCAATCTGGCAGTCTTCATCGCTTTCACCCCCGCGCCGCTTCCTCGCATAATTGCAGCAGCTTGCGGCCGTGCAGCCGAGCGAATTCGCGCTCGCGCTCGAGGAACTCCGCCTCCCGCGCCATGTCCGGGCCCGGGGCGAGCGCGTGCCAGTGGGCCTCCAGCAGCGCGGCCAGCTCGCCGGCCTGGTTCCACTCGAAAAAGCCGAGGGCGCCGGGCGCCTGCTCCCGGTGTGTCGCGATGGCGGAGCAGATGAGGGGCCGGCCGAGGGCCTTGCCATCCTGGACGACCGTGCTCCAACCCTCGCTTTGGGAAGGCTGGACCATCACTGCCGCGGCGCGCATCAGTGCGATCAACTCCCCGTAGGCCACCTGGCCGAGTACCGTTATCTCGCCCGCCAGCCCGGCCTGGGCGATCCGTTGCAGGAGCTCGGAGACCGTCCGGTTTTGCGGGTCGCGAAAGTCGCTGGGCTGGCCGGTCATCACCACGGGAATACGAAGGCCGCGCGCGTTGAGCAGCGCGACGGCGTCCACCACGACGCGGTGATTCTTGTGCTGCCAGAACTGGTTGGCCACCAGCGCGAACTTCTCGGGCAGATGGTATTTTGCGACGGTGGCCATTGTCGCTTGAAGGTCCGCGGCCTGGGGCGGATGAAACGCGAAGAGCGAGGGGAACGGGAGTACCCGCGCCTTGGGGGTGTACTCGGGGAGGAAACCGGCGAGGTCATTGCGCGCGCTCTCGCTGGAGAGGAGGATCAGTTGCGAGCGCTGCGCAAGCTCGCGGTACGCGCGGTCCCGGCTGGCGAGCGATGCCTTGGAGTAATACTGCGGCCAGTGCCGGTGCTGGAAATCGGGAATCCACCCGATGGTCGGGACCGGCGCGCGGGGGAGGTCGATCTGGAGGACCGGCACGAGCACGGATGCCTTGTAGCGGAGCGCGGTCTCGTACAGCTCCGATTTATCACCCAGCCGGCGCATGGAGCGGAGCCACCTCTCGCCCGGGGCATAATGCGGTTTCTTGAAGTGGCGGATCGTCGCGGGCAGGGTGTCCTCCTTCGCGCCGCTTATCTTGCGGGAGAGGAGCATCAGCTCCGTCCGCCGGCCCTCATTGGCGGCGGCGAGGCTCTCGACGAGCATCCGCGTGTAGCTGCCCCCTGCCGCCCACCAGTCCACGGCCATATTCACCACACCTATGCGCGAGAGATCACCCATGGCCCTGCCATCGTGTTACCGTCTCGGCGAGGCCGTCGCGCAGCGGCCGCGGCTTCCAGCCGGGGGCGAGCTCGCGCAGGCGCGCGATATTCGCCTCCCAGTGGGCCGGGTCGCCGGGCCTCGTGACCCCGTGGCACATGAGCATCTTGTCCTTCTCCACGACGCGTTTCATCTCCTCGACCAATTGGGAGACGGAGGTTTCCGTACCGCTCGCGACATTGACGACCGTGCAGCCGCGCTTTGGGCGCTGCGCGAGGGCGAGCAGGGCGGCGGCGACATCGTCCACGTGCAGGAAATCGCGCGTCTCGCTGCCGGTGCCCTGGAGCTCGACCACGTTCGCCTCGCCCGCCAATTGGCGGTAGACCTCCCATACCAGCAGGCGCCGCTGGCGCGGGCCGTAGACGGAGAAGAGCCGGCACACCACGACGCGGAGGCCCATGCAATCCGCCGCTTCGCGGCCCAGCAGCTCGCACGCGGCCTTGTGGAAGCCGTATGGCGAGATCGGCGAGACTGCGCCGGTTTCCGCCACGGGGAGGATCGAGGGATTGCCGTAGACCGCGGCGCTCGACGGGATCAGCAATACCGGGGAGATCGCAGCCCTGCGCAGGCCGTCCATCGTGTTTGCGAGGGTCATCGCGCTGGCGCGCAAATCCTCCAGCGGGTCCGCGAGGGAATCGCCTACCGACGCGCTGCCCGCGGCGTGCAAGACCGCATCCGGGCGCCATGAGCGGAAGGCGACGGCGAGATCCGAGTGGAGGCTGTCCGCGTGGACGTGCTCCCCGGGCCAATCCGGCTCCGGCTGGGAGGAGCGGCTGATCCCGAGCACGTCGTGCCCGGCCGCGGCCGCGTACCGCGCAAAGCTGCCGCCGATGAACCCGCGGCTGCCGGTGATCGCGATTCTCATGGCAGGTCTCCCAGGGCGGTGCTCGCAGCGAGCTTGGGCCCCTTGCAGCGGGGGTAATCGCGGCGCAGGCCGGCCTCGTACTCCTGCTCGTCCGGGACCGGGGGCGCCGGCTCGTTTGCCTGCACGGGCACCCATTCGGCGCGAGCGATGTCATAGCGCCGCAGGACCCGTGCGGGATTGCCCACCGCCAGCGAGAAGGGCGGGATGTCCCGGGTGACGACCGTGCATGCGCCGATGATCGACCCGTGACCGATCCGCACATTCCCCAGCACCGTTACGTCCGCGCCCAGCCAGCAGTTCACCCCGATGTCGATTTCCCCTTCGGTCGTCACTCCGCTCTTGATGTACGGCACAAAGGGCGAGGTAAAGACATGATTCGCTCCCAGGAACCGGCATTCCGTCCCTGTGAGGCAATATGCCCCCAGGCGGATGCGGCGCGCCGCGGAGAAGAAATTGCGCCGGCCGACGAAACAACTGTCCCCGATAACGATCGCGGGCTCCTCCGCGTCCCGGTGGTTCACATTGAGCCAGGTGTACTCCCCCACCACGCAATCCTGCCCGATCCGGACGTTCTTCCACCCCAGCACGTGCACCGTGGCATCCAGGAAGGTGTTTTTCCCGACGTTGGCCTTGCGGTACTTCCGCATCTCCTCCGCAGCCGGGCCGGGCGGCTCCGCCGATGGGGCATGCGCTGTTGGCTTCGAGAAAATGCGATCCAGGAAACTCATGGAAAACCGCACCGTACCAGAACCGGCTCCGCAAGCCAGCCACTTGCACCTGCCCAAAAAAACGCGCCGGCCGCGTGCGTGCGGCTTGGCCGGCTCGCGTGACTCAGACCGCGCCGTCCGCTTCCGCGTCGCGGCCGAATGTCGCCATTAGCGTGCGGCCAAATGTGAGCACATCCGCGAGAAAGGCGACCGGCGTGAGCAGCACGCTCCCGTAGCGCAGAAAGAGAAGGTCCCAGCGCTCCATCCTGCCCGGCGGGAAATACCAGACCGCGGCCGCGAAGCAGGAGCAGGCGGCGGCGTTGAGCGCGACGTGCAGGGCGGAGTAGGGCAGGGCCCGGCGGCGCAGCTCCCCGAGCTGCCGGGGGTAATCCGCGAGAAGCACGCGGAGGTGATCCTCCATCACCTTGCGCGGGAGCAGTTTCGCAACGCGGGATAAAAATGCTTTGTTCGCATCGGCGGAGAGCCATCGAAAAATACCTGCGGCAGCGAGGAGGAAAAGGAAAGGAGGAGTCATATCAGGAACGCAAGGTGATCTTATTATCATAATATTGCCCATATTCCAACCGACTTTTTTCGCCGCGCAATCTTCCTTGGCGCCGATCTTCCGCCGGGAGGAGGGATCCTGCTACTCGGCGAAGCCCCGCCAGGGATCCGCCATCGCGACGCGCTCCCCCTTCTCCACGAATCCGCCGGCGAAATCGATGACGCACATCGCCCCGTAGCGGACGTGCGCCCCGCAGGCGGCGCCGGCCACCTTGAAGTCGCGGCAGAAGATATTGCGGCGGTGACCCCGGCCGGGGACGCCCTGATCGACGATCAATGTCACCACGATGGTCCGGGCATCCATGTAGCCGTATGAGATGTTCTCGCCCGCGCGGCCGGTCCATTGCCCCCATCTCGCCATGCGCGACCATGGGGTGCTGCCATCGGGGCCGCGGTGGCCGATGGCGCCGGTCGCGCCCTGGCTGCTGACCTGCTCGCGGGCGCTCATGGAGAGGCCCTGCGTGGATTGCAAAGGATCGAGCGGCCGCTGGCGCTCCAGGAAGGCGACGGTCTCCGCCACGCACCGGCCATCGGCGCCGGGCAGTGCGCGCATCCGGGCTTCCACGATGGAGGCGTACCCGGCGGGCTGCGTGCGTGCGAGGTTGATTTCCGCCAGGACGGCCGCGTCGGTCGCGGCGCGGGAAATCGAGGGGAGCAGGAGGAGCAGGAAGAGGAGGCCGTGTTTCACAGCCCTCCAGGGAGCAGTCCCAGTGCCAGAACGCGGGGCGCCGCGGGGTCCCGCTGCAAGCGCCTCATGCGCCTGGGCTTGGCAATGCCGCGGGCGGGACGGGGGAGGGGGCCAGGGCGGGGGGAGGCGTGCCGGGCTGGGGAGCCGTGGCGGCGGGGGTTGCATCCGTGCCCGTCACGGGAGCGCCGGTGGCTGAGAGGTCGGGGGTGGGCTGGGCGTT
>Ga0182024_10013129_pt1 | contig 16238 bp, 7 predicted proteins | sample P32metaG_FD_120480 | JGI IMG/M metagenome (GOLD analysis project Ga0182024, IMG submission 120480) | Permafrost microbial communities from Stordalen Mire, Sweden - P3-2 metaG (Illumina Assembly) | ecosystem: Environmental > Terrestrial > Soil > Wetlands > Permafrost | place: Sweden: Stordalen... | reverse complement strand
CTAGGAGCTAGCTGAAAAAGCGCTCCGCGAGGCCGATCTGAGCGAATTCGAGAAGGTCTTGCTGCGCGGACTGCTCAGAGTGCGGTGGCTCTGTCAGACGGAGTCCATTGGGAATTAAGGAAATGGCTCACCGCGACGTACCACCGAGGTTCATTGCGGGACCACGGCGGAAGAAATTCAGGTGAAAAACCAGAGAGCTGGAGATTCATTCTAGCTGAATGCTGCAAGTGCCAAAATGCGAATGGACCGATTCCAAAAGGCTGCAAGTTTTGTGCTCAAGCTGCCGTCAGCGATTCGCACCCGCTTAGAAGTCCAGGCGAAGTCCCAATTCAATCCACCGCGCGCTGTTGGTGCGATTGGGCGGCGTATACGTGCTGGTGATCACACCGAAGGTGGCCGGGCTCGTAACGTTGATCGTCGGGTTGGCGAAGTTCTCATGGTTGAAGATGTTGAAGAAATCCGCCGAAAATCCGAGCTTTAAATGCTCCTTGATGTTGGTGCTCTTTCCGAACCGCATGTCGAAGTTCCAGAAAGGCAGGCCGTACATGGGGTTGGCGCGCCCAGTACGTCCGTTACTGGAGATTTGGACGTAATTGAAGTCGCAGAGGGCCGCTCCAGGATTAGAGAAGATGTCGAGGTTCGTTCCGGTCGCGCCTCCCACGCTGGTGCCCACCGCACCGTTGAAGTAGCTGTTACTGCAAGTGGTGTTATTCGACACGTTATGATTCAGGCCGGTGGAGGGAAGCCCGTTGACCGGAACCATGTAGTCGGCGGTTCCGGTGAGCGAAGTGCCGCCGCCCCAAACCTGGCTGCCCTCAGTAACATAAATGGGTAGCCCGGTCCACGCCGTGAAGATGCCCGACGTATACCAACCGCCGATGATCTGATCGATGAAGTTCCCGGTGTGAAATAAGTGCCCCTTACCAGCCGGCAGGTCGTACTGGTAATACGCGTTGATCACGTTGCGCCGATCATAAGCGGAAGGACCGTATCCGACGTTCGGATTGAAGCTGTTCGAATAGCCTCCGGCGGCGTTCTGATTCGATACGCCGTCATCTAGCGCCTTCGAATAGGTGTAGTTGCCACTCACCGTAAAGCCGCGTGACAAGCGTTTGGTGAGCGTGAGAAGCCCGGCGTTGTAGTTCGCCTGCCCGTTGTAGGCCTTGATGGTCATGACCTGCGCCTGATCGCTATCGTAGGCCTGCAAGCCCAGCTGACGCCGGTAAGCGTCCAGGTTGAGGAAGAGCTGGCCGACATTGCCTTGCGTGAAGAACGAGGAGTTACCCTTTACGATGTACGCCGTCGCCGACGCCGTCCCCTCAAGCTTGGCTAGGCCTGGGAGTTGGTTTTCGAACCATGGTTCGACCGGCGCAGCCTGCCCAGCGCGAAGCGCATTGGAAACCGCGTCGTAGGCTTGGGCGAAGGATTGGCCGGAAGCCGAATCGACGAACATATACGGCGAGTTGTTCAGGTTAATCGCTTCCGGCAGATGGCGCGCCTCCCGGCCGATGTAGGCGGCTTCGAGGATCATGTTGCCGGGCAACTCGCGCTGAATACTGAAATCGAAATTGTAGCTGCGCCCGACCTTCATATTGGGATCCAGGCCCTGGTCGTAAAGTTGGCTGCCGGGAGCGGGAACGATGGGCGATGTAAGGGTACCTGGCGTCGGAAGCGGGAGCGTCCCGTCGGTTCCCACTCGAAAACTGGATAGACCCGGATTGGCGCTGCCGGCCGATGCGCTGCATCCCGCTCCGCCAGCGCCGGTGGCGTTGCAAAGCGGCGCGCCCACCTGGATGATCTGCGCGAAGCCAATGCCCAGCATCGTGTATTCGATAGTCTCCACCGTGAGGCTTTTGTCATAAACCATGGCGAATCCGCCACGGATCACCGTCTTGCGATCGCCCAGAATCTTGCCCATTACGCCGCCCTTCGCCGAAGGGTTCCAGGCGAGCGAAGCGCGCGGAGCGACGTCGCCGTAATCCGCATTGAATACCGGCTTATTCGCGCTGTTGACCGGCTCCCACGCCAAGGTGGGGTTGTAAATCTGCCCCGCCAGCGCCGCCTGCTGCTTTGCCGCCAGGTATGCCGAGGTGTCTATTTCCTGGCCGTTAGCGGCGTTGACCATGATCGTTTGCCGACCGTCCTTTTCTGTCGGTGCGGTCATAAAGCCATAAGACAGGCCGTAATAGAGCGTCAGCGAGGGCTTAATGCGCCAGGAATCCTGCAAATAAAAGTAAGTTGCCCACTGGCTGGTGATATTCTGTATAAGCGTGCCGAAGGGCAGCGGGTTCAAGTTCTGATCGCGCGCTATCATGATGCCCACATTGTCGACCAAGCCCAGAGCCGAGGCGTAATACCGGTCCCAGTTGGTCGATTGACTCGAAGGAATGCAGTTGCTGGCGACGGAACCACCGCACGGGAGCGGCCGGTCAGTGGAGGGAATCGACAGATAGGTTTGGTCGCCGTCGACCAGCGCAGACAGCGACGTGATCGTCCCCCCGTAAACCTTGTCGGCGCGCGCGTGCGTAAACGGCAGTTGGTTAATCTGTAGGCCGTACTGGATCTGGTGCTTGCCCCAGATCTTGGTCATGTCGTCGTTCAATTCCCTGTCCTGTTGCCACTGCTCCTGGATTCGGGCGCGCGAGACGTCCATATCGATGGGAGAGTCGATAAAACTGCTGAGGCCGCTGCCGACTAGCATAGCGACGGGGCCAGCCGCAGTCATCGTCCCGGGAGTGTTTAAAATTCCGGCAGATGTGGTTGGCGTCTGCGCATCGCCCTGGCCGGTATCTCGCACCCAGCCCATCCGGAATACGTTCAGCAACGTCGGCGAGATCTGCCAGGTAAGCGAAGCCGTGGGAACCATGACGCGCTCCGGTGAGGGACGCACCGACTGGGCATTACCGTTTAGGATGGAGATCTGGCTCGATGTCAATTGGTCGATCCGATAGTAGGTGAGACTGGTATTCAACGTGAATTTCTCGTTGAAGACGTGATCTAAGCGCAACACACCGTAATCGGTCTTAATCGGCGTACCAACCTGGGCAAAGTAACTACCCGTGTTCAACCCGTCGCCCCCGGCCAGGTTCGGCAGTGGCATCTCGTTCCACTGGGCCGCGACCGACGGATTGAGGCCGAGCCCGCGTGGATCGCACGCGCTATTCCCGTTCGGGCCGCAGACCGCTGCGGTCTTCAAATTGAACTGCTCCAGGGAGGAACCGTTCTGAACCTCGATGATGCCCTGCCGCAAGGTCGCAGTCGGGACCGTCCGCGTCACGCCCACCACAGTGTTAAACCTGCGCCCTTCGTAGTTGCCAAAGAAGAAGGTCTTGTTCTTCTGTATGGGTCCTCCCAGGCGTCCGCCGAACCGGTTGTCGTGGATGATTGCCTTGGCCAGACCGGCTCGATTGTTGTCCCAGGTATTCGCGTTCAGATCGCTGTTCTGGAAGTTCTCATACAGCGCGCCGTGGAAGTTGTTGGATCCGCGGCGGCCGATCAGGGTGATCTGGGCCCCGGAGCCGCGCATCGACGCCGCGTTCGGGTTGGCGACATTGGCGCGGAACTCTTCTACGCTGTCCGCGGGCGTAGGAAGCGAACCCGCGGTGGCAACCAGGTTGGCGGTGATATCGATGCCATCGAGCGTAACGGTGTTCTGATCGTCGATCGCGCCGCTCACTCGCATCGTCAGCCCGTTCCCGCCGGCGACCACCCCCGGCTGAAGATTCATCAGCTCCACGGCGTCGCGCTGCAACGTCGGCAGGCGTAGAATATTGTCGGTCGAAACCACGTTCCCAATCTGCGCATCCGTGGTCTGCAACTGCGCCGCCGCCGTGGCTGTCACCTCTACTGTTTCCGTGGCGCCGCCTACTTCGAGCTTCACCGGAATCGTGTTGGTCTTTGCCACGTCAACCTGGATATCGGTGACGGCGGCGGTGCGGAATCCGGCCATCGTTACTGTCAACCGGTAGGTTCCCGGCGGCACCACGGGAAAATTGAAGCCGCCCGAGTCGTCGGCGGTCGCCGTCAGCGCCGCGTTGGTGCCCACGTTGATTAATTGCACTTGGGCCTTGGGCACAACGGCGCCGCTCGGATCGGATACCGTGCCGATCACTTTTCCAGTGGTGCTGGTCTGTGCTCTTACGTTCGGTTCCGTCAACATGACGGCTAAGCTCGTCGCCAGCAGCACGGCCGCTGAGAAACTGAATCGCCGAAAACTCTGCGTTCTCATCGATTGCTCCTTTCAGAAGTTCGGAGTTAGCGCGGAGTGAGGATTGAAATCAGGCAGGCTTTTTGAACCGCAACAGAGCGGTACAGAACGGTTAATTGGCCTCGAACCTCGTTTGAAAATCCCCGCAGGGGCCCACCACTTCTCCGGACAATTACCTCACAAGAATTCCTTGCAGATACTAACAACCATTCATCAGGTTGTCAATAGCATCGACACTCCGGCACTTTTAAACAGATTTGGACCCCGCAATTCGAGGGCTCACATTTGACCGCTAGACTAAGCGATGGTGGGCAACCTGGCATCCGGAAACTCGGGCTTATCACAAGCTGAATCGATTGCTCTATCTCGTTCCCACTGCTTGGTGTGTTTCTCTGTCCGAGATTGATGCGATCAAGCTAACCGTTGGCCTCAAATCATATCTGAAGATCCGCCACGAAGTCAAGACCTTTTGTGGTGGGCTCTGAAAACCTGCCCTCAGGCCTAGCGTTTCCTGAATGAATTTCGGACAGGGCGCAAAGATTCCGATGGCCCACCCGCGCCAATTGTATTACGATGTTCACATCAAGGAGGCCGATCTTGACACGACGCCAATTGCTCGCTCCCGCTCTCTTTTTGGTCGCCACGTTGCTTCCCGCCCAGACCAAACTACTCCGCCAACCTTCTTACTCGAAGGGAAAAATCGCTTTCAGCTATCTCGGCGATATCTGGATCGCCAATGAAGACGGGGCCGCGTTGACGCGCCTTACCGATAGCGTCGCCCGCGAAGTGTTTCCGCGTTTTTCGCCCGATGGAAACTGGATCGCATTCTCCTCGAACCGCGCCGGGAATTTCGACGTGTACGTGGTGGCGGCGAGCGGCGGAAAGCCGCGCCAGCTTACCTTTCATAGTGCCAACGACAACGTGATCGGCTGGACTCCCGACGGCAAGCGTATCATTTTTGAATCTCAGCGAAATCAGGGCGCATTCCCTAACGTCGCTACGCTCTTCGAAATCTCGCCTGACGGCGGACTCGAGCAGCCCGTTCCCACCGATTGGGGCTCCTGGGCCAGCTACTCCGCCGACGGTTCGAAACTCGCCTTCAGCCGGCATCCGGGCGTCTGGTCGCGGAAACACTATCGCGGCAGCTACTCGGTCGATCTGTGGCTCGAAAACATCGCGTCAAAACAATTCACGCGCCTCGGCGACGAGGATTACAAGGGCAACTACCTCTGGCCGATGTACGGCCGCAACGGCGAGATTTATTACGTCGCCGATGAGATGCCGAACGAAAAATCCGTGAAGTGGGGGAGCCCGGAGATTTACAAGAGCGCGAATAACATCTGGAAGATTTCAGAACGGGGTGGCAAGCCGGTCCAGGTCACGAATCACTCCAGCGGCAACTTATTTTTCCCCAGCATCTCCGCCGACGGGAAAACGATCGTCTACGAGCAGGATTTCGGACTCTGGAAGCTCGACACCGCCAGCGGCAAGAGCACCGAAATCCGCATCGACATCAAATCCGATTCGAAGGAAAACGACACTGAAGTCGTCACGATTAATAATGAGGCGCAGGCGTTTCATCTTTCGCCCTCGACCCGACGCGCCGCGATTGCGACGCATGGCGAAATTTTCACCGTCGCCACTGGGCGCGGCGAGATACAGCGCGTCACCGTCACGCCGTGGCGCGAAGACGATCCGCGCTGGTCGCCCGATGGAAAATGGATCGCCTTCGTTTCCGACCGCACCGGCCGGCAGGAAATCTGGATCGCCGACGAGATGGGCGGCGGCCTGAAAAAAATCAGCGACGCCGATTGCGATAAGTCCGCGATCGTTTGGGCGCCCGATTCGAAATCGCTGCTGTGGTCGGGCTCCGATCACAAGCTGCACCACGTCGCTATCGCCACCGGGCAGACCGAAATTGTCACCACCAGCGATGTCGCGGTGATCGCGACTCCCCAATTTTCACCCGACGGCGCCTGGATTTCTTATTCGAAGCGCGACGTGTGGCTGCGCGATCACGTCTACATCAAGCCCGCCGTTGGCGGAACGGAGCGAGCCATCGGCGCGGACGATTTCCTGATTTCGAACGGCGCGAAGTGGACCCCCGACGGCAAACACCTTCTGTTCCTCGGGGGCGTGGGAGCGCCTGCGATGTCGGCCCTGAACCGCACCGTCCTGCAGCTTTACAGCCTCGCGCTCACGCGTGCCGATAAAAATCCCTACGGCCGCGGAGTCGATACCGAAGTCGAGGCCCAAGCCGAAGCTCCCCGCCGCGGAACCGGCGAGCCGCCGAAAGTCGAAGTGAAAATCGAATGGGACGGGCTGGAGCAGCGCATCCGCCAGCTCACTCATCTGGCGACGTCGGTCATGGTCGTCTCGCCTTCTCCCGACAGCGCTACGTTCGCTCTGTTCGCGCAAAACGGCGGAGCGGACGAGCCCGGTCCCGCCCTTTATGTGGTCGGCGATGACGGGACCCGCCTTACACGAATTTCGACCACGGATCCTCAAAACGCAGGCCGCGGAGGGCGCGGCGCGGCGGGAGGCGGGGGTTTCGGCAACGCCGCCGAGCCGCAGTGGTCCAAGGACGGACGCAATCTTTTCTATCTGCAGAACGGCGGAATCTATTCTGTCGCGGTTCCGGAATCGAACGGCGGACGCGGGGGACGCGGCCCAACGGGTCCCGCGACTCTCTCCGCGGCGACGGGCGCGCCACAACGCATTCCATTTTCGGTGCGCATGGAAATCGATCGCCCGGCCGAACGGAAACAGGTTTTCGAAGAAGCCTGGCGCGTCATGAAAAATCGCTTCTACGACGGCACCATGCACGGGGTGAACTGGGCCGGAGCCAAGGACAGCTATGAAACGCTGCTCCCGAACATCGCCGATTCCGATGAGCTTCATAACGTCGTCATGCAAATGATCGGGGAGCTGAACGCATCGCATACCGGCATCTCCGGAGGCGGCGGTCTTCCTGGCGTGGTCGCGCCCGAACCTGTGCAGACTCTCTACCCCGGCTTTGATCTGGTGCCCGATCCGTCCGGCTATTACAAGGTCGCGCACATTTACCGCAAGGGCCCGGCCGATCACGACTACGTCAAAATCTCGACGGGCAACTTCATTCTTTCGATCAACGGAAAACCGGTCAAGACCGGCGACAACTACTGGCGCGAATTTAATCTTCTGCCCGGACGACGCCTCGAATTTTCCCTCAACTCCAACCCCCAACCCGAAGGTGCGTGGACCGCGAGCCTCGAGCCTGTGAACCAGCAGGCACAAGGCGATCTCGAATACGAGCGCTGGGTTCACGACCGCAAAATGACCGTCGACAAGATCACCAACGGCGAGATCGGATATCTTCACATTCGCGCCATGAACGCGCCTTCGCTCGAAAGGTTCCAGCGCGATCTGCTCGATAACCTCGGCAAGAAGGCCCTGATCATCGACGAGCGGTTCAACGGCGGCGGCGGAATCGATCAGGAATTGCTCGAAATTCTGAACCAACGCAAGAAGTACGAATCGTATCGTGCCCGCGACTCGGTGGAAATTCCGCGTCCGGTGCAGGCGTTCTTCGGCCCCATGGTGGTGCTCGAAAATGAGCGCTCCGTAAGCAACGCAGAGATGTTTCCCCAAGGATTCAAAACGCTCGGCCTTGGGAAAGTGATCGGCGTGCCCAGCTCCGGAGCCGTGATCGGGACCGGTTCGTTTAATCTGCTGGACGGTTCGCAGGTACGCGCACCGGGCACCGGCGTATTCACCGCCGACGGCCGCGATTTCGAAAATTACGGCGTCCCGCCCGACGTCTACATCGACAATACGCCCGCCGATTTTCTGGCCGGCCATGATCGTCAGATCGAAAAGGCGATCGAAGTCCTCCGTTCGCAGCTCCGGTGAAACACGCGTCGGCAACGCGCCGGAGATGAGCATCAGCACGCAGTGACCGTTACTTCGGGCGCGAGCTCCGGCTGTACAATAACTGCAGCACGAAGATTTTTGGCTGGAGGCTGCATGGATCTTCGAGATGTTTTCATGGTACGTTGCCGTCTCTGTTTGATAATCAGCGCCACGGCGCTCACGGTCCCCGCCTTTGCTCAGGGCCAATATAAGGCCGCGCGGACGCCGGATGGACATCCGGACTTTCAGGGCTTCTGGGAAAACAACATCGCCACTCCGCTCGAACGGCCGAAAGAGATCGCCGATCGTCCCACTCTCACCGATGGCGAAGTGGAGAAGATGCGACAGAAAGCCAACGAACTGTTCACTGGCAAGTCGGACGCAGTTTTTTTCGACGGCTTTTATCCGGCTGTCTTGGATAACGTGCTCGGTCTGAGGCAGGGCTTCAAGAGCAGTGACGGTGAGACTGGGGACTACGGCTCCGAGTGGAATGACGAGCGGACGTGGGAGAATCGGACGTCGCTGATTACCGACCCTCCTGACGGCCGCCTCCCGGCCCTCACACCTCGGGCCATCGACGCCCGTGCCGCAGCGAGGAAGGCGGTGCAGCGTTCCTGGAGCGTCAAGGACCGGCCTCTGGGCGAGCGGTGTATCACTTACGGCTCACCGCAATTGACTGCCGGATACCAGAGCTATTATCAGATCGTCGAAACGCCGGGCGCGGTCATGATCATGACCGAAATGTTCCACGACGTACGCATCGTCAAAATGAACAACCATTCTCACCCTCCCAAGAACGTCCAGGGATGGTTGGGGGACTCCATCGGCCATTGGGAAGATGACACGCTGGTCGTCGATACGACCAACTATCGCCCTCGCGCATTTCAGAGCATATCGAGTGAGAATCTCCATATCATGGAGCGGTTCAGCCAGCAGGATGCGAACACCCTGCGCTATGAAATTACTGTGAACGATCCGGATACATATACAAAACCGTGGAGTCTGATGATCCCCCTGCATCGTTCCTCGAAGCCGGTTTACGAGTATGCCTGCCATGAAGGCAACTATTCGCTGGCTGGCATTCTGGCTGGCGCCCGCGCCGACGAATCCCACAAGCCGAACTGACGGTAAGTTCTGGCTTGGGGCGTCGCTCACGCTGGGAGGTTTTAGGCTAATCGAAGAGCGCGCAAACGACCGCTCCGACCCCGATGCGCATCCGCTGAGCAATCTTCTTCGTAAACGCATCGCCCCCCGTCTCGCATCATTCCGGGACCCGTGCTAACGTTGAGGAAAGTTGCGCCGATGATCCTTGGGTTGCCATCTTCAGTTCCTCCCTCCGCCTTATTTTTTCTGGTAATCGCTGCTGCGTTGCCAGCAATCGCGGCTGACGGGTATGTCGGCGCCGCCGCTTGTCAGGCATGTCACGCCGGAATCCATCGAACCTGGTCGCAATCGCGCCATAGCAAAATGGTTCAACCGGCGAATAAGTCGAGTGTCCAGGGCGATTTTTCGCGCGGCGAAATTACTCTGCGCGGCGAGAATTTCAAGCTGGCCGAGCGGAATGGCGCCTTCTACATCACCGATTCTTACCTGACCACCAAACCCGAGGAGCATCGCGTCGATTACACGCTGGGGAACCGCCGGATCCAGCACTATCTTTCCACCATGCCGGATGGCCGCGTGGTCGTGCTGCCGCCCAGTTGGGATGTGCTTCGCAAGCAATGGTTCCATAATCTCGATATCGACGATCCCGACGAAGCTCCCGGAGTTCAAGTCCAGATCTGGAACAAGCATTGCTACTCCTGCCACGTCAGCCAGGAGGAGAAAAACTTCGATCCGAAAACCGGCGGGTATAAGACTGCGTGGCTCGATTTCGGGACCAACTGCGAACGCTGTCACGGCGCCGGCAGCGCACACGTCGCTCTGCACCAATCCAAACAGACCGCCGGCAAGCCGGACGACATCGTGCTCCAAACCACGCTCGATCCGACCCGCAATACCATGGTTTGCGCGCAGTGCCACTCTTTACGCGATACCTATGCGAAGGGTTACGACGCCGGGAAGAATTACTACGATTACTTCCTGCCGATTCTCGAGTACGGCTATCCCAAGAACGGCGATCCGGCGTATTTCGTGGATGGCCGGACCCGGCGCTTTTCAAACGACGCGCTGGGCCTGTGGCAAAGCGAGTGTTTTTTGCAAGGCGGGGCAGTCTGCCTAAATTGTCATCGCGAAGCTCACGATACCGACATCGACAAAAATCCGCAGCTTCGCGCCGACCGCAACGATCTGTGCACCGGATGTCACAAAGATCTTGGCCGCAACAACGAAGCGGCCGTCGCCGCGCACACGCATCACGCCTCGGGCAGCGCGGGCCGGTCCTGCATGGAGTGTCATATGCCGCGCACCGTCACCAGTATTAAAGCTCAAATCCGCGACCACTCGATGAGCATTCCGGTGCCGGAAAATACGTTACGTCATGGCATTCCGAACGCCTGCAATACCTGCCATCAGGATCGCGACGCGGAGTGGGCGTTGAAGCAAATGAATCTCTGGTACAGCGATGGCTCCCGCCAAAAGCTTATCCGGCGCGCGGACGCGTTCTCGCTGGCTCGCGAGGAGGACCCCGCGGCGATTCCGATCCTGCTGGCCATTTTGGCGGATCGGCGGGAGGGTCCCATCGCTCGCGCCAACGCCGAAGGTCATCTGACCCGTTTCGGTTCCGATCCCACGGTTTTAGAAGCGCTGCTCCGCGGGCTCGGCGACCCGGAGCCATTGGTCCGGGCCCTCGCCGCGCTGAGTCTCAAGCCGGGACCGGCGGACCGCCAGGCGGCCCTGTCCCCATTGACCCGCGCGCTGAGCGATCCGGTGAAGATCGTGCGCATGGGGGCGGTGGTTTCACTGGTATCGATGGGAGTGCGCGACCTTCCGAGCGAGCAGGAAGAGAAATTCAAACAAGCCGAAGCGGCGGTGGCCGCGCGCGCCGACCATTACTCCGACGACGCGCGCCAGCAAATGGCGGCGGGCCGGTTTTACCTGCTGACCGGAGCGACCCAGAAGGCGGTTGACGCGCTCGAATTAAGCCTGAAGCTGGATCCGGAAATTCGGGCCGAGTACCTGCTCGGGTACGCCTATGCACAGCAGCGGAAAATTCCGCGCGCGCGGGAGATTCTGTCCGCGATACCGCCGTCGGATCCGCAGTTTCCGGCCGCCCAGCAGCTCCTGCGCGATCTGCCTGCCTCTAATTGATTCGAGCCGCGAACGAAAGCGGCCGGGTGGCCGCCGGTTTTCCGCTGGCATTTGTAACGTAAACGGCGCAAAATCATCTCCGCCTTTAGGACTAATCTTCGGCGAATACTATGCCGATCACTTTTAATGGGTCCTTGCCAGTGATTGAAACGGAGGAATATGGGCAAAATTGAAAAGTCAGGCATTCGGTTAGCGGGGGCGATTTTGCTGGTGGCGCTGGTCCCGGCGATGAGAGCCGATGATATGGCGTACATGATCAACGCCCAGAGCCAGTTTGGAGTCATCGATCTGGACACCGGCAATTTTACGCCGGTCGGGAGCAGCAATCTCGCCTCGTCCATGGCCGCAGGGCTGGGCGTCGCCGGGGGGAAGTTGTACACCGCCGCGGTGAACGGCAACACTTTGTACCAGGTGAATCCGGCCACCGGATCGCTGACAGCCGTCGGCAACGGATCTATCCAATATTACGGTTTTGGCTCGACCACTTCGGGTTTATACGCAATCGCCACCTATACCAGCACCAACAACGTGCCGCTGTTTAATCTTTACTCGGTGGACCCCTCTTCCGGCGCGACCACTCTGGTTGGCCCGGTGGGAACCATCGGCCCGTCTTCGGCATTCACTCTGTCCACCGGATCGTCCACGCTGTATCTGGAGGACAATTTCAATTTGTACTCGCTCAACACCAATACCGGCGCGCCCACCCTGATCAACCCTCCGTCCGTAACCAACCTGACCAGCGCGGCGCTGGTATTCGAGAACGGTACCCTTTATGCCGGCGTCGATAGCTGCAATCCGTCCTGCAACATCTCGGTCTGGAGCCTCAACACCAGTACCGGAGCCGGCACGCATATCACCGACGCCAGCAACACCGGCCTGTTCCGCGGGCTCGCGCCGATCGTGCCGCCGTCCACCCAGCAGATCCTGCCGCAGTTTGTCTTTGGCGGAGGCTGGTATTCGGCGCTGTATTTCACCAACACCACCACCAGCCCGGTTTCTTTTACGGTCAATTTCATTGGCGACGATGGCAACCGGATGAATGTCGTGTCGACCGGCGTCTCCTCCATCGTGAACCTCGCCGCTCAAGGGACCACCATTATCGAGGCTCCCAATTTCGGACCGCTGACCCAGGGATACGCATCGGTGTCGCTGCCGAGCGGCGTGATCGGGTATGGCGTCTTCCGCCAAAGCGTTCCGGGAATCGCGGATCAGGAAGCGGTGGTGCCTCTTTCGAGCGTCGCCGTCAGCAGCACCACGCTGACCTGGGACGATACGGCCTACACCACCTCGGTGGCGATCGCCAATCCCGGTTCGTCGCCGGTCACTGGCATGATCACGGTGTGGGACAGTTCCGGCAATGTGATCGGAACATCTCCGCTTTCGCTCGCGCCGCGGACCAAAATCGAAGCGGTGTTACACAACCTTCCCGGATTGGGCAATGTGATTGGCAATCGCGGATCGGCGGCCTTTGTCGCGGGATCCGGAAACATTGCGGTGCTGGGCCTGCGCTTCAAAGGGGCCGCGTTCACGTCGATTCCGGCGGCTAACCAATAACGCGCCAGCTATTTATCGTTCCAACCGCAAAACAGAACGTCCACGGGTCGAGGATTCGCAGGCCACTTAGGCCGCGGCTTCAACATCGGCACGGATGCCGCCAGCGGCAGCATCGGCGTGGCGCGGCGAACCGGATACGCCAGCAGGTTCGGCCGTTCCACATCCGCGAGAGTTTTGGGAGCGGCTGGTGGATCGACTGGTTCCGCAACCGTTGAAGTATTCGACTTCGAGCGAAGAAGGCGGCCCGACAACACCAGTGGTCCACCGTGGAAGCCTCGCCGGAGAGCCAGATACCCCCCGCGGCGATAGAGGAAATCCCCGGCAGCGACGATCACCGAGAAAAAGAGAATAACCAGAACGCTCGTAATGTGCGGCGCGTGAAAGAAACCGGCGTTCATCTTGAGTCGATTGTAGCCGCCGCCTTACCAGCCGGAAATAGACGCAAGCTCACAATGACGATTAGTACGGCCGAAGAACGCGTGTGATCCCGGTACTAAGCCGTTGGTTCCAGATGGACACCGATTCGCAGATCGGCGCCGTCGGAAATGCAATATCGCACTTCGCCGGTCACGGTCCGGTCAGCCCATTGGATCTGGATCGACTCGTGCGGAAAGATGAAGTCGACTCCCAGTTGCAGGCCCGCGGCGGAAGCGCCGAGCACGCGCGCCTGGATCGCCGGCGCGGCAGGGAGCTGCGGGTCCAGGACTTTAACCAGCGCCGCCCCGCTGCCCGGCGCCCGCGTCTCGCTCCGTCGCTCTTCTCCCGACCACTCCCGGGCGAAAGGGATGACATTGCTCTTGCGCGAATTCTGCACTCGGTTCCTCCTCACGGTCCCACGCGTCAGAGCACGGCTCCGGCCAATCGAGAAATTTTAGAAAACAACTTGTCCTGCAATAAATCGCCGGCACGGGGTCAGCCTTCATGCCTGCAGGAACCGGTATGTTTTCCTAAGGCGCGCCAAACATTTTTCATAGGACTTGGCGCTGCCGGGTACCGTTGCAACTGGCGATCGCCGAGCTTAGAGCAGCTTCAGCGTGACCACTTTGATGGTGTTGCCCTGAACCTCGCCGGTCACGTCCACTCGAATGTCGGTGATTTTCTTGGCCAGCTTGAGCGCCTCGATGGCCTTGCGATTCCCGGCGGCATCGAACAGCAGATACTTGTTGTCCGACGTGTACACTCCGTATCCGCTCTTTTCGCACGCGGCCGCGCGCAAACATTCGAGCGTATGAGCCTCCGCGGCGAGCATTCCGCCGGCGATCTCGGGTGTGTCGCCGGTCCCGGAAGAAAGACTTTCTTCCGCTTTCGACGAGCAGTTTTTATCCAGCAGTACGCCTTTAATCTCGGCTGCCGAAGCGACCGACGCCAATAAAAAAGCCAATCCCAGGACGTTTAGGTTACGTACGAATCCCGACACGAGGTTACTCTGCTCTCCAGCAGAAAGTTAGCACCCGCGCCCGAATTCTGTCAAGCAGGTCGCGCCTGTATGGCAACCCAGTCGTGATTACGCCCAGCTAAAGCCCTGCTTATGGATGGGCAGCGAGCGGATGCGTTTGCCGCTGGCCGAGAAAATCGCATTGCAGACCGCCGGAACCGTCGGTGGGAGCGCCGGCTCGCCGAGTCCCGTCGGCGGAAACGTGGTCTTCAGGAAATGCACTTCGATTTCCGTCGGCGCCTGCGCCATCCGCGTCGGCTCATACTGATGGAAATTGCTCTGCACCGCGCGGCCCTTCTCGAAGCTGATTTCCCAACCCATCAGATGACTCAAGCCTTCGATCACCCCGCCCTGCGCCATATTCTCCGCGCTGAGCGGATTGATCACCTGGCTGCCGATATCGCCCGCGACCCAGACTTTCTTGACCTTCACCTTGTTGTTGGCGTCCACGCTGACTTCGGCGACGTGCGCGAAATATCCGCGATGGCTGTACTGAAACGCGACGCCTTTCGCGGTGCCCTTCGGCAGACGGCTGCGCGAAGCCCAATCCGATTTCTCGGCGACCAGTTGCAGAACTCCGCGCATGCGATCGGCATCGAAACCGTCATCGGCTTTAGCCAGTTGATTCGAGGCCAGCAGATCCAGCCGGAATTGCACCGGATCCTTCCCGGCGGCATGAGCCAGTTCATCGAGGAACGACTGGAACACGAAGGAGAACGCATTGCTGCGCGGCGCGCGCATGGCGCCCGTGGGGACGCCCAGCGGGATCAGCGACGCTCCAAAATCGAAATTCGGAACGAAGCGCGCCGGAAATTCCGTCGGCCCGATGTTGGCGGACGCCGCGAATCGGTCGCCTTCGCCATAGCTGACGAAATGATTTTTCCACGCGACCAGTTTGCCCGACGCGTCGACTCCGCCCTTCAGGTAATGGAACCCGCCGGGACGATAGAAATCGTGCGCCATATCGTCTTCGCGAGTCCACTGGAGCTTCACCGGCACGCCTGCGGTCTTGGCGATCCAGGCCGCCTCGGCCATGTAATCGTTGGTCAGGCGGCGTCCGAATCCCCCGCCGGTCCGGATCATATGGACGGTGATGTCTTTTTCGTCGATTCCCATGGTCCGCGCCACCAGGCCCACGCCCGCGCTGGGTGTCTGGCTGGGCGACCACATTTCGAGCTTGCCGTCTTTAAAAAGCGCGGCGCAATTCTGCGGCTCGAGCGGCGCGTGCGACAGGAACGGATAAGAGTACGCCGCCTCCACCACTTTCGCCGCGGAGCCGAATGCCGCCTCGGCGTCGCCGTCGTTGTGCAGCTTCAGCGCCGGCCTCTTTTTCGAAAATTCGTCGGCCTGGCGCGCAAAGCCTTCGCTCGATTGCTGCGCGGTGGGACCCTCGTCCCATTGCACCTGCAGCTTTTTCCGCGCCGTGTTCGCCTGCCACCAGGTGTCGGCGACAATGGCCACGCCCGAAAGCAACCCGGCCAGATCTTTTCCGCCTTCCACCACAAACGCGTGCCGCACGCCCGGCATGGCCTTCACCACGTCCAGATTCGCGCTCACCACTTTGCCGCCGTACACCGGGCATTTCTCGAACACCGCGTTCAGCATCCCGGGCAGCTGCAGGTCGATTCCGAAAATCGGCTTGCCGGTGACGATGGCCGCGTTCTCCACGCCGTGAATCGGGTGACCGATGATCTGATAATCCTTCGGATCTTTCAGCTTCACCGATTTCAGATCGGGTGGCGTCCCGCCGGCGACCGCCGATGCCAGCGCGCTATAGGGCGTCGATTCGCTGCTGTTGCGGCGATGCACCACACCGTTGGAGGTGGAGCATTCCGATTCAGAAACCTGCCAGCGCTTGGCTGCCTCGGCGATAAACATCTGCCGCAGCGCCGCGCCAACTTG
>Ga0182024_10013128_pt1 | contig 16238 bp, 16 predicted proteins | sample P32metaG_FD_120480 | JGI IMG/M metagenome (GOLD analysis project Ga0182024, IMG submission 120480) | Permafrost microbial communities from Stordalen Mire, Sweden - P3-2 metaG (Illumina Assembly) | ecosystem: Environmental > Terrestrial > Soil > Wetlands > Permafrost | place: Sweden: Stordalen... | reverse complement strand
GACGATGAAGACGAAGATCCACCCGAGCTACACCGAGGCGCACGTGCGCTGCACATGCGGCAACGAGTTCACCACGCGCGCGACGCGCGACGAGCTGCATGTCGAGGTGTGCTCCAACTGCCACCCGTTCTACACCGGCAAACAGAAGCTGATGGACACAGGAGGGCGCGTCGAGCGCTTCCAGCGCAGGATGGCCAAAGGCCGTCTGCTGGACGCCCGCAAGGGTGGCGCCCAGACTCGGTCCTCCAAGTAGGCCGATGTCCGCGCCGCTGGCCGCCGGCTCGTCCGTGGCGGACAGAAATGGCGCTGGCGAGCGCTCGGTGGTCGATGAGTCGACGGCGGTCGAGCTGCAGATCGGTGCTGATGGCGCCGGCAACGACAATGGCAAGCTGAACGCCCAGCGCGACGCCCCCGTGGGCGGTCAGGCGGTGCTGGAGGGCGTGATGATGCGCGGCGTCGCGCACTGGGCGGTGGCGGTGCGCAAGCCCACACCGGAGCAGTTGGAGGAGGAGGAGGATGGTGGGGAGGGTGGGGGTCCAATCGCCGCCGAAGGCGAGATCGAGGTTTCGACCTTTCCCCTGACCTCTTCGCTGCAGCGCCACCGCGCGCTGCGCCTGCCGATCGTGCGCGGAGTGGTCGCCCTGGGCGAGTCGATGGCGATCGGGTTTCGCGCGCTGGGGATCTCGGCCAATGCCCAGCTGCCGCCGGCCGAGGACGGCGCAGACGAGGATGATTCCCAGCAGGAGATCTCCGGCGGCGTGTGGGCGGGAACGGTAATCGTGGCGCTCGTTTTGGCGATCGGCCTGTTCTTCGTGATCCCGGTTGGTCTAACGAGCCTGATCAAGGGTCAGCTGCACTCCTCGGTGCTGTTCTGGGTGATTGAGGGCCTCGTCCGAACGGCGATCTTCCTCGGTTATATGTTCCTGCTCTCGCGATTGCGCGATCTGCGGCGCGTGTTCGAGTACCACGGCGCCGAGCACAAGACGATCTCCTGCTACGAGGCCGGCCTGCCGCTCACGCCGGCAAACGCGCAGCGCTTCACGCGGCTGCACCCGCGCTGCGGCACGAGCTTCCTACTGGTGGTGATGATCGTCGCGATCTTCGTGTTCGCCCCGATCGGGCTGCCCGCCTGGTACTGGCTGGTGATCACACGCATCCTCGGCGTGCCGGTGATCGCCGGGATCTCCTTCGAGCTGATCAAGTTCGCCGGGCGCAACCGGCGCCGCCGGTGGGTCCAGATCGTTATGTGGCCGGGGCTGAAGCTGCAGTTGCTGACCACACGCGAGCCCGATCTCGATGAGCTGGCGGTGGCGATCGCGGCTCTGGAGGCGGTGCTCGCGTTGGAGACCCCCGGCGATCTTTCCGCGGCGGATCTGATGGGCGTGGAGGTCGTGGCCTAGCGGGCAGGTCGATGCCGGGTCCGACGGCCCGCGCCTAGACTGCTCTGCATGATCGAGGACCTGGTCGCGCAGATTGAGAGCCGCTTCGCCGAGCTCGGGGAGCAGCTGACCGACCCCGAGGTGATCTCCGACCGCGAGCGCTATGCGGAGGTGGGCCGTGCCTACAGCCAGCTCGAGTCCGCGGCCAAGCTGGCGGTGCAGTGGCGCCGCGCCCAGGATGACGCGGCGGGGGCTGAAGAGATGCTCGATGAGGACGGCGAGGACCCGGAGGTGCGCGTCGAGTTGACCGAGGCGCGCGAGCGGATCGAGAAGTTGGAGGAGGAGATCCGCCTGGCGATGGTGCAGCGTGACCCGAACGACGAGAAGAACGTGATCGTCGAGATCCAGGGCGGCGCCGGCGGCGACGAGGCCGGGCTGTGGGCGCGCGACCTGTACCGGATGCTGACCAAGTACGCCGAGCGGCGCGGCTTGCAGACAGAGCCGCTTGACGTGAGCGAGGGCAAGTACACATTCGCCATCAAGGGCGACAGCGCCTATTCGATCTTCAAGTTCGAGGGCGGCACCCACCGCGTGCAGCGCGTCCCTCAGACCGAGTCCCAGGGCCGCATTCACACCTCCACCGCGACCGTCGCCGTGCTGCCGGAGGCTGAGGAGGTCGATGTGGAGATCAACCAAAACGATCTGCAGATCGACGTCTATCGCTCCTCGGGCCCCGGCGGGCAGTCGGTCAACACGACCGACTCGGCGGTGCGCATCACGCACAAGCCGTCGGGGATCGTCGTATCGATGCAGGACGAGAAGTCCCAGCTGCAGAACCGCGAGCGCGCGATGCGCGTGCTGCGGGCGCGGCTCTACGAGCAGGCGCTGGCCGAGCAGCAGGCCGAGCTCGCGGCCGATCGCCGCTCCCAGGTAGGTACCGGGGATCGTGCGGAGAAGATCCGCACCTACAACTACGGCGAGCGCCGCGTCACCGACCATCGCACGAAGCTGACCGTGCACAACCTAGACCAGGTGCTCGAAGGCGAGCTCGACGAGCTGACCGCGTCGCTGCAGTCAGACGAGAAGCGCCGCGGCCTGGAGGCGCAGGCGGCGGCGTGAGAGGTACCTCCACGCGTGACGCGCTCGACGGCGCGGTCACCGCAATCGGCGCCGCCGGGTGCGAAACCCCGCGCTTGGATGCCGAGCTGCTGCTGGCGCACGTGCTCGGCGTCACGCGCGAGCGGCTGATCGTCGACCGCGACCTGACGGTCGAAGGACCCGCGATCCGAGCTTTCCAGGACGCCGTGCGCCGCCGGGCGTTCGAGCGCGAGCCGGTCGCCTACATCGTCGGGCATCGCGGCTTCCGCCGGCTCGAGGTGGCCGTCGATCCGCGCGCGCTGATTCCCCGTCCGGAGACAGAGCTGCTCGTCGAAGTGGCGCTTTCCCTGCCGCGGGGCGCTCGTGTGCTCGACCTGGGCACAGGCAGTGGTGCCGTCGCGCTGGCGCTGAAGGACGAGCGTTCCGATCTCCTCGTCTCGGGCAGTGATCTCAGCGAGGACGCGCTTGAGATCGCGCGCTCCAACGGGAAGCGGCTCGGCTTGGAGGTCGAGTGGCTGCGAGCGGATCTTCTTTCTGGCGTGCCCGACGAGTTCGACGCGATCCTCTCCAACCCGCCCTACCTCGCCGAGCCCACACGCGCGTCGCTGGCTCCCGAGATCCTTCGCCACGAGCCCCGCGAGGCGCTGTTCGCCGGGTCGGATGGGCTGGACGTGATACGCGCGCTGCTCGCCCAGGTGCAGGCGCGCGAGCGGGTGAAGGTGGTGGCACTCGAGCTCGGCGCCGGGCAGGCCACCGTCGTGATGGAGCTCGTGCGCGCGGCGGGCTTTCCGTCGGTGCGAGCCGAGCGAGACCTGGCGAAGATCGAGCGCGTGGTCGTGGGGGAGCGGTGATCGACCCGGCGGAGGTGCGGGATTTGCAGGAGTGCCTCGCGGCCGGTGGAGTCGCGGTGTTCCCGGCGGACACCGTCTACGGGCTCTGTTGCGACCCCGCCAACGCAGATGCCGTGCAGCGGTTGTACGACCTCAAGGGCCGCCCCGCCGAGCGCCCGGCGGCGATCATGTTCTTCGCGCCCGCGTGCCTGTTCGCGGCGTTGCCGGATCTCGGAGACCGTGAGCGGGCCGCGCTGGGAGCGCTGCTACCCGGCCCCGTCACCATGTTGCTGGGTAACCCCGCTCGTCGCTTCCCGCGCGCGGGTGGCCCGGGGGAGGGCGGCGCCGAGACGCTCGGGGTGCGCGTCCCCGCGTGGAGCCACCCGCTGGCGCCCCTCGGAACGGTGAGCGCCCCCGTGCTCCAGTCGAGCGCCAACCGCTCTGGTGAGCCCGACGCGCGACGCCTGCTCGACGTCCCTACATCGATTCGCGCCGGCGCCGATCTCGTGCTCGACGGGGGCGAGCTGCCGGGCGTTGCCTCGACTGTGCTCGACCTGCGCGAGTACGAGCAGCGCGGTGAGTGGCAGATCGTGCGCGAGGGGCCCTTGGGGCGCGCGGACTTGGAGCGGATCCTCGCCTCCTGGTAGCCTCGTCGGTAGCTACCGCGACTGGCGCCAGAGGTGGAATCGACCACCGGGAAGCGGCTAGCGAACCCGCCGCGCGCCTGGGCATTCGATCGTTGTCCCCTGCCGAGGAGCGTGCCATGTCCGAGCTTTCCCCCGACTACTTCAACCGCCCCCTCGCCGAGGTCGACCCCGAGGTCGCGGCCGCGCTGCGCGGCGAGCTCTCGCGCCAGCGCGACACGCTGGAGATGATCGCCTCGGAGAACTTCGTTCCTCGGGCGGTGCTCGAATGTCAGGGCAGCGTGCTCACGAACAAGTACGCCGAGGGCTATCCCGGCCGTCGCTACTACGGCGGCTGCGAGTGGGTGGACGTGTCAGAGCAGCTCGCGATCGATCGTGCCAAGGCTCTCTTCGGCGCCGAGCACGCCAATGTGCAGCCGCACTCCGGGGCGCAGGCCAACACCGCCGTCTACCACGCGCTGCTCACCCCCGGCGACACGATCATGGGCCTCTCGCTCGCCCACGGCGGTCACCTCTCCCATGGCATGAAGATCAACGTCTCCGGCCGGCTCTATGAGATCGCCGCCTACGAGGTCGATCGCGAGACGAGCCTGATCGACATGGACGAGGTCGCCAGGATCGCCCGCGACCGGCGGCCGAAGCTATTGATCGCCGGCTGGTCGGCCTACCCGCGCCAACTCGACTTCGCGCGCTTCCGGGAGATCGCCGACGAGGTCGGAGCGCTCTTGATGGTCGACATGGCGCACTTCGCCGGCCTGGTCGCGACCGGACTGCATCCCAACCCGCTCGCGCTCGGCGCCGACGTCGCCACGACGACGACCCACAAGACGCTCGGCGGCCCGCGCGCGGGGATCATCCTCTGCAAGGAGGAGCTCTCCAAAAAGATCGACTCCGCTGTCTTCCCCGGCCAGCAGGGAGGGCCCTTGGAGCATGTGATCGCAGCCAAGGCAGTCGCGCTGCAGATCGCCAAATCAGAGCTCTTCGCCGAGCGCCAGCGCCGCACGGTGGCGGGCGCGCAGGCGGTCGCCGAGGCGCTGCTTGACCCGAGCCCACCGCTGGATGCGAGCAGGTCCACCCAAAGCATCGACGTGCTCACCGGCGGCACAGACGTGCACCTCGCGCTCGTCGACCTGCGCGGCCTGCAGCCCGAGCTGAGCGGCAAGCAGGCCGAGGACCGGCTGCACGAGATCGGGATCACCGTCAACCGCAACGCCGTCCCCTTCGACCCGCGACCGCCGATGGAGGCCTCCGGCCTGCGCATCGGCACCCCGGCACTGGCCACGCGCGGACTGCGGCGCGAGGACTTCGCCGAGGTCGGCCAGATCATCGCCGCCACCCTGCTCACCCCGGATTTCGAGCGAGACGCCGGCGAGCTGTCCGGGCGGGTGCAGGCGATCGTCGAGCGCTATCCGCTCTACGAGTCGCTGCCTGCGTAGCGCCGCCGGCGCGGGTGCGCCTCGCGTACGACCCCTCACCCTGCGATGCTGTCGGCGTCGATGCCCAATCCGACCGTGCTCGACGCGCTCTACGCCTTCCTGGTGGCCGCTGCGGTGACCGCGCTACTGACGCCGCTCACGATGCGGATCGCGAGGGCGCTCGGCGCGATCGATGAACCGCGCGAGCGCGGCCTGTCCGAGCGCCCGACACCGCTGCTCGGTGGCCTGGCGATCTTCGCCGGCGTGCTCGTCGCCGCGCTGATCTGGTTGCCCGAAGGCTATGGCGGAGCCCCGCGGCTATGGCACGGAGTGCTCCTCGCGGCCGCGCTGATCACGCTAGTAGGCGCGCTCGACGACCGCTTCGACCTACCGCCGATCGTCAAGCTCGCAGGGCAGGTGGCGGCGGCGGTAATTGCCGTGCACTTCGGCGTGGCGGTCAAGGCGATCACGCTGCCGTTTGTCGGCAAACTGCACTTCCCCAACGCCGGTGTGACGAACGCGGGGCCGGTGCTGACGGTGATCGGCCTGGTGGCGATGATGAACGTCGTCAACTTCTCCGACGGCGTCGACGGCCTGGCGGCGGGGGTGTGCGTGATAATCGCGGTGGCGCTCGCGGTGATTGCTTTCGACCTGAACCGCGCACAGCCGGGCGTGCTGGCGGCGCTCACGGCTGGAGCGGCGCTCGGCTTCCTGTTCTATAACTTCCCGCCCGCGTCGAGCTTCATGGGCGACTGCGGCGCGAATCTACTCGGTCTGTTGATGGGCGTAATCACGGTCGAGGCGGCGGTCAAGACGACCGCCGTCGTCTCCTTCGTGCTGCCCCTGATTCTGCTCGCGATCCCCTTCCTGGACACGACCTTTGTCGTGCTCAAGCGCTTGAAGTACCGCCAGCCGATCTACCAATCCGACAGCGAGCACTTCCACCACCGGATGGCGCGCATCGGCTTCTCCAACAGGCGCACAATCGCGTACCTGTACGCCTGGACATTGATGCTCGCCGGGCTCGCGCTGGCCCTGCGCTTCGTTCCCTACTCGGACCATCACGGCCACCTGCACACCGGCTGGACGCTCGTGATGATCGCGCTCGGGCTGCTCGCCATCGCCGCGAGCGTCTACCTGGTTTATGTGCTGGAGATCCTCAAGTTCCGCCGCCTGGATACGACGCGCCTGCGGCGGCTGCGCCCCGATGCCTCAGCGGCGGAGATCGAGCGTGACGTCGCCAGAGACTTTGAGACCGGTGAGATGGATACGGTGTCCGCCAAGCCGGAATCCGCCTCCGGGAGTGCAGTCTTTCCGCGTGTGGCAGGTGACGTGCTGGGGGCTGAGCGGCCCGTTGGCAAGCGGCAGGTGGATCAGCAGCGCGTAGGCGCAGAAGACGAGCGTGGCGGCCCGCAGACGCCGGTCGCCACTGACCGCGGCTAGCGGCAGCGCCCAGATCGCATACCAGGGCAACAGCCAAGCGGTGGATAGCAGCAGCGCCAGCGTGCTCCACCCGGCGGCAACGCGCCAATCGGCCCCGCGCAGAGTGCGCCACAGGGCGTATATGAGCACAACTGCGAATCCCGCGAGGAAGCAGTGGCGCCACCAGCTCGGCGTGCCTCCCAGTCCCACCAGGCGTGCGGTCTCGGCGGGGATGCTGTGGGTGGCCACCAGCTGCTGCTGCTCGCTCACCGCGCTGATGAACCCGAACGCGTGCGATCCGAAGCCGATCAGTCCGAGCACCGCGAGCAGAGCCAGGCTCAGCCCGGCCGCGGACGCCACGCGCAGGCGCTCGCGCGTGCTGGACCCGTCCCCGCCTGCCCCGAGCAGCAGGAACGGCAGCGCCAGCCCGGCGGTGACCTTGATCCCGATTCCCGCGACCAGCGCGATCGCGCCGGCGCGGAAACGCGGATTGGCCCCGGCGGTGAGCAGCAGCGCGGCGGCGAGCGCCAGCAGCAGCAGCGTGTCGTTGTGATCGCCGCCGACCGCCAGCTCGAGCAGCACCGGATTCAGGCCCACGAAGACGGCGGTGAAGCGCCGCGAGTGGCCCTCCTTCCCGGCCGCCCGCGCCAGCAGCGCGACCGCGGCGAGGCTGGTGGCGACCGCGAGCGCCTTCAACGCCCACAGCCCACCGGCCAGCCCGAGCGGGGCGATCGCGTAGCTCCCGAGAGTGAACAGCGGGCCGTAGGGGGAGTTCTGGAAGGGCCAACCCACGAACAGGTACACGGGGTCGGTGGGCGCCTGGGCGGCGACGTGGGTATAGGGGTCCAGCCCGTGCACGGCGCCCAGCCGGGCGAAATCGAGGTAGCCGAACACATCCTGGGAGAGCAGCGGTGGGCCAAGCAGCAGCACGAGATGCGCGGCGATGATCGTCGCCCAGATGGCGCGACCGGACAGCGTGCTCGAGGCGAGCAGCACCGCTACGTAGCCCGCGGCCATGATCAGCGTGAGCGTCTGAAAGCGGCCTGAGCTGAGGCCCACTCCGAGACCTTGGAGGGGGCCGGCCAGCCAGCCCGGCCAGCCACCGCTGCGGGCGGGGACGTACTGTGATGGACTGCTCGCCGCGCCCGCGGTGATCAGGAAAACGGTGCTCAGCACGCAGAGTAGGCCGAGCGCGCCGAGCGCGCGCAAGGAACCAGGCGATCTACGCGAGCCGGTGATGCTTCGCTTGCCGGTGGACCGCCGCATGCGACTCGCGGGAACGGTCAGGGGGCTACTCGCCTGCACGCGCTCATTGTTACGTCTAGAAGATCTGCGAGGCTTTTGTGTGCCGAGTACCCTATAAGCGCTGCCCTGTTCGCCGGGGGCTTTCGCTTGTGAACGTGCATCTGCGCCGCCCGGCCGGCTCGCAGGACGAGATTTGACCTATGCGACGTCGTCGATACCGCAAACCCACAGACCCGGTTTCGGATCCCGCTCGCGCCCGCCGTGTCCTGATCCTGTCCGCCGACGTGGGCGAGGGTCATGCCGCCGCTGCACGGGCGCTGGCCGACCAGATCGATGATTCGCCCGAGCAGGCCGAGGTCACGATCATCGACGGCCTCGCCGCGATGGGACGGGTGCTGCGGCCGGTGGTCGAGGACGGCTATCGCGTGCAGCTGCGCCTGATGCCGTGGACGTACACGCTCGTGTACTGGCTGCTCGAGCACGTGGCGCCGATTCGCTGGTTTGCGCGCCGTCTGCTGTGGCTGTTGGGCTCACGCCCGCTGGCACGGTGCATCGCCGAGCACGACCCCGACGTGATCGTGTCCACCTACCCAGCGGTCACGGTCGTGCTCGCGCGGTTGCGGCGCACCAAAGTGGTCGACTGCCCCACGGTGGCGACGATCACCGACCTGACGGGCCTGTTCTTCTGGGCGCAGCCCGGGATCGACATGCACCTGGTGATGTATGGCGAGTCGCTGCCGTCGGTCGAGCGGATCGCCGGGCAGGGCAGCGTGCGCCTCGTGCGCCCGCTGATCTCGGCCGATTTCCTCGGGCCGCGCTGTCCGCTGCAGGCGCGGCGCGCGCTCGGCCTGCCCGAGCAGGGCCGGATGGTGGTCGTCTCCGGCGGGGGTTGGGGGGTGGGGGACATCGAGGGCGCCGTGCGCGAGCTCAGCAAGTTGACGGAGGTGAGCAGCATCGTCTGCCTCGCGGGACGCGACGAGGAGCTCAGGGATAAGCTGAGCGGCGATTTTGCACGTGAGGCCCGGGTGCACGTCTACGGGTTCACCGACAAGATGCCCCAGCTGCTCGCCGCCGCCGACGTGCTCGTGCACTCCACCGGCGGCGTCACGTGCCTGGAGGCGAAGGCCGCCGGTACGCCGGTCGTCTCCTACGGGCTGCCCGTCGGGCATGCGCGCCTGAACACGCGCGCGATGGCGACGCTCGACCTGTTGCGGCTGGCCAACAACACCGACGAGCTGCGCGAACACGTCCAGGCGAGCTTCGCCGAGGCCGGCGCGACGCGCGCGCCCGACGCGGCGGAGAGCATGCTGGAGGAGCTGCTCGTGAGCGACGGTCGCAGCCCTCGCCCGGGAGGAGATACCGCGGTGGGGTTGACGACGGTCGTCAGTCATACCGAGTCGGTTTCGGATCCCACCCACTCACGCCGCGAGGGACTTTCAGGCGTCGGGGGCTCCCCGGAGCACGAGCAGCCGGCCGCCGTTGATCTCGTCCTCGACGCCCCGCGGCGCGTGCGCTCGATCCCCCTGTGGCGGCTGCGTCTGGTCGCGTTTGCCACGCCATTCCTGCTGCTGCTGAGCATCGGCACCTGGACGCTGTCCACCGACGAGGTGTCCGCCGTGGCCAACGTGCTGCTGCGGGTCCACCCGATCACCCACGTCAACACCGAGCAGGCGGACGTCGGCTTGATCGTGCACGCGCCGGCCGGCGATGTGACGCTCGTCGCGCGCGAGCTTGCCGCCCGCGACGTCCGCGTCACGTTCACCGACGACGGTGTGATTCCCACGCACGCGACGATCCTCGAGCTGCACTCGCTCGGCGATCAGATGTTGCCCGAAGTCGTGCCCGGCACGTCGCTATTCCACTGGCTGCTCACCCGTCATACGCTGCGCTCCCAGGCGCGCGCGCTGGGTCTGAGCCACAAGTTCTATTTCCTGCAGCCCGCCGGTGGGCTGACCGTCGGTCAGCTGCTGCTGGCGCGTACCGCCGATGCGGTTCCCGTGAAAGGGTCCTTGCGCCTGAACTCGACGGGCGCGCTGCCTCAGGGGCGCACGCGGGCGGGCGATGTGCTGGTGGTCACGGTCGACGGATCGGCCTCGTCGGTGGCGGGGGTCGAGCGGATCGTCTCCTCGCTCGGCGGCAAGGGGCTGGGGGTGGAGCCGTTGTCGTGGCTGATCGGCTCACCTCCCATCAGCGCGAGCAGTAGCGGCGAGCGCACGAGCGCCGCGGCGCCGGCCACCAGCAGCAGCAGCGAGAGCGCGAGCGGGACGCCCCCCAGCGGGGTGTCGGAGAAGCGCTCGCCGAACAGCACCGGCGCGAGCGCCACGGGCACGATCGTCTGAGTCACGAACACCACGGGCGCGACCTGGATCGCCGGGCGCGCCTGCAGGGAGCTCGACTCGCTGAGCACGCCCACGGCGGAGGCCGCCGCCGTCGCCAGGCCCCAGGCGATCGCCACCACCAAATAGCCGTGCGAGAGGTCGTCCGAGGCGAGCTTGGTCGCGACCCCGCTCCAGCCGAACGCGAGGCCGGCGCAGACGATCGTCACCGAGGCGGGCGAGCGGCGCAGCGCCCGCAGCAGATAGGGAAGCAGGCTCGCGGCGGCGAGGATCAGGAGCACTATCAGGATCGTCAAGCGCTCGGAGGTGTGACCGGTGCTGCGCGGCGGCGCGCACAGCCCCGCTCCGATCACGCCGACCACGATCGCCGCCATCGCGGCGTACTCATGCCTGCCCGCGTGCTCGCCGAGCATCCGCTGACCCACGAACACGAGCACGAGCAGGCCCGCGGCGAGCGCGGGCTGCACGACGACCAGCGGCGCGAGCAGCAGCGCGATCACCTGCAGCGGCCAGCCGAGGATCGACAGACCCGTGCCGAGCATCCAGCGTCCGCGCTTGACCAGTCCCCAGACGAGCGCCAGGCGCAGATGCTCCTCGCGGGGCGCCTCCTTGGCGTCCATCGCCTGCAGCGCGATCCCTAGGCTGTAGAAGACGGACGCGCCAACGGCGGCCCCGATGCCCAGCACAAGATCGACCATGTCCACCTCCGATCATCGCACTCCTGGGCCCCCTTCCGTGGGCGCGCTCGCCGCCGTCGCGATGGCGAGCTATCTGCTCCCGGCGCTTGCCAGCTCCCAGCCCGTGCTCTTCCCGCGCTCGCCGGCGCCGATCTGGCCGGGGCTGCGCCGGGCGCTGGGGGTCGAGGATCGAACGGCAAGCGGACGCGGCTATGCCCTCACCTTCGACGACGGGCCTCACATCGAGGGCACTCCGGCGGCCCTCGAGATCCTCGCCGCAGCCGACGTGCGGGCGACCTTCTTCCTCGTCGGGGAGCAGGTGCGGCGTGCCCCCGCGCTCGCCCGGGAGATTCTCGCGGCCGGTCACGAGATCGGCCTGCACTGCGACCGCCATCGCAACCTTTTGCGCCTGGCGCCGTGGCAGGTGCGCGACGACATCGCCCGGGCACTGGCCGGCATCGAGGACGCGACCGGCCACTCGCCTACGCTCTACCGCCCGCCGTATGGCGTGCTCAACGCCTCCGCGTTGCGTGTCGCCCGTGCGCGTGGCTGGCGGACGCTGCTGTGGAGCCAGTGGGGCCGCGACTGGGAGGCGCGCGCCACCGCGGCGTCGATCGTCGAACGCGTCACCGATGGTGTGAGGGAGGGCTCGGTGTTGCTGTTGCACGACGCCGACGACTATTCCGCTCCCGGTTCGTGGCGGCGCACCGCGGCGGCGCTGCCGCGGGTTTTGGATGTCTTAGCCGAGTGCGGTCTGCAGTCTGTGGCGCCCTGACGCCGGATACCATCAACCGCTTGCAAACTACGGTTTCAACCGACACAACAGACTCTCTGCAAGCGACCCGTAGCTCTCCTGCCGTAGCGCTCGACAGCCCTGCCGCCAGCGCCGAGGTTGGGGTAGCGCCAGGCGACGCTCAGCCCCAGGTAAAGCGCTCACCGTGGTGGGTGGAGATCGGCGTGATCGTGTGGTTGCTGTGGGTGTACGACGCGATCACGAACCTCGCCCCGTTGCGCCTGAACCTCGCGTTGAGCCACGCGCGGGGCATTCTCAACCTCGAGCGCTCGCTGCACTTGGATCCCGAGCTCGGCCTCGATCGCTGGCTCGCGGGACACCACACGCTCGGACTGATCCTGTCGGACTACTACGACAACGCCCACTTCATCGTCACGCTGGGCGTGCTGGGCTATCTGTGGTGGCGGCGCCCGGATTTGTACAGGCCACTGCGCAACGTGCTGGTGCTGACGAACGTGCTCGCGTTCATCGTGTTCTGGCGCTATCCGGTGGCCCCGCCACGGATGCTCCACGGGTTCACCGACGTCGTCGCCGCCTCCGGCGCCTTCGGCTCGTGGCACACCGGGGCGCTGGCTTCGCAGGCCAACCAGCTGGCGGCGCTGCCCTCGCTGCACATGGCATGGGCGGGGTGGTGCACACTGGCGGCGTGGCGGATCACGACGCGCCGCTGGGTACGTGTCGTGGCGGTCCTCTACCCATGCATGACCGCGCTGGCGGTGCTCTCCACGGGCAATCACTTCCTGCTCGACGTGTTGGCAGGCCTGCTGACGCTGGTGGTTTCAGTGCTGATCGTGCGCATCGCGACGGCCGGGTGGGATGCCTCGCGGCGGTGGCGCAACCGTGGCCGGCCGGCCCTTGCGTAGCTCTGCCGGGCCGCGTACCGAGTGTCACAAAGTTGTTACGAAGTCCATGATCGGTTAGGCTAAGCTCGTTGTCGCCGGCGTTGAGGAGCGTCGCGCGACGAATCCGCCGCGAGCACGCGCGCGGATTTCCCGTCTATAGGGTGACTCATACATGTCAGACTTGGAAGCAGCCAACGAGGGTACATCGATCGGCGCGCACGCTGCGTCGGTTCTCGCCTACCTCGATGTCGTGCTCGTCGTTCTCGCCGCACCCGTGGCGATTGCGTTGGGAGCATCCCCGCTCGGCTACCTGATAGCCGCCGGCGCCTGGGTGCTCCAGCGTGTCCTGCAGCAGCTCGATCGACGCTGGATCGCCGGCCGGGGGGGCGACGCCCGCTTCGGCCTCAACCTGGTCGATGGGTTCGGACGCATCTGGCTGCTCGCCGGAGCGATCGTGCTCGCCGCCGTGATCGGTGGACGTGGTGACGGTCTGACCGCGGCGCTCGTGATCTTCTGCGTCTACTCGATCGCATTCGCCATGCGTGTGGTCGAAGGGCGGCCCGGAGGGTCAAGGCCATGAGCGCAGTCGCAGGGGCTCCCCCGATCGCTCCCGGGAGGGGAACCCACCCGCCCAGCACATCCGAGAAGAAGCAGGGGATGAGCCAAGGACGGAAGGTCCTCTACTCGTTCCTGGGCGTCTGGCTCGGCGGGATCGTGCTGTTCGTGATCCTGTTCGGCGTCACCGCGCACAAGGCCCCGACGGTCGCCAGCAACGTCTTCTCCCCGACCAACGAGTTCAAACTCGACACCTGGTTCAAGCTCGGCCCGATCGCACTCAACAAGGGCGTCCTGTACCTGCTGATCACGGCAGGCATCACGATCGGGGTGATGTTCTTCATCTCGAGGCGCCTGCAACAGCGCCCCGGTCGCCTCCAGGTCGCGGTCGAGATGTTTTACAACTTCATCCTCGGCATGTCCAGAGAAAACCTCAGCGAGGACATGGAGCGCAAGTACTTCCCGCTGATCGCCACGATCTTCGTGTTCATCCTCGTGAGCAACCTGATCGGCTACATCCCACTGCCGATCGACTCGGGTGAGTCGTTCAGGCTCCTCGGTGCGAATATCCCGTCGTTTCAGATCTACGCGGCCGACACGAACGTCGCCTTCCCGCTGATCCTCGCGCTCGGCGTGTTCTGCCTGTTCACCTACGAGGGAGTCAAGCACCACGGCCCGATCGGATACCTCAAAAGCCTGATGCCCGGCGGTGTCAAAGGCCCGATCGTGCTCCTGATCTTCCCGATCGAGATCCTCTCCAACTTCCTGCGCCTGATCTCGTTGACGGTGCGGCTGTGGGCGAACCTGCTCGCCGGTCACATGCTGATCGCGTTCATGGGCGGCGAGTTGGGCGTGCTCGTCGGGCTGCAGCTCGTGTCCTGGTTCCTGCTGCCGGCAGGAGTCGCGATCTTCCTCTTCGAGGCCGTTCTGATCGCCGGTCTACAAGCCTTCATCTTTGCCATCTTGACCGCCATCTACCTCGGCGGAGCGGTCGAAAGTCACTAACAAACAAGGAGCTATCGAGCGATGCAGTTTCTACACGTGTTGAGTGCGATCCACCCGTTGCTGGGTGTCGCGGAACCGATCATCAAGCAGAGCCAGGATGCCGGTCGCGCGATCGCGCTGGGCGTCGGAGCCGGTGGCGGCGCAGCCGGCGCCGGGGCGGGCATCGGAGCGGTGTTCAACGCTTCGATCCAGGCCAAGACCCGCCAGCCTGAGCTGCGCGCCGAGGTCGAGCGTGACCAGTGGCTTGGCTTCGCGCTCACCGAGGCGTGCTTCTTCTACGGCCTCGTCGGCGGCTTCATCGCCTTCTTCCTGTAGGCCAAATGCTCACTGCGCCAAGCATCCCACTCGCCTCCTCGAGCGGCTCGTTCCTGATCACCCCCAATGTGGGGATCATGATCTGGACCCTCGTCGTGTTCGCAATCTCGTTGTTCATCCTCAGCAAGTGGGTGTTCCCGCTGATCGGTGAAGCCCTGGACAAGCGCGCGAAGACGATCGACGGCGAGATCGACGCCGCCGCGGAGCTGCGCCAAGAAGCCGACAAGGTGCTGGAGGAATACCGCGAGCGGTTGAAGGAGGCCCGAGCGCAGTCCGAGGAGATCGTCCAGCGCGCGCGCCAGAGCGCCGAGTCCCACGAGCACGAGGGTCGCGAGCGCGGCAAGCAGATCCTCGAGGAAGCCGCCGAGCGCGCCGAGCGCGACATCGAGGCCGCCAGCAAGCGGGCGCTCGACGACATCCGCCGTGAGGTCGCCGACCTCACAGTGATGGCCACCGAGAAGGTCACGCGCAAGACGCTCAATGACGCGGACCAGCGCCGCCTCGTCGAGGAGGCGCTCGGCGAACTCGACTTCTCGAGCATCTCCGCGGGCGCCGAGAGCAATAACTGATGGAGGAGCTGGCCCAGGTATACGCCCGCGCGCTGTTCCAGGTGGCTCTGGAGCAGGGCAAGCTCGACGAGTTGCGCGAGCAGCTCGCGCAGTTCGCGGACGCGCTGGATCAAAACCGCGAGCTCGCCGTGTTTTTCTTCTCGCCGTACTTCTCGACCGCCGAGAAGATCGAGGCGCTCGGCGGCCTGCTAGATGGCGCGGACGAGGCGCTGCTGAACTTCCTCTCGCTGCTCATCGAAAACCACCGCATGCCCGTGATCTTTCGCGCCCGTTACGAGTACGAGCGGCTGTGGGATGAGGAGAACAAGACTCTGCCCGTGGAGATCACCAGCGCGATCGAGCTCGATCAACAGACCACCGAGAGTCTTGGCAAGACGATCGGCGAGCGCGCCGGACGTAAGGTCACGCTCGCGGCGCGCGTGGACCCCGACATTCTCGGCGGGATCATCATCAGGGTCGGCAACTCGATCCTCGACGCCTCTATTCGCAATCGACTGGAGCAGCTGCGCAGGCACGTTGCCCAGGCTTCCTAGGAGCAGACATGCAGATCAACCCAGACGAGATCACAAGTATCCTGAAGAGCCGCATCGAGGGACTCGACAGCGGCACCGCCGAGCTGACCGAGGTCGGCACCGTGCTGTCGGTGGCCGACGGCATCGCACGCCTGCACGGCCTGGAGAACTGCATGTCGTTCGAGATGCTCGAGCTCCCTCACGGCGTCACCGGCCTGGCGCTGAACCTCGAGTCCGACAACGTCGGCGCGGTGCTGTTCGGCGAGTGGGAGCACATCTCCGAGGGCGACACCGTCAAGCGGACGGGCGCGCTGCTGGAGATCCCCGTCGGTGAGGCGCTGCTCGGCCGCATCGTCGACCCGCTCGGGCGCCCGCTCGACGGCAAGGGGGAGATCGATACGACGCAGACACGCCCGGCCGAGTTCAAGGCGCCCGGCGTCGTCCAGCGCCAGCCCGTCAAGCAGCCGATGCAGACCGGCCTGAAGGCGATCGACGCGATGATCCCGATCGGCCGCGGCCAGCGCGAGCTGATCATCGGCGACCGCCAGACCGGCAAGACGGCGATCGCGATCGACACGATCATCAACAACAAGGACACCGG
>Ga0182024_10013127_pt1 | contig 16238 bp, 19 predicted proteins | sample P32metaG_FD_120480 | JGI IMG/M metagenome (GOLD analysis project Ga0182024, IMG submission 120480) | Permafrost microbial communities from Stordalen Mire, Sweden - P3-2 metaG (Illumina Assembly) | ecosystem: Environmental > Terrestrial > Soil > Wetlands > Permafrost | place: Sweden: Stordalen... | reverse complement strand
TGTAACCAGGACCAATTGCCACAGCTCGGCCTCATAAGGCTGGCCGAGCAGGTTCGTCCCGAGCAATCCCGTGAGGGCGGCGGGGATGACTGCCAGACTCGTGATGACGGCCAGAATCTTCAGTATCCTGTTCGTCTCGAAAGAAGACTGATTGATGTAGAGGTCGATGATCGTGCGTACGTGATCGACGATGTCGTCTGCTACCTCGTTCAGGTAGGACGTCTCGTCCTGAAGCGACCTGAAGTCATTCTCAGCGGTCTCGTCGAACCCCTCCAGCGGGAGACGCTTCGACAACGCTACTCCAAGGAGCTCCTTGAAGTGGACTAGGTTCGAGACCAGCCTAGTGACCTCCTTGTTCAGCTCGTACATCCTCTGGAGGAAGTCCTTGGGCAGTTTCGGCCGAGAGGTGCTCCCTATCCTAGTGACTTCGACTTCGATCTCCGAGAACAGTGATCTATACTCCCTCAGCGTAGAGTCGAGAATGCCATACAGAACGGAGACGGCGAAGCTGTGCTCGCCGGTATGGCCCTGAGCGTCGACGAGGGCCTTCTTGAACATGTCAATCCCATGGGGGGACGCTGAAATTATTTTCGGGCCCCTGCAGACTATTATCTCTCCCCGCCTGGCGATCGTAAGGTAATGCTCGGAGCGCTGGGGGTACTGGATCTCCCCCGACTGCAGGAAGATAAAGGACATCTGCTGCACATAGTCGATACGAGGATAGATCTCATCAACCTGTCTGGCCTTGAAGTGGTGCGGCGGCACCCGGAGCATCCCACTCAGCTTGAGTATCCCCGTCTCCGTTATGTTGTGGATGTCTATCCATTCCCGGTCCTTCGTGCCGAGATGCCTCTCCACGTCCTCCCACGACAGGTCGTCATGCTCCGTGACTAGGTCCGCATCGACCTGACGGACGATTGTCTCTGGCGGCTTCTCCACCGTCTCCTGAACGGTCGCGGCGCTCTTCATCCTGCTCCCCGCCGTTCGCCCGCCTACGGCAAGTGCCCGCGGCAACCTCAGGAGCCGCAGGAGAAGGGCGGCGGAACCTCTCCCCCCCAGTCCGAAAAACGGAATATACGAGATGAACGAGAGTAGGACAACGGCGAGGTCGACGAGGTGCCATGGCGACTTGAAATATTCCCATCGGCTTCCGGCGAGGTACAGCTTGGAGAAGTACTCGACCACGAAGAAGACGATCACCGTCACATCGCAGATGTCAAAGAAGCTCAGCGCTGACGAAGAGAAATTGATGAAGAACGGAAGAAGGATGATCGGCAACAGAAGGATCGAGAGGAAGGCCATGAACTTGTCCGAGAGTATCGAGTCGATGGTCTCCCTCAGTTCCTTCCTCGGATCCTCCCGCGGCACGAAGATGGAGCGAGGGAGCATGTCTGAGTCGGGATCGTCGATTTTCCTCTGCCTCGAATCGGCCTCGGGCATGTCGTTTGCTTGGCCCGCTCTCGCACGACCACATTAAATATACATCGAGGCACTCGGCGAAACACTGTAGGCAGACCCGGCTTGGACAGAAGAGAACACACCCTGGATTGGTTGCTGGAGGTCGAGCAGCCCTCCATCAGGTACCTGACCCTGACCCGCGTACTCGCCCGGCGAGGCGACGACCCTGAGGTCGAGGCCGCGAGGGCAGAGATACCACGAAGAGGATGGGCGGCCGACATACTCGGGTCTCAACAACCCGCAGGATGGTGGGTGAACGAGCAGAACCCCTACCTTCCAAAATATCTCTCGACGAACTGGATGCTCCTGATACTCGCCGACCTGGGTCTGAAACCCGACCCAAGAATCGCCAGATCCTGCGAGCTGTGGTTCAAGTACCTGGCTAAGCCAGACGGCGGGTTCTCCTCTCCCCGCTGGAGCAAGGGCCACCTCTGTACCACGGGTAACGCCGCTCGCGCGCTGGTACAGTTCGGCTATGCCGACCATCCCAAGGTGAAGAGTGCATTCCGCTGGCTCGTCGAGAACCAGGCCGAGAAGGGCGGCTGGTCATGCTTCGGGAGCGGGAGGAACCTTGATTCCTGGGAGCCCATGAGCGCGTTCGCGGCCCTCCCGAGGCAGAAGTGGACGAAGAGTGTGAAGCTCGCAGCGGAGAAGGGTGCCGAGTTCTATCTCGAGAGGGAGCTTTACAAGCAGGGCGCACACTATGAGCCCTGGAATCGGTTCCACTATCCGATTCACTACTACTATGACTTGCTCGTCGGCCTCGATTTCATGACCGCCTTGGGCTACGGAGGCGACAAGAGGATCTCTCACGCGGCGGAGGTCCTGAGGAATAAGAGAAGGAAGGATGGTCGCTGGAACCTGGACGCCGTCCACCCCGACGTCGAAGGGGCGATGGCAGCGTGGTACAAGAAGCACCCAAAGGACGCGCCCATCCCCTTCGCCCTCGAGAAGGTGGGCCAGCCGAGCAAGATGATCACCCTTAAGGCGCTGCAAGTCACCAAGAGGCTGGAGGAATCGGGTTAACCTCTGCCCCCGAAAAGTTTATCTAATAACGATGTATCTCGATATATCGAGAAATGTTGTTTCCCGCTGGAAGGGCACCGATACGCCAGCTCTTGAGAAAAGGAAGCATAAAGTTCCTAGTTCTGGATACCCTGAAATCGCGGCCGATGCACGGCTATGAAGTCGCCAAGGAGATATCGGGACTCTTCAACGGAGCCTACGAACCGAGCCCCGGAGTGATCTATCCGACGCTGCAGTGGCTCGCAGACCAGGGCTACATCGAAGGGAAGCAGGCCGACGGGAAGACGACCTACACGATCACCGCTTCGGGGGGACAGTTCCTCAAAGAGAACGAGAGCAACGTGCGCGAAGTGCTGGAACTGGTCAAAGGCCGGGTCAGCCACGGAGACTTTCCAATCCTTCGAAGCGCAAGACGGCTCCAGCGGACCATCGTGGTCTATCTCCCTGAGATGTCGAGCGAGAGGCGGACGGAGGTCGCCAAGGTCCTCGATGATGCCAGAGATAGTATCGAGAGGATGATGGAATCTTGATGGAATCGATGAAGGTCAGAAGGCGCTATGCCGTCGCACTGACCGGCGTCATGCTCTACCTGATCCTGGACGCTGTCGCACAGCTCCTCCCTCCTCATTACAATCCGATAAGCCAGGCAGAGAGCGACCTGGCGGTAGGTCCGTTCGGCTACGTCATGACGATAAACTTCCTGAACCGCGGCTTCCTGTCCCTCGAGTTCCTCTTCGCGTTGCTGGGCACCATCCGGCTGACGGGAGCGGACGTCTCCCAGTATCGGAGAGGATTCCTCCTCCTTGGAGTATGGTCGGTCGGCGCGCTGCTCCTCGCGGTCTTCCCTACCGACGTTCCTGCCACCCCTGTCTCATGGCACGGAGCAATCCATCTTGTGGTGGCGGCGGTCGCGTTCCTAGGCGGGGCGTTCGGCGCGCTCGCCCTCTCTGTGAACATGCGCGGAAATCAGACGCTCCAGCGCGTGCGGCGGTTTGCCCTGTCGCTCGCCGTACTGGCTGTGATCTTCTGCCTGCTAGAGCTGCTGGCGCCGTTCTTCGCGACACGCGTAGCCGCACACTTCGGAGGGCTCTTCGAGAGGATGTTCCTTGGAACGATGCTCGTCTGGATCGCTGCGATATCGGCCCACATGCTCAGGCATGAACCGAAACTCGTCGCCCCGACGGTCACTCCTGCCGAAGTGCCATAATCCCTCGAACTGCTTATAGGTCAGCGGCCGGTCCTCCGGACCAATGCCGAGCATGGACGTCGGGGGCGTCAGCCTCTACTACGAGGAGAAGGGGAGCGGGGAGCCGGTGGTCTTCAGCCACGGGATACCGACGGACTACCGCGCCTGGCACCTGCAGACCGACCTATTCTCCAAGAGCTACAGGACGGTCTCCTACAGCAGGCGCTACGCCTCGCCCAACACCAGGGCCGGTGACCTGAGCGACAGTACTATCGCGAACAACGCGGCAGACCTCAAAGGTTTCATTGAGAAGCTGGGTGCCGGGCCGGTCCATCTGGTCGGGCACTCATACGGCGGTTTCACCGCAGCCTACCTCGCTGCGGACCATCCGGAACTTGTACGCTCGCTCGTCCTGGTCGAGCCGGCCATCGCAACCCTGCTCGTGCAGGACGAGACGAACTCGGGCCAGCTTCTCTCGCTGCTCCTGCGAAGCCCCTCGATCGCGCTCTCAGCGAGGCGCTTCCAGAATCGCTCCCTGCATCCGTCTCTCGCCGCACTCGACGCGGGACAGACTGAGAAGGCCGTCGAGCTCAACGTCGACGGAGTGCAGGACCACCCCGGGGCGTTCAAGGCGATGCCTGACGCCGTGAGGGCCATGATGATCGATAACGCAAGGACGATAGCCGAGCTCAGGACGAAGCTGCCCCCGTTCAAGGAGAAGGCCCCCAAGATCACCTCCAGGACGCTGGTCGTCAACGGGGCCGGCAGCGCGCTGTGGCTGCGTCGCGTAGGCGAGCTGACGGCGGTCGCTGTCCCGAAGAGCGAAGCGGTGACAATCACCAACGCAAGACACTTCCCCCACATCGAGAACCCATCCGAGTTCAACCAGCGCGTCCTGGCGTTCATCTCAGGAAGCAAGAACTAGACGGGAACGGTCGCTACCATCTTTATCTAATCACGGACCAACAATAGGTGGTCTCAAAGGTTGTCCGAAGCGTCCAAGGGAGCTAATCTTCTGTTCACGGAGCTGGTGGACGCAGTACGATATTCCCAGAACTGGGAGCGCAGCGTCAAGGAGCAGGACGAGGCAAAGGCCAGCGCAGAGGAGAAGCTGGAAGAGCTCGACGGATTGTCCGCGCGCGTCTCAGTGGCGTTCGATGGCCTCCACCTCGACGCAGAGGACGCGGAGACCGTGTCTAGGAAAGTGAACGAGTTCGCATCGCTTGCGATCCAGCAGACGAAGGACCGCGTAAATGCAAAGCTCAAGGTAGCGCTGGAGCATTCTCTCTCTGAATCGAGGTCCGAGGAGCTGAAGGCCAAGAAGAGCCTCGAGTCGTACCTGGCGGCGTCTCCCCTCCCCGTGACCGACGAGGAGGTCTCTCTGGAACTCTCGGATGGTTCATACTCCGCCACGGCCGAGTACAAGTGCACGGGCGAGATAGAATACGAGTTCCTCCTCAACACGGCGAGCTCGCCGCTCTTTCGCAGCGAACTCATGTTCTCGGGGGTCCAGAAAGGTGTCAAGCTCCCCGTCAGGCTGGGGAAGACCTGGCTCAGAAAAGAACCCGTGCCAGACTTCGAGAGGATGGATGTCTTTGCGCTCACTAAAGCTAGGGCGTCGAAGAACCATCTGACATCCACCTTCGTGAATCACGAGACGAACAGCCTCGTCAACCTGGTCTTCTCAAGGTCGGGGGACGAATCGTTCGTGACCATCGAATATTCCGACGACAAGGGCAAGGTCGACGTCACCGGAGAGGCGGCTCTTAGCAAGCACCTCGATCTCGCCTCGATGAAGCGCGCGACCGGCCAATTGGTCGACGCTATCGCCGACCTAAAGAAGGAGAAGCTTCAGCTTAGCAAGCTCGAGAGCGGTGACGAGGACGTCTTGGCTACCCTCGACTGCTTGGGGTTCATGCAGCGGGTTGTCGTAATCTTAGCCCAATCAAAGGAGTCCATGGATGCGATAGGGAAGGTCGACCCGAAGATGGCTACGGAGAGACTGAAGCTACTGGGTCCGGCTGGGGGCAAGATGATGGAGACCCTCGGTCTGACAGCGCGAAGTACGAAGCAGAAGTAGTTTCGCTATCTTCCGGTCTTCGGCACCCTCTTCAGTACCGACGCGTCGATGTAGAGGTTCAGCAGCAGGATCAGCGGGGCCACACTCAACATCCCGAGGAGGAGGCCGTCCGCTCCGGACGGGCTGAGCGGAAGCAGAGAGAGGAACACACCCTTGGCGTGCACCAAGTGGGGAAAGAGCTCGAGCAGCGGCAGGCAGGCTAGGCTCAGGACGGAGAGAAAGAGTTGCACGCCGAGCTGCCCCAGTTCCAGGATGTCGAACGCGAGATACGCGAAGAGGATGGCGAGGGTCCCGAAGACCACGACCGAGGAGCTGATCAGGTACACGGCACCCCCGGCGATGAAGCAGCTTGCGCCGACCACGACGGGCAGGATGTCCGCCCTCCCGTACGCCGCGCCCCTGGACCTCCTCAGCCACACGGCCGAGAGCGTTATGATACCTAGGCTCGCAAGGACCATGAAGTCGGTTATCTCCACCAGGAAGTTCTCATTGCTCACGGCGAGGAGGAATATCGAGACCAGCGTAAACAGCCACGAGAGGCTGGCCAGCGAGCGGGGCATGTACCCGTCCTCTCCCAGCGCCGTAAGATGACGCGTGGCGGCGAGGAAGGCGGGCACGAAGGTGGTGACTGTCGCGATGAGAAACGCCACCCCGATGAGCAGCTCCTGTCCTGGTCCGAGGAACGTGCTGGCGAGGTATAGAGCAGGAATCTGCGCCTGGAGGACCGCGGCGGGATTCGGGTGTGCGGCGAACACAGCGAGGCCGTAGAAGATGTTGATAGCTGCGGTGATGATCACCGTGAGTATCATGGCGACACCGAGGTACTGCGCCTTGCCGAGCTTGTACCCTTTCTTGATCCACGACACGACCGGAATCGAGGAGGACTCGCGCGCGTCCCGCTCCAGCGATTGGATCTCCTGGAAGCCGAAGAACAGGAGGTAGAGGTATCCTGTGTTGATCACGAGCGCGACCGGCCAGTACGTCCCTCCGGTGTACTTGAGCAACCCTGCAAGGTTCCAGCCGCCCACGGACCCAAGCAGGGCGCTGTGGTACAGCAGTATCGCTATGAAGATGGCTGTGAGGAAGACCTGAATGATTCCAGTGACGCGCAAAAGTCTCTGCTCATAAAGAGAGTCGAGGACAGTCCAGGCGATCAGAGAGATTGCTATCGCGTAGACGACTATGACCCCGGTCGCGCCCGTGACGCCGAGTCTACCCAGGATGCTCGGGAAGTAATCGAAGTCGAAAACTAGGAAGACAATCTTCGAGTAAGCCGCCAGGGCCGTGTTGGCCACCCACATCGAGACCCTGCTGATGAAGTATCTCGCGCTCCTCACTCCCACGGCGACCTTGGTGAAAGACGGTCCGCCCACCGCCTCCAAGCCTCGCCTCCTGGATTCGGTGTACATGTCGGCGTATACCTTCGCCATCAGGATGGAGAGTGTGGCGGCTAGGAAGAGCGAACCCAGAGAGACCCACTCGTACTGGATGATGTTCTGCGGGATCAGTATGAAGAGTGGGGACCCTAGCGTGGCGCCGACCCCCACAGCAAGTATGGTGCCGAAGCCGTAAACCGGATTGGGGCGCTGCACCTTGCGCGGCCTCCGGAAGCGAACTCTGAAAGAATCAGGGAGCGACGCAATCAGCGCGACGCCGGTCAGCGCCAGGCTCATGGCCGCGACCGCCGCTATCACATCACCGAGCGAGGTGACCTTCTGCTGCGAGATGTAGGAGACTTCGTCGTAGAGGTATCCGGTCGCGTAAATGGTTACCCCCAGACCCACGACGAACGCCGTTACCTTTACGGCAAGGGCGCCCAGATGTCTGTTCTGGAGCGCCACTAACTCCCACTCGACTCTAGAATGAGACCGGCTCTCTTGAGGTTCTTCGCGGCGCGTCTCAGGCTATAGAACGCGCCGAGCAGCAGCATCGCTGAGAAGACGAAGTCAAGCAGGGGAAGCCCGAAGTAGAGGGGCCCGCTCGCGAATGAGGGTGAAAGAGCGCTCGAGAAATAGTCGAGCCACTGCTGGGGCGAGCTCAGCCCCACCATGACCGGTACAAACGCTGCGAGACCGAGGATCGTCAGGAAAGAGGCGAGGACTATCTCTCCCAACGCCATCGGGACGTTCCCGTCGCCCTCGGAAGCTCGCCTTGGTTGGATCAGCCTCATGAACCTCGTCACGTACTCATCCTGGGATTCCAGGAAAGACCTTTCAAGGACGGGTCGGAGCTCAGCATCGGACTCGTGGAGAAGGGTAAGCGCCCTTATGTCCAATTTCAACCTAGAGATGATTTCATCGCCAGCTTTCTCATCACTGCTCAAGACAATCCTCCATGTCTGTCGGGGCTCGATTCGCTATATTTTGGTTTCGCCGGCAGAGTCAAAGTCCCGTGCAACAAGAACGACCGAATGACGCTGCCGCTATCGCCACCGCAACCATCTTCCAGGGCCGTCCACTGGCTGCTGCAGTCGAGCAAGCCGAACCTCGAGGGTCTTTTGGGCTTGTCCTGATTGATAGTTTTGTCCAATACGCTGGATGGCGCTGCTACCTCTTCATCTGATGGAGGTGATTATTGGTTCAGACATATGCCTTGAGAACTCATCATCATAACCCAACTTGACAGCGCCGAGTCAATACCTTGATATGCTTAAATACATGGTAGGAAATAAAATTATTACTGCAATTCGCGGTTTGTTGATTCAGGACGCTTACGCTCTGATTCTCTGACGACGATATTGCTGTGGAAAAGCAAACAAAATGAACAGTTTCGAAGAATTGGATTTGCACCCTCTAATACTGAAGGGTGTAAGATCAGCTGGATTCGAGAAGCCATTCCCGATCCAGGAACTCGCAATCGGCCCCCTTTTATTAGGCCGTAGCGTGATAGGACAGGCAAAGACAGGAAGCGGCAAGACGGCGGCCTTTGGGCTGCCCATGCTGCAAGGGATAAGCGCAGACAGCTGGGATGTACAGGGTCTGATCCTTGCGCCGACGAGGGAACTCGCGGTACAGATAACGGCGGAGCTGAAGAAGCTCGCCGCATACACTAGGATTAAGGTTCTGACGATCTACGGAGGTCAGTCGATAAACGTGCAGCTACAAGCGCTGGACCACGGGGTCCAGATCGTGGTGGGTACGCCAGGGCGTATCATGGACCACATAAAGCGCGGAAGCCTCGACCTTAGTAGGGTCAAGTTCGTCGTGCTCGACGAGGCGGACACCATGCTCGACATGGGGTTCATAGATGACATCGAGTTCATCCTTGATTCGGTCCCCGAGCCCAGACAGATGGGTCTCTTCTCCGCTACCATGCCGAGAAGGATAATGGACATCGCCGCAAAATACATGCGCAACCCCGAGAAGATTCTCGTATCCGCGGACGAACCAACGGTGGATACTCTGGAGCAGTTCTACGCCATCTCAGGCGCGGAAGAGAAGCTGGACATTCTCCTCGATCTCTTCGAGAGGGAGAAGCCGGCCAGCACGATAATCTTCTGCAGGACCAAGTACGGAGCCCACAAGCTCGCGAGGGAGCTCCAGAGGCGCTACATCAACGCCGTCCCGCTGCACGGGGACCTGAGCCAGCACCAGAGGGACCATTCGATGGGGGTCTTCAGGTCAGGCCACGCCGACGTCCTCGTCGCGACTGATGTCGCGAGCCGCGGGATCGACATCTCTCAGGTGGACTGCGTGATCAACTATGATGTCCCCGAGGACCCGGTTCTGTACTTCCACAGGGTAGGAAGGACGGCAAGGGCAGGAGACACCGGCAGGGCGTTCACCCTGGTATCCTACGATGAAGAGACTGACTTCTCCAGGATCCTGGGCCTCACCAAGGCCGAGATTAAGCCCATGAGGCCTGAAGACGCCGAGCACAACTTCTACGTCAACTCGAGGGGCACGATCACGGAGCTGCAGAATCAGAGACACGGCGGAGGAGGAGGCGGTTACCGCGGCAGAAGAGGTGGCGGAGGAGGAGGCGGTTACCGCGGCAGAAGAGGTGGCGGGAGCGGCTCGCGTTGGTGAAGTGCTATAACTGCAACTCTGTCGCTAAGGTTCAGTGTATCGAGTGTACGCGCTGGGTCTGCAGGTCGCACTCCAGCATCATCTTCAACGAGGAGACCAGGACGTTCCGTAACCTCTGTGGCGCCTGCTATTCGCAAGTGAGGAGATTGAGTTGGGTAAGAGAAAGGTCTTAAACGAAGCTCACCTGAAGGAGCTGGTCCTCCCACAGGAGGGAGAGATTCTTGGGCGGGTGCTGAAGATAGCCGGAGGCAACCAGGTCATAGTCCATTGCGTCGACGGAGAGACCAGGGCCTGCAGGATCCGCGGCAAGATGAAGAGGAGGATGTGGATTCGGGAGAGGGACATAGTCCTCGTCTCACCATGGGACTTCGATCCCCATCACGCCGACATCATCTGGCGCTACATCAAGGACCATGCCGAGTGGCTCGAGAACAAGGGCTACATGACGATGCGGGAAACCCCGAAGCCTGAGACGCAAGCCCCAGCCCCGGCGGCGGCGCCAGCGCAGGCAGCCACAGCCGCTCCTCAACCAGAGACCCAACAAGCAAGCCAGTAAGTCATCACGCGGGCGGCGTCACAGCGGCGCCGACCTCGGGTTCTTCGACCACGTCGCTATCGCGTCATGGGCGTGTATCGACTCGAGGCACCTCGACCTGACGTATAGCGCGTTCGGGAACCGCTTTACGCACTCCCTCACCAGGTCCTCGGCGAACCTGGCGTTCTCCTGAGCCTCCAAGATCTTCCTCGCCTCCTCCACCCGCTTCATCCGTTCCGTGGGGATGGCGGAGAAACACTCGCCCATCTTCTGGATGGTTGCGGTCGAGTCGAGCGCCGTCCTCTTCTCCAGCACCATGGTTATCTCGGCCCGCTGCATGTGGCCGATCCCGATCATCCTCTTGCTGCACGGGCAGGCGGTCATGCCCTTGGCCGTGAACTGGTACCTTATCGCGCCCTTCTCGCTCGTCTTCACGATGACGGGAACGAACTGGTCCGCATAGGGCATCTCAAAGCCGCACGCGGCCCGAGCTCCCGGCTGGGTCTTGTTGACCTCGGAGCAGATTGCCTTGAGCCAGCTCTCGATGCTGACGCCCTGCTTCTCGGAAGCGGCGTGCACCAGCCTGCTCATGTGCACCCCTCTGTGCAGCCCCGTGGAGGTCTGGATGGTCAGCAGCACCGGCATGGCGATATTGCCGTTCTGGTACAACACCTTCAGGTCCGTCACCCCTGCGTCGACAACGAGCTCTGCCGGCTCGATTTGAGTGTCCGCTAGGACGTCTATGAACTGCGTCTTAGCAACCTGTTCGTCGTCGTTCGTGGCCCGGCGCATGAATCTGGCCGGTGAAGACTGGTTTTATACGTTTTCGGTCTTGTTTTGCGGCAGAGGGTCGACTATCCCCGCCTCCGCGAACGACCTCTTCCTCGCGATGCAGCCATCGCACTTCCAGCAGTGTTCGCTCCCTTCCATATGGCAGCTCCAGGTCATCTCCAAAGGCACGCCGAGCCTGTAGGCCAGCGCGACCACCCGGACCTTCGGCATCTCCCTGAGCGGCCTCCAGATCCTGACCCTCCGTTCCCTGAGCCTGGCCGAACCCGCCCGGATGGCCTTCTGCAGATGGGCGAAGAACTCGTCGGACGTGTCCTCGAAGAACCTGAGGTCGTCGCTGTTGTGGCCGCCCACTATGAACGACGACCCCGTCTCCTCGGCGAACGCGGCGGCGAGGCTGTAGTACGTCGCGTTCTTCATTGGGATGTAGGTCCGCGGCAGCCCCGCGAGCCTCCCCCTCCGCTTCATGTCTGACAGCTCTCTGAGCTGCGGCATCGAGACGAACCTATGCTCCGCGACCCCAGCTGCCTTCCCTATCTTCCTGGCCGCCTTCATCTCCCCCTCGGCCATCCCGTGGAATCGTACGGTGAGCGCCCTGTTCGTGTAGCCTCTCTTCCTGGAGAGGTACAGGCACGCCGCGGAATCTATCCCGCCGGATAGAAGGACTATCGCATCCGTCGCCGCTCGGCCTCCCTTGCATGGACCTGCGCGAGGAGGTGGGTCCCCTTGTTGAGCCCTTCGTAGACATACACCCCTACTGCCTCCACGTTCCCGGGCATCTTCGGGGCTATCCTGCGCAGCAGCTCCTGGGCGAGGTTCTCGACGGTCGCCTCTCCGTCCAGGAGCACGGTAGTTCTGGACGGTACCTTCATCTCGAACGCACCGTGCACCGTCTCGAATGCGATGCTCACCCTGTCCCTGTCCCTCTGGACCACGTACCTGCGACTGATGAAGAGCTTGTGGTCCAGTGCCGCGATAGCGTCCTTGATTATCGGCTTGGCATCGTTAAAGTCCACGACCATCCCTTCCTTCGGCGCGCCGATTAGTTCCACCAGCGCGGAAGAGGTGTGGCCGTGCATGACGGAGCACTTCTCGGTCTTGGGGAGTATGTGGGCGTAGTCAAAGTTGAACGACGGGTCGTCGAGGAAGATGGTCTGGAGCCTGCCGTCCCGCGCCACCCCGTCCCGGGAGACCCTGAACCCGGTGTCGAATATGTCGCTCCTCGACGAGCTCTCGGAGAGGACGACGCACTTCTTGCCCTGGACCTCAATCCTCTTCCTCTCCTGCGCGGTGGGCTCTTTCCCGATGAAGATCAGCCGGTCGCTGGTGGCAAAATCCGCCCTCAGGGAAGAGCCGGGCGCGACGGGTTCGTTCGTGGTAAACTTCAGGCCCACCGCCTCTAGGATCGCTCCCACCAGCTGGTGGACACTGCTGGGGTACTCCTTGCCGCCACTCCGGTACACTCTGGCGTAACCGCCCTTGTCGAGCTCCTTCAGTCTGGCCGCCACGTTGTCCAGGAGGTTCTTCTGCACGAAGAGCGCAGCGCTGGAGCTTCATTTATAGCGTTTACCCGTTTCTGCGAAGACAGGTTGGTGCGGCGTGCGGGACTCGAACCCGCGCAACAGGCTTGGGAAGCCTATATCCTAACCGCTAGACCAACGCCGCACTGCAGGCGCAACCTTGAACGACGGTTATAAATCAGATTTTGGCCATGGCATGATTGTGCTCCGTTGGTGCCTAAATCCTGAAGCGATGTAACAACTCGTGGACACAAATGAGATCGGTGCTCTGTTCAATTGGTGCTAGGGCAGCAAGAGGGAAGAGGATTACTGAGTCGAGTTCGTGAATTCGGACCCCAAAATGATCTCCGTCTTCATGAAGTACATACGGGCGACGGGGCGTCGATGAGAGGCGCTTATGCATTAGGATGGGGATTCACATCCAAGATGATGAAGAGGAGTGCAAGAATTACTGGAAGGGGGTCACTGGCCTGAGAGACTCGCACTTCATAGCGACCGTTGTGAAGAAACAAAGTATCTCGAGAAAACACCTACTTCATGGCACCGTCACGATCCGGTACAATTCCCTGGCGTTGCTTCGAGAGATAAAGAAGGAAATATCAGCGATGACGGAAGTCTCTTATTGAGTTGACTCCCGGCGGCCGCACCACTACATTCATAAGCGCAAGAGCCAACATTGGGGCGGTCTTGGCGACCTTCGAAAGAATTCTAGTAGCAGTCGACGGCTCTGAGAACTCCCAGAGGGCCGCCCAATGGGCGGTCGACCTCGCGAAGAAGGAAGGTGCCTCGCTCTTTGTGCTGAACGTCATCCCGATCCCCCTCTATGCCAGTTCGAATCAGACCGGCTCGACGGCCCCCCCGATGAAGGAGTTCTTCGACAAGGCAAGGAAGGACGCCGAGGCGGTCGTCCAAGACATCGTCTCCAAGGCTGAGGCCTCCGGCGTCAAGGTCAGGGGAGAGATAGTAGAGAACGTGCCGTCTGTGGTAGAGTCCATCACTGACTACGCCGACGAGTGGAAGGTACAGGTCATCGTGGTAGGGACGAGAGGCCTTAGCGGTTTCAAGAAGCTGCTGCTCGGGAGCGTGTCTAGCGCGCTCGTCTCCCACGCGTCATGCAGCGTATTAGTGGTCAGGTAGCCTTCGGGACTGCGGTCTTTCCTGCTTTCAGGGCCTACAGCGCCTCGCGCACGTGGCGGGCAGGCTGGAGCTGTGAAGAGAACACAAACCTCATGATACCCTCGGTATCTATGACGAAGGAGTTCACCCCGTAGAGGTCCGTGACCTTTTTCGTCGAGTCGCTGAGGATATTGAAGGGGAGCCCGCACCGCTGGGAGAACCGCTGATGCGTCTCGACGCTGTCCGAACTCACGCCTATCACCTCGGTGTCGCTGTCGTAGAACATCCGGTGGCCTCCCGGAAGGCCTTCGCCTCTGCCGTTCACCCGGGGGTGAAGTCCTTGGGATAGAAGTAGAGGACGACGTTCTTCTTGCCGGCAAAGTCGCTGAGCCGCACGGTCTCGTTGCTCTGCGATATCAGGGCGAAATCAGGCGCCTTATCTCCGACGTCAGGCTGTTTCATGTCGCGTCAGAGATTGGATGAGATACATTGGCGTTGTTCCAAAACTCCGGCGTTTTCCACTATGTGCCTTCGGTGGACTTCCTGAGTGTCAGCGACCCGTTCTTGATCTCAAGCTCGTGGATGTCGTTCACGTCCAGCCTCATCCCCAGCATATCGTACTCGCTCTCGGTCAGCACCATCGTGATCTTGGGGAAGACCATCTCCCTGACCTGCGGGACGAGCCCCATCGACTGTAGCTGGTTGACCATATTCTGGACCATCCTCCCTTCCTCTCCCGCTCCATAGGGCTGGACGCCGCGCTGCTTGACCTCTACCAGCTCGATCTGCTTGGCCGGCATGCCCGTCACGGGGTCGGTCACGCTGCTGATCCTGTAAACCCTTACCTGAACCATACGGCCGCCAAGCCATCCCCATATTAAAAGAAAGTGAACTGATTATACAGTCTAGCCGAGGTCTTCGTCCATCTCGTCTGCCGCATCGCTTCCGATTTTGGCCGACCCTTGCCCCAGATTTTCGCCCATCTCGTCTACTGCGTCGCTGCCGGCCTCCGCCGACCCTTGCTCCAGCTTGGCCTCTCCCTGGACCGTGCTGGCAACAGACTCCCGCTGGGGGGCCTCTTCCTCCGGTGGGAATGATATCCCGGCCTTCCTCATTATCTCTTCAACGTCCCCAGGAGTGATTATCCTCGCCATCGAGAGGTTGACGAGGCTGTTCGTGCTCGCGTCGCCCGTTAGCCGGCCGACCCCTTCCCTCATCTCGCGCCACTTCAGCTTGCTGTTCCCGCTCTTCGAAGTGTAGATTATCCCGAGGATGTCCCTGGCGTTGATGAACGTGATGTCTCTTATCTTCTTAAGCGTCACCTTGTCCGCGGCCTCTATGTAGATGGAGCCCGGGTCCTCCTCCTTCTCAGGGAAGACCTCCGAGTCCCTAAGGTAGGACTCCGGGATGAAGCTCCTGCAGGTGCTGTTGATCAGGAACCTTCTGAATCCCTCGAGGTGGCACGTAACGTCAATCTCTACCAATGCCGATTCCGAACCATTCGGGAGTTCAAGGGCCCCATATTTGAAGCCTTCATGTCGAATCCTTAACTGGACGTTCGAGCATCTCGCGCTCATGAATGCAGATTCCGGCACCGAGGATGCAGTGATTGGGATGCTCAAGAAGTGGAGCGATTCGTTCTCAGCGAAGGACCTCGAAGCAATCCTCGCGCTGTTCGCACCGGACGCGGACGTGACCATGCTCGGCTCCGAGGATTGGGAGATGGGGATCGGCCCCGACGCCCTACGTTCGGTCTACGAGCATCTCTTCTCCCGGGGAGACTCTGCGACCTGGGAGTGGAAGTGGCACCAGGTGTCTTCTTCAGGGTCGACCGCCTGGCTGCTGGCCACAGGCGTGGTTCACATCGCGAGCGCGGCCGGCGCGACCTCGGGCCCCTACAGGCTCAGCTCTGTCTTCGAGAAGCGGGAGGGCAGGTGGTTGTGGATGCAGTTCCACGGTTCAGAGCCGATGGTGGGGAAGTAAACTTCAGACCCAAGAACTCGCAAGACTCAAGAAACAGTTATCTCGAGAGTAACCACGTGGGTAATGACCGCAATAGCCCGTTTGAATACATGAGAACGATCTTGAGTAGGGAACCCACACCAATACAGCAATCATAGCCGGCGAGGGGTCGCACCAGCGGAACACTGAACCCTTCTGTATGCCCAAAAAGCTATTTCTTCGTCCCTCGACCATCTGATCAAGCTTCTAATGCGATTCCTTCTCAGGATAATCCCGTCCGGTCCTGACATCGGGTCTGTCACCCGCATAGTCAGGGGAATCGCCTCGAGCATCGGCGGGAAGGCGGTCAACCCGAAGAGGACCTCCTACGGGGCGCTCGAGATGGACGTCTTCGTACAGTCTCGGGAGGACTTCGATATCTTCATGGCAGCGATAGAGCCGCTGGGCGAGATCGAGTTCTACAGGGACCTGCAGGAGGCGCCCCGTTTCCTGCCTACTGCCGACGCGGTGGCCGAGGCCGTCTCGCTGTTCAACACCG
>Ga0182024_10013126_pt1 | contig 16243 bp, 13 predicted proteins | sample P32metaG_FD_120480 | JGI IMG/M metagenome (GOLD analysis project Ga0182024, IMG submission 120480) | Permafrost microbial communities from Stordalen Mire, Sweden - P3-2 metaG (Illumina Assembly) | ecosystem: Environmental > Terrestrial > Soil > Wetlands > Permafrost | place: Sweden: Stordalen... | reverse complement strand
GGCACCGCAACCGCCAAATCGATGGTCCTCAACATCGTCCTCGTACACCTGATCGGCATGCTCGGCACACAACTGTTCTGGGGCGCCAACCCACGCGCCCCCATCGGAGGATAAAATGACACCGCTGTTCGACCGCTTGTTCCTGTGCGCGGAGAAGCCTGACGGAGGAGCAGGCGGGCACGACCCGCCGCAGCGCACTCCGGAGCCCGACTCCGAGCCGCCGGGCGCGCCCGAGGCTCCGCTGGCGCCCGCGGAGCTCAAGCTCCCGGGTGGCGCCAGCCAGCCGAGCGAGCCCGGGGGCGCCGCTGCGCTCCCCGACGACGACCACGACCGCTGGTCGGCTCCCGCCGACGAGCACGAGGAAGAAGAACAGCCGGCAGCGCAGCGCTCTCCCGTGTCGGTCGTCTCCGAGCCCGCACCGCCGCCGTCTGACGAGGATGACGAGTATCAGTACCACACCGGCATGAAGCGGCCGACCGGCGCCGAACTCGCGGTCGAGTTCATCGAGGTGTACAAGGCGTTCGGGCGCAACAAGATCTTGACGGGGCTGAACATGGGCCTGCCGGAGGGCACGGTCTCGATGATCATCGGCCCGTCGGGCACCGGCAAGTCGGTCTGCATCAAGCACATGGTCGGCCTGCTGTATCCCGACGCGGGCGACGTCCTCGTGCACGGCGAGTCGGTCCCGAACATGGTCGACGACGCGCTGTTCGAGATGCGCAAGAAGTTCGGCGTGCTGTTCCAGGACGGCGCGCTGTTCGGCTCGATGAACCTCTACGACAACGTCGCGTTCCCGCTGCGCCAGCACACCGACAAGAGCGAGGACGAGATCGCAGAGGTCGTCGATCGTCGCCTCCAGGAGGTCGGGCTCGGAGACGCCAACGAGAAGATGCCAAACGAGCTCTCAGGCGGCATGCGCAAGCGCGCCGGCTTCGCCCGTGCGCTCGTGCTCGACCCCGACATCGTGCTCTTCGACGAGCCCGACTCCGGCCTGGACCCCGTGCGCACGGCGCTGCTCTGCGAGCTGATCCAGGAGGTTCACGCCGAGAACGGCGGCGCCTACGTCGTGATCACGCACGACATCATGTCGGCGCGCAGAGTCGCGGAGTTCATCGCGGTGCTGTGGAGGGGGCGCATCGTCGAGTCCGGGCCCGCGCAAGAGCTGTTCAACTCCGACAACCAGTTCGTCCGCCAGTTCCTCAGCGGCGAAGCGCGCGGTCCGCTCGGTATGGAATGAACCTACCGCTCTGCCGAAGCTCAAGGGCGGGCCGCGGGCCCAGTCGCTCAACGTGAGCTAAACACGGGTCCCATAGGCTGCCACGGATCGAGTAGAAGGCCGTTGTTTCTCACGCGGAACGGGGAAGGGAAGCGCTGAGTGGCCGACCGAGGCGAGGAGACCGCAGCGGGAGTGGGAGAGGGGCTGACGGCGGTGCGCGGGGTTGCGCTTGCCGCGTTGGTGCTCGTGGTGATCGTGGTCGCCTACGTGCTGCTGCGCGGGGGCACCAGCTACCACTACCAGCTGCTCTTCCAGAACGCCGGCCAGCTCGTCAGCGGCGATCAGGTCCAGGTCGGCGGCGTCCCCGTCGGCTCGGTCAACTCGATCGGCTTGACCTCGGACAACCAGGCGAGCATCACGGTCTCGGTCAACAACCAGGTCGCGCCGCTGCACGAAGGTACGACCGCGACGATCCGTGCGACCTCGCTGTCGGGCATCGCCAATCGCTACGTGGCGATCTTTCCCGGTCCCAACAGCGCTCCGCAGCTCGCGACCGGCTCGGTTCTGCCGGCCGACCGCACGACCAGCATCGTCGACCTCGACCAGCTGATCGACACGCTCAACGCGCCGACGCGTCACAGCCTGCAGCAGGTGATCCAGGGCTCGGCGGAGTCCTACGCCGGTGAGCAGGCCAACGCCAACCGCGCGGCGCGCTACTTCAACCCGTTGCTGGGGACTAGCCAGCGGCTGATCGGCGAGCTGCTCGCCGACCAGCAGGTGTTCACGAACTTCCTCGTCTCCTCGTCGCGGACAGTCACGGCGCTCGCGGCGCGCAGCCCGCAGCTCGCGGACCTGGTCTCCAGCGGCGACGCAACGTTTGGCGCGATCGCCAACCAGAACGCCGCGCTGTCGCAAGGCCTACAGCTGCTGGCGCCGACGCTGCGGCTGGCGAACACGACGTTCGTGAACCTGCGCTCGACGCTCGGCGACCTCACGAACCTCGTCAACGTCTCCAAGCCGGCGACGCGCAACCTGACGCCGTTCCTGATCCAGCTGCGGCCGCTCGTCGCGACGGCGGTGCCGACCGTTCGCGACCTCAACGCGCTGCTCTACAAGCCTGGTCCCAACAACGACCTCGTAGACATCGTGCGCAAGCTGCCGGCACTGCAGCGCGTGCTCAAGCCGGCCGCCGCCGATTCCGTCGCTGCGCTTTCGCAGTCACAGCCGGTGCTGTCGTTCATCCGGCCCTACACGCCCGAGTTGGAGGGCTGGATCCGCGACTTCGGTGAGGGCGCGAACTCCTACGACGCCAACGGTCACTACGCGCGCATCTCGCCGATCTTCGACCTCTTCGACTTCTCGCCGAACCCAAGCGGCGGGCTGCTCACCGCCGTCGGCGCCGGCGGCACGGCCGGCCTGCAGCTCGGCCGCACCGAGCGCTGTCCCGGCGCCGCGATCCAGTCCGCCGCCGACAACTCCAACCCGTTCACCGACTCCGGGGGGCTGGACTGCCAGCCCAGCCAGGTGCCCCCGGGGACCGGCTGATGCGGCGCATCCTCTCGGTCGCTGCGGTGCTGCTGGTCGCGGGTGCGCTCGTGGCGCTCGTCGGCGGCGCCGCCGGCTCGTCCGGCGGCGGCTACCAGGTCCGCGCGATCTTCGACGACGCCAGCTCGGTGATCCCGGGTGAGCAGGTGCGTATCGCCGGCGTCACCGTCGGCTCGGTGAAGTCGCTCGACGTCACGCCCGACGAGAAGGCGGCGATCGTGCTGTCGATCACGACGCCGGGCTTTGAGGACTTTCGCGCCGACGCGACCTGCTCGATCCGTCCGCAGTCTCTGATCGGCGAGATGTTCGTCGAGTGCGCGCCGACGCAGCCGCGGCCGGCCGGCGCGCCCGAGCCGCCTCCGCTCGGCTTCACGCCCTCCAGCCAGAACCCCGGCAACTCCAGCGATGTAGCCCGGCAGCGCTACCTGCGGGTGCAGAACACCTCGACGCCGGTCGACCTCGACCTGATCCAGAACACGCTGCGCCTGCCCTACACGCAGCGGCTGTCGCTGATCCTCAACGAGCTCGGTACCGGTCTGGCGGGGCGCGGCTCCGACCTGCAGGCGGTGATCCAGCGTGCCGATCCGGCACTCCAGGAGACCGACAAGGTGCTCAGCCTCGTCGCAGCGCAGAATCGCGCGCTGGCGGCGCTCGCGGTCGACTCGGACACGATCCTCGCGCCGCTCGCGCGCGACCGCGCGCACGTCGCCGACTTCGTCGTGGCGGCAGGGACGACGGCCGAGGCGACAGCCGAGCGGCGCGCGGCGCTCGAGCAGGACATCGCCAAGCTGCCGGCCTTCCTACAGGCGCTGGTGCCGAACATGCAACGGCTCGGCGCGCTCGCCGACGCCGCGACGCCGACGCTCCAGGATCTCCACGTCGCCGCGCCGGACATCAACCGCGCGGTCACCTCGCTGGGGCCGTTCGCGACCGCTGCGCTGCCGGCGTTCCAGTCGCTCGGCGCCGCCGCCGTCCTGGGCACGCCGGCGCTGCGCAACGCGCTGCCGGTGCTCAGGCAGTTGCGGCAGACGTCGAGCACGCTGAAGCCGGTGCTCGCCAACCTCGCGCCGCTGCTGGAGAGCCTCCAGTCAACGGGCGGGATCGAGCGCGTAATGGACTATCTCTTCTACCAAACCGCTGCGATCAACGGCTTCGACTCCATCGGCCACTACCTGCGTGCCGGGCTGATCGTCAACACGTGCTCGTCCTACGCGATCACGCCGGCGAGCGGCTGCTCGGCGAACTTCCCGCCGGGCGCCAGCAAGGCGCAGTCGGCGGCGGCGATCTCCGGCCCGCGTGACGAGACGCTGCTGCGCACGCTCGCCGTGCTGCGCGGGGCCAACCCGCTGACGCTGCTGGCGCCACGCGGTCGCACGCCACGGCGCCCGACGAGCCGCCGGCGCACGCGACCGGGCGTGCATGTGCCGGCCGCACCGGTCGCGCCCGTCGCCGCGCCTGCACCCAGCCGCGGCGTCAGCCCGGACGGCTCGAGCACGACGCCGAGTCCCAGCTCGACCGCGCCCCCGTCCTCCGGCACGCCGGCCGGCAACGCGCCCGCGCCGCCGGCGGCGCCGTCGAACCCGCTGTCGGCGCTGCTCGACTACCTGCTCGGCGGAGGATCGCGATGAGGCGTCGCCGCCGCTCCCCGCTGGCCAACCCCGTGCTCGTCGGGGCATCTACGACGCTGATCGTGATCGTCGCCGTGTTCTTGGCCTACAACGCCAACAACGGGCTGCCTTTCGTCCCGACCTATCAGCTCAAGGCCGTGCTTCCGGACGCGGCGCAGCTGGTCGTCGGCAACGACGTGCGGGTCTCCGGCACGCGCGTCGGAGTCATCTCGGCGATCAGCGCGGACCAGGATCAGCGCACGGGAGCCGTCACCGCGCTGGTCACGATGAACCTGCAGAAGTCGCTCGAGCAGCTGCCGGTGGACACGACGGTGATCGTGAGGCCGCGCTCGGCGCTCGGGGAGAAGTACGTACAGCTCACCAAGGGGACGAGCCGACAGACCTACCCCGACGGCGCGACGATTCCGATTGCGAACCAGACCCCGCCGCAGGTCGAGATCGACCAGGTGTTCGATGTCTTCAACCGGCCCGCGCGGCAGGCCTCGCAGACCAACATCGCAGAGATCGGCGACGCGCTCGCGGGCCGCGGCCAGGACCTCAACGACGCGATCGTCAACCTGCGCCCGTTGCTGACGAACCTCGTCGGAGTCATGCGTTACCTCTCCGCGCCGCCGACGCGGCTCGGGCACCTGTTCGTGTCACTCGAGGATCTCGCCTCGATCATCGCGCCCGCGGCCCAGCAGAACGCGGCGTTGTTCGACGACATGGACACGACGTTCACCGCGATCGCGGCCGTCGCGCGGCCCGATCTGCAGGACGCGATCTCCGAGGGTCCGGCGACGCTCGACGACGCCACGCGCGCGTTCCTGATCACCGACCCGTTCTTCGCCAACAGCACCGAGTTCGTGCGCGAGCTGCGGCCGGGGATCCGCTCGCTGCGCCAGGCCGCTCCGTCGCTGGCCGACGCGCTGACGACGGGTGTCCCGACGCTGCAACACTCGATTGCTTTCAACCACGAGCTGGGCTCTGCATTCGTCGCGCTGAACACGTTCGTCAGCGACCCGCTTGTCACGCTCGGGCTCTCGCGCCTGCGCGACACGGGCACGGCGCTGGCGCCCAACATCGCCGCGTTGGCGCCCGAGCAGATGGTCTGCAACTACGTGACGCTGTATTTCCGCAACGTCGCGAGCCTGCTGTCCGACGGCGATACCAACGGCACCTGGCAGCGCTTCATCGTGATCGTGCCGCCGACCGGACCCAACAGCGAGGGGCTGCCGTCGTCGGCGCCGGCCAACGGCCCCTCGGTCGACAACCATTACCACTCCAACCCGTACCCGTACGTCGCCGCGCCCGGTCAGCCGAGGGAGTGCGAGGCGGCCAACGAGTCCTACGTGGCCGGCAAGACGGTGATCGGCAACACCGCCACCAACCTCGGAACCAACCACGACGTCACCACCCGCAACCTGAGCAAGTAGCGTGACCACAACCCCGACAGCCACGAGATGAGCCGCTCGAGCTCACCCGGAACGGGGCCCGAGAGCCGCGGTGCCCGCGCGCGCCGCGGCCGTGATCCGCTCAAGGTTGGCGCGCTGGCGCTGGTCGTGATCGGCCTGCTCGTCTACTTCGGCTTCACCAAGCACATCCCGTTCACTCACGGCTTCCGCTTCAGGGCCGTGTTCTCCAGTGCGGTTGACTTAAAACCGGGCTCGCCGGTCCGGATCGCCGGGGTCAACGTCGGCAAGGTCGACTCGATCTCGCACCTCGGTCAGACCGACGTCTCGGTCGTCAACCTGGAGATCAACAACAACGGGTTGCCGCTGCACACCGACTCGACGCTGAAGATCCGACCGAAGCTGTTCCTCGAGGGGAACTTCTTCGTAGATCTCAAGCCCGGTAGCCCGAGCGCGCCGGTCCTCAGCGCCGGCGCGACGATCCCGATCACCCAGACCGCCGACCCGGTGCAGCTCGACCAGATCCTGACGTCGCTGCAATCCGACACCCGCAGCGATCTTCAGAGCCTGCTCGCCGGCTACGGCCAGGCGCTCTCGGCGCCGCCCACCGCCGCACAGGACCGCACCCAGGATCCCTCGGTGCGGGGTTTCACCGGCGCCGAGGCGCTCAACCAGGTCGCGCGCTTCTCCGGCGACGCCTTCCAGAGCACCGCGCTGGTCAACCAAGCGCTGCTGGGCACCGAGCCGCACGACCTCTCCAAGCTGATCGCCGGACTCGGCAGCGTGACCTCCGCGCTCGACAGCAACGAGGGTGCACTCGAGGGGCTCGTCTCCAACCTCGACACGACGCTCGCCGCGTTCGCCTCGCAGTCCTCCAACCTGCAGCAGACGATCGCGCTGCTGCCGGGGACGCTGCAGGCGGCCGACAACGCGTTCGTCGACCTCAACGCCGCCTTCCCGCCGACACGCACGTTCGCCGAGGAGCTGATCCCGGGCGTCAAGGAGACACCCGCGACGATCGACGCGGCCTTCCCGTGGATCGCCCAGGCGCGCGGGCTGCTCAGCGCCCGAGAGCTCGGCGGGCTCACCCAGCAGCTGCGCGCCACCGTTCCCAGCCTCGGCTCGGTGACCGACCAGACGATCAAGACGTTGCCGCAGGCCGACCTGCTCGCCAAGTGCGTGACCAACGTGATCCTGCCGGCCGGCAACACGAAGCTCAGCGACGGCGCCCTGTCGACTGGCAAGGAGAACTACAAGGAGTTCTGGTACTCGATGGTCGGGCTCTCGGGCGAGTCGCAGAACTTCGACGGCAACGGCACCTACGTGCGCTTCGGGCTCGGCGGCGGCGTGCAGACGATCTCCACCGGCCCCTCGGCGCTCGAGGGCCAGTCGCTGTTCGGGAACGTCGGTGCCGGGCCGCTCGGCGACAGCCCCGCGTATCCGGGCGTGCGGCCGCCGTACAAGCCGACGGTTCCGTGCTACACGCAGCCGCTGCCGGACTTCAACGGGCCCGCCTCGCGTGGCTCCGCGCCGCGCGTCGTCGGTCCGGCGAGCGCGCCATGATCGACGCGATCCGCAAGCGCGTGTCGACGTTCGCCGCGATCATCGCTCTGTTCGTCGTCGCGGTGCTCGTCGGCGGCTACATCCTGTCCCAGGAGCGGCTGACGCTGCCCGGCTGGGTGCCGATCTTCGGGCGCAGCTTCTTCGTCCTCAACGCCGACTTCTCAACGGCCCAGGCGGTGACGCCCGGGCAAGGTCAGGAGGTGACGATCGCCGGCGTCAAGGTGGGCCAGATCAGCGGCGTCTCGCTGAGCAACGGACAGGGCGTCGTGTCGATGCAGATCGAGCCCAAGTACGCCGCGATCTATCGCAACGCGACGGCGCTGCTGCGACCGCGCACGCCGCTTCAGGACATGGACGTCGAGCTGACCCCCGGCGATCCGACGACCGGGAAGCTGCGCAGCGGCGACACGATCCCGATCGACTCGACGCTGCCCGACATCAACGCCGACGAGATTCTCTCCGCGCTCGACGGCGACTCGCGCGAGTACCTCGAGCTGCTGCTCAGCGGCGGCGGCCAGGGACTGTCGGGCCAGGGCGCTTCGCTGGGCAACGATTTCCGCCGCTTCGATCCGACGGTCCGCGACCTCGCGCTGATCAACGTGATGCTCGCCCAGCGGCGTTCCAACCTGGCGCGTGTGGTCCACAACTTCCAGCTGCTGGCGACGGCGCTCGGCAGCAAGGACCGCCAGCTCGCAAGCCTCGTCAGCTCCTCCGATGTCGTCTTCCAGTCGTTCGCCGATCAGGACGCCGCGCTGCGGCAGTCGCTCGCGCTGCTGCCCGGTGGCCTGTCGCAGACACAGACGACGCTGACGAAGGTCGACGCGCTGGCGAAGGTGCTCGGCCCGACGGCGCAGGCGCTGGAGCCCACTGCTGTTGCGCTGGCGCCGGCCCTACGCGCGACGCGCCCGTTCCTGCGCGGGACCACGCCCGTGATCGCAAACCAGCTGCGGCCGTTCACGCGCGCCGCGCTGCCGGCCACCAAGCAGCTGCGACCCGCCGCAGCGGACCTCGCGGCGATCCTGCCGAACCTGTTCACGAGCCTCGGTGTCATCAACCAGGCGCTCAACGAGCTGGCATTCAACCCCGGCTCGGCGAAGCCCGGCTACCTCTTCTACCTCGCGTGGGCAAACCACGACGCCGACTCGATCTTTGCCACGCAGGACGCCAACGGACCGATCCGCCGCGGCGTCCTGCTGAGCTCGTGCGAGTCGATCGGCTTGCTCAACCAAGTCGCCGCGGTCAACCCGTCGCTCCAGCTGCTCGTCGGACTGCTGATGCCGCCCGCGCAGGCCTGTCCGACCGCCTCGGGGGCACCATGATGCTTTCGAGGCTTTCTTTGCAGGCACCCGGCCCCAGGACGCGGCGCTGATGCAGAAGTCCGCCCCCACATTCGGCAGGGTGGCGATCATGGTCACGTTCGCGTTCTCGTGCTTCGGCCTGCTGCTGTTCCTGTGGCTGGCATTCGGCGGCGCGATCCCGCTGAAGCCCAACGGCTATCGCGTCACGGTCGTTCTCCCGGATGCCGGTCAGCTCGCCCAGGAGGCCGACGTGCGGATCTCCGGCGTCAACGTCGGCAAGGTGAAGGCGATCTCGCTGGGGTCCGACGGGTTGACGCACGCGGTGATCGAGCTGTCCCAGCAGTACGCGCCGCTGCCGCGCAACACGCGGGCGGTGCTGCGCCTGAAGACGCTGCTGGGGGAGACGTACATCGAGCTGACGCCGGGGAACCCGTCCAGCGGGCGGATACCCGAAGGCGGGACGATCCCGGTCACCCAGGTGGCGCCGTCGGTGCAGCTCGACGAGGTCTACCGTGCGTTCGACCCCCGCACGCGGCTGGCGTTCCAGCAGTGGATGGAGGGACTCGCCGGCGCGATCCAGGGTCGCGGCGAGGATCTCAACTCCGCGATCGGCAACCTCTCACCGTTCACCGACGACGCGAACACGCTGATCTCGATCCTGCAGTCCCAGCAGGGGGCCGTCCAGCAGCTCGTCTCGAACCTCGGCACCGTCTCCGACGCGCTGGCCTCGCGCGACGGCCAGCTGCGCGGCCTGATCACAAATGCCCAGACGACGTTCGCGACGACGGCCGCGCGCGACACGCAGCTCCAGGACGCGATCGTAGTGCTGCCGACGTTCGAGCAGCAGACCCAGGCGACGGTGAACGACCTGTCCGCGTTCGCGCTGAACACGAACCCGCTGATCGATCAGCTGCGCCCGGCCGCGCGCCAGCTGAGCCCGACACTCGCCGACGTTGCGATCCTGTCGCCGCAGCTGAAGACGCTGTTCACGCGGCTCAACCCGCTGATCTCAGCCGCCCGCGCGGGGCTGCCGGCGCTGCGCAGCTCGCTCACCGAGCTGCGCCCGCTGCTCGACGAGCTCGACCCGGTGCTGACGAATGTGAACCCGATCGTGCAGTACCTGCAGCCCTATACACGGGAGATCGAGGCCTTCTTCGCCAACACCGTGGGGGCCACCGAGGCCACCGACCAGCCGGTCGACGACGGTGGCCAGCGCGTGCACTACCTGCGCACGACCAACCCGCTCAACCTCGAGTCGCTCGCCGTCTATCCGACTCGCGCCGGCACCAACCGCCCCAACCCGTACATGCAGCCGGGAGCGTTCGACCACCTCGCCAGCGGGCTGCCGGTGTTTGACAACCGCAGCTGCGGAAATGGCACCCCCTCGCTCGTCAATGCGGTCGCGCCGGGACTGCCGCAGCCGCTGGTGACCCTGCTCGCCGGCGCGGGAATCCTGCCCAACCAGGGCCAGGCGGTGCTGCCGATTGCGGCGCCGCCCTGCCACCAGCAGGGACCGTTCAGCTTCGAAGGCCTGACCAGCCAATATCCGCACGTGGTCAAGGCGCCGTCCAAGTGACGCTGCCGCTCGGCGGGCTCATCTAGCCTGGGGCCGTCTTGACAGGAGCGAGAGTGCTGCAGAGCATCGTGCGCGCCGCCACACGACGTCCGTCGCTGGTCGTCGCGGGCCTCGTCGCGCTCGCGATTGTCGGCGGCGTGCTGGCGCTGGGCCTGCAGACCGACGCCAGCACGCAGACGATCGTCGGGGACTCTTCGCCGGCGGCTCGCGCCAACGACCGCGAGCACCAGCAATTCGGCGACGACGCGATCGACGTCCTCGTGCGCCAGCCGCTTCGCTACACCGTGCTGACCGCTGACCTCGCGCGCGTGACGCAGCTCGAGGCGTGTATGGCCGGCAACATCCCGGCCGGCAAGAGCCCCTACGGTCCGCGCGGCGGACCGTGCTGGCAGTTCGCGGCAAGCCACCCCGCCCAGGTCGTCTACGGACCGGGCACGTTCCTCTTCGAGGCCGTCAACCAGCTCACGGCCGAGTTCACCCAGCAGGAGCAGGCGTCGCAGCGCGACGCCCAGACGAAGGCGCTAGCCGCAATGCGGGTCGCGGCGGGCGAGGGGCGCTCCCGCGCGCAGCAGCTGCGCATCGGCCGCCAGGTCGAGCAGCTGGTCGGGGCGCAGTTCCTGCAGTCGCTCTACACCGCGGCGACGCGCTACGGGATCTCGACGATCCCAAGCCTCGGCGATCCCCAGTTCCTCTCGGAGATCGTCTTCGATCCCAACCGCCCGCCGGGTTGTCCGAAAGCGCGCTTCGCGTTCCTGTTCCCGAGCTGCAACGACGCGCTGATCCAGGTCCGCCTGCGCCCGTCGCTGTCGAGCGCCCAGCGCACGCGTGCGATCGCGCTCGTGCGTGCGGCGGTGAAGATTCCCGACTTCGCGCTGCACGGCGGCGGCTCCTACCTGGTCAGCGGCGCACCCGTGCTGATCAGCGACCTGTCGACGAGCTTGACGGGCTCGCTGGGGCGGCTGCTGCTCGTCGCGCTGGCGGTGATGGCGATCGTGCTGGCGTGCGTCTTCCGCACACGTGCGCGGCTGCTGCCCCTTGCCGTCGCGCTTGCGGCCACCGGCATCACCTTCGGCGCGATGCGTCTTGTCGGCGCGCACCTGACGATGGCCTCGGTGGCGGTGCTCCCGATCCTGATCGGGCTCGCCGTCGACTACGCGATCCAGTTTCAGTCGCGCTGGGACGAAGCACGCGCGAGCGGTGCCGAGCCGACGCAGGCGGCGCTACGCGCCGCAGCGCTCGGCGGGCCCGCGATCGCGACGGCCGGCGCGGCGACCGCGCTCGGCTTTCTCGTGCTGCTGGCGTCGCCGATCCCGATGGTCCGCAGCTTCGGGCTCGAGCTCGTGGTGGGCGTCGCGATCGCGCTCGGCTGCGCGCTGACCGGGGGCTTCGCGACGCTCGTGCTGCACGCGCGGCGCGCCGAGGGACGCGAGCGGCGCTCCGGGCGCGAAGGACGCGAACGGCGCGGGGCTGCCGGCGGCGGGATCGGCGGGGCGGTGGGCGGTGCGCTCGGTGGGGTCTTGCGGCGCGGGCGCGACCTCTTCGTCGGCTCGCTGCTCGGCGCGCGCGAGCTGTTGCGCGACGCTGCCACTGCGCTCCGCCTCGACGTCGCGTCACGGCGCGTCGGCGTCGTGACCGTTGAAGTTGCGCGCCGCGCGCGCCGTGCGCCGGAGCTCGCGATCGGCCAGCCCGGCAGGGTGCTGGCAGTGGCGGCGCTGCTGGCCGTGCTCGGCTGGGGGCTCGGGACCTCGACGACGGTGAACTCCGATCTGCAGCGGCTCGTGCCGTCGGGGCTGCCGGCGGTCCACGATCTGGAGACGCTCGAGCACGCCACCAACGCGGCCGGCGAGGTCGACGTCTACGTCGAGGGGGCCGACGTGACGACGCCGGCGGCCGTCAGCTGGATGCGCGACTACCAGGCCGCGGTGCTCAAGCGCGTCGGCTACAGCGAGTCGGCGGGCTGCCAGAGCGACGAGCTGTGCCCGGCACTCTCCCTGACCGACCTCTTCACGACCGACACGACATCGACGAACGCCGCCCAGCTGCAGGCGATCCTCGCGGCGGTACCGCCGTACTTCGCCCAGGCCGTGCTGACGCCGGACCACCGTCAGGCTGTCCTCGCGTTCGGCATCAGGCTCGAGTCGCTGGGGCGTCAGCAGCGTCTGTTCGACGCGATGCGCGCGATGCTGCACCCGCCACCCGGGATTCGCGCCACGCTGACCGGCCTGCCTGTGCTGACCGCGCAGGCCAACGCCGATCTCTCCTCGCAGACGAACCGCGCACTGACGCTGCTGCTCGCGCTGGCGGCTGTCGCGCTCGTGCTGATCGCGGTGCTGCGCAGCGTCGAGCGTGCGCTGCTGCCGCTGATCCCGATCGCGCTCGCGACCGGCTGGTCGTCGCTGGTGCTGTTCGTGCTCAACGTCGAGCTCAACCCGATGTCGGTCGGGCTCGGCGTGCTCGTGATCGCGATCACGACCGAGTTCAGCGTGCTGCTGTCGAGCCGCTACCGCGAGGAGCGCGAGTCCGGCGCCGACACCGTCGGCGCGCTGCGGCGGACGTACAGCTCGACCGGCGCCGCAGTGCTCGCGTCGGCCACCACGGCGATCGCGGGCTTCGCCGTCCTGATCTCGTCCGACATCAACATGCTGCGCAGCTTCGGGATCGTCGCCGTCGTCGACCTCGCGGTCGCGCTCGCCGGCGTGATGGTGGTGCTGCCCGCCGTGCTGCTGCTCGCCGAGCAAGGTGCGCTGCGCGATCTGCCGGCTCGCCTGCGCCAGCGCGCACGTGGGCTCGCCGTGCGCCCGCGGCGCGCGCCCGCGGCATGAGCGACGACGGGCCGCTCGGGTTCGAGCCGGATCCGTCTGCGCCGGACGCCAAGGACGACCGTTGGGCGCATCGCGCGGACCCGGACGCCGCCACCGGCGGGCAGCCGCCGCCTCGTCCGCAGCCACCATCGACGAAGCGCTACACCTGGCTCGTCGGGGTCGTCTTCCTCGTCGCGATCATCTACGTCTCGGTGAATACCCTGGGTACGCACGGCCGCGGCGCCCGCGGGCTCGCGGCCGGCGTGCAGGTGCCGCCGTTCGCGGTGCCGCTTGCGCTCGGCTCGCTCAACGGCGACGCCGATGTCGCCACCCACGCCAACGACGGCGCCGCGGGACGCGTTCCCGCCTGCCAGCTGCGCGGTCCGCAGATCCTCAACGTCTGCCAGCTCTACGCGCAACACCCGCTCGTGCTCGAGTTCCTCTTTAGCCAATCGAACTGCGAGGATCAACTCGACGTGCTCCAGCACCTGTCCGCGCTGTTCCCTGCCGTCAACTTCGCGGCGGTCTCGATCGAGGGTAACCGCGGCTCGCTGCGCACGCTCGTGAGCAAGCGGGGCTGGACCTTCCCGGTCGGGTTCGACAGCGACGGCGCCGTCTCCGACCTCTACTTCATCGGCGGCTGCCCGACGATCAACCTGATCGCCCGCGGCGGCGTCAACCAGCGGACGCTGCTCGGGCTCCAGACCGCGACGCAACTGCAGACGGCGATCGCAGCGCTGGTGGCGCCAGCGCCCGGTCGCCGACACCGCCGCGTCGTTGGGACCAGTCACGAGCCGCGGCCGTGAGCGACGATCCACAGCCGAGCGGTTCGTGGCTCGGCGAAGAGCGCGCCGCCGGCGAAGTGCCGCTCGGCGACGCCGAGGTCGGCTGGATCGCGGACGACGTCGCGGCCGAGTTCCCCGAGCTGGGGCTGCGCTTTCTCGAGCTGCCGGCGGTCCGCGGGCGCAGCCCGGGCTCGGTACGTCAGCGCCTGGCTGACAGGTCCGATCGCTTTCGCGGCTCACACGCGCTGCTGATGCGACAGGAGCCGATCCCGTGGGCGTACCGCGTCTTCTTCCGCCACATCGGCCTCGACCCCGACGAGCAGCGCACGCCGATCGAGGCGCTGGCCGTCCGCCGGCTGCTCGAGGGTGCCTTCAAGTCGGACAACCTGCTCGAAGACGCGCTCACGCTGTCACTCCTGGAGACGAGCGTGCCGGTGTGGGCGGTGGACGCCGATCAGCGCTCGGGGCCGCTGGGGATCCGGCTGGCGACGCGCGGCGAGTCGTTGGGCGAGGGCGAGCTGAGCCCGCGGCTCCCGCGCGGCCGGCTCGTGGTGGCCGACCGCGAGCGCCCGCTGGCGGTGCTGTTCGGCGACGTCGCGCCAGACCGCGCGGTCCGGTCGCGCAGCCGCCGCATGGTGCTGTTCACGGTGCAGGTGGCGGGCGTGCCGGAGATCCACGTCGAGGAGGCGCTGTGGAACTGCCTCGAAGTGCTCTCGGAGGCGCGGTAGGTTGACCGCCCGCTGACGCGCCGATTGGTCGAGGTCCGGTGATACGCTTCCGGCGCAAGAGGAGCCTCTTGGACCTGCTCGACCGTCCCGTTCCCGTCACACCCGACGTTCGGCGAGCCGCCCCGGCGGTCGAGATCGACGAGCGTGCTGCGCGCCGATCGCTGCGCGCGCAGGTCGCCAAGCTCGAGGCCGATCTCTGCAGCGCGTTCGCGAGCGCGTCGCCCCACCTGCCGGTGCGCTGGAGCGTGCCGGGCCGAGGCGGCCCGCGACTGCTCGGCCTCGGCGAGCTCGAGGCCCTGCGCGACGCGCTCGCCGAGCGCCTGCACGAGGTTCGCGCCGCGGTCTCCCAGCGCGCCGACTTCGAGGCCGCCAACAGGCTCCTGCTCGAGCGCATGCTGCTCGAGCCCGGGCGCTACAAGTTCGTGCGCGTGCGCCTCGAGGACCTCGGCGAGCGCCCGTGCGGTGCCTGGGAGGTTCGTCCGCGGCTCGGGCTGGTCGGGATGCTGATGGGCTGGTGGCAGGTCAAGCTGTCGTCCGGATGTCCGTTAGCCACCGGCCCGCGGCCTGATCGCCGCGGGCCAGCAAGCCAGACCTCGCATCCGGTGATCGCACCGATGGGCCGCTGATGGGCCGGCGTAGTCGCAAGCGCATGTCGCTGCCCGGCGAGCGCCGTCCCGGCGCTCCACGCGCTGCCGAGTCAGGCGAGGGCGACTCGCCGCTCGCCGAGGACCACGCCGGGGCTCGCCGGCGCGAGCCGGCTGCGCGCCCGCCGGTGAGCGGGCAGCGGCCGCTGGGGCTGCGTCCACGCAAGGAGCGTCCCCCGGCGCCGTGGGGTCGCTTCCCGCTGGTCGAGCTGTGCGTGCTGCTGGCGCTCATAATCGGTGGCATCGGCTTGGCGAGCGGCGGCAATCGCGGCACGCTGCTGATCGTCTGCGCCGCGGCGCTCGGCTCGCTGGCGGGCATCCAGCAGGCGATCCACGACCACTTCACCGGCTACCGGTCGCACACGCTCGTGCTGTCGGGCGCCGTCGCGATGGTGCTCGCGACGGTGATCGCCTTCGTCGTTCCGTCGAGCCCGGTCTGGCTCGTCCTGGTCATCGCCGTGATCGTGTTCGCGGCGGCGGCCTGGTGGCTCCAGAGCAGCTTCCGCCGGCGCTCCGGGGGATACGTCGTCAGGTAGTCATGCGCGACCTGCTGCGTCTCGGAATCAGCATGCTGCTGCTGCTCGCGATCATGCTCGCGGGCGGCGTCCTGCTGTGGGTGGGGATGCCGCTCGCTTGGCTGTGGATCGGCTCGCAGATTCAGGGATCGACACAGTCGCTCGGACTCGCGGTGGCGGCGATGATGGTTGGCGTGATCGTCTCGATCGTCGTCTTCGTGCCGCTGCTCGACCTGCTCAGCGAGGCCTACCGGCGCCAGCGTGTCGCGCGCGGACTGGAGGACACCGGTCATTTCGCGCTGGAGGTCGTGATGGTCGTCAGCGCGACGGTTGCGGCCGTCTGCTTCACGGCATGGTTTCTACTGTTCGCCGGCTCGAGCCCGATTCCGGTCGGGGTCAACTTCTAGTCAGGGAGGCGCCGCGGCGGGCTGGCCGGAGCCCTCTACGCGGGCACCGGCGTCAGCTCCGGGACGATGACCGGGTGCGGCGCCTGACCGATCACTGGGGACGGCGACGCCTGAATGGTCTCTGCAATCCCGTTCCCCGGAGTCAT
>Ga0182024_10013125_pt1 | contig 16245 bp, 7 predicted proteins | sample P32metaG_FD_120480 | JGI IMG/M metagenome (GOLD analysis project Ga0182024, IMG submission 120480) | Permafrost microbial communities from Stordalen Mire, Sweden - P3-2 metaG (Illumina Assembly) | ecosystem: Environmental > Terrestrial > Soil > Wetlands > Permafrost | place: Sweden: Stordalen... | reverse complement strand
TATTTACGGATAAGTTCTTAAGGTCCAACGAGCACCTTTGCAACAATGAAGGGTAGGTTGAATGTAGTCTCTGTAACGGCGTCGTTGGTGAGAGGCGTCCGCTCCTGCTGGTTGGAGACCACGAGAAGTTCCGTAAACGGACCATGTGTTGGCAGGAAGGCTAACGAGGAAGGAAAGTCGAACAGTTCAGGGCCATGCGCGATGACTTGTCTCGCACCGGTTTTAAGGTCAATGCGAATGACCTGCAGCTGCAAAGGGTCCGCCGCGTAGAGCGCCGAATCAGAGTCGTTAAAGGGATTGAAACTAAAGTCAAGAAGCTCTTCAACCTCGTCATCTGCGGGTGTGGGTGCGACGAGTTTGATATCAGCTGCCCTCTCATAGGGAGGTTGATCATCGCTAAGGATAGATAACGGGAACGAGTAGAGCCCCCGCGCGCAGGGCGAATAGTAATAGACTGTCCCATTCCGCACAGCGAGCGGCGACACTCCAGGCAGGGTTGACCCGGAGAACAGGAACGGGTAGCCGTTCACCGTTATCTCCGGCATAGTTGGGCAAAACGCGAGGGTTGTTATCAGATCTTGTGAATCAAAGCTCTTGGGGACAATGCCTGGAGTGATGGTTCCGTCCGATTGCACGACCCAAATACTCCCGAGTATCGAGTCCGAAATTAGATAGCGTCCATCACCCAAGCGCACAAAATCTTCGGGGAAGCCATAGGGCACCCCGGCGAAACTGATCGTTCGAACCAGAGTTGCCGAGAACGTTTTGTCGGGGCTGAAACTGTACGTGTACTCGTAAATGAACGGGCTCACGGGAACAAAAGGATTAGGCTGAGGCAGTCCACCTGCATCCAAAACGGCGACGCGGTCCTGCCCGATTGCATGCATGATGAACGGCAAAGAGAATCCGTTAGCCGGCGGTGGCAACTCCCCGATCTGTTTACCGGTAAACCGCGATAGAACAATGACGCTGCCGTTGAGCGGTTCCCCAACGAATACCACGGCTTCTCCCGCAGCGACACCCGCGATCGGCGCATTCATATCAGCGAATGCGGAAGCAATTGTCCGGCTCTCGTACCCACCGCGGACAGCATCGGTCGCGGCGTTCGTCAACTTCTCGTTCTGCGTTTGACCGATTGCACCGGGCGATGCTAGCGCGAGCAGCAGTGCGGCGAAGAGAAAATGATCCCTCAACATGGATGTCTGCCCTCCAGTGACGGAAGGTTACGCCGCAGTTTTTAGTCGGTCAAGCGTATTCTCACGACAGAGAGGGCTCTGCAAGGGCAGGGGAAACCGGAACACTCGCTTTATGAGCGACATCCGGTTGGTCGGCAAACAGGAAGTTATCCACTTGGACGAAAAGTCGGCAATCCGTCTCCAACCCTTGGCCGCCGCCTGCCAGCGGTCCTGGGAAGGCCCAAATCCGAGTTCTGTCCGGAATGCCGGTCAACCGCCCGGAATGCGGCCCTGGACTGGGATTGACGGAATTTCGATGCCTCCTGTTATCGCCTGCGCGACGCATATCCGCAGAGGCAGCGACCCGCTCCAGGATTGACTTGAGGCGCATCGAGGATTAAACTTCGCGCCGGTGAGCGAATTGTTAACCATTCCAGTCTCTCTCAGTCATTCCACGTCTGTCTGGAGCAAGTCTATGATGCGTCGTATTGCAATTGTGTCTCCGGTTTTCCTGCTTTTCGCCACCTTGCTGAGCAACGCCAAAGCGCAAGACACGAAAGCGCCCGATCTCACAAACCAGCCCACGCTTTACGTCGTTGGCTATGCCCACCTCGATACCGAGTGGCGGTGGGAGTATCCGCAAGTGATCAACGAGTATCTCAAGAAAACCATGCAGGATAACTTCTCGTTGTTCACGAAGTATCCGCACTACATCTTCAACTTTTCCGGCGCGAACCGGTACCGGATGATGAAGGAGTATTACCCGGCGGATTATGAAAAACTGAAGCAATATGTAGCGACGGGACATTGGTTCCCCGCCGGCTCTTCGGCAGAGGAGGGGGATGTGAATGCGCCGAGCGCCGAGGCCATTATCCGGCAAATCCTGTACGGGAATGACTGGTTCCGCAAGGAATTCGGCAAGGCCAGCGCCGAATACATGCTGCCGGATTGCTTCGGGTTTCCGGCATCCCTGCCAACGATTTTGGCACACTCCGGAGTAAAAGGATTCTCAACGCAGAAGCTGACCTGGGGATCCTCAGCTCCACAGGGCGGTCCCGACTACCCTGAGAAAACGCCTGAGGGCACGCCGTTCAATGTAGGGGTCTGGGTGGGTCCCGATGGCGAGAGCGTGCTGGCAGGCGTGAATCCCGGAAGCTATTCCGGCGGGATCGACACCGACCTGACCAGGCCGCTGCCCGCCGAGCCGCCCGACTCAGCGCTCACCGACGCCAAAAATAAGATGCAGGAAGTGCAGTCCCGCGGGGAAAAGGCGTACTTAGCCGGAGAGGAAGTGCAGCAGAAGGACATCCAGGAGTTCGTTGGGCTGCGGCGCCAGGTAGACGCTCTGTCGAAGGCCCGCCAGGACGAGGACCAGGACCGGTTCCAGGACGACTGGGCTGCGCGAGTCGAAAACAACGGAAAGGTCACCGGAGTCTTCACGGATTATCACTACTACGGCACGGGAGACGTGGGTGGTGCCCCCGACGAAGATTCGGTGAAGCGTCTGGAAGCCATCGTGACCAAGGGGCAGGCCAGCCTGCCCCCGCCGGGGTTTATCGACATGGGCCAGCATCTGCACAAGGATTGGCCCCTTACGGCCGTGGGCGATGGCCCAGTACACGTGGTTTCTGCCACCGCGGACCAGATGTTCCTGAACATCACGCCAGCCGAGGCAGCTCGTTTGCCACAGTACACGGGTGAGATGGAGCTGACCAACCATTCCGCTGGATCGCTGACCTCGCAGGCCTACCAGAAGCGCTGGCTGCGCAAGGAAGAACTGCTGGCCGATGCTGCGGAGAAATCGTCGGTGGCGGCGCAGTGGCTGGGTGCGCGCACCTATCCGTTGGATCGGCTGAACGATGCATGGATGCTGGTGATGGGTGGACATTTCCATGACCTTGCAGCAGGAACCGCGACACCCGAGTCCTATGAGTTTGCATGGAATGACGACGTCGTTGCTATGAACCAGTTTGCCGACGTGCTGGCCAACGCGAGCGGGGCGGTTTCGGCGGCGTTGAATACGGCCACCGAGGGAACGCCCATCGTGGTGTTCAATCCTCTGAACATCGCGCGCGAGGACGTGGTGCATGCAGACGTGAACTTCCGGGGAAGCACGCCGGAAGCGGTGTCGGTCACCGGACCCGATGGACGCGAGGTGCCCGCGCAGGTTTCCGACGGCAAGGTGATGTTTCTGGCCAAGGCACCTTCAGTGGGGTATGCGGTCTATAGCGTCCGTGCGGCAAGCGCCAAAGCTGCAGAACCATCGACGCTGCACATCGCAGAGCACTCGCTCGAGAATGCGTACTACCGCGTCGGCCTGAACAGCGACGGCGATATTGCAAGCGTATTCGACAAGAAAACTGGCAAAGAACTGCTTGAAGCACCGATGCGCCTGGCGATCTCGTATGACAATCCCGAACAGTGGCCTGCCTGGAACATGGACTGGAACCAGGAGCAGGCTCCGCCCAAGGACTACGTCCACGGACCCGCGACGGTGCGCATCGTGGAAAATGGGCCTGCGCGCGTGGCCCTGCAAGTGAGTCGCGAGACCGATGGCTCGAAGTTCCTGCAGACCATCTTGCTTTCGGCCGGCGACTCGGGAAAGCGCGTGGAAATCGCGAACGCCATCGATTGGAATACGCGCGAATCGAATCTGAAAGCCGTATTCTCGTTGACGGCCTCGAACCGGATGGCGACCTATAACCTGGGCCTTGGAACCATCCAGCGTCCGAATGCGCAGCCCAAGGAATTCGAAGTACTTTCGCATCAGTGGATCGATTTGACCGACACCGGCGGCGCGTGGGGCGCCACGATTTTGACCGACTGCAAAAACGGATCGGACAAGCCCAACGACAACACCATCCGCCTGACTCTGATCCGGACGCCGGGCGTGCGCGGTGGATACCCCGACCAGGCCACGCAGGACCTGGGGCATCACGAGTTCATTTACGGACTGGCCGGACACGCCGGCGGATGGAGAGGCAGCGAAGCCGATTGGCAAGCCCAGCGGCTGAATGATCCGCTGATCGCCTTCGAGACCAGCAAGCATCCCGGGTCGCTCGGAAACGAGTTTTCGCTGGCCAAGGTCAGCAACTCGCGCATTAGTATCATGGCGCTGAAAGGGGCGGAACTCAGCAACGAGGTCATAGTGCGGCTCGTGGAGTTGGACGGCAAGCCACAGTCCGACGTGCGCGTCTCGTTTGCGGCACCGATTAAATCGGCCCGCGAAGTGAACGGGCAGGAGCAGCCGGTCGGTCCGGCAAAGGTGGCATCGGGTGCGCTGGTTACGTCGTTTACGGCATATCAACCGCGGACCTTTGCCGTCACGCTCGATCCCGCTCCCTCGCGGGTTGCCCCGGTTCATTCACAGCCTGTGAAACTGGAATACGACCTGGCTACGGCCAGCAATGAAGGCGCTCAGGTGACCGGTGGCATGGACGGAAAGGGCAATGCATTGCCGGCCGAGATGCTGCCTGCCGGAATCGACTTCAACGGTGTTAAGTTCCAGCTTGGCCCGGTCAGCACCGGCGCGGCCAATGCGGTTGTCGCCAATGGGCAGACGATCCATTTGCCCGAGGGCGCCTATGACCGTGTTTATGTACTGGCCGCCGCAGTGAATGGCGACCAGAACGCAGCGTTCAAGATCGGCAATCAGGAGCACACGCTCAAGGTGGAAGACTGGGGCGGGTTCATCGGTCAATGGGATGACCGCCAATGGAAATCGAAGCCGAGGACGGTTCCCGCGCGGCGGGGCAGGCCGGCGCGCACCGAAGTGGATGATTATGCAGAAATGACCGGAATCAACCATGGCTACATAAAGCGCGCGCCCCTGGCCTGGTATTGCGATCATCACCATGACGGGACAGGCAAGAACGTGGCGTATTCGTATTCGTACCTGTTCGCGTATCCGATCGACCTGCCCCGCGGCGCGAAAACGATGACGCTGCCGAGCAACAGCAATGTTCGGATTCTGGCAATCTCCGTGGCCGGCGAGAATCCGCAAGCATCACCGGCGCAGCCGTTATATGACACGCTGGGCCGGGAAGAGCCTGAAGTCGTCGCGCAGCAGTGAACCTGCATCTCGCGCCCCACCCGAAGCCTCGGGAGGGCCGAGAACACTCACAGCGTCCGAAAAGCCCTCCTGTCGGCGCACTCCTGAGGGGCTTTGCTCGAGTGTTCCTCGGAAACACCCTAACAGAAAGCCGGTCACTCGGTTCTCAGCGCCCGCATTGGCTCCACTTGCACCGCCCGCCGCGCAGGAACATAGCAGGCTGCGAGCGCTGCCAGCAGCAATAGCAGTGCGGCTGCTGCGAAGGTCAGCGGGTCGGTAGCCCTGATGCCATATACGTAACCCGCCATCACGCGACTCAGGCCCAGCGCCGCCACCAGGCCGATGACCACACCAGCCAACGTTATCCCCAGGCCCTCGCGCAATATTAATCGCAGCACCATCGGCCGATCTGCGCCCAGGGCCATGCGGATGGCGATCTCCTGGGTACGGCGGCTCACCGTGTAAGACATTACGCCGAAGATCCCAATCGCAGCCAATAGCAGGGCCAGAGCGGCGAAAATCCACACCAGCATCATCGGAAAGCGCAGTGTGCCGTAGGTTTGCGCCACCATGTCGCCGAGCAGCCTGACTTCTTGCAACGGTTGTTCGCTGTCGAGAGCCAGCACAGCTTCGCGAACAGGCGGCACCACGGTCATGGGCGGTACCGCAGTGCGAACGTCAAGATAGGCCCACGAGACAGGGTGCTGCTCGAAGGGCACGTAGACGTCACTTCGGGGCTCCCACAGATCGTAGCCCCGGCGGTCCTTCACCACGCCTACGATTTCCAGCGGCTGCGCGGCGCCGGCGCTCTGCCCCGAATAGAGCCGCGCCAGAATGGTGAGATGGCGGCCCAGAGGATTGGTGTTCGGCCAGTAGCGATGCGCCGCCTTTTCACTAATCAACGCTACAGGGGTAGTGCCATTGCCGTCGCTCTCCGAAAACCCTCGACCTGCCACCAGGCCAATTCCCATGGCGCCGAAGTCTCCGGGCGAAACAACGTTGAAACCTGCAGTCGGCTCCTGTCCCGGCGGCGCCACCGGCTGACCCTCGGGCTGCAGGAAAACCGTGGAACCCGGCTGCTCGATTCCCACCGACTTCACGCCGGGCAAGCTTTGCACGTGCTGCAACAGCTGGCGGTAGAAGGACGTCTGCTGAGTCGCCGTGGGGTACTTGTAATGCGGCAAATTAATCGCCATGGTCACCACGTTGGTGGGGTCGATGCCCAGATCGACCTGCATCAGACGCAGAAAAGTTCTCCCCAGCAGGCCCGCGCCGGTCAGCAGCACCAGAGCCAGGGCCACTTCAGATATCACGAGGCTGTTGCGCAGACGGCGGCCTTTGGACTCCGCACTTGAAGACATCCCGCCTTCTTTCATCGACTCGCCGAGGTCGGTTCCGGAAGCTGTAAGGGCTGGGGCCAGGCCAAAGATGAATCCAGTGGCCAGCGATACCGCTGAGCAGTAGAGCAGAACGCGCCAATCGATGCTGATTACGCTTGCATTCGGCACGCTGAAGCGGTGATAACGAGTCATCTCCAGCGTCAGCAGGCGATCGCCCACGAGAGCCAGCAGGAGTCCCAGTCCACCTCCGATTGTCGCCAGAAGTACGCTTTCGGTCAGCAGTTGGGTGACAAGCCGCCGGCGATTGGCCCCGATGGCCAGGCGAATGGCGAATTCGCGTCTTCGGCCCGTTGCGCGCGCCAGCAGGAGGTTGGCTACATTGGCGCAGGCGATGAGCAATACAAACAGCACGCCTCCCGACATAAGCAGCAGCGGCGTTGCCATCTGACGGTGGTAGGCCGCATGCAGCGGTTCAACTTTGATGCCCCAGCCCTTGTCGGCCGCAGGGTACTCCGCCGCAAGATTGGCGGCCAACGTGTCCATCGCGGACTGTGCTTGCTTCACGCTCACCCCCGGCTGCATCCGAGCCTGAGCCTGCAGATCGCGCGAAGTGGCGCGCCCGGCTTCACTCAACTCCTCGGGTGGCAGCGCCAGCGGCACAAACACATCCATCTCCTGGTCCCAGGTGAAGCGGAAGCGCGCGGGCATCACTCCGACAATGGTGTAGCGCCGTTCATCCAGGTCGATCGTCCTGCCGAGAATCGCCGGATCGGCGCCGTATCGCGTCTGCCAAAGTCGATGACCGATGATGGCAGACTGGTCGTGGCCAGGCTGCATCTCGTCGGCCATAAAAAAACGGCCCATGAGCGGCTGAATGCCAAACATGGACAGAAGATCGAGGGAGGCTTTGATCCCATCGATGCTTTCCGGCCGATTGCTTTCCGTGATGTTGAATCCCGACCAACGGTAGTAGCCGACCTGCTCGAAGATCCCCTTCTCATTCGCGATCGCGACCATGTTGGGTGCGGAGACTCCCGTCTGCACATAACCTTCGCCCTTTTGATTCCTCCACTGCCCGAGACCGATAAGCTCCTCCGGGCTCGGGTAAGGCAGGGGACGCAGAATGATTGCGTCCACCAGGCTGAAGATGGCTGCGTTGGCGCCAATGCCGAGCGCCAGCGTAAGTATGGCAATGGCGGCGAAGCCCGGATTGCGAAGGATTTGACGGAATGCAAAGCGAAAATCCCGGCCCAGGGTATCGATCCACACAAAGCGGTTCATCTTCCAAATCTCCTCGCGAATCAGGATAGGATTTCCGAGCCCGATGAAGACCCGGCAGCGCGTCCTGGGCCGCAGGGTACCACATCGGCATACAATTTTCGAGAATCACCCGCAAATTCGAAGCGTGGCCTCAGTTGGCGATATCAGGCGGTGTCACGATTCCAGCCTCGACTCGGCTCGGTCTTGCGAGTTCCGGTTGGACAGTCGGCAACTCCGTCGAACCTCAACTCCTTGGGACGATTCTCATCTCCACGGGTAGGCTAACCGTTCATGCGAAACTCGGAAGCAACCACATAGCAATTTCCGGACGGACGGTCAACCGCCCGTAGCGCCGCCTAGTTCCCGCAACGCGTTCGAGAATCCGGCTTCGCGGGGCGGAACCCCGCGCAACATCGAAAATCCAAAGTGCTGGTGCACTTTTGATCGATCGATCATTCATTTGCGCCCAACCTGATCCTGGGAGCAAAAGCCAGCGCGCTCTGCGGAGTACCCCAATGCAGGGCTTAGTGCGGCAGCGGTTGGAATGGAACCAGAGGATTAGGTGTGTTGGTGGAGGAGTGAGTGCGGTTTAACTTTTCGCATAAGTCAAACTCCTTCTGCGCGCGATCGAGCAGTCCCTCATGGCGGTAAATCCGGCCCAGTTTGAAATGAAGCCCTGAAGTGTTGGGGGCAAGAGCCACAGCATTTTCCAGCTCGGCCTGCGCTTGCGGCAGTTTCTTCTGCGCTTCGTAGACTTCTCCCAGTTCTTCGTGAATCTTTGGGTTTTGCGGTGAGAGTGAGGCTGCTTTCGCCAAATATGGAATCGATTTGTCGAATTCGTTCTCATCCGCGAGGATTGTGCCGAGATTCAGAAAGGGCTGCGAATCAGTTGGGGCATCACCCTGCCAATCGATCGCGGCTTGAAACGCCGCCTTGGCTTTCTCCGATTCGTTTAGCTCGCGCAACGATAGACCGAGATTGTTTTCGGCCTCAACATCTCTTGGATGCAAGGCGAGCGCGCGCTCGAAGCTTGAGACAGCATCAGCAAAATTGTTTTCGTTGTACTTGGTGCGGCCCAGCAGATACCAGGCATGGGCATTGGTCGGACTCTCGACAGTCACTGCGGTAAACCATTTATCAGCGTCGGTGTAGTCGTGAAGCAGAACATAATCGGACGCGACTGTCTCCAACTCATCGGCTTTCGGCCGCCTCTGGCGTGCGCCAACGGTGAATTCAGCCAGGGAGTCCGCCGCCTTCTGTTCGCGAAACAACACGTAGCCAAGCAGAAAATGGGCGTCGGCAGAAGTTGGTTGCTCTTTGAGGTAGCTATGCAAAGCGGTCTCTGCCGCTGCGAGCTTGCCCTTGGCCAGCAGCATGCGTGCTTCAGCCAGCGGATCGGCGGCCTGTGGCGCGACAGCCGACGATGTCGCTGAAAGAATGGCCAGGACAAGAGCGGCGTGTTGACCTCGAAGCATCCCTCTTCCTGCCATTATTGCTTCCCTCCGGATGAGCCGCAGCCGGTCATCTGATTGAGCAACCGTTGCACTTCCGAAAGGTTTGGGTTGTAAACAAGGGTCGCCTGAAGTGTGGCTTGAGCCGACGCGCCTTGACCCGCCATGCATTCGATTCGAGCCAGGTTCATTGCCAGCCCTGAAATGTCGCGGTTGCGGTCAAAGGCTGCACTCAACAGCGCAATCGCCTCGTCAGGCTTGCCCTGCTTCGCCAGCAGTATGCCGAGATTCGACAAGGCGGTCAGATCAGCGGGGTCGACTTCAAGAACACGCCTAAAGGACCATTCGGCCGTCTGGCCGTCTCCGCGCTCGGCGCTGATGTTGCCTAGGGCATCGAGCGCCTCTCTGTCATTGGCGATCAAGTCCTTCTGCGCGGTCAACTCTTCCCACGCCGCAGGCTCAAACGAACGACTCCCCTCTAGCGTCACCTGGTAGTATGCCATGGCCAGGTCTCTCTTCGTAGTTGCGGGCGAAAAGATGGGCTTCAATTCATTCGGGGCTGGATCGTGTGCTTGAACCTTCAAGTCTTTCGCGGGAAGCCTGAGAATGCGATGGTCCGTCCAGGCCACGTGCGGAATATTTTCAGCGCCGGTGCGCGGCATGTGGCAACTGGTGCAATCCTGGTTCTCCCGGTGGTGCGAAGCAGCAAACTCCGGTTCCGCGTGGCAGGCCAGGCACCTGCTTCGGAAAAACGCAGTCCGCTTTTCCGGGCCTGGAGTATAGTGCGGGTCGTGGCAACTGGTGCAAGACATCTTGTCTCCGCTTGCTCGCTTGCATGTGCTCTGACTAAGCTGTTCCACCTCACTCACGCCGCGCGCAGAAAGATTTGCTCCTCCATAAACGTAATAGTCCACATAAGTCGAAATTGAATCTCCGGGACGATAGTTCAATGCAGACTTTCCGGCGCGCTCCACCGATACGTCGCCTTCAAGATGGCAACTTATGCATACCGAATCTCGCCGGCCCGCATCGAGCCTCGCAGGATTCACGATGGAGGCCTTGCCTTCGGTGCGGACATGCGGCTCCGAGTCCCCATGGCAGGCCTCGCATGTAATGCCCGAGTGCAGAAAAGGCAGCCCAGCGTAGCGGTTGATGGTCCCGTCGTCGCTCGGTTGTACCGCGCTCATGTGGCAGCGCATGCAACTACTCTGCATGGGCAGCGCGGGCGGTCTCTCCCGCATCTCCGCAAGCCCAGGCTTCATATCGTAACTGCGCGAAGCTGCGTACCAGGCAACTGGAGATTCAAAGAGATAATGATCGATGGAGTAAAGATAAGTAACGCCCAGGTGGCCCGAACCAAGAAAGTAGCTCAGAGTCTGCACGCCCCCAGCGCTCGATTGGCTAGTGTCTCGATAAGTGAGCGTCGCCTTGCCATCGGGCGCCGAAATGCTGTAAGTCACGCCAGAAGGCTTGTGGACAAAAGTGTCGGCCTTTAGGTTATCAGTGGCCAGACCGCTGGCATTTGCCATCGGCGTGCCAAGATACCTGCGATATATATCTCCGTGGCATCGGGCGCACGCCGCATCCGCCTGGCGCACCGGAGTAGCCTGGGGCATGGCCATACGGGGAATGGAAACGAGGCCGGGAACCAACAGCACGGCCACAGCGCGTACGAGCGCCCTAATGCGCGGCGTTCTTGATGGAGTTAGCATCATTTGCCTGCCCTGCCACCGCTGCGCTGGCCTCCCGCTGCAACTGGCTATAGGTTTGCATTTCCTGCTGCGCTTCGGCGGCTTTACCCTGCGCTCTGTAAACAGCGCCCAGGAGGAAATGAATCGTTGGTTCCGTGGGGCTATCCTTTACGGCCATCTGCAGATCGGGTAAGGCATCGCTCTGCTTGCCTAGCCGGATGAGTGCGCGGGCACGATCCACGCGCGCCTGCATCAGCGCGGGGCAGTGTTCGATCGATTCATTCAATTCAGCGAGCGCATCCTCGCTGGAGTCGCTCGCCTCAAGCATCGCGTTGGCGAGGCTCCAGCGCGCGGTGCAATTATTTGGGTCGTTCGCCAATTCGGCTTTGAATTCGGTTTGCGCCGACTCCCATTTGCCGATAAGCCAATAGGTGTGCGCCATGTGCATATGGGTTCCCGGCTGCTGCGGAGCCAGATCGATAGCCTTCTTGTATTCCACCAATGCCACGTCGTAGTTATGCATGCTCTCATCGATTTCTCCGGCGATCTCATGCGCAACAACGGAGTTCGGATCGATCTCGTTGATCTTCTTGAGCGCGTTCTCTGAAAGCTGCATGTACGTTTTGCCGAGCATATACCATGCTTGCTGGTCTTTTGGATTTCGCTCCAGGAAGTTATTCAGGTACGGTGCCGCTTCCCCATACTTCATGAGATTGATCAAGGTATGCGCAAACATCATCTCCACTTTGTCGTCGCTGGGATTAGCCTTCAGCGCTGCTCGGAGCAACGGTTCGGCTTTCTCATCCATGCCCAGCTGAAAGTAACTCATGCCTAACATGGCCGATGCCGTCGGCATATCGGGATGAAGATCCAATCCACGCTTCAGCACATCCGCGGCGTGGGGATAGTCATGCTCGTTGAAGTAGAGCATGCCCAGGTTGTTGTAAGCGGCGGACAGATGCGGCGCGAGCTTGACGATTGTCCGGTACTTCTCGATTGCCGTTGCGCTGTCGCGGCGCTGCTGAGCAGCTTTGGCCTCCGCATAGAGCTGCTGCACCTCGGGCGTCACTTCGTCTTTTGCCTGGCCGGAAAGGGCGGGAATTGCAATGAGGGTCAGCAAACTAGCTGCCAACAATCGCGGCGCCCAGCGACACATTCCGGTGAAAGAGTGAACCTTCATGACCTGTGATTATAGAGGGTTCTCATCCGCGCTGCACTGCACAAGGACTCTACGTTCCCGCCCTTAGTGGCGATCTCGTTTTCCAAGCCTGAAAGCCAGGACAGAACAAGACAAGAATGGCCGGACTGCTTAACAAGCAATCCGGCCATTTTGCAAGACTCAGTCACGCGGTGCTATTCGAGATACAGATTTGCACCGCCCTATTTAGAACTGCAATCGGAACTGGACCTGGCCCTGACGATTGTTTATCTGCGAGCTGGCATTCGTCACCTGCCCGAATGTGCTGTCGCTGGCGTTGTTGTCCGGACCCTGGAATTGAGTTCTATTTAGGACGTTGAAGTAGTCCACCTGGAGAATACCCTGCAGATGTTCGCCCATGTAGAAATGCTTCCTGACGTTGGCGCTCTCCATAAAAAGGGGAGGATTCCTCATGCCAGAGTAGTTTCTAGTGGTGCTGGCCAGAGTGTACTGGTTGACGGGAGTGAAGGTAGCTGGGTTGAACATCTGTGCGGCGCCAACCTTTCCGACGAAGTAATCCCTCGCGCGGCTGTAAGATGTGGTGCTAAGAGCAACCGAGCTATTGCGAAGCGGGCGATCGAATCCGTTGGGGAACGGCGAGCCGTTCTGTCCGGGTCCATTCGCAGAACCAGCCTCGTAGTCCAGGATCCAGCCAATCTGCCAACCACCTACGATGTTGCCAAGTGTGTGGTTGTTGACGAATTTCTTACCAGGCCCGATTGGCAGCTCGTAGGTTCCGCTGCCTTTGAATGTCTGCGGCTCATCGGCGTTGGAGATTGCCCATTCCGGCTTCTGGTTGTACTTGTTGATGCCGCCCGAGGTGAAGCTGGAGAAACCGCTGCTGGTGCTGTCCATCAGGCGGGAGAGCGTATAACCGGCCAGGAATGAAAGACCGTTGGTGAAACGCTTATCGACTTCGATCTGAGCGCTCTGGTAGTAAGTCGTTCCGAAACCTTCAAAGTTGTTGAAGATGTAGGAGTATTGTGGGTACGGTCCGAGCGCCTGGGCAACCGTGGCGCTACCGCCGAAGTCGGAAGCGAAGTTGGTATACGGAGCTGCGAAACCGTCCGTAAGCGCACAACCATTTCCCCCCTGAGCTACTGTGGAGAAAGTGTCAGTCAGCACCGACTTGCCGGCGTTACCGGCGCAAGTGCTCAGGACGCCTCCATACTGGGAGTCGTAGGTGGGATTCATCTGGCCGATGCGGTTGTTCTGACTGGGCAGGTGGATCATGCGGTTTCCGACCCATGCAGCTTCGACAAACATGTTTCCAGGCAGCTCGCGCTGCACGTTGATGTTCCACTGCTGGCTGTAAGGTGCGTAGCCATCAATCTTCTTGCTAAAGGAGTCGATCTGCGTGCCGGCACCGAGTCCCGCGCTGAGGGGTGTTGGATTGACCGCCGGCAACGAATTGGTGTCCCAGTCGCCGAAGGTGGACGAATTGCTGCCGCTGGGAAGCCTGGTGAAGGAGCCGGTTAGCAGGTTGCCGTAGTTCACCGCGACCTTGTTAGTGCCATACTCATAAGCACCGCCATCGAGGAAGGCAACGTCGAGCCCACCTTGAACGACCATCTTGTTGTTCAGTTTGTAGGCAAATCCAAGGCGTGGGCCAATATGTCCCCAGTGGATGGAGCCGCGGTCATATCCAACGCAGCCCGTGCAGTTGCCGAATTGGGTAGCCGAGCCCGGAATTCCGTTGGCCTCCGGGTCGGTTCCGGGATTATCCTGATTGAAGAACACGATTAGGTTGTGGTTTTCAGTAAACGGCACCTGAATATCCCAGCGAAGGCCGACATTGACCGTAAGCCGTGGAGACAGCTTGATGTCGTCCTGAATGTAAAACGCGTAGTCCCGGTTGCGAAGTTCAAGTTCCTGGGAGTTGGCACGATTGGCGTGGTCGGGCAGGCCCAGCAGGTAGCTGGCGAATGCGTTGCCGCCCGCTGCGCCCGAGGCCACTCCAGCCGAAGTGTTGGTCTCGTTGGGGCTGAAGTTGAAATGTCCGCCTTCAGTCTGTTCTTCGTTGTCGTCCTGATAGGCGCGCCGGTATTCGCCACCAATATTAAATGTGTTCCGGCCCTTGGTCCAAAGCCAGTTGTTCACGATCGCGATGCCCAGCTTGCGGTTGATCGACTGGTACCATGATCCGCTGGTACCCCAGCAAGTGTAGTCACTGCTGTTGTCGCATTGGTCGCTGTCGATGCCGAACGTGATATTAGGTGGAATGTTTTCGGACGCCACAGCCGGGAAGGTGGCCCCCTTGGTGATGTTGAACTGGTTGTTGATTTCGCCTTCCCAGCCCACTCCGGCCGTCGCCACCAGATGGGGCGTGAGGGCGTTCGAGTAATTCAACAGGAAGATGCTGCCCAGCGACGGTTCGGACTTCTGGCTGTTAAGCGGGTTGGGCGCGATGACTAGCGGGTGGTAATCGAAGCTGTGAGTGCTATAACTGTTGCGCCATTGGGCGTAGTGAAGGCTCTGCGTGGGCGTCAGCGTTTGATCGACGACGAAACCCCACACGTGCTGAATGTTCGGGTTCACAAAGGGCGCAAAGCTCTTGTTGTCCAGCAAACCGCCCGGACCGGTGCCCTGACGATCGGGCTTGGGAATGTCAGGAATGAGCAAGGCCGAGTTGGCGCTGATGCGGTTTGAGCAGATGACGTTCGGTGTGGTGCCGTTACAACCCATAAATTGCAGCCCAGTGGTGGGATCGTAGATGGGAATGATGTTGCCACTGCCATCCACGTAGTCGCTGAAGTCGCCGGTCGTTTCCTGTACTGTGGGCACGGTACTGGGGTCGGTGTCTTCGTTGTTCTGCTTGTACCACTCCTGGCTGTAGTTGCCGAAGGTCTTGTTGCGGCCGTCATAGAGATGCGGAATGCGGATGGGACCGCCGATCGAGAAGCCGTAGTTATTCTCGTGGTCCGTTGGAGGCTGGTCTTTCGTGTTCCCCGCGTTCCACGGCGGGCCGTTAAAGAAACCGACAGAGTCGAAGAAACTGTTCCGGTTGATCTCAAACAAGCTGCCATGGTAGTGGTTGGTCCCCGACTTCATTTGGTAGGTGAGTGCGCCCTGTCCAAGTCCGTATTGCGCTGAAAAGGTCGACCGCTCGACCCGGGATTCTTCCACGAGATCGAAGGGAGGATTGAAGTTGACCGTATAGCCCTCGGTTTCAGGCTGCACATCCGGGATGCCGTTGTAGATGATCTCTTCTTCGAAGTCGACGCCGCCGCTGATGCGATGGGAGAAGGTGCTGCCGGTGGTTCCAGGGGCCAGGAACTGCAACGTGTCGACCTGGCGGCCGCGGCCCGATACTTCGTTCGGCAGTGCTTCAACAACAATCGGCTCGATGGTGCTGCCCAGTTCCGGCTGGGTAGTGTTCAGCGCGATCTCATCGGCCGCCACCTGCACGGTTTCGCTCGCTGCGCCGGCGTTGAGATTAAAGTCGATGGTCGACGTAGTGCTGACCTCGACGGTCACGCCCTTCTTGACTTCTTTTTTGAATCCTTGCGCGTCAACAGAAATGGTATACCTTCCCGGCAGAACTCCTTTGAAGGCATAGGTTCCAGCGCTCTCGGTGACGGTCTTATCGGTGCTGGATGTGGCTTCATTGGTGATGGTAACGTGTGCGCCGCGGACAACGGCGCCGGTGGAGTCGGTAATTGTGCCGGTAATGCCTGCGCTGGCTTGCGCGGAAGCATTCCGAGGAGCCAACAGCATCAACCCCATGATTGCGAATGACAGCGCAAAGGCAATTCTTGGGACCGGGATGGGCAGTGACAGCGCATTGCGCACCGGATTCTTTCTTGTGTGTCTCACTGGGTCTCCTTGAATGGTTCTCCGTCTTGATGTCAAAGCTGAATTCATGCACGGGCAACGATAAGATTGTTGGCCGACCTCTTGGGAAGCATGGGAATCGATACTATTTTGCAGTAGTACCCATTCCATAGCGAGCGATGTTAGAGCATCTCTCCCGAAGGTATATAGTATAGGTGGCGATTCTTCGCGCACATGCTATGGCGCGACCATATTCGGATGATTTGCGACGGAAGTTGCTTGAGGCCTTCGACCAGGGCAACGGG
>Ga0182024_10013124_pt1 | contig 16245 bp, 11 predicted proteins | sample P32metaG_FD_120480 | JGI IMG/M metagenome (GOLD analysis project Ga0182024, IMG submission 120480) | Permafrost microbial communities from Stordalen Mire, Sweden - P3-2 metaG (Illumina Assembly) | ecosystem: Environmental > Terrestrial > Soil > Wetlands > Permafrost | place: Sweden: Stordalen... | reverse complement strand
CGACATCAACCCGCAGGACAGGGACGGCGCGCTGTTCGCCTTTCAGCGCGCGTGCATCCAGGCCGGCGACCAGTCCGCGCAGATGCCGCGCGACTCCGCCGAACCCGGCGTCCTGAAGACGGCTGACGACCCGCAGGATCCGGACGGGACGTCGTGCGCGAGCGACGGATGTCAGGTGTATGCGGTGGTCTCGCGAGCGGTGCACCTGCCCATTCCCATCCCGGGATTCCCCGACACGGTGACGGTGCGCGGCATCGGCTTCGCCGCACCCGTTGTCGGCATCCCACGCGCGGATTCTCCCGCATATCGCGCGGGCCTCCGCACCTTCGATCGAATCACGGGGATCAACGGGCGAAAGATCGACCGATTCGTGGATCTCGTAAACATCCTCGCGTCGAACCGGGGAGACACCGTCGTCGTCGCGTTTCAGCGCCCCGTTCCGGTGCCGAACGCCCTCGGCGGTCTCTGCGATATCGCCGTTCTCGAGCCGCAGGCCGCGACGTTGACCCCCTCGGCCGGCGCGGCTGCGAGCATCGTAGAGGACGAGAGCTCCCGAGAGCGCGACGTTCTAGCTCGCGCGGGGATCGAGAGCGCGGACGTATACGTGGCCTTTTCTCCGGAGAATTCGAGCGAGTGGAAAGCCGGATTGCGTGCCGGCGACCGCGTTACCGCGCTCGATGGCGCGCCCCTACGCTTCTGGCAGACGATGGAAGAACGGCTCGAAGCGGGCGCGGATAAGACCCACACGCTCGCCTGGACGCGCGCCAGCGTGCCGATGGAGGGAGTATTCCAGCTTCGAAAAGAGGAGTGGAACGACGAGTTCGGACAGCACTACGAGCGATACGTATTCCGAACCACGCACTGGCTACCGCACGCGTCGGACGCCGTCGTGCCGAACCCAAGCCGCCTCTCGTATGCGATTGTGCGAGGATATGAAGAAACGGCGCGAGCTGTTCGACTGACGGCCGTAACGTTTGCTCGCCTATTCGAAGGCAAACTCAGTCTGTCGAGCGTGAGTGGACCCATTACGATCTATGACATGGCGGGGCAGGCCGGAGCGCGAGGGACGACCTACTTCGTCTGGGCAATGGCCTTCATCTCCATCAACATCGGCCTCGTCAACCTCTTGCCCATTCCGGTACTGGACGGGGGGCACCTGTTCTTTCTTGCGGCGGAAGCCGTCAAGAAGCGGCCCCTCCCCCTGCACGTGCGCGAGCTCGCAAGTCTCGTGGGGATGACCGTCCTCTTCGCGCTGATGCTCGTAGCGTTCAAGAACGACGTCGAGAGGCGCTGGGACGTGATCGTCGGACAGCTCCGCGAGATCTTCGGATAGATGCTCGCACCGACCGCGCGATCCGTAGCCGCTTCCGTGCTCCGGCGGGTCGATCGCGACGGCGCGTTTGCGTCGAGCGTCCTCGACACCGAACTCGGGCGCGCGCGGCAGCTCGACTCTCGAGACCGCGCACTCGCGACCGAGCTCGTCTACGGCTCCTTGCGCGTGCGCCCCTGGCTCGACGCGCAGATCGAACGCCATGCCCGCCGGGGCACGGCAAGCGTCGACCCTTTCACGCGAGCCGAGCTTGCCCTCGCCGTATATCAGCTCTTCTTTCTCACCCGAGTCCCCGCCTTCGCCGCGGTGAACGAGGCGGTCGACGCGATCCGGCGCGAGCGCGGCGCCCCGATCAGCCGCTTTGCCAACGCGGTTCTGCGCAAACTCGCCGTCGAAGCCGCACAACGGAAGAATGAGAGCCCCGACCTGCGCGCAGACGAGGCCATTTGGGCATCGACCCCCGAATGGCTGCGTGCGGCGCTGTCGCGAGCGCTGGGAGGCGACGGCGCGAAGGCCTTCTTGCGGATCGGGCAATCCGTACCCCCGATCGGGATCCGCGTGGAGCGCAAAGGCGAGCGCGACGCATGGCTCGAGCGCCTTCGAAGCACCGTTCCCGATGCAACCCTAGAGGTAGGCGGGGTCTCCCCCCATGCGATCCTGGTGCACGGCGCCGGGGACGTGCGCGGGCTCCCCGGGTTCGCCGAAGGAGCGTGGTCCTTACAAGAAGAAGGTTCTCAGGTCGTCGCCCTCGCGGTCGGCGCGAAACCCGGAGATCGAGTCCTCGACGCGTGCGCGGGGCGTGGGAACAAGGCGGCAGTCCTCGCTCGAAGCGTCGGAAAGGAGGGCGCGCTCGACGCGGCCGACGTTCACCCGGACAAGCTCGAGCGGCTCGCGCTCGAGCTCGGTCGTCTCGGACTTGCGCCGAGAGCCACCTTTCCGATCGACTGGGTCGTAGGCGCGGGCGACTGCGTCGCATCGTACGATCGCGTGCTCGTCGACGCCCCGTGCTCGGGGGTCGGAACGGCACGACGGCGACCGGAGCTCTTAATGCGCCGCGCGCACGAGGATCTGGCAGGACTCGCTTCCCTTCAGGAGCGCATCCTTCTCTCCGCATCGGAGCGCGTCGTGCCCGGCGGACGACTCGTCTACGCGGTATGCAGCGTCCTCCGCGAGGAGTCGGAAGAAGTCGTTCGCAACGTCCTCGATGCGGCGCCGAGTCTCGAACTCGCGCCTTTCGACGGGGATCCGGCTCGGGAGCTCGCACAGGGCGAGCCGACGCTGCGGCTCTTGCCCCACGTCCACGCGACCGACGGTTACTTTCTCGCCAGCTTCCGGAAGAAAGAGTAGGAGCCCGATATCGCCTGGACGACGGAAGAGGTGCAACATGATGGGCCGCATTTCGATTTGTATGGCACTCGGCGTCTCGGCTTCGGCGCTCGCCGGATGCCCTCATTCGGGGGGCGCCGACACGACACCTGCGGGCGCGGCGACACCGTCGACGGGTTTGCCCGAGGATGCGTCCACGGCAGACGTAAGCACGGCGAGCGTCGATGCTTCTCTTACGCCGGTCGAAGCCGCCGCCCCGTCGGTCGAGGCGTCGATCCCGACACCGAGTCCCCCCGACATGACCTCCGCGCCGGCCTATCCGCCCTCCGCTCTCCTCGAGACGTTCTCGAACGCAAAGGCCAAGCTCATCGCTTGCTACGAGCCGGGAAGAAAGCGCAATCCGAAGCTGCGTGGAAAAGTGATCGTCAAGTTGACAATCAACACCGACGGCAGCGCGAAGCCCGTCGTGAATCAGAACTCGAACCTCGAAGACCCCGAGGTGATCGCCTGCGTGATCCGGACCGTCAAATCGCTTCGATTTCCGAAGCCGGTCGAGGGGAGCGTTACTGTGACCTACCCCTTCATCTTCCGGCCCACGGGCGATGAAACACTGATCCTTCCGGAAGCGGGAAAGCAATAGACTGCCCGAACGCGAGCGCGCCTCGGCGCAGGCGTTGCAGCCGTTTCGCGCCGAGCGTAGAAAGAAGCCGCGTGTCGTCGGCGCGCCCGCCGTTCGACCAGGAGAGGCCTATTTCGATGCTCATCGACGTCACGATGCCCCGGCTCGGCGAGAGCGTTTCGGAGGGGACCCTCAGCAAGTGGCGTGTCAAAGAAGGCGACAGAGTCGAGAAGGATGCGCCTCTCGTCGAGATCGCGACTGACAAGGCCGATAGCGAGCTCCCCTCCCCCGCCGCGGGACGAGTCGCGAAGATCTTCGTCCGCGAAGGAGAGACCGTTCCCGTAAAGTCGCTCCTCTGCCAAATCGAAGAGGGCGCATCCCCCGGAGAATCGAAGAACGACACGGTCGTGTCTCCCACGAGCGCGCTCCGCAACTCCGAAGGAGCCGCGCCCGACGGCCGCGTGGACCCGCTCGCCTCATGGCGGAGTGCTACGGGGCAAGCGCTCGCCCCTCCCGCGGCGAGACGCGATGCGCTCGAGCATGGCGTAGACCTCGATACGGTGCGCGGCTCTGGGGATCACGGGCGAATTACGAGAGACGACGTGCTTCGCGCGGGCTCTCCGGAGGGCCGCTCACTCGCGGCAATGGCGATCGCCCCGCCTCGAACCGAACCGCCCGCTTCGATGCGCACGGCGCCGCTCGTGCCCGTGCGTCCTCCACAGGCCGAGGCCGCCCCACAAGCCGCCCGCTCAGGCGGCTCCGCGTCTCCCGTTCCCGGTATCGGCTTCGGCGCGTTCAAAGTGCCCGCATACCGCCCGACCGAAGGGGACAAAGTGATCCCCTTCACGCGCCGACGGCGCATCACGGCGGATCACATGACCTACTCGAAGGTCGTGTCTCCTCACGTGGTGACCGTCGCCGAGGTCGACCTCTACAAGACCTCGTCGCTACGCGATCGCCACAAGGACACCTACAAAAAAGACGGGCACGCGCTCACAATGCTCGCCTTCGTGGCGTTCGCGACGGCGAAGGCGGTTCGCGAGCACCCTGAGATGAATACGCGCGTGCTCGACGACGCGTACGTGATCCTGAAAGACGTCAACCTTGGCGTCGCCGTCGATTCGCCGGACGGCCTCGTCGTCCCCGTCGTCCGCCACGCCGACGAGCTCAGCGTTCGCGGGATCGTCCGTGCGATCGACGAGCTCGCGAAGCGGGCAAGAACGGGGAAGATCACGGCGGACGACCTCAGCGGAGCGACGTTCTCCGTCACGAATCCTGGCGTCAAAGGCAACCTCTTCGGCGGCGCGATCATCAACCAGCCGAACTCGGGGATCTTGCGCATGGGCGAGATTCAGAAGCGGGTCGTCGTGGTCACCGGCAAGGACGGCGAAGATCAGATGGCCATCCACCCCGTCATGTATCTGGCCCTAAGCTACGACCATCGGATCGTCGACGGCGTGGCCGCCAACTCTTTTCTTTGGCGCGTCACCGAGCTGCTCGAGCAAGGCGAGTTCGAGGTGTAGAGAACGAGCGCCTGCGGTTCGGCGCAGCGCCTCGTTCGTCACCGCTTCGTCGCCGCGAAGAACAGCTCTTCGCCGTCCGCACCCATCATCTCGGCGTCGAAGAGCGGCGAAAGGGCGTCTTGCCAGTCTTCGACACTTAGAATCAAGGCGAGAATGCTCGCGCCCGTTACCCCATCTTCGATCAAAGCGCCTCTCTCGCCCACGCGCTGAACCTTACCCTCGCCGGCACTCCGGCGCGCCGCGTCCAGCCACTTGGGGAGAGGCACCTCGGCCACGAACACCCCGCCCGAGCGGAGCACGCGCGCTACCTCGACCGCGACCTCGCCGCATGCGTCTTGGGACGGCGGATGGGCAAGCGTCCCGTGGAGCGCGAGAACGACGTCGAACGCCGCGTCGGAGAAAGGAAGCCGATCCCAGAAGTCGCCCTGAACCACCGAAATACGACGGGCGCGCCGCGCACAAACGGCCAGCATCTCGGGCGAGAAGTCCAGTCCGACGACGGTGTGACCTGCGTCGAGAAGCGAGGAGAGCTCCCGGCCCGTTCCGACACCTAGATCGAGAATTTGGCTCGCCGGCGGAAGCGCGGCAAGGACGCGTTGCATGCGCGCACGAGACTCGGTCGAGGACGGCGCATACACGCGATCGTAACGCCGGGCGATCGCGTCGAAGAACTTCTGCCCTCGTTCGGACGAGCTCACGTGCACTCACCCACGCGCCAGGAGCCGTCGCTCGATCTTGCAGATGGCCAAGTACATGGCCTCGTGGATGCCCGCGACCACGATTGCGCGGTCGACGATGGACGCACACTCGCTGGAGGTCCAGGGCCGCTTCGGCCGTACCTTTGCCCCTCGTCGGTGCGCCCTGCCGAGGAGCGCGCCCAAATACGACGCGAGAGCGCCGAGGTCCTCGTGGTGGATGGCCGGCACCCAATCGCCGTAGCGATTGATTCGATGCAGTGCCAGCTTGTCCTCTTGCGGTGCGAGACGCCTGACGAACATCGAGGCGCCGCCGAGCCGGGTCGCCCCGAGCATGCGCGGCGGATGTTCGAGGTTCGCGCGTAGCGCGGCAACCACGCGAAGCGCGGGATCCATTTTGGGTTTTCCGACGAGGATCGCAGCAGAAGGGTCGCCTTGTTCTTTCATGTCGAAGATCCAGGCGCCGCCGGGTCCCCCCTTGCCTCGGGTGAGCACGGCGATGCGAAGACCGCCCAGGCTGCCCGTTCCAGCGATCCGAAGGGCGCAATCGAGGACATCGAGCGCCCTCGCGTCTTCGGGTCGATCCGCGACTTTGAGCGACTCGACGTAGCGAGCGAATGCGGCCGGCACTTGCCGCTCGATGGACTTAGAGAGCGCGCGGTAGCGATTCGGGTCGTCGCGACGAAAGCTACGCTCCTCGCGTAAGGTTCGCGTGCGCCCGTCGAGCAACTCCTTTCGGGACCTCGTTCGTACCTGCTCTACGAGCAACCGCACGGGCTTGGGGGCGTCCGGCAAACGCGAAGGACCGAACGCCGCTTTGACGTAAGCGCCGAGGAGAGCTTCGCACAGCTCGAGCACGCGGACGCCGTCGGCACCCAGCTCGCGCCCAGCGAGAATGAGGCTGGTCGTGAGGCGCAAAACGTCGAAGCGAAAGGGGCCTACGATCGCGTCGTCGAAGTCATTCAGGTCGAAGACGGCAAGTTGGTCTCGCTTCTCCTTCTTGGTCTTGGGCTCGCCGAACGAGCGTGGGTCGGGGCGATAGGCGCCGAAGTTCTCGAGGTGCATGTCGCCCGTGAGCCAGCCCTCTCCGTCGGGACCCAGGGCGAGCTCTGGGCGCTCGTGGAGGAGCGTGTAGAAGAGCGGCGCGGCGCCACGCAAGAACGCGAGCGGCGAAGTCGACATTCGCCGCACCTTGCGCTCGAAGAGACCCGGAAAACGAGCCGTCTTTGCCCGGTCGGACTTCAACTGGCGAGTCGCGAGGGCGAGCGAATCGAAAGAAGTCATACCGGCAGAGTACACTCGAGCGAGAGCTGCCGTTCCCCGAACACTGCCGTGTCGCGTCGGCGGATCGGCTCGCCAACCCGTGAACGTCCCGCGTCTACCAGCCGCCGGGCGCCGGAGCGGGCGCCGTCGTCGGCTCCGGTGCCGGCTTGCTCGCGGCATCGCCGGAGCCTCCCGTCGTCTCGACCGGGTGAGTGGCGGCGGGGGCCGGGGCCGGGCCGTTCGTCTCGCCGCCGCATGCGGAGAGGGCCATGAGACTCGGGACTGCAAGAGCCAAGAGACGTTTGTTACTCATGCGCCACAAAGTACTCGGTCAAGCGGACGCGGCCATGTCTCTACCGGAAAGGGTGCGTTTCCTGCCGCGTCCAGGCGTGGAGATCAAAGAAGATCCAGAAACGCGAGAAGATCCTCTTTCTCTCGGGTCGTCAGGCTTCGAAGGGCGGTTCCTTCGGGCGCGCGATCGTGGAAGAACGACGTCTCGCCGTACCGGACTCGGTCAAGGAGGGCTTGGAGACTCTTCGCCGTACCGTTCGTGAAATAGGGGTACTTCTTGAAGAGGCGGCGCAGGGATACCACGCGTGCCCCGTTCTCGTTGACGTAGGGTTCTACTCCCGTCTTCTCGTATTCTGCACGGGCCCAGACGATCGGCCCCTCACGCGCCAGGACGAGCGGCTCCCACCCCTCGAAGGGCACGCGCGTCGATGGATCGTCGGTGACGAGTCGCGCCGAGTGACACGACTCGCATCGATCGCGAAAGACTTCGGCCCCTCTGCGCTCTACCTTCGACCACGCCTCGCGACCCAAGACATCGGGATTGGGTCGCGGACTGAAGTCCATCAGGAACGTCATCAGGGCCCGACGAAGATGAACGGGGGTCCACGCTTCGTCCGAGACGCCGAACTCGAGAATCCAGGGAATGTCTTTTGGACTCACGGTGAACCACGGGTCGCGATCGCTCTTCGCTCCCGCCACTCGGAATTCGTTGTCGGCGACGCTCGTGAGGTTGGGATCGAGCGCGCGCGAGAAGTGTGGCTTGTTGTTGAAGAGGCCGAGCAGAGGCTTGGTCGTTGCGCGAATATCGCCGCGCCCCGTGTGATGCGTGCGCCCGTCGACGTAGCCCTCGAAGTGGCATGTCTCGCACGCGAAGCGACTGAGGCGCCCGTCGCTTTTGTCCCAGGGCGCCATGAGAGAGGTGAAGAAGAGCGCCTCGCCCATGCGCGAGTCGACGCTGCGTCCGTTGGACTTCGAGTCTCTCACGTGAACGATCTCGGCCTTGCCGCCGTCCGTGGACGACAAGTGCACCCATGCGTCGAGGAGGGGGTTGGCGACCGCAAACGAGCCGTCGCCAATAGGTTCCATCGACGCGCTCCCCGGAGGGCACGGATACGTGCTGATCCGAGGCTCCACGTTCGCCTCGGGCTCGTGAGACCATTCGAGGCGAGCCCACTTGTCCGATCCATAGGCCAGAGCGATGAGGTCGAAGGAACCGTTCTGCGAGAGAGAGAGGTGGACCGCCTTCGGGGTGATGAGACCCAAGGCAGAAACGTTGACTGCCGCGAGACGCGTCACGGAACTTCCTTGAACGCGATAGAGATAGACGAACGAATCGATGAATCCGAAAGACCCTTCGGTGCGATCCAAGGGATGGTCTTCCACACCACCGGCGGCGACGAGCAGCCCAGGGGGCCCCGCGCCCTCCTTTGGAATCTCGATCGCATCGAATCCCCATATCGGCCCGTCATGAACGATGCGGACTTCCCCGCGCGCGACGGGGAGTCCGCCCGCGTCGACACGGCGAACGACGATTGCGTGATCCAAGAAGCAGTCGACCAGCACGTACTGTCCGACGCGCGCGATGCGAAGCGGGCCATGCCCGATCGGCGCGTCGGAGCGGCGAAACGAAATGTGCGGAGGCCGCGAGCCTCGATCCCCGACCGAAGCGCCTTCCTCCGCTCCGAGCTTGAGCGTCAGGAGGCGACTGTCATGCTCTTCGACGACGTAGAGAACGCCCTCCGGCCCTGACGCAAGTCCGCGGATCGCGCGAACGTCGGGCAGGTCGATGGATCCGTCGAGGCGAAGATCGCCGCTCGTGAAGCGAAAGCGCTGGATAGCGTGAGAGAGCTCGCCCGCCACGAAGATATCTCCCGTCTTCGTGATCGCCATCGACGACGCGGACGAGGGGGCGTCGAGGCGCGCGATTTCGCGCAGCGACGCGTCGAGTGCGACGATGGCTGAACTTCCCCGCAGTAGCCCGACGAACTGTGGCAACCGTGCAGATGGAGAGGCGACCGTCGGATCCGAGACGGTGACGCGATGCAACGCGTAAGGGTCGCTCCCCAGCGTCGCATCCGACGCTGGAAAGTGGGCAAAGTCCGCGGAGGCGCGCCGGGCGCTCTCGAAATCGCGTAGCGGCTGCAGCGCGTCAACCGCTACGGTCGACGTGGCCACCGGAAGAATCACGCCGGTCGTGGCCAACCCTGCCGCGCGCGGCTTGCACGCAGAAGCGAACACGACGGCAGCAACCAGAGCGGCGGCGTGACCCGTGTTCCGAATTGCGCTCATCGGACGGGCCGACGGTTCCGTCCCTCGGTACACGCCGGCACCACACTACGGCACCCTTCTCGGGTGCTACCAGCCGGCCGCGCCGCCCTCTGCGCTCGCGTCTTTCGTGGTCGTCGTGTTAGCCGAATCCTTCGATGAGCTTGCAGCGGCGTCGCTCGATGCCGTCGCCGCATCTTTGGTGGAGCTCGCGTCGCTCTGTCCGGAAGTCGCATCGGCCTGGGCAGAAGCATCGTCATGCTGAACGGTCGATGCATCGTCGGTCGACGACCCTGAGTTGGAGTTCGAGCAGGCCATTGCAGCGAATGCGACCCCCACAGCGAGGCAGAGTGTTGCGGCGCCGTTGGTACGAAGCATGACTGTCCTCCAAGGCAATACGTGACGGCAGGGCGCCGGCAGCGTCACCGAGACGCTATGCCCCTCCAAGGCGTCGAAGTCAAGCGTGTGAGCCCGCTCGAGGAAAGTCCCCGAACCACGCTCTCAACGCTGACTTAGCTCTCAGCTCTGACTCAGTCGTGGCAACCGGATGCGCTCAGGCATCCACCTCATCCGTCACGCCACCCTTCCTCAAAGTCCCTCCGGCGGCGGCAAGCAGATAGGCCTCGATGAACTCGTCCAGGTTACCGTCGAGAACGGCATCCACGTTCCCTTCCTCATGCGAGGATCGGACGTCTTTCACGAGACGGTAGGGGGCGAGCACATAGCTTCGGATCTGGCTCCCCCACGCGATTTGACTCTTGTTCGCTTGGTACTGAGCCGCCTGCTCCTCGCGCTTCTGCATCTCGAGCTCGTAGAGCTTTGCCTTGAGCATCTTGAGGGCCATGCGGCGATTCTGGAGCTGCGAACGCTCGGCACGACAGACCACGACGATGCCGCTCGGGAGATGCTTCATCCGAACCGCAGTTTCGACCTTGTTGACGTTCTGGCCTCCCTTGCCGCCGGCACGCATCGTCGTCGTGTCCAGGTCTTCGTCTTTGACGACGATGTCGATCTCGTCCTCGATATCGGGCGTCACCTCCACGGCCGCGAACGCCGTGTGGCGTCGCGCGTTCGCGTCGAACGGGGAGATTCGAACGAGACGGTGTACGCCGTTCTCGCTCCGCAAATAGCCAAAGGCGCTCGGGCCGGCCACGGTGAACGACACTCCGTCTATCCCCGCCTCATCCCCTTCTTGGAAATCGATGACCTCGCTCTTGTATCCGCGCCGTTCGCACCAGCGCAGGTACATCCGCATGAGCATCTGCCCCCAGTCCTTCGCGTCGGTCCCGCCGGTACCGGGGTGAATGCTAACGATGGCGTTCGCGTGATCGACCGGGCCCGAGAGCATGCGCGCGAGCTCCGCGCTACGCACGCGCGTGCCGAGGGCGCGAAGCTGCCCCTCTGCCTCGGAGACCACACCGTCGTCCTTTTCGGACGCGCCGAGCTCTAGAAGAACTTTCGCGTCGTCGACGTCCCGCCAGAGCTTCTCGAAGGACTCGACGCTCTGCTCGGCAATCGACCTTCTTCGTGTGAGCGCCTGCGCTTTTTTCGGCTCATCCCAGAAGCCGGGAGCGAGCGTTTCTTCCCCCAGCCGCTCGATTTCTCTTTTTAGCTTGGGGAGGTCAAAGGTGCCCCCTTAGCGCCATGAGGCGCCTTTGGAGGTCGGCCAACTGCTCGCGGGATTCGCTCAGCATCGAAGCATTTTTCCTATCGTCCCCCCCTCCTCCGGTCAAGGACTCATGCCTTCAACGAGAGGCGCGCTCTTCTGCCGTTTGGTCTCCCGTTTGGTTTTGCGTCTGACTCTGCGTGGGGCCCGTGAGCCGTGCTACCCACGCCCCGAACCAGCCTCCCGTCATCACTTCCAGGCCTGCTTCCGCTTCGATGAGGCGCATGGTTGCATCGGTTGACTCGCGAGTTCCGGGCGTGACGACGTGGACGGAAACCCATGCCCGCTGCCACTGAAAGAGGGCGTCCAGCACCTTGCCGGCCACTCGGGTACGAGCGTCCTGACGCTCAAGACGGACGCGCTCGAGTGTCGGCTCATCGTCCGCGTAGAGCAGGCGATCGAGACGCCAAGTCAGGCGCCCCTCGAGCCACATGTCCGCCCCAGCCGTATCGTACGTACTCGTGTCATCCGGGATCACGCCAGCATGGGAGCCATCGAGGATGACACGCATGGCACGAAACCGCGCCTCTGGGAGCGCGGCACTTGCTCGCGCCCGCGACACCATGGAGTCGATGCGGGCGTCATCGACTCCCAGCCCCGACGTGCGCCACGCGGCAGCAACCGCCCGACGAGCGACGCTTGGGGTCACGAGAACCTGAATCGGCTCGGCGGGTGGCGAGGACGGCGTCGCCGTGGCGGAAGGTGGAGGCAAGGCGGGCGGAGGGGGTTCGGCGGTAGCGGGAGGCGGACGAAACTTCGCCGCGCCATCGGCGATCGACACCGCACCGAGCTCGTGCACGTTGCCTTGGGCCACCTTGTCGAACGCCACGCTAAAGATCATGAGGAGCCCAACGTCGCTTCGTTGAGCTTCGAGTTGCCGCCAGAACGCGCCTAGGGTGACCCAGGTCCCGGTGCGGACGCTCTCCGCACCGTTGTGGCTGCGCCCGACGATGGTTCCGTCGAGCAGATCTTCCACGTCGAGGTCGCCGCTCTCGTAGCGGTCCTCCGTATGGTTCTGCCCCCAGCCAAACCATGGCTCTGCGCGTGCGAGCGAGGGCCGAAATAGAGAAACGCACGTGACGAAGCGCACGGCGAGCGAGACCAGGCGGTGCCGGGTGCGAGAGGGTGTACGCATGCATGGGATCCTTTCCACGCGCCGTGCCGAAGACCGAACGCTGTTTTCTCGGGGGCGCCGAAGAGCGGACCTGGCCGGGACACTTCGACATGCGGCCGCGACGTCACGACAATCAGGGGTCGCCGGTGCCTCTAAGGCGTCGCAGTTCCTCGACGATGGAGTCGCGATGTGGGTCCGTGGGCGCCCGGTCCAAGTAGCCTTGCCACGCGTCCGCGGTACGCACGCGCCTCTCGGGTGTACCGAGGCCTCCGCGCCCTAAGGCCAGCGCGAGATTCTTGTACACGTGAGCGGGGACGGCCGGGTTCGTCTGCACGATGTCCTCGAGGATGTCTCCGGCAAGCACGACGTACTTGAGCCGTGCCGGATCGTGACCCGAGACCCTCAACAAGTGCGCCGCTCGCTCTTGCCGCACCTCCCAATAGTCGTTCCAGACGACGTCCTCCCATGAGCCCGCCGGATGCGGTTGACCGGCGAAATCGATCCGCGGGAGCGCGTCCGCGCTTTCGCCGATCCAATCGTCGAGGTTTACCGGATCCGAGCCCGAATGAACTTGCTCGCACAGACCAAAGGGCCAGAGTCCGTAGGAAGCGTCGGCGCTCGCATCCCCGTTCTTGACTCCGCCACAGACGAGGATGGGTCGTCGTCCCAAGTTGGCATCGAAGAGTTGCTTGATCGTGAAGCCGTCCGGCGCTCCAGGCGCATAGCGAGACCCGGGGATCGTCACGTCTGGGTACGACTTAGCGAGGCGGTTCCGCATCCAGGAGAAACCCAAGAGCTCCTGATCCACTACGCTCACGTCGGGTCTTTGCCCCTCCGCGAGCTGCAAGTAGCGCACGGTGTTGGTGATGAGATCGCCTTTGGTGAGGAGGAGCGCTCCTCTCGGCGCCGCGCGCAGAATCTCCACACCGTAGTCGCGCACGAGAAAGCTCCGGTGCCGATCCATCGCACGAAAGCGAAGGCCGAGCGCCGATAGAGCGATTGCGCCGGCGACCCCCATCTCCACCGGCCTCGGAGCCCACCGCCCCGCGACGGCGAAGCCGAACCCGCAAAGAAGAAAGACGAAGATATCCGGCTCCTGCCAGAAGCGCGCGACGATGCCTCGGTGCAGTGGATCTGCGACCGACACATTGCCTAGCGCCGCCAGGACTCCCACCGAAAGAATCATCGGAGCGAGAACGACGAGCACGACACGCGCGGGGTCGCGTCGCGCCGCAAGTCCTAGGGCTGCCGCGCCGACGGCAGCGAGAGGAATCCCTGCGATCCCGAGCTGCTCGACGATGTCCTCGAACCAGGCATTGACCGTTTGCCATACCGTGGGGCTCGCGCCGGCGACTCCACGCACGGCGAGTTGAAACGTGCCGTACTCCTTGCGAAGAACGTGGGTCCAGAATCCCGGCCACGTGTCGGCCGCGCCCCACGACACCGGCGAGTGCCCCGCCGCCGCGATAGGCAGGTAGCAGTAGGGCAGCAGACCCGCCCCGAAAAAGAGGGCCAGCCGCGCGCATTGCCTCACGGGAAGAAGACGTACTCGGCCGGACCAGAGCAGCCACGCGGCGAGCGGCAACGCAACGAATAGGATCGTGTGGTGGTTGGAGAGGCCCAGGCCGAAGACGAACGCTCCCCACTGCGCGTGCCGCGTTTCCCCTCGTTCGGCATGAAGGAACGCCGCGAGGAGAAGCAGCGCGACGAACAGATTGTTCAGCGCGAACACCTCCGGGGAGATCGCGTAACGCCACACTCCGGGAGCGAAGGCAAAAAGCGCGGCGGCAACCAAGGCCCCGCCTCGCGAGCGGCTCGCGTGGAGGACTGCGAGGAAGAGAACCGACGCCGCGGCGGCGTCGCACATTGCGGAGAAGATACTGAGCCGCCACGCCAATGCGCCACCTAGGAGATGCGCCGCGATGCCTCCCAAAAGCGCGTAGGCGGGATACCCGGGAGGATGAATCACGCCACTGCTCGCGACCGCAGCGACGAGCTCGCCGCTATCGCCGCCCGGGACGTCCGGGTACATCGTCGACACGTACGCGAGCAGCGCCGATGCCCCGATTCCGAGGGCGATCGCTTTGTCTTGAAGGGTCAGCTTGCCGAGTGGCCGCGACGGTTTGATCGGCTCGCGAGCGCGGTTGCGCACGCCTCAGCAGTGGCACGCCGCGAAGAGGGCGGTCAAGGGAGAGGCTAAGCTTGCATCGGCGGGCCGTCGCGCGCGACCATGCGACACTCGCATGAAGGAGCCCCAGTGAATCACGCCGACTTACTCGCGCAGATCCCGCTCTTCGAGGGCCTTTCGGACGACGACCGCGCGGAGCTCGCCGCGCACATGCAAGAGAGAGCTTACAAGGCGGGGCAGAGCGTGTTCTCGATGGGGGAAAAGGGCTCGGCGATGTACATCGTCTTGTCGGGCGCCGCGCAAATTTTCCTGCCGGCAAAGGGGGACGATGGGGAGCGCGTCGTTCTCAAAGACGCGAGGACGGGCGAATATTTCGGAGAGCTTGCGCTGTTCGACGACAAGCCGCGGTCCGCCAGCGTCGACGCGATGGTCGACACGACGTTGCTCGAGCTCACGCGCGACGAGTTCGCCGAGCACCTGTCGCGCTCGAAGACGGCCGCCCTGGCGATCTTGAGCGAGATGGCGGAGCGCTTGCGCGAGACCAATTCGATGCTGAGCCAGCGCGCCGCAACGAACGTCGTGAAGGAGATTGAAGAGAACCTCACGTGGGGGCAGCGCCTCGCCGACAAGGTGGCCGAGCTCAACGGGAGCTGGGCTTTCATTCTTTTCTTGCTGGGTTTGACGGTAGCATGGGCGATCGTCAACTTCCCCCCCATTGCCATCCGCGTCGGGCTCGCGGGCCCCGGAGAAGACGGCAAGGTGCAAGGGTTCGATCCTTACCCGTTCATCCTCTACAACCTCGTGCTCGCGATCCTCGTGGCGCTTCAAGGACCCTTGATCGTCATGAGCCAGAATCGTCAATCGTTGAAGGATCGCGCGCAAGCGGAGACCGATTTCCGCGTAAACCTGAAGAACGAAGTCGGAATCGAAACGCTCGTCCGCGAGCTCGGCGCGTTCCAGGTCGAGACGACCAAACGCCTCGACGGCCTCGAGCGAGCGGCACGCGCCGAGCGTGTTCGCCACGAGGTGCCGGCGAAGAAGCCGGGCGGACCGCTCGACGCTTCCTGATCTCGATCTTCAGTCCGTTTTCGCTGCGAGACATCGCGATCGCCGGAGTGCGCTCGAAAGAGCGAGCCCTATTCCGAAGAGCCCGATGCCGACATTCCCGGTCGGTATGCTCGGGCTCACGGCGCAACCTCCCGAGGAAGACGGACTCTCCTTACACAGCTGTTGTCCCGAAACGGTGTCGCACGTATGGCCGCCTGGACAGGGCGCGAACGTCGAACATGCTTGAGTGCAATATCCGGCGTCGCCCGATCCGATGCAGACGTTGGAGCTGCACTCGGAGGAGGTCTTGCAAAACGAGCCGAAGGGGGCTCTCCCGGCCACGTCCGGCGTCTGCCCCATCGCTTTGAACGCTCCGAGGATTACCTCCTTGAACGCGGCGGTCTGCGAGTAGAGGTTGAGAGTGTCGGCGCCTTCGCAGCTCGCGGCCAAATCGTCGGGCATGGGAGTCAGGTCGTTGCCGCCCCGAGAAGCAACACCGATGACGGCGTTCGTCTCATCGAGGGCGGGGCTGCCGCTATCGCCTTCGCAAACCACTTCGCCGACGTCAAATTCGTTGGGAGGGACCTCTTCTCCGTCAGAGTTGCTGTAAGGGCCTATGTGCAAGATCGGTACGCGTGCTCGCTGCTGTCGAACGGACGGAGCCTGGTTGCTCGACGTCAGACCCCAGCCGACCGCGGTGAACAGCTCTCCATGGGAAGGCTTTGAATCGAGTCGAAGAGTCGCACTCTCCGCGTCTGTGCTCGGGATGAACCGGTCCAGTCCGATGAGGGCAACGTCGTGGTTGCAGAGATTCGTCGCGTCATCGTGAAACAGCCGCACTCCGACCGCGCTAGCGGACGAACTCGCAAGGCTACTTTGCGCAGGCGCCTCAAGACCCGTGAAGATCCATAAGGAGGACGGCGCGAAATCGGCACCGACCGCGCCACCACTCGAACCCACACCCCCGGAGTCGCAGGT
>Ga0182024_10013123_pt1 | contig 16246 bp, 10 predicted proteins | sample P32metaG_FD_120480 | JGI IMG/M metagenome (GOLD analysis project Ga0182024, IMG submission 120480) | Permafrost microbial communities from Stordalen Mire, Sweden - P3-2 metaG (Illumina Assembly) | ecosystem: Environmental > Terrestrial > Soil > Wetlands > Permafrost | place: Sweden: Stordalen... | reverse complement strand
GCCACCGCGGGAGAGGAGTCGATTACGTTGCCCGTCGTCACCGGCCAGCCGGAGAGCGAGACGCCGGTTATGGCATTGAAGGCATAGAGCTTGCTGTCGTTCGAGCCGACATAGACCACGCCGTTCGCCACCGCGGGAGAGGAGTAGATGAAGCTGCCCGTCGCCCCGGTCCAGGCGACATCGAGGCTGGAGACGTTGTTCGGCGCCAGCACGTTTTCCCAGGGGTTCAGGCCTTTGTGCTTCAGGTTGAAATGGAACTCCGCCCAGTCGGTGTTGACGGTGAAGGGCGCCTGGGCGCCCTCGCCGTTGTGGCGCTCGACCGCCGTGACGTAATGCGTGCCGGGAAGAGCGCTCGCGGATACGGGGATCGGGATGTTCGAGAATGCGCCCGTGCTGTTGGCGATGGCGAGCGCCTCGTCCGTCGAATCGAAATAGATGTCGATCGCTTCATAGGCGCCGAATCCGGTGCCGCTGACCTGGAGGTTGCTGCTGGGGTGGTTTTCGGTCGGGCTTAGCGAAATGGTGGGAGCGACGGCCCAGGCGCCGGACGCGCCGCCAAGCCATGCCGCAGTGGTGACGAGCGCCGCAAACCGTAGTCCATGGTTCATTGGATGCATGGGTGTTCCCTCCTGCTTTGCGCGCTTAGGGGCGCCGCGGACAACTCAGCGATCCGACCTATACGGTCGGCAGGTCCGTGATATCCTCAAGATCGGCCTCAATTTTTCTCAAACCGGCCTGCCGATGGATGTTTCGGTCCGCGACAAGGGAATTTTCCGCTTCGGTGCGTTCCGGATGGACGCAGTGCGCCACTGCCTGGCGCGGGATGGCGCGCCGCTGAAGCTGCCGCCGAAGCTGTTCGATACGCTGCTCTACCTGGTCGAACACGCCGGCCGGGTGGTGGAGAAAGACGAGTTGCTCACCGCCGTTTGGGACGGCCGTTTCGTCGACGAAGCCAATCTCACCCAGACGGTATTTTTGCTGCGCCGCGCCTTGCAGGCCGATGAAACGACCGCCGACTTCATCGTTACCGTTCCCGGCCATGGTTACCGATTTGTCGCGCCAGTGCGGCGGGAAACCGATTTGGGCGCGACCGCAGTTCCATCGGCTGTCGCGCAAATGTCCGCGCCGCAAGGCGGCCCGGCAGCACGCTTCGAACCGCGCGCGGCAGAACAAACCGCGACCAAACCCTCGCACGCCTGGTCGTGGCCGGGCCTCGCCAGTTTCGTCGCGGCGGCGCTTGTCGTTGCCGGGTTGATTTCGCTCCTTCTTGTGCAGCGATGGGCACCGGAATATGCGCGGCCAACCCTGCACGCCGCGTTCAACCCGCCGCCGCGGTCGGTGGCGGTACTGGCCTTTACCAACATGAGCGGCGATCCCGGCCAGGACTATCTGGCCGACGGCTTTTCCGAAGAGCTGATCAACGCGCTCAGCCGGGTGGACGCGCTGCACGTGGCCGCCCGCACCTCCACTTTTTTCTTCAAGAGCCACCCGGCCACCATCGCGGATATCGCGCGGCAATTGAACGTGGGCGCCGTATTGGAGGGCAGCCTTCGCCGCGAAGGCCGGCGTCTGCGCATCACGGTGCAACTGATCAATGCCGCGACCGGATATCACTTCTGGTCGCACAACTACGACCGCGATTTCGGAGACATCCTGAAGCTGCAGACGGAGATCGCGGAAAAAGTAACGCAATCGCTGCAGGTGACGCTGAATGCCGGGGATGCCGAACGACTGACGATGGGCGGCACCGCCAACAGCGCCGCTTTCGACGCGTTTCTGCGGGGCATGCAGTCCATGCATGGCCGCGGCGAAGCGTCCTACCAATCGGCGCTTGCGGCATTCGACGAGGCGGTGCGTCTCGATCCGCGGTACGCAGCGGCCCAGACCAAGCGCGCCTATGTTCTGATGTTCATCGCCAATTTCGATACGACGAGCGATCTGGCGCGCGTGCGCGCTACGCTGGCTCAGGCCATGGATGCCGCGAACCGGACCGTCGCTCTGGCGCCGGATTGGGGCCAGGCGCACGCGGCGCGGGGCGCGATCCTGCTGCAGCTGCTCGACTTTGGGGGCGCCGAACGGGAATTGTCGCGTGCGCGGGCGCTTGCTCCCGCCGACGTCGCGGTGGACCGTCCCTATGCCTTTCTGGAAGCCTATCTCGGTCATCGCGCCGCGGCGGAGGCCGCTGCCGCGCGCGTGGTCGCGCGCTATCCGCTGGAAGCGGACAGTTACGCCGATCAGGCGGAAATTCTCTACCTCAACCGCCGCTACGTGGACTCTCTGGCGGCGTTGCGGCACGCCCGCGCCCTCGCCGCGATCGAACCTCCGCGCGATCAACTGATATCTGCGCTGGTCTACCTTGCTCAGGGAAAGCCCCGGATTGCGCGTCAGAAATGCGCGGCGGACCAGAACTCCGGGCAGACGCTGTGTCTGGCTATCGCCGCGCACCAACTCGGTCAGCTGACAGAAGCGAAGGCCCACATGGCCACGCTCCGCGCATCGATGGGGAATACCGGGGCCTATGATTATGCCGAGACATACGCGCAATGGGGCGACGAGAGCAACGCGCTCGTATGGCTGAAGACCGCCGCCAAACTGCGCGACACGGGGCTCGCGCAATTGAAGACCGATCCGTTGCTGGATCCCATCCGCGGGACGCCGGAGTTTGCGGACGTCGAGCGCGGGCTCGACTTTCCGCCGTGATCGGCAGGTGGGCGCGTCGGCCGCCAGCAAAAAACCGTGAACCACACCGCTGCTACGGCGCGCTCAGGCATATTCGGTAGGCGGCCGCTACGGTGTTCTCGGATACCCATGAGATACGGAACTGTCGTCGATCTCGACTTCGGAAATGACGCTGCTCTTGGTGATGTCGCAGCCCGCGGTTCCTTGACCGTATCCGGTGCCGGCGCCCGGAGCGTCATATTCAGTGAGTGTATCGTTGCCAGCACGCTCGTATCCGTGAAGGACACCGCCGGCATCGATATATCATCCCGTCGCGTTCCCCTTCGTGTCGCCGAATTCACCAGGTCGTTCAACTTCATTTGCGGCTATAAGGGATCGCAGCCGAGGAACGGAAGATGGCCAGATAGTAACGAATGGTCGGCTCGCAACGGCTGCGATTCGCGAAATGGGAATCAAATATCCACGATCATTTCCACTTGCTGGAAACGAGCCGCGTCAGCCATGGAGGAAAGCTTTGTCGGGATTACCGATGAACGGTCTTCCGGTTGAACCAATCGCGTTGAATGGCGGCTTCGAGAGCATCGTCGACAGTCACAATGCCAAGTATCCGCCCGCTGGCGTCGAGAACCGGCAGGCTGAGCAGGTTGAAGTCGGCCATGCGGGTCGTGATAGCTATGATGTCATCCTCTGGCGCAGCGACGACCGTCTGCGGGTCGGCGGCTTCGCGCAAAAGGGTCGCGGGCTCCAGCTGCAGAGCACGGACCAAGCCCAGTGTTCCGGCCAATGTGCCGTCAGAACGCAACGCATGAATTGTAACCAGGGCTTCCGGCTGGTGTGTCGTCGCCGCACGCAGCTTCTGAATAGCATCTGCGATGCTTTGTTCTTCTGGAAGAGCAAGATAGTCGGTACCCATGAGACCGCCGGCGGTGGCTTCGTGGTAGCCAAGCAACGCCAGGACCTTGGTGTTTTGTGATGGAGGCAGCAGATCAAGGACGTGTCGACGGCGACTTTGCGGCAGGTCCATGACAGCATCGGCAGCATCGTCCGCGCGCATTCGGGATAACACGTCGGCAATATCTTCGTCGCTGCGCATCTTGAGCAGCTGGGTCTGCTTGTTCTCGTCCAGCTCCTCGAACACACTGGCTTCCAGTTGGGGATCCGTGTGGACGCGTTCGAGCAATAGGCTCTGTTCCTGAGTGGACGCGCTCTCGATAAGATCTGCGATCTGCGCGGGTTTTAGCCGCCGGATGCGGTCCGCCGCGACATGAGCCCCCGGGGAATTCTGATTGCCGATCAATAACAAGAAGGCATGCCAATCGTGTGCAGGATGATTTTCGTGGGCGCCGAACTGGAACCAACGGTGCTTGTGCACGTCCAGCGCAGTTGCGGCCCAACCTTCCGGCGTTGAAGTGAAGCGAACATCATATGCCCTGACGAGGGCGCTTCGGGCAATGTCGATAAGTCGATGTCCCAGAATGTCCTGCTTTAGCAGCACTTCGCCTTCGCGGTGTTCGAATGGCAGCAAATTCACTCTTCCGGTACGCAGCCGGATCGATTTCGCGTCCATGCTGAGTACATCGCGCCTGGGAACGAAGCCGCGGGCACTCCCTACGCCAATAACGAGTCCGGAAAATAAGGGGTACTGGTTGAGGCGAAGTTTGACGACCACGTCGCGAAGTCTTCCAAGCGGCTTGTCATCTGCGTCGATGATGGCGTCCTTGAGCATCGAGGAAAGCGAAAGGGTCGCATCGAGAGGTTGCGAAGCAGTGTTAGTTGTCACGCAAAAATCTCCTTTGGAGGAGTGAAGCCGTTTGACGCCGAATCGTGATCCAATCGGTCATTTTCAATGGCCAACGGCCAATTGGTAGACACGGTAGACAACCAAAATCATCGCAACGAGCAGATAGCTCCGCAAGACGGTCAAACCGATTCGGCCACCTGGGGAGAGTTTGGGGGTAGCGAGAAGCGTTAAAGGCGGCATCCGCCAGGAGGCGCGCCGTGACGGGTCGATTTTGACCTCACTGGACGCGGCGGGGCGGAAGTGCCGAAAGATGACAAACGTCAGGCCCGCCGTGGCGAACAACAGCCCTCCACCGACCAGGATCCCGATAATCCAGGCAGAGCTTATATCCGGAAATGGGACAGCAGCTGTGAGCACCAGAGACAGGATCACAAGGGCCGCAATCACCACAGAGGTGAAAACATTTGTGGCTCGCGAATTAACCCAGGGGCCGAGCACTTCGCTGTCGTTGCACAACAACAGGAGGAAAACGGTAGCTGACGGCAGAAGAATGCCGGCGAGAACTTGAACCCCAACTGTCAGGAGCCCGAGAGGGCTCCCAGGTATCAGAACAATGATGGCGGAAATCAGCAATATTCCTGCGAAGACAAGGTAGAACAACTTCGCCTCGGAGGGTTTGCGGTGAAGCGAGTGTTTTAGCCCCAGCACATCGCCCAGGGCGTAGGAGGTCGAAAAGCCAACTGCGGCGGCGCCGATGATCGAAGCGTCAATCAGCGCCAAAGCGAATAGTATGCCCGCGGCGCGTCCTGCATATTTTCCAAGACCCGTAGCCACACCGCCCGCATCGGTGAAATGGCCGAATTCCCGATGCCCGGCGAACGCCGCCGCAGTAAAGGCGATCATCGCGATCGCCCCTACGATGACGATCACGATTCCCAACCATAGGTCCATCTTCTCGTACGTCATAAATCGCGGGGTGATGCGCTTGTCGATTATGTAAGACTGCTGAAAAAACAACTGCCACGGAGCAACAGTCGTACCGACGATTCCAATGATGAGAAGGACGACTTGGGACAAGTTGCCGCCCTTTGGCATCGCCGGGATCAACAAATCGTGGCCCACTTGGCCAAAACCGGGGTGAACCATCACAAAAATGGGAATGAGAAGAAGCGATCCGGCAACCAGAGCCATGCAGATGCGTTCAAACCGCTTGAACGACCCGGTGCTGGCAGCAGCGACAACTACAACTGCGGCAATAAGTACGCCTGCGATTTTTGGGAGACCGAGGTAATCCAGGCCCAGGCTGATACCGATAAACTCGGTGACGATTGTCAGTGCGTTGAGGATAAACAGATCGATCACACTAAAAGCGCCCCAGAATCTCCCAAAGCGTTCCAGAATCAACCGGGCATGCCCGACACCCGCAACGACCCCCAGACGCAGCACCATTTCCTGGTTCACGTAAAGCACTGGCACGAGCAGGATGAGTACCCAGAGCAGGCTGGTTCCATAATTCTGGCCCGCTTGCGTATAAGTTCCGAAGGCGCCCGCATCATTGTCCCCGACCATAACGATCAGGCCGGGCCCGACGACGGCCAATAATGTTCTGCACCGCGCCATCGTTCCGACGCGGGGGGCTTCGTCGCCAAGGCGGATTGTGCCGAACGCCCCTTCCATGTCGCCGACGTGTGCCGAGTCGAGCGCTGCCGTGGCCTGGGAACCAGTGCTTTTGTCACTCATGGACGCGACCTTCACGTGGTCGCTGTTCGGATAGGCCGCCATCGAACACCGTCGATGCGGCGGACCTTTGTTTCCATCGACACGATTCCTATTTCCCGAACTGGAGGTAGCGTTGCCGGACGACATGGCCTATCTCAAGCCCTCCGCGACAACGGGAACGGTTGGTTATGCGATACTCGGCATATTCCAGCACGGCCACATCAAGGAGAGTCTTCAGTCCGGTTTGGTGGAAGCTGCTGAGCCAATCGAATTCCAGGACCTGACTATCCTCGCGGCCGTGGATGTCAAGATGCTTCCCCGGAATGACCCTGTTCAGCGTCGGCGTCCCGGTTTTGTCGGTACAAAGAACGTCCATCGCGCCGAAGTTCTTGATGGCGTTGAGCCACTTCACGACGGTCTTTCGCCCGCCACCGCACCACCTGCCTTACTCGATGCGGCATCCATGAGTTACAAGAGGGGGACGGACATGGAATCGCTTCGGACCCCTGCCCCTCCTGCCCTCCCGTCGTCTTTGTTTGTCGAAGCGAGTCATTTCCCGCGCGGAGTCTGAATCGACTACCCTCGCCCCGCCCCCGCACCAAGCCGGATGGCAAACACTGCCCCGCCCGTCTCCCTGTTTCGCACTTCGATCTCGCCCGCATGTGCTTCGACGATGCGGGACACGATGGCGAGGCCGAGGCCGGCGCCGTCGGCGCGGCTGCGGTCGCGGCGCCAGAAGCGTCGGAAGATCAACTCGCGCTCGGCCGCGGAAATTCCCGGGCCCTCGTCGGAGACGCTGATCGTGCCGTTCTCCGACACGTGGATTTCGACCGTGCTGCCGGCAGGCGTGTGCCGGAGCGCGTTCTCCGCGAGGTTCCTGACCGCGCGGTGAAGCATCGGCCCGTTGCCCCGAATCGTCACCGGAGATCGCCGCCCCGTGAGCGCGATCTCCTTTCCGTGCGCGAGCGCGATCGGCGCCAGGCCGGCGGCCACGTCGCTGCACACGCCATGAAGATCGATCGCATCGGCGAGACCCGGCGTGCCCGCTTCCAGCTCGGCCACTGCGAGCAACTGATCGACGATGTGGGTCATGCTTTCGAGATCGGAACGCAGGGCGGACGCGGCGTCCCGATCTGCCAGCATGTCGATGCGCGCACGCAGCACGGCGAGCGGCGTGCGCAACTCGTGCGCCGCATCGGCCGTAAAGTCCCGCTGCAGGCGAAATCCCCTTTCCAGGCGGTCCAGTGCCTGGTTGACCGCCACCACCAGCGGCAGCACTTCGGTTGGAACATCGGCCACCGGCAGACGCAGATCGATGCGGCCCGGATCGATGGCGCGGGCCTGGTCGGAGGCGCGGGTCACGGGCCTCAGCGCGCGGCGCACGATCAGAATGTCGATGACAAGCAACAGCAGCATGATCGGAATGGTGAACCACGCCACATGCATGAGATAGCCGGCGACGATGTCGTCGACGATCACATCGGGATGTTCCAGATCCTGCCCAACCTGGATTTGTACCGTGCGGCCGCTCCGCGTGACGGGAAAATCTGCTCCGTAGTAGATCGATCTGCCCGCCCGCCGGTGAAAATAGGACGGCGAGTTTGCCAGATCGCCCCCTCCGAGCGATTGCGTCCGGTCGCGAAGCGAGGAGAAAAGAACCCTATCGGATCCGTCGACGATGGAATAGGCGAACCCGTCGAAGCCGTGCAGGTAGAAGGTCCGCAGGTCCGGCGGCAGATCGAGGCGCCAGGCGCCGTCGCGATCCAGCCGCAGATAAACGGCCAGCGCTTCGGCATGGGTACGCAGCGTCTGGTTCTCGAACTCGTTCGCCGTGGTGTTGAGCAGCAGATAGGTCGCAAGCGGCATCGCGATCGCGGCGACGCCCACCGCCAGCACATGGAGCCAGATGATCCGCGACAGCAGCGAGCGGAAACGCGGCATCACGATCGGGCTTCTGCGAGAAGATAGCCGACGCCGCGAACGGTGTGAATTTCCACCGAGGCGCCGAAATCGGCAAGTTGTTTGCGCAGGCGATGCACATAGACTTCGATCGCGTTGGAGCGAATCTCTTCCGCCTGCCCGAACAGATGTTCCTCGACATAGGCTTTGGTGACGACGCGGCCCGCACGGCCGATAAGTAGTTCGAGGAGCGCCATCTCGCGCGCCGACAAGGATTGCGGCACGTCGTCGACATAGGCCTGCCGTCCCACGGGATCGAACGCCACATTGCCCGCCCGGCGCAGGCGGCCCAGAAAATCTCCCGGCCGGCGCAGCAGCGCGTGGATGCGCGCGACCAGTTCTTCCAGCGCGAATGGCTTGACGAGATAATCGTCGGCGCCGTCGTGGAGACCCGTCACGCGATCCTGGAGGGTTCCGCGCGCGGTCAGCACCAGAACGGGCGTCGAATCGCCCCGCGCGCGCAGGCTGCGCAGAACCGCGGTGCCGTCGCCGTCGGGCAGACCGAGATCCAGAACGATGGCGGCGTAAACGCCCGACGCCAACAGGTCGAAGGAATCCGCCACGGTTGCGGAGGTGTCGACTTCGAAGCCGGCGTTCGCCAGGCCTTTCGAAATCAGCTGCACCAGGCTGACATTGTCTTCGATCAGCAGGAGACGCATCGGGAACCGGGTAATACTTCGTTGCCGCACGCGCCAGATTATCACGACGCGCCAGATTATCACGCAGACGGCCCGCGCGTCAGTTTCCTGTAAGGAAAGCCCGCTATGCCTGCCTTCGCTGACGATCGTCGGCATTCCCGGGATCCGTGTGGACTCTCCGGGAACGCGCGATTCCCGATCCCGGAGAAGGGCCGTTGCAGGAAAAGAACTGGACCCTGCCAGACAATCTCCGCCTTTCGGGGCGCGACCAGATCCGCATCCTGATCGTTGCCGGCGTTCTGCTGGTGCTGGTTTTCGGGGTGGGACCCTGGCTGTGGAACGCAGCGTTTGAAACACGGGCGCCGGAACCGCGCGCACCCATTCCCGGCACGTTTCGTCCCACGGCGGAGCAATGGTCCGACCTCAAACTCGCGCCGGTGCGCAAGGAGCGTTTTGCGGGCCTGGTGGTCACCGACGGCGCGCTGGCGCCCAACGACGACACGACGACCGCCGTGTTTTCACCCTATTCGGGGCGGGTCACGCGCCTCGTCGCCAGACTTGGCGATCGTGTCGAGAAAGGCGCGCCTCTTTTGATCGTCGATTCGACGGAGGCGGTTCAGTCCCGAAACGATCTCATCGCCGCGGCGGATGCGCTCGCCGCCGCGGACGCGCAGGAAAAGGTGGCCACAGCGAACGAAGCGCGCCAGCGCGAATTGTATATGGGCCAGAGCGCTGCGCTGAAGGACTGGCAGCAGGCCCAATCCGATCTGGCGACGGCCCGGTCAGCCTTGCGCACCGCCCAGACCGCGCTGTCGGCGCAACGCAACCGGATGCGCATTCTCGGTATGAGCGATGCGGCCATCTCGGCGCTCGAACGCACGCGGTCGCTGGACGGGGTCACTTCCGAAGCGTCCGTCGTGGCGCCGATTTCGGGAACGGTGATTCAGCGGCAGGTCGGGCTCGGCCAATACATCCAGGCCGGCGCCGCCACTCCGGTCTTCTCGATCGGCGATCTCTCGAATTTGTGGGTGGTAGGCAATGTGCGCGAAACCGACGCGCCGCTCGTGAAACCGGGAGACCTCGCCGACATCCATGTGATCGCGGTTCCCGGCAAAAATTATACGGCGCGATTGACCTGGGTCGCCTCGTCCATCGATTCCACGACCCATCGCCTTCCGGCGCGCGCCGAGCTGAACAATCCGGACGGCACGCTCAAGCCGTTGATGTTCGCAACGGTCGGCATTCACACCGAAGGCGACCGGGTTTCGCTCGGAGTTCCGCAAAACGCGGTGATCTACGAAGGCTACGAGGCCCATGTCTGGCTTGCCCATGCGGACAGGAGCCTGGGATTGCGCGCCATCCGCACCGGACGCACCCAGGACGGCGACGTCGAAGTGCTTTCCGGTCTCGAGAACGGCGATCGCGTGGTGACGAGCGGCGCGCTGTTCATCGACCGCGCGTCGCAGCCGGACTGACGGAATTTCCACGTCATGAGCGCAGTCATCGCCTTTGCCCTCAAGCAGCGGATTCTGATCGTCGTTCTCCTTCTGATGTTTCTCGGCGCGGGCATATTCTGTTTCCGCCAGCTGAACATCGAGGCCTATCCCGACCCCGTTCCTCCGCTCGTCGAAATCGTCACGCAAAGCTCCGGCCAGTCGGCCGAGGAAATCGAACGTTACATTACCGTGCCGATCGAAATCGAAATGGCCGGCATCCCCCATGTCACCGCCGTCCGCACGATCTCGCTGTTCGGCCTCTCGGACGTGAAAATCCAGTTCACCTACGACTTCACCTATGACGAGGCCCAGCAATGGGTCACCAACAGGCTCACCGAGCTGCCGCCCCTTCCCAACAACGCCATTCCGCAACTCTCTCCGGAAAGTCCGGTCGGCGAGATCTACCGCTATCGCCTGCAGGGACCGCCCAACTATTCCGTCGCCGATCTGAAGACCATCCAGGACTGGATACTTGCGCGAAGGTTCAAGGCCGTGCCGGGCGTCATCGACGTGACGGGCTGGGGCGGCAAGACGAAAACCTACGACGTTACCGTCGATCAGCACCGGCTTCTGAGTTACGGGCTCACGCTTCCCCAGGTTCTGCAGGCCATCAACAACAGCAACGTCAATGTCGGCGGACAGACCGTGAATATCGGACCGCAGGCAGCGATCGTTCGCGGCGTGGGTCTCATCCAGTCGACCGACGCCTTGCGCAGCACGGTGCTCGCCGCGAACAACGGCTCGCCGGTGCTTCTCGCAGACGTGGCGCAAATTTCCGTGGGTCACGAGCCCCGGCTCGGAATCGCGGGACAGGACGGCGACGACGACATCGTGCAGGGAATCGTTCTCATGCACCGCGGCGAAAAGAGCACGCCGACGCTGCGCGCCGTCGAAGCGGAAGTCGACAAGATCAACCGCGCGGGCATCCTCCCTCCGGGGATCACGATCCGGCCGATCTACGATCGCACCGAGCTCATCGATGTCACCACCCATACCGTGCTCGAGAACATGGCGCTGGGGATTGCGCTGATCTTTCTCGTGCAATGGATTTTTCTCGGCAATCTGCGCAGCGCTCTGATCGTGGCCACCACGATTCCCTTTGCGCTCCTGTTTGCCGTCACGGCGCTGGTTCTCCGGGGCGAGTCGGCGAACCTTCTTTCGGTCGGCGCGATCGATTTCGGGCTGGTCGTCGATGCAACCGTCATCATGATGGAGAACGTCTACCGGCATCTCTCGGGTCAGATCGCCGACCGTCCCGACCGCATGAACCGGCGGGCGCTGGCCGCGACAGCCGGCCTGCACGGAAAACTCGGCGCCATTCTTGGCGCCGGTCAGGAAGTCAGCAAGGCGATCTTCTTTTCGGCGGCGATCATCATCGCCGCCTTCGTTCCGCTGTTCACCCTTTCGGGCGTCGAGGGACATATCTTCGGACCCATGGCGCGCACCTACGCCTATGCGATCGGCGGCGGGCTGCTCGCGACATTCACGGTGACGCCGGCGTTGAGCGCGCTGTTTCTTCCCGACAAGCTCGACGAGACCGAAACCTGGCTCGTGCGCGCGCTGCGAATGCTGAACGAGCCGATCATGCAGTTCGCGCTGGCGAACCGGATCCTCTCGCTCGGCGGCATCGTGGTGTTGTTCTGTGCCGCGCTGCTGATCATGAGATCGCTGGGGCTCGAATTCCTTCCCCATCTGGAGGAGGGCAATTTCTGGATTCGCGCCACGATGCCAACCGCGATCTCGCTGGAGGAGGCCAATCGCTACGTCAACCAGATGCGAAAGCTCATGGGCAATTATCCCGAAACGGTCACCGTGGTGTCGCAGAACGGCCGTCCCGACGACGGCACCGATGCCACCGGATTTTTCAACGCGGAATTCTTCGTTCCCCTGAAGCCCTTCGGCGAGTGGCCGCGCGGAATCGACAAGGACAAATTGACCGCTCAGATGAGCGAGGCGCTCGAAAAGCGATTCCCGGGAGTTGAATTCAATTTCTCGCAGAACATCGAAGACAACGTGGAAGAAGCCGCCTCCGGCGTCAAAGGAGAAAACTCCGTCAAGCTGTTCGGCAACGATCTGCAAGTGCTGGAGCGCACGGCGGCAAGCATCAAGGCGGTGATGGCAGCCGTTCCGGGCATCACCGATCTCGCCATCTTCAATTCGCTCGGCCAGCCGACCGTCCGGATCGACATCGACCGTCTTGCGGCTGCCCGGTACGGGCTTATGCCCGGCGACATCAACACCACGGTTCAGGCTGCGATTGGCGGTCAGGGCGCCGGCAATCTGTACGAGTCCGGCAGCGACCGGAATTTTCCCATCATCGTCCGGCTGGCGCCCGAATTCCGCAACAACCTCGATTCGATTCGCCGCATCGTCGTGGGAGCGGCAAATCCCGCGGGTGGCGCCGCGATTCCTGTTCCGCTCGAGAACGTGGCGAGTGTCAGGCTGGTCTCCGGCGCTTCGTTCATCTACCGCGAAAATCAGGAACGCTACATTCCCATCAAATTCAGCGTCCGCGGCCGGGATCTGGGCGGCGCGGTTCTGGACGCGCAGCAGAAGATTCAGGATCGGGTCAAAATACCCGGCGGCTACCGGCTCGAATGGGTGGGCGAGTTCGGCGAACTTCAGGATGCGCTGGGCCGCCTCGCCTTCGTCGTGCCCCTGAGCCTGGTGCTGATCGGCGTCCTGCTCTACGTCAGTTTCTCTTCCCTGATCGACACGCTGCTCGCCGCAAGCGTCATGCCGATGGCGATGATCGGCGGGCTGCTCGCCCTTTATATATCGGGCACGCCCTTCAGCGTGTCCGCGGCCATCGGATTCATTGCGCTGTTCGGGATTTCGGTGATGGACGGCATCATCGTGCTTTCCTACTACAATCAGCTGCTCTCGCTGGGCATCGATCGCGCAACCGCCCTTGTCCGCACGGTGCATGTGCAGTTCCGTCCGGTGTTCATGACCTGCGCGGCCGCGGGCGTGGGGCTCCTGCCCGCCGCAATATCGACCGGGATCGGCTCGCAGGTTCAAAAGCCGCTGGCGATCGTCGTGGTGGGCGGAATGATTCTGGCGCCCGCGCTCATTCTTCTGGTGCTGCCGGTGCTGATCGAAACCTGTTCGCGCCGTCTTCCTGCGAACCAGAAAGCCGCAGCATGAGCGGCGTGCATCACAACATGCAGCTGGCCCGCGTTTCCGCTGGCGTTCTGGCGCTGCTGTTTGTTACATCCTGCGCGGTCGGGCCGGATTTCAAGCGGCCCGCGCCTTCGCCCGTCCGGCAATTCACGGCGCAGCCCCTGCCGGCCTCGACCTCCTCATCCGGCCTGGAAGGCGAAGAGGCGCAACGCTTCGTCGAGGGACGAGACATTTCGGCGCAGTGGTGGTCGCTCTTCCGTTCGCCGGCGCTGAACGCGCTGATTGCGCAGGCGCTCAAGGCGAACCCCGATCTGCAATCGGCGCAGGCGGCCCTGCGCGTGGCAAAGGAAAACGTCTATGCGCAGGAGGCGGAATATTTTCCGACGATCGGCGCGGACCTGAACGCCAGCCGCAACCACAATTCGACCGTACTTTCGCCGACGCTCAACACCTTCGCTCCTTACTTCAATCTTTACACGGCCCAGCTGACCGCGAACTGGACTCTCGACATCTGGGGAGGCAACCGGCGCGCCGTCGAATCCCTGAAAGCCACCGAAGAGGCCCAGCACTTCCAGGTTGAGGCGGCATGGCTCACGCTCACGTCGGCGCTCGCCGCGGCGGCGGTCCAGGAGGCGTCGTTGCGCGTCCAGCTCGCGGCGACGGAAGCGATCGTCAAGGACGAGACCTACTCCCTCGCCATTCTCTCGCGGCAACTCTCACTCGGCCAGGTATCCGGCGCCGACGCCTCCGCGCAGGAAACGGCGCTCGCGCAGGCGCACCAGGCGTTGCCGGCGTTGCAAAAGCAGCTGGCACAGGAACGGGATCTTATCGCAGTCCTGGCCGGACGGTTTCCCGCCGATCGGGTTCCGGAGACATTCGACCTGGCAGCATTGACGTTGCCCCACGAGCTTCCCGTCAGCGTTCCCGCCAGTCTCGTCGACCAGCGTCCGGATATCCGCCAGGCCGAAGCCAATCTTCATGCCGCGAGCGCCCAGATCGGAGTGGCGATCGCCAACCAGCTTCCCGACATTTCACTGAGCGCCACGGACGGCACCGCCGCGACGCAGCTGGCCGGGCTGTTCGGGCCGGGGAACGGATACTGGAGCGTCACCGGCAATCTGACGCAAACGGTGTTCGACGGCGGCGCGCTTCTTCACAAGACGCGTGCCGCGCGCGCCGCCTGCGATCAGGCGTCCGCCCAGTATCGCAGCACCGTTCTGTCCGCATTCCAGAACGTCGCCGATACGCTGGAGGCGATCCGGGCCGACGCCGATGCGCTCGCCGCCGCCGTGGCCGCAGAAAACGCGGCGGCAAAAAGCCTGAAGGCCGAACATCTGCGGCTGAAAGTCGGAGATATCGGCGTGCTTGCGGTGCTCAATGCCGAGCAGACCTGGCGGCAGGCGACGATCGCGCTCGCCCAGGCGCGCGCCGCGCGATTCGCCGACACTGTTGCGCTGTTCGAAGCGCTGGGCGGCGGCTGGTGGAACCAAACAAGAGAGACGGGCACAGAAGGGGCGGCGAAGGAATGAGCGGCAATTGGGAAGATCTGGAGAGGGACCTCGCGACGCTGAGAACGTCCGTCGCCGCGCTCCGCGGCAAGTCCGGCGAATTGCGCCAGGCTGAAATCGAGCCGCTGCTCGCAGCCGTGCGCGCCTGCATCGTGGAGCTGATCGCGCTCCGTTCGTCGCTGGAAAAGGACAGACCCGGAAAAGCGAAAGGCGGCGCGCCTCCGCCCTGAACGGAAAATATCGAGGCGAGGCGCCGGGATCCGCGGAACCGCATTATCGGTTTGCAAAAATACTTGTTAGAATGGCCGCGCTGCTTTCCTCGCTGAAGGGAATTTCACATGTTCCGCCGCTTCGCACCCGCGCTCGCCGCCGCCTGTTTTGCATTGATGCCGCAAGTCTCACAGGCCCAGTCGGTGGAGAACCTGAAGAACCAGCCGCCCAACGGCGCGTGGATCACCTTTCAGCTCACCGACGGCACGGTGCTGGCACAATCCTTCGGCGAGTCGACCTGGTACAAGCTCACGCCCGACATCAAGGGCAGCTACGTGAACGGCACCTGGACCCAGGTTGCGAGCCTCCCGTCAGGTTATCAGCCGCTCTATTTCGCGTCCGCCGTCCTCGCCGACGGACGCGTGGCGATCCTGGGCGGCGAATACAATTTCGACAGTTTCGCCTTTACGAACCAGGGCGCGATCTACGATCCCGTGGCAAACACGTGGACCAAGCTCGACCATCCCAAGGGCTGGCATTTCATCGGCGATTCTCCTTCCGTCGTGCTGCCGGACGGCAGGTACGTGGTCGGCGAGAAGATGCACAAGAATCTCGCGGCGCTGGATCCCAAGACCCTGAAATGGACCGAACTGCCGGATACGGGGAAGAAAGACTGGAACGCCGAAGAGGGTTGGACTCTGCTTCCCGATGGGAGTTTCCAGACTCAGGACGTGCTGGCCCATCCTCATTCCGAACGCTACGATCCGGCGAAGGATCGCTGGCTGAGTTCCGGGAGCACGATCGCCGATCTCAAGGGGCCGCCCTGCTGCAGCTGCATTCCTTACGGCAAGCAGGGAAAGTGCTACCTGCCGCCCGGCGAAATCGGACCGGCGATCCTGATGCCGAACGGAAGCGTGTTCGCCACGGGTGCGCTTCCCCAGAATGAGAACACCGCCCACACTTCGATCTATGATCCGGGCCATGGATGGACACCGGGTCCCGATTTCCCCAACGGCGATCAGGCCGGGGATTCCTTTGCGGCCTTGCTCACGAACGGCAATGTGCTCGTGGAAGGCGACAGCGGCACGCTTTACGAGTATGACGGAACGAAGCTGAACCCGGAGAACGCGCAGGTCGGCACCTACACTCCGCTAATGGTGCTCCCTACCGGCG
>Ga0182024_10013122_pt1 | contig 16246 bp, 12 predicted proteins | sample P32metaG_FD_120480 | JGI IMG/M metagenome (GOLD analysis project Ga0182024, IMG submission 120480) | Permafrost microbial communities from Stordalen Mire, Sweden - P3-2 metaG (Illumina Assembly) | ecosystem: Environmental > Terrestrial > Soil > Wetlands > Permafrost | place: Sweden: Stordalen... | reverse complement strand
GAAGTTGCGCATCTCGTCGAAGACGTCGTAGGTGGGCAGCAACATCTTCGACTGCAGGAAAGCAATCTTGCCGTCTTGCAACAGCGCGGCAGAGTTCATCGCGGACTTGCCAGTTTCCGATTCTGCGGGAGTGACTAGCCCGCAGATCACAGCGATGCCACTGGTCTGCTTCGCGATGAGTTCCGCGGTCTCGCGATTGCGAGCGACGAACGATGACCGCTCGACGAGGTCGCGCGGAGGATATCCGCAGACCGACAACTCGGGGAACAGAATCAGTCCGGCGCCTGCGGCCTGTGCGCGACGAGCATAGTCGATGTGCTTGGCGGCGTTGCCGGAGAAATCTCCAACTGTGGGATTGATTTGGCCGAGCGCGATCTTCACATGTTTAGTGTAAAGCAGTGAGGCGGGCTTCGGCTTTCGGGCTTCGAGTCTCGCCTTCGCTGCCAAAGGCCGATCTGACCCAGAGATCCGGATCAAAAAAATTTTGGTAGACCTAGCTAAAATATCTGGAATCAGCAAGTTACAGAGTTTTGATCTGATCTAGATCCGGCTAAAATCCTGAAAGCAAGGAACTTGCTCGTAAAATATTCGTTCTAAAGGGTTTAGCCCGTCTTACTTCGGCTAACGCCTTTAGAATCAGTGACCGGTTCGCAAAATATTGAATCGATAGTAGTTATCTCATTGCTATTCTTTTGTCAAAGAACCACTGCGTATAGAGATAGGGTCTCAGGTTCAGGAATCGGAGTCAAGGGAATTCGATGCGGGGTCAGACCACCATATCCCGGAGGTTGACGCCGAACTCCTTATCTAGGTATTCGATGGTGGCTTTTTGGCCGTCCAACGACGCACGGATGAGCGGCGTTCTGTAGAGCCCTGAGTTGTCCTTCCATTTTGCGTCAGCGGGAAGGACGGTGCGTATCCATTCTACCGTTACGACAAACTCACACATTTCATCCGACTCCGCATTCTCTCCGAGCCCTGGGCATTTAAGCGGGCAACTGAGCAAAGGTCTGCCATTAATTACGACATCGCGGACCGGCTTGGCGCGATCTTTGACTCGGGCAATTCCAACGAATCCTCGTTTCTTGAGATACGCGACAGCCACATCTCCGGGTTGAAATCTCAGCATAAAATCGCGCCAGCGCACCCCGTGACCGGCCGAGATGAATCCGTACTGGACATAGTCGTCCCAAGCCCTATATTGCCCTTCCCCCACGTTGTAGTAGTAGATGCCACTCTGGTAGTCGAAGCCGCTGAGCAGCAGGTGAAGCGTGTCGTGCGGGCGAAAATTGCTGGCATAATGGCCCGAAGAAACATTCGTAAGCTGGCGACCCAATTTCCATAGGAGTGCCTTCTCGATAAGAAGGGCATCGTGTTCGCTGAGGCCCCGGGCGATTATACGGATCGTGGGTTCGAGACCAGCCTTCTTGATGAGAGAGATGCGCTGGGACTTTTCGGAATCAGATTCTTCGAGCAGGTGAGCATTCTTCCGTGAGCCCTTCCCTTTGCCGTAGTAGAACTCCTCAAGATTCCTGGGATCGATGTACACGTAGACGTAGTAGTTGTCCATATGCGACCTAGCCTCTAGCGGAAAAGTATACTTCGGCCCACATCGGTTCGCTCAGGGGCTTAAAGCCCGCATCCTCACTGGCTCGGGTTGGCACGGCTGAAGCCGTGCCCTTCCACGAACCTGACCCCACCCTTGCTGCTGTGGCTCTAATTGCCGCCCGCGGGAAATATCGCATGCTTCGTTGCGGGTGCCGGCGCGTCGCCTTTCTGGTCCTGCCACAGAATCTCATTCAGACGCGCGGCTTTGGCTGCGTCAGGGTGCGAGAAATCCATTTTGGCAGATTCCTTTGCGCCGGGGGCGTCGCGTTTGTTGATTTCGTAGATGAGGCCATTCTTGAGATTGCGATAGTCGGCTTGGAACGCGGGCTGGGTGCCTGCGCCGGAGAACATCGGTCCCATGGCGGGGGCGTAGGCGTCGTTCTGGTTCATGGGCGGCAGGCCTAGCAACATCTCCAGGGTGTGAATCACGTTCACCGTGGTGTAGAAACGGTGATCGACGTAGGGCTGGGCGGCGGCGCCGGGCGAATATTTGCTGATGACGAATGCCGTAGATCGATGGGCGTCGATGTGATCGCCGCCGTTCTGCGCATCATCTTCGAGGATGAAGATGGCAGTGTCATCCCAGTAAGGACTGTGCGAGACGGCATCGACGATGCGGCCGAGAGCCAGATCGTTATCGGCCACGGAGGCTTGAGGGCGTGGGTGGCCGGGACGCGTGCCTCCGGTGTGATCGTCGGGGAGATAGAGCAGGACGAATGCTGGAAGCTGCGACTGCGGATCCGCGTTGGTTTCGCGAGCATGGGTGTACGCGGCGAATTCGTTGAGGAATTCATCGGCGCGGAGTTGGTCCGGATAGTCGGTGCTGAAATCTGGATAGAGCGGGTCGAAGTGACCGCGCAGAGCCGCCTTGGTCGGCCTTACGCCTTTGAATAGAGGAACGGTCCATGGGAACGGGCTGGGGCCGCCGTGCGGATCGCCTACATTTGACGGCAGAGTATCGCCCTTGTGAAGTTCAGTGCGCTGGCATTCAACTTCTTGTGCGGAAGGAGTTCCCTGCTTGGGGGTCGACGCCTTTCGAGGTTTGTTGCACCATACGGCGCCGACGAATTCGCCGTAGTCGCGATAGGTTAATCCGTGGCGGGCGACATTATCCCAAAGAAAGCCGGTGGAGGGATCGTCGATATCGGGCAGGTTGTGGTCGAGCATGATTTCATCGGCTACGTTGCCGCCGAAGTCGTAGGTGCGCTCTTTGCCGCGATAGGCGATCTGCCAGGTTTTCTCGTTGTAATCGCTGGTGATGGCAGCGGTGGACCAGAGATGGCCGTCGCCGGAAACTTCTCCGCTGTCGTAGAAATTGTCGAGCACGCCGAATTGCAGCGCGAGGGCGTGCTCGTTGGGCGTGATGTCGGCGCCGTACATGGTGAGGGATGGATCTCCGTCGCCGACTGGTTTATCGCTTAATTTGAGATCGCCGAGAATTTGATCGTAGGTGCGGTTCTCTTTTATGACGTAGATGACGTGCTTGATGGGATTTTTGCCGCCGGGGAATTGGATCGCTCCGGGATTGTTGTGGAGCAGGTTGTCGTGCTCGACTACGCGGGTGAGTTCTTCGAGCTTGCCGAGAGTGTTGGGGATGTTCAGGCGCGCGATCGAACCGTGGAGCAGCGTCGCGATGTAGGGATGACCGTGATGTTTGATTTCGTATGGGGCTTTGCCTAGGCCTTTGTTCGGGCCGGTGCCTTGGCCTTTGGCGGTGGCGATTAGGAGGTCGTTGCCTTGCACGGCCAGGGCGCTGGGGTACCAGTCGGTGGGGATGAAACCGATGGGAGCCGGCCCCCAGAAGCTTCCAGTTGTGTCGGCACGCGCGAGCAAGTCCGACACGTCGAGTACGCCGACTGCATTAAGGGACGCATCCGCGAAGAAGAGCCGCTTGCCATCGGCAGATTGTGCAAGAGCAGCAGGATAGGTTCCGCTGTAGTCCAGATGGAGGACTGACGTGGCGACGAAATCAAAGGGCGCGCCCGTCGATGTCATGATTACTGCGATCTTGTCTTCATTCGACAACGCAACGTAGAGAAGCTTCTCGTCCGGACTGAGCAACATCGCTGTGGGATGCGAGCCTGGATCTAACGGGTCTTTTGGTTGTTTCAGTTTGATCCAGCGGGCGACTTTGCCGTCGGTTAGATCCAGTTCAGCGACTTGCGAGGCGTTCCACAGGCTGCACCAGGCGCGGTGGGCATCGCGCGTGACTACGCAGGTGTAGGGGAATGAAGATGGGATCAGATCGCTGGTGCTGAGGTCGAAGCGCTGGAGGACTTTGCCTGATGACGCGTCGAGGAGCACTACGTTGTCGGAGAGATTGTTCGCGACTAGAAGGCGGTCTTTACTTTTGCTATCGCCTTGCGTGGAAACTAAAGCTAGTCCTGCGGGATATGGAATCGCGGTACCTGGCGGCGTTTTCTGCAGACCGATTAATACTTTTTTCCCGGCGGCTAACGCTTGGGGTGCGATGGCTATGAATCGGTCGGGCGTGACTTTGCCGTTGGTGAAGTTGTAGACAGCGATTCCGTTGCCGGTGTCTGGCGGCTTCTCTCCTGTCGGGTCCGTGATCGAACCTACTGATGCGTAGAGATGCTTACCGCCGGAGCCGAAGACTAATCCTAAGAAGTAGCTCTGATGCGCCTCTTCGCCGAAACGCTTGTCGGGATAGTCGGAGAGTTGATTCGTCTTCAGATCGAGGATCGCGATCGACTGCGTGGCGACGGTCTCTTGCGTTCCGTAGCCGTTGTTCAGGAGTGCGGCGTAGCGGCCATCGGGGCTGGGGGCGATGGTGGCGGGAAAGCTGTTGGTGCTGGCGATGCGGCCGGGGACGGGGGTGGTTAGCAGTTTGCTGGTTGGCAACGAGATCGAGGAGGCATTGGACGGCGGATTTTGCGCGGGAAGCGGAATATGAATTGCTAGCAGTGCGGCCAGGGGAATTATGCGGGAGAATCGGGACACTGGGCCTCCGAGGATTTATTGCAGTGAGTGAGATGAGCGTAATTCAGGGGTATGCCTTCGGTCAAAGTTGCATGGAACTGAGGGCATCGTGGAAACGCCTTGCTGGGCCTCTGGTTGTGCACGGTGAAAGGGGTCCTTCGACTGCGCAGATTGATTCGCTTCGCTCATCAATCTGCTCCGCTCAGGATGACAGCGTGAAGAAGGTTCTTCTAGGCTCCTGAAGCGCGGGTTGAGCCTTCGCTATTGGGCTCGGGGTGCCCCTCTGAGGCGCTTACGTTGTGGCGGACGTCGGCGCCTTGCACCCAGAAGATTACGTCTTCGGCGATGTTGGTGGCGTGGTCGGCTACGCGTTCGAGGTTGCGGGCTACGAGTAACGCGTCGAGCGCTTGCCTTACTACTTCGGGACGCTGGTTCATTGTCTTCACGAGTTGGATGAAGGCGTCGTCTTTCATGCGATCGACTACGTTATCCATTTCGAGGACGGCTTGGGCGAGTTCTGCTTTGCCTTCGATGAAGGACTCCAAAGCGCGGCGGACCATGGCGCTGACGGCCGCGCCCATGCGCGCGATATCGACGGGCAGGTCTGCCGGAGGAAGCTCGACCATGTCCATGACGCGCTCGGCGATATTGACGGCCTGGTCGCCGACGCGCTCGAGGTCGGAATTGATTTTGGTTACGGCGAGGATGAAGCGCAGATCGACGGCCATGGGCTGCTGCATGGCGAGCAAATCGAAGGCGGCCTCGTCGATCTCACGTTCCGCAGTGTTGATGAGGGTCTCGCCTTCGAGAACCATCTGGCAGCGGCTGAGATCGCGATCGACGTAAGCCTGGCGGGCGCGGTCGACCGCCTGTTCCGCGAGTCCGCCCATGCGGAGTAACTTCTGGCGCAGATCGTCGAGCCCTTGCTGAAAGCGCGTGCGCATTGTATGAACCCCTGTCCGTGTCGCGAAAGGCCAGCGCCTAAAGGCGCTTTCGTTGGGCGACCCTACGGCACGCCTGAAGGCATGCCCTGATACGAATCTCATTGCTGGCACGCCTAAGGCGTGCCCGATACGAATCTCGTTGCGGCGCTGCTGAGGCCCCGCCCTTTCAAACTTCTGGCGAACCTGCGGTCCGTTATCCGAATCTGCCGGTGATGTAGTCTTCGGTCTTTTTGTCGGACGGCTTGGTGAAGATTTTTTCTGTTTTGTCGAACTCAATCATGCGGCCCAGCAGAAAAAATCCGGTGAACTCGGCGACGCGCGCTGCCTGCTGCATGTTGTGGGTGACAATCACTATCGTATACCGCTCTTTGAGTTGAAAGATCAACTCCTCAATCTTTCCCGTGGAGATGGGATCGAGGGCCGAGCAGGGTTCGTCCATGAGTAGAACTTCAGGCTCGACTGCAAGGGCGCGAGCGATGCAGAGGCGCTGCTGCTGGCCGCCGGAAAGGCTGGCGCCCGACTTTTTGTGAACTTGGTCCTTCACCTCGTCCCACAGCGCAGCGGAGTCGAGCGAGCGCTGCACAATTTCATCCAGCTTGCGGCGGTCGCGAAAACCATTCAGCTTCAGGCCGGAAGCTACGTTGTCGTAGATCGACATAGTCGGGAATGGATTTGCCTTTTGAAACACCATACCAACCCGGCGGCGAAGCTGCGTGGCGGAAGTGCCGTTGTAGGCGCTGACATCGCCGATGCGGACGGTGCCGGTGACTCGCGCTTCGGGGATGGTTTCGTGCATGCGGTTCAGGCAGCGGATGAATGTGGACTTGCCGCAGCCCGAAGGTCCGATCAGCGCAGTGGCGTGGTTGGCCGCCACCGTCAAGTGAATGTCGTATAACGCCTGGGTTTTGCCGTACCAGGCATTCAGGTTTTCGACCTGGATTCCGACGCCCATAGATTATGCCGCTCCGAAGGTACCACGGCGCACGGCGAAGCGCACGGCCGCGACTGACGTGACGATGAGAACTATGAGGATGAATGCCCCGGCCCATGCCTGCTTGTGCCATTCGTCGTAGGGAGAAATGGCGTAGGTATAAATCTGCAGAGGCAGGGCGGCGGTCGGCTGGTTGACGTCGAGATTCCAGTTCTGATTGCCGAACGCGGTAAAGAGCAAGGGCGCGGTTTCGCCGGCAACGCGGGCGAAAGCCAGCATGATTCCGGTAATCACGCCGGAGGTTGCGGTGCGCAAAGTGATGGAAAGAGTCGTGCGCCAGCGCGGAATTCCCAACCCATACGCAGCTTCGCGCAGGGCCTGCGGCACAAGCAGAAGCATCTCCTCAGTAGTGCGGGTGATAGTGGGAATCATCATGATGGCCAGCGCCACGCCTCCGGCTAACGCTGAGAAGTGTCTCTGGGATAGCACTACGAGGGCATAGGCCACAATGCCGATCACGATGGAAGGAACACCGTTGAGCACGTCCGCGGTGAAGCGAATGGTATCGCCAAAGCGATTGCGGCCGAATTCCGCGAGGTAGATGCCAGCACCCACGCCTAGCGGAACTCCGATAATGCTGGCGAGCGCGAGGATGAACATAGAACCGACGATGGCGTTGGCCATGCCCCCGCCAGCTTCGCCCACTGGTTTTGGAGTCTGCGTGAGGAAGGCCCAGTTGATCGAGCCTACACCGCGGTAGACCAGATAGCCGAAGATTGCGACTAAGGGCGCCAGAACCAAAATGACCGCGAGCACGGCCGCGCCGGTCATGACGTGGTCGGTGATCCTGCGCCGCAAGGCGATGGCAGGAACGGTCTGCAGCGTGTCGTTCGTGTGCAGGGGATCAGGCATTTGCCCTCGAGGGCTGGCCGCGGGTAACGGTCCAGACCAGCAATCGCGCAAGGGCATTGACCACAATCGTAACCAGGAATAAAGCGAGGCCAATCTCAATCAGAGCCGAGAGGTAGACGTCTCCCGTGGCTTCGCTAAATTCATTGGCCAGGACACTGGCCATGGTGTAGCCGGGCGCAAATAGTGACTTAGCGATCTCCGGGCGGTTGCCGATCACCATGGCGACGGCCATGGTCTCTCCCAGGGCGCGGCCCAAACCGAGGATGATGCCGCCCATGATGCCGGCGCGGGCGTTGCGCAGAACGCCAACGCGAATCATTTCCCAACGCGTGGCGCCGAGCGCGAGCGCGGCTTCCCGCTGGTGCTGCGGAACGACTACAAGCACTTCCCGGGTGATGGAAGAAATGATCGGGATTATCATGATCGCCAAGATGATTCCCGCCGCCAGCATGCTGATGCCGTAGGGCGGACCGGTGAAAAATCCAGTCCAACCAAGAGTGCTGGACAAGAACGGCTGAATGTAGTGGCTCAGAAGCGGCACGAGCACGAAAATTGCCCAGAGTCCGTAGACCACACTTGGAATCGCAGCCAGCAATTCCACGAAAAAGGAAAGCGGTCCTCGCAAAGCCGGAGGGCACATCTCCGTCGTAAATACGGCGACACCGACTGACAACGGCACGGCAATAAGTAGCGCAAGAAACGAAGACACGAGGGTACCGTAAATGAAGGGCAGCGCGCCGAAGTGTTCGTTAACCGGATCCCAATCGTGCCCGGCAAAGAACTTAAATCCAAAAGCATGCCAGGATGGTCCAGAGCGCAACATCAATTCGTAGACAATCAGTACCAGGATCGCCAGCACGGCCAGACCGCAAACCAGCATGGCGAATTTGAAGATGCGGTCGCCGGTTTCGCCGCTGGTTCCACGGAGAAAGGGCGCGACCTCTCCCCCTGTTGGAGGGAGGCCACTAACCTTCGTCGCTTCAACAGGTTGCGGGGTAGGCATATCGGGCCGAGGTAAGGCGGGAATAGCCATTCGGCTCTACCCTAACAGAATCCTGTTAACAGGGTGTTAAAATGGCACAGGTTTTTGGATTGCCTTTTCCGGGGTAAGGCTGTATTTTCATGTCCCCGGTTCGATTGTCTTTTTTTCCTTATGCTGATCGCGCCCAAGCGCAGCCGCATTGTGTTTCAGAAGCTTGAGCAGGACTTGGTCAAGCTTTCCTCGAAACCGCAAGCAGAAAATGTTCACCGCTTTCGCACGGGCACCCGGCGGTTGCAGATACTGCTGGGTGAACTTTCTCCCAAGTTGGAGCGCGGTCAGAAAAAGCTGCTGAAGATGTTAGGCAGAATCCGCAAGCGCGCCGGGAAGGTGCGCGATCTGGACGTGCAGCTGGCAGCTTTACGCGCGTTGAAGTTACCGCGCGAGCCACGGCGGAAAACGCATCTGGTGAACCTTCTGATTGAGCTTCGCGAGCGGCAGGAGAAGAAGCTGCGGAAAGCGGTTGCGGAGGACGTTGTCAGAGAGATTCGCAAGCGGCTGAAACGCGCCAGCAAGAATTTTAATCCGGAAACGAGCCTGGACCCTCTGGCAGTCGCAAGAGGAATGCTGGAACGGATTAACCGCGAGGACGCAGCGATTACCGAGCCTCTGCTGCATCAATATCGCATCCTGACCAAGCGGGCGCGATACGCGGCTGAGTTCGCGGAGCCCTCCGCGGAAGCTGAGCAGTTCATCGCCGGACTAAAGCTATTGCAGGACGCGGTGGGCGACTGGCATGACTGGCTCACGCTGACGCAGACGGCCAGCGAACATCTCGGCGAGGTGCGCGAATCGTCTCTGGTAGCAGAATTGCACAATGTGACTGGAGCGAAATTTCGGCACGCCGTTGCGGTGTTGTCGCAAATGCGTGGAGCGCGCAGCGGCGCCAAGCCGACGGCCGCCGCTCAAGGGGTGACTCGCGCAGTTGTGTCGACGAGACGGCCTTCCGCTGCTGCTTAAAACCTGATCCAATCTGTTTCAGCCTCGCTTCTCCGCGTGCTTCGCGATTTCAGATTTTGTGTTGGCAACTTTCCGTCGAACCTAATCGCGGAGAACGCTGAGAACTCCCGCGGAGAACGCGAAGGGTGATGACCTTGCGACTCTCGGCATGTAAACTGTTGGCCTTGCCTCATGCCGACCTTTGCCGCGGTTGATATCGGATCCAATTCTGTCCGGCTGAAGATCGCGCGGCTTACGCGCGGCCGGCTTCGCTCCATCCATGAAGACCGCGAGGTTACGCGGCTGGGCGAGGGTGTGTTTCGTTCGGGCTTTCTCACGCCGGAGTCGATGGCCGATACTGTGAAGGTGTTGCGGCGCTTTCACCGCGCTACGCAGCAGGTGGTCACGGATCCAGTGCGAGTGGTTGCCACCAGCGCTCTGCGCGACGCGCGCAATTCTCAAGCCTTTCTGGAGTGGGTGCGCTCGGCGACGGGATGGAAAGTCGAGATTATTTCCGGACTGGAAGAAGCGCGGCTGATTCATCTGGGACTGATCTCGAATCTCCGGATAAGCAGCGCGCCCACATTGATGATGGACCTGGGAGGAGGAAGCTGCGAGCTGACGGTTTCCGGGCGCGGGCATATTCGCGACATGGTGAGTTTGCCGCTGGGCGCGGTTCGTCTTACGGATGAATTTCTTGGTCACGATCCTCCGCGCAAGGGCGAACTGAAACGGTTGCAAGGTTTTGTGGCGCGCGAAGTGAACCGCATTGCGCCGCGCGTGGTGGCGGCGAAAGTTAAGAATGTGATTGCTACGTCTGGGACCGCAGCGGCGCTGGGGGCCGCGGCCAGCCATCTGCGGAAAAACGGGAGCCGGCAGCGGCTGGTGGTATCGCGCGCGGAGTTGACGCGGCTGGCCAAGCAACTGGCACGCCTGCCAGTCGGCGAACGGAGGCAGATGCAGGGCATCGGCCCGCGACGGGCGGAAATTATTGTCGCCGGGGCGATCGTTTACCACGAACTGCTCGAGCGCTGCCATCTGAAAGGCTTTCGATATTCTGCGCTGGGATTACGTGACGGCTTGCTGGCGCAGATGGCGGCGGAGCACGACCGCAGCACGCGCTCGGGAAAACAGATCGAATCGGAACGCTGGGAATCGATTACCCGGGCCGTGGATCACTATCACGTAGACATGGGGCACGCGCTTGACGTGCGCGAATCCGCGATGTTTTTATTTTCGGCGCTGCGGTCAGTGCATGGGCTGGCGCCGGAATTCCGCGAGTGGCTCTCGGCGGCTGCGATGCTTTACGAAGTGGGAGACTACGTTAACCGCAACGCCCATCACCGGCACACCTACTACATCATCGCGAACTCGGAGATTCTCGGTTACACGCCGCAACAGCGTCGCATTATCGCAGCGATTGCGCGCTATCTCGGAAAGTCGCGGCCTTCCACGGAAGAAGCTCCCATGAAAGCTCTTGACCCCGCGGACCGCCCGAGCGTGCAGAAAGCGATTCTGCTGCTGCGGCTGGCTCGCGCCCTGAACCTGGGGCGGAGCCGTGCTGTGCAGAAGGTGCGGGTCAGCCAGAGCGGCGCTTCTATCCGGCTGACGCTGGTGCCGCGCCGGCGCATGGGAGTTGACCTGGAACTTTGGGCGATTGAAAAGGACTGCGCTTATTTCCGCGAAGTGTTTGGCCGGGAACTTTCCACCGCGGCGGTGTAGAGAGTGCGCAGCGCTTTTGGGGTCAGGCACCACAACAGCGTGCCGGAACTGCGGCGCATATCGACGCGGGCTACGGCGCCTTTTTTCAGGTCGATCGAAGCTTCGCAGCCGGATTCGCTGATCACTGTGCCCAGGAACTGGCTTAAGTTGGGATTGTGTCCGACGACCATGATCGATTCCTGCTTCGCGTATTTTTCGAGCAGGCGGCGGAAGTCGGCGAAGGTGGCTCCGGGACGCAGTGCAGTCTCGATCTGCAGCTTGCCTTCGTAGCCCATTTCGTTGCCCACCAGCGATGCGGTCTGCGTGGCGCGCTTCAGCGGACTGGAAACAACGCAATCCACTTGCGCTTCGATGGCAGCCAGGGCGCGGCCCACGTAACCGCACTGCTCGATGCCTTCCTTGTCGAGAGCGCGCTTCTCGTCCTTCTTGGGATTGACGAGTGATTCGCCGGCGCTGGCGTGACGCAGAAAATAAATGATCATCGGAGCTTATCGTACTCTTCCGGCGGGAGCTTTGCGCTTCCCCGTATGGACTTGCGGCAGATTGAAACCTGCAGGCTGTTTGCCTTCGGCCACGCTGATCAGATAATCCTGCGCGCTGAAAGCCGCTGCGCCTGCCGGCGGTTTGCGAATCCGTTTGCCGTGCATGGGCTGCCAGGCGCGGATGTAGGTGGCATCGCGCAGCAGGATGCGGGCCTTGCGGTTATCGGCGAGGTAGGCGTCGAGAATTTCGCGGTGAACGCGCTCGCGCAGGAATTCGTCGCGCAGCGGCACCAGAACCTCGACGCGCTCGTACAGATTGCGGGGCATCAGGTCGGCGCTGCCGATGTAGATTTCTTCGTCGTCTCCGTTGCCGAAGTAGTAGATGCGGCTGTGCTCGAGGAAGCGGCCTACGATGCTGCGCACGCGGATGCGATCGCTAAGACCGCGCACTCCGGGACGCAGCGCGCAGATGCCGCGCACGATCAGGTCGATCTCCACTCCAGCTTGAGAAGCGCGATACAAGGCCTGAATCATGTTCTTGTCGAGCAGGGCGTTCATCTTGGCGATGATGCGGCCGGGGCGGCCCTGGCGTGCGTGGTCGGCCTCCCGGTCGATGAGGGCGATGACTTTCTCCGCGAGATCGAGCGGGGCTACCAGCAACGGGCCGTAGCTTGGGTTCTCAGCATAGGCGGTGAGGAAACTGAAGACATCATGCACCGCGCGGGTGACCTCGGGGTTCGCCGTGAACAGGCTGAGATCGGTATAGATGCGTGCCGTGGTAGCATTGTAGTTTCCGGTGCCGATGTGAGCGTAGCTGCGCACACCATCGGGATCGCGGCGCACTAGGAGCGAAAGCTTGCAATGCGTCTTCAGGCCGACGAGTCCGTGGAAGACCTGCACGCCGGCATCTTCCATGTCGCGTGCCCAGCGGATATTGGAGGCTTCGTCGAAACGCGCCTTCAACTCGACGACGGCCGTGACTTCTTTGCGCGAAGCCGCATCCATGAGCGAAGGAACAATCGAAGAATGCTCGCTGGTGCGATAAAGGGTCTGCTTGATCGAAAGTACGTGCTCATCCTCCGCCGCCGACTCGATGAACGACGTTACCGCGTCATAAGAGTCGAAGGGATGGTGCAGCAAGACGTCATGCCGGCGCAGTTCCTCGAAAAGATTCTGCGATTTGGCGGTAAGACGCAACTCGCGCGGAGCGAAGGGGCGATACTTGAGATCAGGGCGCGGCGTTTGCTCGTAGACGTTAAAGAGCCGCGACAAATTGACCGGGCCGTTCACCGGGAAAACCTGCCACGGATCGAGTTCGAAAACTGTGCGCAGGCGATCGATAATCTCGGGGTCGGCGTCGGCCTCAATTTCCATGCGAACCGCGTCGCCCTTGCGGCGGTTATGCAACTCGGTGCGCACAGACTCGAGAAGATTGCGCGCTTCTTCCTCTTGCAAATAAAGATTGCTGTTGCGCGTGACGCGGAATGGAGCGGATGAAACGATGTCGTAGCCGTGATACATGTTCTGGGCGTGGTGGGCGACCAGGTCGGCCAGAAAGATGAAGTCAGTGGTTGTATCCGAGGGAAGACGCACGAGGCGCGGCAACGCGCGGGGTACCGAAACCACTCCGGTATACGTGAGAGCGGAGCGGCGCCGCCGGCGCAAGAGAAAACCCAGGCAGAGCGCCTTATTGATCACCCGCGGGAAGGGATGAGTGGGATCAACCGTCACCGGCGTGAGCAGGGGATCCAACTCTTTTTCGCAATACTCATCGACGAAGCGGCGGGCTTCGGCGTCCAATTCGTGCAAGCCGAGGATGCGAACGCCTTGCTCGGCGAGAGCCGGGTGCAAGGTATTCCAGGACTCGTATTGCTGGTCGACGAACTTGTGCGTGAGGCGAGCTAGAATGTCGCGCTTCTCGCTTAAGGTCAATCCATCAGGGCCAGCTTCGTTGTAGCCGTCTTCGATCTGCTGCATCATGGCGGCCACGCGAATCTCGAAGAACTCATCCAGATTGCTGGCGGAGATAGCTAGGAACTTCAGGCGCTCCAGAAGCGGGTTGCCTTCGTCCGCGGCTTCTTCGAGCACACGACCGTTGAACGCGAGCCAGGAGGTGTCACGGTTGAGATAGTACTCAGGATTTTCCAGCGAAATGCGAGCCATGGTGAAGAAGTGCGACCGCGAGATCTGCGGAGCTTTAGTATAGCGGAAGAGGGTGTCTTCCCCGCAGCGTCGAAGGTTACTCGCAAGCTTCCGAATGCTTATCTAGCCAGCAGCGCCCTGCGAAGGTCATTTCAACGGCTGACCGTTGGCCGTTAATTGACTTAGCAGTCCTTGTCCCTGTTTTTGAACGGTGTCCGGGATCTTCGCGTACGACAGTTCTTCGGCGGAGTCCTGGCCGGTTGAGATCGCAAAGGCAACGAAGTCTTTGATCGCCGCCTGCTCGCTGGGATCTGAGCGATCCTTCCGTATCAGAATGAAGCTCAGTCCGGAGATCGGATAAGCGTCCGTGGCAGAAGCGGGAGGGTCGACAATCGGAGTGCGTACATCATTCGCCAGAGCGTCACTGAAGGCGGTGATCGCCGCCGCGGTACTGCCGAGGCTCGGTTGGACGAAGTGGCCGGCCTGGTTCTGAATCGAAGCAACCGGCGCGCCATTCTCCTTGGCATAACTCAACTCCAGGTAACCGATTGCCCCTGGCGTCTCTTTGACGATGCCCAGCACCGCTTTGCTGCCCTCGGCGCTCAGGCCAGTCGGCCAGGTAACGGATAGCCCGTGGCCCGATTTCCACGACCAATCGCGGCTGACCTTGACGAGATACGACGTGAAGATATTAGTGGTGCCGCTGCCGTCCGAACGATGGACGACAATAACCGCAGCTCTCGGCAGTTTGACTCCTGGGTTGTCCTTCGCAATCGCCGGATCCTGCCAGCTAATGATGTTCCCCAGATAAATATCGCTCAAGCTCCTGGCGCTGAGCCGGAGCGGCACGCTCAGATTGGGCAGGTTGTAAATAATGCAGACCGGGCCCGCGCTGGCGGGAACCTGGATAACCGGAGACATCTCTTTGGCCTGATCATCACTTAACGGTGCGTCGCTGGCACCGAAGCTAAGATAGCCTTTCTTCATCTCCTCGATGCCCCCTCCGCTCCCGATTGGTCGATAGTTGACCTGGACCTTAGGGTGGGTTTGCTGGTAAACGCTAACCCACTTCGTCATAAGGGGGGCAATAAAGGTGCTGCCGGCGGCGCCCAGCACAGCCGTCGGAGCCGAGGCTGACGCGGTAAAAACTTCGTCGGAGGCAGGGCCGGAGCTGCAGCCGGGAGTGAATAGCAAACTGAAAAGGGCAGCCGTCGCTAAACCGAAGGCAGAAAGTTGGCGTTGGCGGTACATGGTCGTATCTCCTGAGCGTCCTAATGTGGGTTGCTGACGTTCCGTCCGATTTGATCCCCGATCTTGCCAGTAGGCTCGCGAGTCCGCGTCCCACTCTCGTCGACTGCCGATTCCCTCACTTTATCGCTTTGAGGCTTGTGTCCAGCCGGGACACCAAGGTAGAAGGCAGTCTTGAATAGTTCAACCCAGCGGCCAGATTCTGCCCGTCCCCGAGGATCCAGTGAGTGAAATCGAGGAGAATCTTGCCTTTGCTGCCGTCCTTGGGCTGCTCGGGTAGTAGGATCCACGTCGTACCGGAGATCGGATAGGCATCTTTGCCTGGCGCGTTGGTGATCGAATAACGATAGTCGGCAGGTATTTGAGCCGTCGCAGCCGCAGCCGTAACGCTCTCGGGGCTAGCTTTCACAAAGCTGCCGGCGGAGTTCTGCACGCTGCCGAAGGCAATTTTGTTTTCCTGCGCATAGGTCAGCTCAATGTAGCCGATCGACCCCGCCAATTGGCGAATCGTTCCCGCCACGCCCTCATTGCCCTTCTGCCCGATGCCGACGGGCCACTTTACCGAAGTTCCCGTGCCAACCGCGCCTTTCCACTCCGGACTGATTTTGGATAAGTAATCCGTCCAGATGTAGGTGGTCCCGCTGCCGTCAGAGCGGTGCACGACAACAATGTCCTTGTCGGGCAGACTCACGCCGGGATTGACGCCAGCGATGGCTTTGTCGTTCCATTTCAGAATCTTGCCGAGGAATATCCCGGCTAGCGCGTCGGGCGTGAATTTCAGATCGCCACTCACGCCGGGAAGGTTATACGCGGGTACATCTGCGCCCATCACTACTGGGACATGGAGGATCTTGCCCACTTTGGAATTGGCAAGCTGTCCGTCGGTCATGGGGCCGTCGCTTGCCCCGAAGTCAACCGTTCCCTCGATGACCTGTCGAATGCCCCCGCCGGAGCCGATCGACTGGTAGTTGATCTCTACATTCGGATGTAACTTGTGATACTCGCTCGACCATTTTGACATTATGGGATTAACAAACGTTGAGCCGGCGCCGTTGATGGCCTGCCCCACTGCCTGCAAGGCCACAAGAGTGGATAAAAGAATCAGGATGAGTCTGCGCATCATGCGATGATTTCTCCTAAGAATCGATATGCTCGTTTCTATTGGCACTGTGTTACAGCACAGTTACAAACGGGTGAATTTCTGATGAATGGGTCTGCGTACCTAATGCGTAGACGTAACTGAGGGCGTCAAACGCGCAATCTCCCGGGGAAAAAGAGTATTGCCGGGAAACTGGGTACGCAGCGCGGTAAGCAGCTCGAGAGCACGGGTCTTGTCCTT
>Ga0182024_10013121_pt1 | contig 16246 bp, 16 predicted proteins | sample P32metaG_FD_120480 | JGI IMG/M metagenome (GOLD analysis project Ga0182024, IMG submission 120480) | Permafrost microbial communities from Stordalen Mire, Sweden - P3-2 metaG (Illumina Assembly) | ecosystem: Environmental > Terrestrial > Soil > Wetlands > Permafrost | place: Sweden: Stordalen... | reverse complement strand
AGAAGGGCGATCTTCTGGTCGAGATCGATACGCCGGATCTGGATGCGCAGATCGCGCAGACGCAGGCGACGCTCGCGCAATCGAAGGCGACGGTACAACAGCTTAACGCCGCGCTGGCCGTAGCAAAAAGCAATGCGAAGCTCGCGGAGCTGACCGCGGAACGCTACAAATTATTGCTCGCGAAAGACGCCATCGCCAAGCAGGATTACGACGATCGGGCGGCGCAGGCCGAAGTGATGGACGCGAACGTCCAGCAGGCGCAAGAGAATATCAACGCCGCGCAAAGTACGATTGAAGCCAACGCGGCCAACGCCCGCCGTATGCAGGAACTGAAAGTCTACACGCGGCTGCTCGCGCCCTTTGACGGCGTTGTCACTTATCGCAGCGACCGGTCCGATCCCGGCACGCTGATCAGCGCGGGCAACACGACGCAATCGCGCGAACTGATCAAGATCTCGCAGATCGATACACTGCGGATTTTCGTCAACGTGCCACAGTCCTATTCGACGCTGATTCACGCCGGGCAAACCGCCGATTTGATCGTCGATGAACTGCCGGGCCGCACCTACCCCGCCACAGTCCGCGGCACCACCAACGCGGTCGATCCCGCGACGCGCTCCCTGCTCGCGGTGCTGATCGTCAATAATCCCAAGGGCGAATTGCTGCCGGGGATGTATGCGAAAGTCCGTTTCGCGCTGCCGCACATGGTAAGCGTAATGATGCTGCCCGCCGACGCACTGGTGTTAAAGACCGATGGACCGCAAGCCGCCGTGGTGGGCGCGGATCACAGGATTCACTTCCACAAACTGGTGGTGGGCCGCGACCTTGGATCGGAGCTCGAGGTCAATTCGGGGTTGGAAGAAGGCGACGCGGTTGTGTTGAATCCCACCGATGCGATTCGCGAGGGCGTGACGGTGGAGACGAAGGATCGCGCGGGGAAATAATTATCGGCGAGTGCGGAGAAATGCCCTCAAATCTTTCATCAGCAGCATAAGCCGCAGTTCGTCCACGGGACACTGGCTGAAGCCGAAGCGCAGATAGAAATCGCGCGCCGATTCACTGATCGCTTGAACCAACACTGCACGAATGGCGATCGTCTCCCCCGCTTGCTCAATGCGCATCAGCGCGTCTTGCAGCATCGTGATTCCGAGTCCTTTACGTTGTTGGGATGAATCGACCGCGAGGCGGCCCATGACCGCAACTCCAATCGGATGGGCAGCCAGGCCTTTCGATATTCTCGGGGGCGCCTCTTCGCGACCGATGCTGCCCGCGGTTAGGGCGTAGTACCCCAGCACGATTCGATCATGCCGATGGAGAACATAGACGCGCGCCGAATCGTTCTGTACATTCGTCCAGGCGAAGCGTTTCAACCAAATATTAAGTGCTTCATTTCCGCAGTCAAAACGGGTCAGGTCATGCGAGGTCGAGAGTTTCTCAATCACATACGCGGCGCCCAGGGCCATCAGCGGCTTTCGGCGAGAGACGGTCGCGAGAACAGCCGCTTGAGGCCACGCGGCACCTTGGGAGGAGCGTCCAGCGCCTTCACAAACGCGGCCCACTTATTCTTAGGCAGAACAAAATGATTCTCATCCGCCAAATCCATCTCCGCTTGCGTGCAGAGAGAATCGATAATATAGTCGGTCAGTTTGACGCCGCGGCGCGATGCGCCGGCGCGGATTAGCTGCGCCTGCGTTCGGGTCGCTCGAACATGGAACCGCGCGGACTTTGTTAGCTTTTCCGAAGTACTGTGAGGCATCAATTCGATTGTACGCCTGTTGTGTGCTAGTTGACCCACAGCACGGGCTGCCGGATGAAGAAATTCCGGATTACTTCATCGACTGTGGAATCCGCCGGCAGAGTCTTCCAAAGATCGATGTACGCCACGTCATGGAACGCGATCCCGGCGAATAACACGCTCGACTGGCGCATCGGCCACTGGTCGTAATACATCACGTCCGGCTTCAGAGGCCACCTACTTTTGTCGCGAATGAACGGAGCCATGAACGCAACGGCCTTCCGAAGTCCGCGGCCGTCGGGGAGTTGGAAACTCCAAAGATCCAGAATCTGCGCGATGGTCGCAAACGCTTCGAGATTGAACAGCGAATATCCGTACGGCTTGGTCCTCTTCATTTCCTGCGGAAAGCTTCCGTCGGCGGCTTCCTGATTCGGGAGTAGCACGATCTTGAAGCGTTCGTTCGCGTAGGCGAGCGTCTTCAAATCGCTTGTGAGATGCGCGAACGCCGCCACTTGCATCACCCAACATGTGCCGTGATTGTTAGTCGCATCGCGCTCGGCGATGCCGTATGGATGTGTCATCATCCACGTGGTGTAATCGGCGAACCATTTTTTGATCGCGCCGAGATCACCCTTCGACAACGACGGTGCCAGCACTTCAATAGCGCGCGCGACCTCGACCAGATGGATCGTGTCGATGATGCCAGTGCCCCGACCCGTGAAGCGGCCGTGAATCGCCTGCGCGTATTGGAGATTCGGATTCATGCGTGTTGCCTCATCGACAAACCAGGCGCGCAAGTGCAGCGCGGCGTGATCGGCGTAACGCTTCTCGCGAGTTATTTTCCATGCCGCGGCGAGCGCAGGCACCTCGACGCTCAGGCGCATCAGAGCCTTGCGATGCTCGACAAAGTTATCCGGGTTGGTCATGCCGTCGCGCTGGATGTACGGACCGTCGGGATTGTTCGGGTCGGGCCACCAATAATCGCCTTCGGAAAAAAAGTCATGCAGGCCGCCGGCGTTGCGTGGCGAATACGATGCGGTCACGGTGACAGGCTTGTCGTTAAGGTACGAATCGGCGGCTTTGATGACGCGGGCGCGATCGAACGCGGCGACGTCGAACTGCTGTGCGCATAGCGTCAGCGACGCGGCGAAACAGAAGACAACCTTCATACCCGGCGGCTGGAATCGCGCACTACTAATCGCGATGGAATAAAGATTCGCTTCATTTCAGAGGGTGTTTTCGCTTCCATGCATTCGCACAACAGATCCGCCGCTGCCTCACCGATGGTCGCGCTGCTCTGATCGATGGTCGAGAGAGGGACGCGCAGCAGATCGGAATAATGCACGTTGCCCGCGCCGATAATCGCGATATCCTCAGGTACGCGCAGACCGGCCTCGAGCACCGCTTTCACCGCACCGGCTGCAACGGGGTCGTTATAGCAAAAGACGCCGTCGGGGCGCGGAGAGGTCTTTAATAACTCGCGCATCGCCTCATAACCGGTGTTGTCTCCATACTGGCCGCTGACGATGTAGTTCGGACGAATCGTCATCCCGTACTTCGTCAGGGCGCGCCGGTAGCCTTTCAATCTCGCCGTGCCGGTGCCGTTTTGAGGACCGCGGATGTGCGCGATGCGCTTGCATCCCTGATCGATCAGATGCGCGGTCGCCATCGCGCCCAGATCCTCGTCTTTGGTGCCCACGAAATTCGCTTCCACCCCGTGGACCACGCGATCGATCAGCACATACGGCACCTCGCGGCGGCGCAGTGTTTCGAAAAGTTCCACCTCTCCGGTGCGTTGTGCCGACGCGATGATCAGGCCGTCGACTTTGCGCGTGAGCAGAATCTCCACGTGCCGGCGTTCCATTTCGCCGTCCTCTTCCGTGTTCAAAATCACCGCGTGGTAGCCGAGCGGCGTCAGCTTCCGCGCGACACCCTTCGCCACTTCGGCGAAAAAGGAGTGCATCAGGTCGGGCAGAACGAGTCCGACTAGGTACGTCCGCCGCGTCACCATGCTCCGTGCGATCCAATCCGGCTGATAGTTCAGCTCGCGCATTCGCTTGAGCACGCGCTCGCGCGTTTTGACGCTGATGTCGCTATGATTTCGGAGCGCCTTCGACACGGTCATCAGGGAGACGCCCAGGTCGAGAGCGATATCTTTCATCCGTACCGGCACGAATACTTTATCGCTCAAGTATGGCGATTGTGTCAAGTATTATAATCGATGCATGGTGACGAAGATCATCGGCGGCGTGCTGTTTTGCGCGGTTTCGATTGCGACTGCATCGGATGTCTTATGGTATCGCCAGCCCGCCGCGAATTGGAATGAAGCGCTGCCGATCGGTAACGGCCGGCTCGGCGGCATGGTTTTTGGAGGACCGCAAGGCGACCGCATTCAGCTTAACGAGGACACTGTCTGGGCCGGAGAGAAACGCGACCGTAATAATCCGGAAGCCGCGAAAAATCTTCCGGAGGTCCGGAGGCTGCTGTTCGCGGGATTGCCTCATGAAGCGGAAGTGCTGGCCGACAAAACGATCATTTCGACACCGAGGAGGCTGCCGCCCTATCAGACCATGGGCGACTTGCGGATCGTTTCCAATCCGGAACCGGTTACCGATTATCGCCGCGAACTCGATCTCGATACCGCCATCGTGCGCGTCACCTACCACGCGCGGGATGCGAATTACACGCGCGAGTATTTTTCTTCCGCGCCGGACCAGGTGATCGTCGTTCGGCTCACCTGCGATAAGCCTCATCACATCGATATCGCGGCGATGCTCAGCCGCGAGGTTGACGCAAAGACTCGCCTCTCCGGAAACGATCGGGTGGTTCTCGAAGGCGAAGCGATTGCGCGCGATCCTCGACACGATCAGGAGCGGCCCGTCGGCGTCAAGCTTCAAGCGGTGCTGTTGGCCACGCAGGAAGGCGGCAAGATAGTTGCCTTAAAGGGCGGATTGTCGATCGAAGGAGCTAATTCCGCGACTCTCTTTCTCGCCGCCTCGACCAGCTTCAAGCCTCGCGACATCGAACACGATCTCCTGGCCGCGAAGCGACCCTACTCAGAATTAAAAGCCCGCCACATCGCCGATTATCAACGATTATTCAAGCGCGTGAAGCTGTCGCTCGGAACGGTTCCCGCGCCCGATCTGCCGACCGACGAGCGATTGAAACGCGTCGCCGCGGGCACCGAGGATCTGCGGCTGGTCGAGCAATATTTTCAATTTGGCCGCTACCTGCTGATCTCATGCAGCCGTCCCGGCGCGATGGCTGCGACCTTGCAAGGCTTGTGGAACGACAAGCTCGAGCCGTCATGGGACAGCAAGTACACCATCAACATCAATACCGAGATGAATTACTGGCCTGCCGAGGTGACGAACCTTTCCGAACTGCACGAGCCTCTGTTCGACCTGATCGATCTGGCGCGTCCCGACGGCCGCCGCATTGCGAAAACGATCTACAACGCGCGAGGCTTCGTGCTGCATCACAACACCGATATCTGGGGCGACGCGGTCCCCATCGACGGCGTCGGCTCCGGCATTTGGGCGATGGGCGGCGCGTGGCTGAGCCTGCACCTGTGGGATCACTACGACTTCACGCGCGACGAGAACTTCCTCGCATCGCGCGGATACCCCGTGATGAAGGAGGCCGCGGAGTTTCTGCTCGATTATCTGGTCGACGACGGCAAAGGCCATCTCGTCACCGGCCCCTCCATCTCACCCGAAAATACGTATGTGCTGCCGAGCGGCGTCACCGCGAAGCTCTGCATGGGTCCATATATGGATACCGAAATCACGCGTCAACTATTCACGCGAGTGATCGGTGCGAGCACCATTCTTGGCATCGATCCCGACTTCCGCGCCAAAGTGAAAACCGCGATGGATCGTCTGCCGCCATTCCAAATCGGCAAGTATGGGCAATTGCAGGAGTGGATGGAGGATTACGACGAAAAGGAGCCGGGGCATCGCCACGTTTCGCAATTATTCGCGCTGCACCCCGGCAATCAGATCACTCCGCGTGGCACGCCGGATCTCGCGAAGGCCGCGCGCGCGACGCTCGAACGCAGACTCGCCAACGGCGGAGGCCATACCGGTTGGAGCCGCGCCTGGATCATCAACTTCTGGGCTCGTCTTGAGGACGGCGACAAGGCAGGCGAGAACGTGACGGCTCTCCTCGGAAAATCGACTCTGCCGAACATGCTCGATACGCATCCGCCATTTCAAATCGACGGAAACTTCGGAGGCACGGCAGGCATCGCGGAAATGCTGCTCCAAAGCCACGCCGGCGAAATTAGTATTCTGCCTGCGCTGCCGAAATCCTGGTCGACCGGCTCCGTCAAAGGACTCCATTCACGAGGCGCGGTCGAAGTCGATATCGATTGGACCAATGGAAAAGCGTCGCGCGTCGGGCTCATGTCGCCCTTAGCGAGCACGCAGAAAGTCCGCTTCGCCGACGGCCGCCTCGAAACCGTGAAGCTCGTCCCCGGGAAAGAAGCGATACTCAGCGCGAGATAATGGAGGCCATGCCAGGTCTTCAAACGCAGAGTATCCATGCCGGCCGCACCGTCGATCCCTCCACCGGAGCCGTCACCCCGCCCCTTCATACCTCGACAACTTACGAGCGCGATCTCGATGGAGAATTCTCCCGAAAGTTCGCGTATATCCGCGCCGCGACTCCGAATCGCGATTCTCTCGAAACCTGCATCACCGCGCTCGAAGGCGGCGATGAGACCGTCTCGTTCAGTTCCGGTATGGCCGCGTCCCTCGCTGTTTTCCAAACGCTTGCGCCCAAAGATCACGTCCTGCTGCATCGCGACGTCTATTACGGCGTCCGCGAACTGATGGAAGGATTCTTCGCAAAGTGGGGCCTCACTCACACGTTCCTAGACCTGCGCGACATCGATGAAGTCCGCCGCGCGTGCCGCCCCGATACGAAAATGTTCTGGGTGGAGACTCCCACTAATCCTTTAATTGAAGTCGTCGACATCCGCGCCGTCGCCGAAGCTGCGCAAGCCGCCGGCGCTCTCCTCGTCTGCGAAAACACCTTCGCGACCCCTGTGCTTCAGCGCCCCTTCGAGCTTGGCGCGGACATGGTGGTTCATTCGCTCACCAAATATCTGGGCGGACACAGCGACGCGATGGGCGGCTCCGTCACTCTGAAAAATAGACCCGAACTGGTCGCGCAGATTCGCGATTTTCAGCATACCGGCGGCGCGATTCTCTCGCCCTTCGATTGCTGGTTGATTCTGCGCGGCGTGCAAACCCTGGTCCCGCGCGTGAAGCTCCACTGCGAAAACGCGCGCCGCGTTGCCGAGTTTCTTTCGACCCATAAGAACGTCGCGAAAGTCCGCTATCCCGGTCTCCCCAACGATCCCGGCCACCAGATCGCCAAGAGCCAGATGAAGGATTTCGGAGGCATGCTCTCATTCGAAGTTCGTGGCGGACGCGCCCAAGCCTTCGCCGTCGCTAATGCCTTGAAATTGATTTTGCGCGCGACCAGCCTCGGCGGAACGCACTCGCTCATTGAACACCGCGCGTCGATTGAAGGCAAAACCACACGCGCTCCCGAATCCCTGCTCCGTCTCTCCGTTGGACTTGAGGACTCGAGCGATCTCATTCAGGACCTCGACCAGGCGCTCGCCGCTCTATAAATCGAAACGAACGAACCTCGTCGCGGCTCCAACCCGCGGAGGCATCTCATGACCGAAAAGAAGAAGTGTGCACATCCAGCCTGCCGCTGCCACGCACGCGAGGATAGCGATTATTGCAGTACTTATTGCGAGGGCGAAGCAGGAACCGCAGACATAATTTGCAGTTGCGGCCACCCGGGCTGTACGTCGGACGCCTCGACCCGCTTGTAATTTTGAGGTGGGGCAGGTGGTTCCGCCTGCCTCCGGCCACTTCGTTTAGCGGTCGCATCCCCCTGAGGGGTTATAACCCCGTCCCGTGAGGGCGGGGATTCGGCGATCTCGCTGCTGGTAGCGATATCGCCTCGACATCTCACTAGTTGGTTCCCGTCGCCTTCTGATTCTTCACTTGAATCTCATTCACAACCTGTTGCACGTTCGGAACCGCCGCCGCCAATTGCTGGACCTGGCGGCGAACCTGCTGCGAGTTGACGTCGCCCGTCAGCGTCACGACGCCGTTCTTGGCTGAATATTTTACGTTGTCGTGAAGATTGTTCTGAATCAGAGTCGCATCCACTAGTCTTTCGATCGACTTGTCGACGTCCGAATTGATTGTCTTTGCAGCGCTTACTTCGCCGGGAGGCAGCACGCTTATCTCATCCGCCACAACTTCCCCCGCCGCCAGCGATTTCGCCAATTGCTCGGCTTGCGCCTTATCGGCATCCGCCGCCACATGGCCGGTCAGCGTAACCACGCCTTTTTCCCGATCCTGTGAAACCGAAACGTCTTTGTAGCCCGCCTGTTTGAGCGAGGTTCGAATGCCGTCCGCCACATCGGGCGATTTCGTCATCGAAGAGCATCCCGCCAGCGTGCCCGCAATTACGATCGTCAAGATACCTAACGTCGATTTGTATTTCATAAGTTTGCCTCTGCTGCTTTTAGAGCAGTCCTGGGGCCAACTTTTCAGTTCACCGAAAACCTGCGGTCGGGCTCGATGCGCCGCCACATCCACCACAGGCCTTGCAAAGCGAGTGACGTAAAGATATTGTCCGCTGCGCGAAATTGCCGAGGCCCCGACCGCGAGAAAACAAACAAGCCGCATTAACCTCAATCCGTCCAAAATCCCACAGTTCTTTTCTTGTGGGGCGGGCAATCTTGCCGGCAGTCGGCTTTCGAGCCGGCTCTGATAGCGCTGCTCCGTTACAACGCACTCCGAGCAGTTCGGTTGACCGCATCACGATAAAATCGAGTTTTGTGATTAAACCCTCCCTCGCCGCTTTCACCCGCCTCTATCTGAAAATCGGCAACACCACCTTCGGCGGAGGCGATCCCACCATGGCTCTGCTCCAGCGTGAATTGATCGGCAGGCAATGGATCACGCGCGACGACTTCGCGCTCGCCTACTCGCTGGCGCGCGTTACGCCCGGAACGAATATACTCGCCTTCTGCGCCGCCACCGGCGCGCGAGTGCTCGGCCTCGCCGGAGCGTTAGCCGCCGTTCTCGCGGTAACGCTGCCTTCCGCGATCCTCGCAGTGCTCCTGACGCGAGGCTTCGAAGCCTGGCGCAATCATCCCTGGGCAATGGCGGCAATCGGAGGCACCGTCGCCGCGGTGTCCGGCATGATGTGGGCCAGCGTATGGAGCCTCGTCAGGCCATATCTCGGATGGCGCGTGCTCCTCTTCACTGGCGGAGCGTTTCTCGCCGCGTGGAAATTTCACGTGACGCCGGTGCCGGTAATTTTAGTCGCGGCTCTCGCAGGTTATTTTTGGACGGAGAGGAAATGAATATTTTCCTCCTCTACGCTCTCTTGCTCAAAGCAACGCTGACGTCATTTAGCGGCTTGGCATCGCTGCCCATGGTGCGCAACGATCTGGTAGTCGAGCGCAAAGTGCTCACCGATCGCGAACTGAATACAGCAGTGGTCGCCGGACGAACCGCGCCAGGTCCGAACGGTCTGTATCTGGTAAGCGTCGGATATTATGCCGATGGATTGCCCGGCGCGACGGCGGCGCTGCTGGCCTTGATGACGCCCGCATTTCTAATCGTGCCGATGATGCGATGGATCGGAGTGCGCGCCGAGTCGCCGCGGGTGAAAAGCGCAATTCGCGCCGTGGTCCTGGCCAGCGCGGGACTTCTATTATCCGCGTCGCTGCCCTTAGCTCGCGATGCGATCACAGGTCCGCTGACGTTAGGAATCGTGCTAGCGAGTTTTGCCGTTTTAGTGTTAACGAAAATCGATACCGTTTGGGTTGTGCTAAGCGGCGCAATTCTAGGATTGATCGCCAAAGCCGCATGAACCTAGCACAGCTCAACCGAGCCGTGACCGCAGGGAGCGGTACTCAAACCCCGCGACAATTTAAGGTCAATTAAGGCTCCCTAAAGCCCCTTAGCTGCGCATTTATGGTCATTTAAGGACCGCTAACACCGCTTCCCACACGTCTTTCGCGACAATTTCCTCACTCCGCGACCCATCGATCAGCCTCACGCGCTTCGGCTCATCCGCCGCCAATTGCAGATAGGCATCGCGGACTTTCCGATGAAACCCGACCGCCTGTTCATCGATCCGCGTTTCAACATCCTGAGTTTTACGGTTGCGCCCGTGAGCCCGCTCCAAACCAAGCTCGGTTTCGATATCTACAACAATCGTAAGGTCGGGAATCAGGCCCCGGCAGGCGATGCGATCGACTTCGTAAACGACCTCGGCTCCAAGGCCGCGAGCGGCGCCTTGATAGACCAGGCTGGAATCGGTAAACCGGTCGGACAAAACGATTTCGCCGCGCGAAAGCGCGGGTAAAATCCACTCGTCCACGTTCTGCGCACGGGCCGCGAACATGAGCAGCAACTCCGTTGTAGGGCGCATTTCTAGGTTCTTGGAATCGAGCAGAACGCGCCGGATCTGCATCCCGATCGGCGTGCCTCCGGGTTCTACGGTTTCAAGAACCGCATGGCCTTCTTCGCGAAGCCGCGCGGCTAGGAGGCGCAACTGCGTCGATTTTCCGCTGCCCTCCGGACCTTCAAAGGTGATGAAAAGGCCGCGCTTAGTCGTAGACAAAATGCAAAACCTTCTTCAAATCGTCCCACGCCTCGCGCTTCGCGTTCGCATTGTAAGGGCGCAGCAGATACGAAGGATGATAGGTCACCATCACCGGGATGTCGCGCCATTTGTGCCAGTTGCCGCGCAATCTTGTGACGCCGTCCTTCGTTGCGAGCAGGGCCTTCGCGGCGGTCGAGCCTAATGCGCAGATGGCTTTGGGCTTAATCGCCAATAATTGACGAAAAAGAAACTCGCCGCAAATTTCCATTTCATCCGGCAGGGGAGTGCGATTCTCCGGAGGGCGGCATTTCACCACGTTAGCGATATAAACATTCTCGCGGCGAATCGGAATGCCTTCTTTTGAAGCCGTATTATCAATCATCTGCGTCAGCAATTGACCCGCGCGGCCGACGAACGGAAGGCCCTGCGCATCCTCATCGGCCCCGGGTCCTTCGCCGACGAAGACCAGCCGCGCCTGCTCGTCGCCGGAGCCGAACACGATCTTATTCCGTTGAGCGCAAAGGCTGCAGCGGCGGCAGTCATCGCCAATATCGGCGCGGATTTTCGCGAGCGAATCGTCGAGAGGGGCTAGAGGAAGAATTTCCATTATTGGTGGTTGGCGGCGATAGACCTCTTTGACGCCGAGGTCGCGATAGAAGGTGAGGTATTCGCGCAGTTGCTCCGGGATCATTTCGCGTGGAGGGCTAAACGTAACTTCATTGTTTCATCGAGGATGCGCGCGGCGATGGCTCGCTTAGGCGCGCGGCGAACGGGAATCGGATCGGCGGTGCGGGTGACCAGCACGACTTCATTTTCATCTGAATCGAAGCCGATGCCGGATTGCGAAACCAGATTTGCAACGACCATGTCGCAGTTTTTCGATTCGAGCTTTCGGCGTGCTTCGCCGATCAGGTTTTCGGTTTCGGCGGCGAAGCCAATGAGGAGACGATCTCCTTTTTTTCGACCAAGTTCCGCGAGAATGTCGACGGTCGGATCGAGCTCGAGCGACATGCGAGCAGCAGTTTTCTTGACCTTGTGCTGCGGGGCGTCAGAGCGATGATAATCGGCGACTGCGGCGGCTTTGATAATGATCGTGGATTCTTCGAGATGCGACATGACGGCATCGAACATCTGCGCCGCAGTCTGCACGTGAATTACGTTTTGAAGCGCGGGAAGATTTACGGGACCGGAGACCAGAATCACTTTTGCGCCGCGAGCCGCGGCTTCCTCGGCGATCGCATAACCCATTTTGCCGCTCGAACGATTGCTCAGATAACGAACCGCATCGAGAGGCTCCTGCGTGGGGCCGGCGGTGATGAGAATTGTTTCGCCTTCGAGGTCCTGTTTTGAGGTGGTTAGAGATGCGACAGCGTCGGCAATTGCCTCCGGTTCCGCGAGGCGGCCGGGGCCTACCGTGCCGCACGCTAACGCGCCGTCATCGGGATCGATAATGAAGTGTCCGCGTTCGCGCAGGTTCCGCAAATTCGCTTGCGTGGCGGGATGATTCCACATGTTGGTGTTCATCGCGGGCGCGAGGACGACTTGTCCGGTGAAGGCGAGATAAGTTGTTGAAAGAAAATCGTCAGCGAGACCATGCGCGAATTTCGCTAGAAGGTCCGCAGTGGCGGGGGCAACAACCAGGATGTCGTTTTCCTGCGCCACTTGAATATGTTCGATAGCGCTTGAAAGGGTATCGGCGGAGAAAAGATTGGTAATGACTTTGCGGCCCGTGAGCGCGCTAAATGTGAGAGGACGCACGAACTCCTCCGCGGCGCGGGTCATGATTACATTGACGGTAAACCCCCGGGTCATGAGGGCGCGTGCGAGTTCGGCCGCTTTATATGCGGCTATGCCTCCGCCGACGCCGAGTGCGATATTCATGCTGTCCCCTCCCTTACGGTCGGGGCTCGGTAAGCAGGTCGGGAGGAAGACCCCTGCATTTGCCTTATTCTTCGGCGGCTGCCAACTCGGCTGCCTGCTGGGCGGCTAGAAGGGTCAGGTCTTCGTATTGCACCAAGCCGCGGCGCACTTCTTCCATGGCGACTACGGTGGGTTTTTTCGAGGTGATGGGGAGGTAGCTGCGCGCACCACTTTGTAGCTGGCGAGCCCGCTTGGCCGCGACGATGATGAAACGGTAGGCGCTGGCTTCCGGATCGTCGGGGATAATACTCTGGGCGGTGTGTCGAATCGTGGTCTCAGGCATTTTCAAACGTCTCCAGAATCGGACGGATTTGTCTTTCCATCCGGTCGCGCCGGCTGCGGGTCGCTTTGACGATCGATCGAAGTGTTTCGACCGACGCCTCGACTTCCCGGTTCACCAGCACATAATCGTATTGCGAATAATTACGGATCTCTTCGGCGGCATCGTGCAAACGCCGCGCAATCACGGGCTCGGAATCCTGCGAGCGGGCCCGCAAACGCTCTTCTAAAACCTGTCGGCTGGGCGGGAGAATGAAAATGGACACCGCCTCCGGAATCTTCCCTTTTAATTGTCGCGCACCCTGGACGTCAATGTCGAGGATCAAATCGACGCCTTCGGCGGCAGCGCTCTCGAGTTCGCCCATGTGGGTGCCGTAATAGTTATCGAAAACCTTGGCATATTCGAGGAATTCGCCTTTGGCGATGCGGGATTCGAAGTCGGCGGGGGAGATGAAAAAATAGTCCTTGCCGTCGCGTTCCTGGCCGCGGGGGGCTCGGGTGGTGTAGGAAATGGAGAAGCGGAGATTGGGGACATCATTCACCAGGCGATGGGTTAGCGTGGATTTTCCGGAGCCGGAGGGGGCGGAGATTATGAAGACTGTGGTCATGCTAGCGAGCGCGTCCACTATAAGATTCGTCATTCGAGGTTTAGGGATTGCTCGCGGACTTTTTCTATGGAGGCTTTGGCGCCCAGGGCCAGGTCTGTGATCTTTAGACCTGCTTCGCCTGCGCCGCTGGTTTTGGACAGGATGGTGTTGGTTTCGCGGTTCATTTCCTGAAGCAGGAAGTCCAGCTTCTTGCCGATTTCGCCGCCGCTATCGAGCATGCCCGTGAGTTGGGCGGAATGGATTTTCAGACGCGCCAGCTCTTCGCCGATATCGCTGCGGTCGGCCAGGATCGCGGCCTCCTGCGCCAGACGCTGAGGGTCGATCTGCACGCCTTTCAGCAACTCCCTTAGTTTTTCCGAGAGGCGCGAGTGAAAAGCAGCGTGGGCGGTTATGCGGATCTGCTCCATCTCGACGGCGATCACGGAGACGCGGTCGTTATGGGCGCGCATTTCGGCGGCGATCTCCGCGCCTTCCCTTGCGCGAAATTCATTCAGGCCATCGAGGGCTTCAGAGAGCGCTTCGAGAATTTCCTTTTCGGCGGTGCCGCTGGACGCGGATTCGGTGACGGCTTCAGCCAACATGCCGGTATGGCGGAAGGCGGCGTTGAGGTCCGGTTCGGCGTGGATGTTATGCGCTTCGGCTGCTTCGCGGAAGGCCTTTAAATACTGATGGAGCAGGTCGCGGTTGAGGGCCAGGGCGGAAGATCCGTTCATGCCATTCGAAGGAAGAGAGATGCGGACTTCGACGTGGCCGCGAACGAGCCGACCTTTCACCATGGAGCGAATGGCGTTCTCAAATTCGTCGGCCGCGGACGGCGCGTGCACCTGCACGTCGAGGCCGCGGTGATTGAGGCTTTTCACGCTGACGACGATCTCGCCCGAGTCGAGCGTTTTGCGGGAACGGGCGAAGCCGGTCATGCTGCGAAGAGGTGCGGACATTAGGGGTTCACAATAGGATCTTCTAAGAATTGCATGTCGTGCAACCGCTGGTAAATTCCTCCGCCCGAGACAAGTTCCTCATGGGTGCCGATTTCAGCGATTTTTCCGCGATCGAGGACCACGATTTTGTCGGCGCGGCGGATGGTGGACAGGCGATGCGCGATGACGATCACGGTGCGATGCTCCATCAGATTTTGCAGCGCGGCTTGCACGAGACGCTCGGATTCGGTGTCGAGGTGCGACGTGGCTTCGTCGAGGATCAGGATGGGCGCATCCTTTAATAAGGCGCGTGCAATGGCGAGGCGCTGGCGTTGGCCTCCGCTGAGTTTTTGTCCGCGCTCGCCGATCATGGTGTCGTAACTCTCGGGCATGCGGAGGATGAATTCCTCAGCCAAGGCGTTACGGGCGGCGGCCTGAATCTGTTCGCGGGTGGCGTCGGGGCGGCCGTAACCGATGTTGTTGGCGACGGTGTCGTTGAACAGGAAGGTGTCCTGAGCGACGATGCTGATTTTGTCTCGCAGCGATGCCAGGCGCAGGTCGCGAATATCTTTGCCATCGATGCGAATGGCGCCGGAGCAGACGTCGTAGAATCGTGGCACCAGATTCGCCAGAGTCGTTTTGCCGGAGCCGCTGGGACCCACTAACGCCGCGATTTCTCCGTGCTTCACTTCGAGGCGGACCTGATCCAAGAAGAAACCATCGGGCGCGCTGGGATAGTGGAACGTCGCGTTATCGAAGAGGATCGACTTTTCGAAGCGCGCGAGTTTAATGGCGTTCGGCTTTTCCTTGATTTGCTGCTCGCTGTCGAGGTATTCGAAGACGCGTTGCGATGCTCCCAGGGCTTGCTGGAAAATATTGTGAATACCGGTGAGACGCTTGACCGGTTCGTAAAGGAAGAGAAGGGCCATCACGAAGCTGATGAACTCCGCCGGCTTCATCATGCCGGCTTTGATTTCGAGGCGCGCGTACCAGACCAGCAGGACTACGGTGACGGCTCCGAAGAATTCGATCATGGGCGAGGCGATGGCCTGCTGTGCGACGTAGCGAAGATTGCTGCGGCGGAGGCGTTGGACGCGATCGCGAAAACGGTTGGACTCGATCTCCTCGGCTCCGAAGGATTTTACGACTTGCTGGCCGCTGAGCATCTCCTGCAAGACTTGATTGAGTTCGGCGGCGTCGTCCTGGGCGCGGCGAGTGCTCTTGCGGATTCGGCGGCCTAGACGGACGGTGGGGACGAGGACCAAAGGAAGTACGGTTAAGCTCCACAGGGCCAGCTTCCAATCGCGTTGGAGGACGAGGACGGTCAGGCCGATTACTGTGAAACTCTGGCGCAGAAAGTCGGCGAGGATGTGCGAGAGGGCGACCTGGATTTTTTCGAGGTCGGTCATGATGGACGACATCACGCGGGCGGTGGAGTTGTCTTCAAAGAAGTGCGCGTCCTGATGGACGACGCGGTCGAAGACGGTTTGGCGGAGGTCGGTCACGGCGGAGAAGCCGACGTAGTTGATGAGATAGTTGCCGAAATAATCGCAGACGCCGCGGAGGAGGAAGACGAAGAGAATCGCGGTGGCGACCATGCCGTAAATGCCGGTGATGTTGGGCGGCATCAGGTCGTTGAGATAGACGACGTGGTGCGAGATGGGGATCGTGAAGAATTCTACTTTGGGTTCTATCGGTTGAGGATTTAGAACGCGATTCAGGATTACCGGGATCAGGAGTACGGTCAGGGCTTGGGCGGCCCCGACGATCGCCATCAGGATTACGGAGACGAGGAGGTGAGGGACGTAGGGGCGGGCGTAGCGGAGGAGGCGGGTTAGTTCTTTCATGGGCGGGCCTTCTCGCGTCTATCCGCTCCCTGACGGTCGCGGCTCGGTAGGGATTCGATGGCGGATATTACCTGATTTGTGGAGATGCCGGTGATGGTGGGGGAGGTGAGGACTTGCGATTCGGTTCGCCAGGGGGACCAAGTTACTGGGTCGGAGGGGCCGAACAACACTACTACCGGGATGCCGAAGGCGGCGGCGATGTGGGCGGGGCCGCTGTCGTTTCCGATGAAGAGAGAGGCTCCGGAGATCAGGCTGTTGGTCTCCTTAAGAGATGTTTGCCAGTGT
>Ga0182024_10013120_pt1 | contig 16248 bp, 15 predicted proteins | sample P32metaG_FD_120480 | JGI IMG/M metagenome (GOLD analysis project Ga0182024, IMG submission 120480) | Permafrost microbial communities from Stordalen Mire, Sweden - P3-2 metaG (Illumina Assembly) | ecosystem: Environmental > Terrestrial > Soil > Wetlands > Permafrost | place: Sweden: Stordalen... | reverse complement strand
CGGCGTGCGGGTTGCCGTGCTGGGCGAGGGCGTCGATCCAGGGGCCTCCGGGATAGCCGAGGCCCAGGAGCTTGGCGACTTTGTCATAGGCTTCGCCGGCCGCGTCGTCGAGGGTGCGGCCGATGAGGGTGTATTGCCAGGTGTTGGCGATGGGTCGGGCGAGATAGAGGTGGGTGTGGCCGCCGGAGACGACCAGGGCTAGGGCTGCTTGGAGGTCTTCGCTTGATTCAGAATCAACCGCAGGTCCCTCGACTCGTCCGCCGCGGCGGACTCGCTCAGGATGACAGGTCATTGGGGATGATGGTGCAGCGGACTCGCGTTCGTTGAGGAGGACGGCGTGGATGTGGCCTTCAAGATGGTTGACGGCGATTAGGGGAAGACCGGTGGCGAAGGCCAGGGCCTTGGCATACGTGATGCCGACAAGAAGGGATCCAGCGAGGCCTGGGCCGGAGGTGACGGCGATGGCGTCCAGGTCGGCGAGGGTGATGTTGGATTGGGCCAGGGCGGCGCGGACGACAGGAACGATGGTGCGGAGATGCTCCCGGCTCGCGAGTTCGGGAACGACTCCGCCGTAACGGGCGTGGGTGGCAACTTGAGAGGCGACGACGGAAGAGAGCGTATGGGCGCCGCGCTGGACGACGGCGGCGGCCGTCTCGTCACAGGAGGATTCGATCGCGAGAATGAGGCCGCAAGGCATGGTATTAGTCTAGCGGTGATCTCGGCGTTGGCCGTTACAATCACCTTTTCTTCGGCTTGATATAGCCCTCTCGGGTGGCGAACTCCAATGCTTGAGGGAGAACCTCAACCGGCATCTCGCCCCCCCGACAGGCTCGGTTTAGTTTGTCGAACCATGTATATTTGATCGATTTCGATTTGCCGCTACCATCGTCCCATGAAGCGATTCCCAACCGCAGCTCATCACTCTGACTTCCCTTGACAGGTTCCTTTTGCATCCAGCGCATGATGATCCCCCCTTCAACACTGCACGATCAGTGTTATCACAGTGTCGTCACACTGTCAAATTGAAGCGCCCACGTCTTACCAACTCTGAATCGAGAGAGAATGAATGCAGATGACGGCGACCGGAAAATTCGAAGCAGCCTTGCGGGTTCTTGAGAAGGTGCAGGCGGCGGGGTATGAGGCGTACCTCGCGGGAGGATGCGTGCGGGACCTGCTGTTGGGACGGGAGCCGAAGGACTTCGATGTGGCTACCAGTGCGACTCCGGACGTGGTGCTGGGGTTATTTGAGAGGACATTCGCTGTTGGAGCGCACTTTGGCGTGGTTCTTGTCGCCGATGGCGACGAAGATGGCTACGTGACGACGGAGGTGGCGACGTTCAGATCGGATGGGGCTTATTCGGATGGGCGGCATCCGGATGCGGTGCGGTACACGAGGAGCGCTGAGGAGGATGTGCGGCGGAGGGATCTCACGATCAACGGGCTGTTACTTGACCCGGGCATCCTATTCCCTCCGGGGATAGTTGGATGGGTTAAAACCCATCCCTACCAGCCAACTTCTTTGGCAGGGCCAGATGTACGGGCTGAAGCCGGTACTCTTCAAGTCGAAATGGGCTATCCCGGAGACCAGAAAAGTTTGCGCGATGCGGTGATCGATTTTGTGGGCGGGCTGGCTGATCTGGAGGCTGGGGTTGTCAGGGCGATTGGGAACGCCGGGGCGCGGTTTGAGGAAGATCATCTGCGGATGCTGCGCGGGGTAAGATTTGCGGCGCGGTTCGGGTTTGAGATTGAGGCAGGAACGAAGGCGGCTACTCGGAGGTTGGCCGGGCGGATTTCTGCAGTGAGCCGGGAGCGCGTGCGGGATGAGCTGACGAAGATGCTCCGGGAGGGTCACGCGCGGAGGGCGTTTGAACTGCTGGATGAGACGGGGCTGCTCAAAGAGGTGCTGCCGGAAGTGGCGAGGATGAAAGGGGTGGAACAGCCGGCGCAGTACCATCCTGAGGGCGACGTGTGGGTGCATACGCTGGGGCTTCTGGATCAGCTTGGCGAGGGCTGCCCGGCGACGCTGGCATGGGGAGCGCTGCTGCACGATGTGGGCAAGCCGCCGACGTTTAGACGGGCGCCGGACCGGATTCGATTTGACGGCCATGTGGAGGTGGGCGCGGCCATCGCGGCGGAAATTCTGCGGCGGTTCCGGTTCTCGAATGACGACACACGGCAGACGCTGGCTCTGGTTGAGAACCATATGCGGTTTGCGGATGCGGCGCGGATGAAGGCTTCGACGCTGAAGCGGTTTTTCAGGCTGGAGCAATTTGAAGAACATTTAGCCCTGCATCGCATGGATTGCCTTGCGGGGAGCGGGAATCTGGACCATTGGGAATTTGTGCGTGAGCGGTGGCAGGCAATGCCGCAAGAGGCTGTGCGTCCGAAGCCGCTGATCACGGGACGAGAGCTGATTGCGGTGGGGTATGTGCCGGGAGCGGCGTTCAAGGAGATGCTGCGGGCGGTGGAAGACGCGCAACTAGAGGGGACGATCGGGACAGCGGATGAAGCGCTGCGGCTGGTGCGGGAGAAGTTTCCAACTGCGGACTGTTAGCCGCTACGGATTAACCCAACAACGGCTCACCGACTATAATCTGACTTAACTCTGCTGGTCGTCTGGTGCTCCAGATGCACTGCACAACCGGCTTTCGAGTCGAAGATGAGTTCGACTTGCTCTTGCTCCGAGGTTGATTTCTGAATGAACAACAAAGAACTCATCTTGGTGACCGGCGCGACCGGATTTCTGGGGGTGCGGCTGGTGCGCGAGTTGCTGGACCGCCAGCCGGACGCGACGCTTGCTCTGTTGATCCGCGACAGGCCGGGCCAATCGGGCCAGCAGCGGGCAGATTTGATTGTTCCGCCCGAGGATCAAGCGCGCGTTCAGGTGTATTCCGGAGACGTGGGCCGGCCCAAATGCGGCCTTGACCCTGCCGCTTACCAGCAGCTTTCCGCGGAGACGACGCGCGTGATTCACTCCGCTGCCACGGTGCGGTTCGATCACAGCCTTGACGAAGCGCGTGCGATCAACGTCGAGGGCACGCGCCGAGTGCTGGACTTCGCGGCTGGAGCACGCCAACTGCGGAGCATGGCCTACGTGGGCACGGCTTACGTGGCTGGCGAGCGGTCGGACCTGGTGCTCGAAAGCGAACTGGCTTTGGGGCAGGGCTATCGCAATACCTACGAACAGTCAAAGGCCGAGGCAGAGACGCTGGTGCGCTCGCGGCTGGCATCGATGCCGGGAGTGATTCTGCGGCCCAGCATCATTGTGGGCGATTCACGCACCGGCGCAACTTCAAGCTTCAAGATGATGTACTGGCCGCTGAAGATTTATGCGCGACGGCTGTGGCGCACGGTGCCTGGTTATCCCGACGCGGTTCTGGACATTGTGCCTGTGGATTTTGTGGCAACTTCAGTGGCCCGGCTGGCATTTGACGAGGCCGCGCTGGGCAGCACGGTGCACCTCTGCGCAGGGCCGCGCGGGAGCGCCACGATACAGCAGATCGCACGGCGAGCGGCGGAGTACTTCAATGCTCCGGAAGCGCGCTATGTGGACCCGAGGCTTTTCTTCGCCGCTGTACGGCCGCTGCTGTTTGTGTCTTTATGGGGGCGCAAGCGGCGGGTGCTGCGCGACGGCCGCGCCTACCGCGACTATTTCACCATGCGCATGCAATTCGACACCACCAATGCCGATCGCCTGCTGGGAACGGCCGGCGTACGTCCGCCGCTGGTGCTTGACTACCTCGACCGGCTCTTTGAATACTGCGTGGCCAGCGACTGGGGCCGCAAACCTGTTGCCGTCTCATGAATATTTTCCGGCGCATTCGGCTCTCGCGCGATCGCTCCGTCACCGTCGCCAATCTGGTGGATGAGTTGCTGCGGCAGAACGGAGATCGCGAAGTCAGCATGGAAGATGCCGGCCCCAGGCAACTGGCTGAACTGCACTCCGAAATCTGCGCCATCGACGCGTTTCTGCGCAACACAATAGCGCTCAGCCCTGGCCAGCCGGTCGCCATCTATCGCAGCAACGACGTGCAATGTTTCCACTGGTTCCTGGCGATCGTCCGCGCCGGGGGCGTCGCTGTTCCGCTTAACCCACAGCTCACCGTCGCCGAAGTGCGCCGCATTCTGGCCACCAGCGGGACGGAAATCCTGGTGACCGACAAGGCAGTCTTCGAGCGCAACATTCAGGCCCTGGATGCGTTGGAGGTGCGCACATGGATACAGGTGGATACGGAGACAGAGACCCTGCGAGGATTTCTGCGCGGCCCAGGCCTCAATGCGAAGACTGATTCGCCTTACCCGCCTGCCGAACGGGAGGCATCGGCGACTGTGGCCGTCTTCCATACCTCCGGCACCAGCGGATTTCCAAAAGGAGCGGCGCTCTCCAGCCGTGCCTTGCTCGGAGCGCGCGCTACCACTGTGCTGGCCGGGCTATTGCTTGGTCCCCGGGACCTAGCGCTCGTCGCGCTGCCGTGGTCGCACATCATGGCCGTGAGCATTGCGCTTTACGGAATGATGGCCGGCATTCGCGGCTGTTTCCTTGATCGCTTCGACGTGGCGCGCGCGCTGGACCTCATAGAGCGTCATCGCGTGACCGCGGTTGTGGGTGTGCCGGCTATGTTTACCCGCCTGGTCAACAGCAACCCGGAGCCTGCGCGGCTCAAAAGCGTGCGCTTGTGGCTCTCGGCCAGCGATCACCTGCCGTCTGAGATTCGGCAGCGCTTGAGGGGATTCGGCGCTCTGGTGCGGCTGCCGGGTCACTGGCGCATTCCGCCTGTGCTGGTGAACGGCTACGGCATGGTGGAACTGGGCGCCATGGCGATGATGGGTCTTGACCTCTCCTTCTGGCCGGGAAGCGGCGACCTGTGCTTTCCGGTACCGCCGTTTCACATCCGTGTGGCTGACGAAGACGGTCGGCGAGTTCGAGCCGGTGTAACAGGCGAGTGCCAGATCCGGCGCCGCGGGGTGACGCCGCACTATTGGAAGGATGGGGGACAGGATGGGAGACAGGACCTGAGACTGGACAAGGGTCAGAATCACGGCCAAGATAACGGCCTGATCACCAGCGACGGGTGGCTGCGCACGGGCGACCTGGCCACGCGCAATCGCTTTGGCCTGGTTCGACTGGTGGGACGCATGAAGGATGTGATCAAGTCGGGCGGTTACTCGGTGTACGTGCGCGAACTGGAAGAGGCCATCGCGGCCCATCCGGCGGTGGCGCGCTCAGCGGCCTTCGGCCTGCCGCACAAGGAGAAAGGCGAAATTCCTGCCGCGGCAGTCGAGCTGCGTGCTGGCTCAGTGGCGAGCGAAGCCGACCTGATGGACTGGTGCCGCAATCGCCTTGCACCCTACAAGGCGCCGCGCCGCATCTGGATTCTCGACGCCGGCGGACTGCCGCAGAATCATACAGGCAAGGTGCTGCGGCGAGAGCTGCGCGAGCGCTTCTCGGCTGGATCGAACTGATGCTTTTGCGGCAATCGAGATGGTGCAATTCTTCGCGGCCACATCCACAGAATGTGAATTCTTGTGTCCACCCGGCCCTGTCTATGCCATAATTCGTTGGCCGTGCTGCTTGGTGCAAGAGCGCGGAGCGGATTGAACCCCGCGAAACCGAATGCTCAGGGACCATTTCATGGAAAAAGAGATTCAAAAGGCCGATTCACCCGCGAAAAAACCGTGGCCTGTTTTCATGGGCTGGGTGGGAAATACCACGGCGCTGATTGGATTGTTCGCCAGTCTTGCCGGCGGTGTCGCCTGGTTTGTGAATCACCACAGGCAGAAAGAGGAATACCAGGCAAAGATAGCTCTGGCGGAAGCGCAGGCAAAACAGGAAGAGTATCAGGCATCGTTGCAAACCTGCGCGGAGATACTGAAGGCGGACCCCCTAGACCGTACTGCCCTCGACCTGCAGTTGAACACTGCCATGCAATGGACTGAGGACTTTCACGTTTCCGATATCGAGGGCAAAAGCTCAGCCGAACAGGCCGCTTCGGCACTGGACGAGATTCTGCCCATCCTCGACGCCGCTCTGCCTCGAACGAAAGGCGCCCAGGCCGCCGATGTGCAGGCTCACATTGGCTGGGTCCACTGGCTCAACAAGCACATTGCGTATCGGGAATTCGGCTCCGCGGCTGAGCAGAACTTTCGCACAGCGCTGGCCTCCGACCCGTCGAACGTCTACGCAAACGCGATGCTGGGCAACTGGATGCTCCAGAACGGAGCCAGTTTTACCCAGGCGGTTCAGCACCTCGAGATCGCCGTCTCCACCGGCAAAGTCCGTCCCTTTGTAAGGGAGCTCCAACTCGGCGGCCTCATCTATCTCGACAAGCCTGGAGCAAGAGCCGAGTTGATCAAAGCAGTCGGCCAGATGCGCGCATCCAATGAGCCCATCGACGGCGGAACCAAGCGGCGCATTCTCGCTTACTGCTTCGATTCTGTCGTCAGAGATCATGCGGAACTGGTCGAGTCTCTCTCCGCCGTCCCACCCGATGAATCCTGGAGGACCTATCTCTGGCTCGACGACAATGCGGACGGAGGCCAGTTCCAGCAATTAGCGCACGACTTCATTCACGCCAACGTATTGGAGCTTCAAGGCAATCGGCAAGAAGCCCTGGACAGCTATCGTCTGCTCGATCGGAAACTTGAGAATAAACCCGGCTCGATGAAAAGCTCCGTTGACGCTGCCATTGCCAGGCTATCCAAAAAGTGAGATTACCCCCGGGCAGAGCTGGGGAAACTCCCGTTTGATTAGGGAGCCACTTTAAAAGAGCGAGGGTCGAGCCGAGCCGCCCAGCAGCGTGGGACTGATGTTCGCGATCGTGTGGCTGCCTTCGTGCCCACCCCAGGCAAAAAGCAAATACATCACGGGGAGTCCGCCGGCATGAACTGTGAACCCGGCTTCGAAAGTGTGGCGGAGGTGATCGAAGCTGATGTCGTCGCGGCGCAGGCCGACCTTTCCTTCATCGACAGTAAAAGCTCCTCCAAGCGGAAGCTTGCCCAGTGAGTGCTCGAAGCTTCCGCGAAGGAGCAACAGGTCGGGGCCGCGGAAACGATAGTCGGGATAACTGGCCAGTGCCGCGGTACCGTCGATGTCGGAGCCTCCGAGCGTTGGGGATAGATAAAACGGGACCACGCTGCCGGCTTTGGCGAAGGATTCGGAGAGAAATAGCCGCAGCGTGATCGATCCCTCCAAGTTTTCCGTAGTTGAAACAATGGGACAGGGCCGCGCGGGGTCCGCCTTGGCTGTAGCCGCGCGCTTAAGCGAGATATTCTGGCCCATTGAACTGCCCGTGCAATCGTCCGGCCCGTTGTAGATGAGATCGGAAGCACGATTCTTGTAGTAGAGCTTCCCCAGCTTGCTCCCCACGACACGATACAGCGGAATTTCGTGGCTGAAATCGGCGTTCCATCGGCGGAAAGAATAGGCGCTGTCGCCGACAGCCACGAACTGCTGGAACTGAAGCAGGTAGTTGAGGCGCACCAGATCCTTGAAGAGCGCAGGCTCAATGCGAAGGCCCTCAGAGGGCTGGAAATAGGCTGGTTGACGGGTAAGGCCGGGGGCCGTTGCCTCCGTAAAGAGAGTCCCGATCGTTGGAATGGAGGCGTCGCTGCCGGGCCGTAGCGACGGAAAGCGTCCGTTGATCTCGCCCACCAGCGACAACCTGGCCGGAGTCAGCGCGCCTTTCACTCCGGCGATGGCGCTTGCTCCAGTCACGTTCTCGCTGAAACCGTATGTGGTATGACTTGCCGGCAGTGTATTAGGCCCCAGCCCAAAATAGTCGACGCGGGTCAACGAGTCGGTCTCTGAGTAGACGTTGATCAATGGGGCCGCATTGAACAGTGGCGCGCTCTTGTGTTTGGCCGCGGAGCCTGGCCCCGGAAACTCCATGTGCAGTGTTCCGCCCGAGAGCCGGTAAGCCTTCATATAGCCGCCCGCTCGCCAGGAGCCGCTTGTGGCCGCAACCGCGTCCACGTCCCAGTTGAGTCGCCATTCATCGGCGAAGTCCTTATGTTCGACGAAGGCCACGCCAAAGCCAGTGCCGTCCTGCGGGGCCAGGCTGCCCTCGGTGATGTGCATTGGCTGACCAGTGACCAGCGTTTGCAGACAATCGGTCAGGTTGCCGAAGCTGAATTTCCCGCAGGAAGCGGCTAGAGACTCGCCTTCAACACGGAAATCGCGATGCAGGCGCCCTTCATTCTCCACCTGGGCCGCCGGACTCTGGCAGAGCGTCGGGATTGCGGCCACCAAAAGGGCCAACCATCCCATCGGAGTTCCCATTGAGCTGGGTTTGAGCCCGGCCATCACTTGGTCTCCTTTGACCCGGAATTGCCCCGCTTCCCCGCTGCTTTGGAACTGCTTTTCGCCCGCGAAGTGTTCTTCTTCGGCGCGGCACCGGGCGCGCCCTTGGCTGGCGGATGGGAAGCTTCCGCCGGATCTGCGCTGGCTGCAATAGCAAAGCTCTCTTCCGGTTCTGGACGTGTACTGACCACTGGAGCGACAAGCCGAATGCCGGGGACCGCCGTCGCGCCGGTCGACGGCGTCGCGGCCGCCTGCCCACGCAACGCGGCCGTCATGGCGGCGATGTATTGCGCGGCCTCATTTTCTGTGGTCACTCCTTTCTGGGGGATGGCTCGGCGCTGTTCAGCGGAGAGCTTCCGCTCAACGTGCTTGAAGTGATTCACCTGCGCCCGGATTAGATCGGAGACGGGGCGATTCTTGTTGAAAGCTTCCGCCGGAGGGCGCGGTACGTGAATCGATTCCATGGGTTCTCCTTGAATGGTTCTCCTTGAAGATCAGTCAATGGAAAATGAGGGGCAGTCGTCGTCGGCTCGCTGGGCGGGAAGAGAAATGTTACCGAGAAACGTATTGGCGGCGATCTCGCGCGGGGAGCGGGCAGCGTAAGCGCCGATGAAATAATCGGTCATGGTTGCCGGAATCGAGGCGTGTTCGTAGACATCGGTGATCACGCTGCCACGCGCTACCCAGGGAGAGATCAGGATGGCCGGAACACGCACCCCGAGCCGGTCGAAGTAAAAGGGATCGGGCGTGCCGGTAGCACTGGGCTGGGCTACGAATCCGTCCGGCGTGCAGGATGGCGGCGGAACATGGTCGAAGGTGCCGCCGTGTTCGTCATAAACAACCAGCAGCGCCGTGTTGGGCCACAGATTGGGGTTGGTTCTGATTGCGTTGTACACCGAAGCGATGTATTGCTCGCCGGCCCGCACGTCGTGGTCCGGATGCTGGTCGCAGGCGATCAGCTCGCCTGAGCCGTCCGCCGCGTCGTGATCGGTGTAATTGGGCTCGATGAAGCAATAATCCGGGAGCAGGTTCTGGCTGCAGGCGTTGATAAAGTCCTGAAAGCTGCCGAAAAGCGTGGGTTGATTCTGCAGCAGGTTCACCACCTCGAGCGAGGAACTTGCTTCGTCGTAATAATAGATTTTCGCAGTATGGCCAGCGGCAACCAGGCGCTCATAAATGCTCAGGTACTGCTTGTTCCAGTAAAAGACGTCCATGCTGACCTGGCCGAACGAAGTTCCATAGTGTGCAAAGGCCCGGTTGCACAGTGTGGGGCCGGGAATCGATGAAAACCAGCGGTTGAATACCGCAAACTCGGTTGCCAGTCCGGTCAGCACAGGAAGCATGTTCTGCGCGAAGTAATTCATGATCAGATGCGAGTGGGCGACGTTGAATTGCTGATTGAAGTAACTCTGGACAAAGCCCTGCATGTTGGCCTGGCGGTTGGGGTTTTGAGCGGTTGTAACGCCGCCGAAAAGCTGCAGGTCGACCGCTGGAAAGTGATGGTCCGGGTCGGGGTCAAGCTGGCTCTGGTATGCGGCATTGGGCGCAACGGTGACAGGAACCCCCGTGGAATCGGGGTTTTCCTCATTGCCCACCAATCCATCAATGGCACGGTTCTGCGCTTGAAGAGAGCCCAGCATGTGGTCGAATGAGCGGTTCTCCATCATGAGAACCACAACGTGCTTCAGGTTCTGAATTCCAGGCAGCGTTCTATCCAGCATGGAGTTAGCCTTTCGTGAGGACTTGGGGGATGGGGAAAATCCTGTTCAGGCCGAATTCCGATCACTTGTGGTATTCAGTAATACCACTGTTTTGCAAAGTGCGGAAGGGGTCATCAATTCACGCTTCCGCAACGGGGCTTCGAATTGGGACCTGATGTGCGCAGTGCGGCTATGCTGAACTGGACCCTATGCCACCAGCCACGCGCCAATTCGATGTTGTGGTTCTGGGTGCCGGGGCGGCGGGGTTAATGTGCGCGGCTACGGCGGGGCGGCGCGGGCGGCGCGTGGCGCTGCTGGAGCATGGGGGACAGGCGGGGCGGAAGATTCTTATCTCCGGCGGGGGGCGGTGCAATTTTACGAATCTGCATTGCGCTCCCGAGAACTTCATTTCTGAAAATAAGCATTTTGCGAAGTCGGTGCTGGCGCTCTATGAGCCGCGGCACTTCCTTGAACTTGTCGATCGCTATGGGATTCCGTGGCACGAGAAGACGCTGGGACAACTGTTCTGCGATGGGTCGTCGCGCGCGATTTTGGAGATGCTGCTGGCCGAGTGCGAGGCTGGCGGTGTGGAGTTGGTGCTGAATGCGCACAAGATTTCTATTGAGCGCGCCCCCTCCGGGGGTTTTTCCGTTTCTTCCTCCGCGGGCAAGATAGGGGCCGAGGCGGTTGTGGTGGCTACAGGTGGATTGTCGATTCCGAAGATGGGGGCGACGGGATTGGGATATGAGCTTGCGCGGCAATTTGGGCTGGGGGTGGTGAGCCCGCGTCCGGCGCTGGTTCCGTTGGTGCTGGGCGGAGACGAGGCCGCTTGGACGGAGCTCGCGGGGATATCGACGGAAGTGGTGGCGTCGGCTGGAGGCGCGAAGTTCAGGGAGAAGATGCTGGTGACGCATCGAGGGGTGAGCGGGCCGGCGGTTTTGCAAGCTTCTTCCTACTGGCGGCCAGGCGATGAGCTGGTGGTGGATTTTGCGCCGGATGTGGATGTGCTGGCGCGCTTAATGGAGCCGCGAGTGAGGCGGGATTTGAGTGCGCTGAGGCAGGCTCTCAAGGAGGTGTTGCCGCAGCGGCTGGCTGGATTTCTGGCGGAGGCGGGCGCGCCTGCGGGATGGGGAAATGCGGCGCTCGAGGCTTGCGGACGGAGGTTGCATGCGTGGAAGCTGCATCCGGTGGGGACGGAGGGATTTGAAAAGGCTGAGGTGACGGCGGGCGGAGTGGATACGGATGGGTTGCAGGCACGGACGATGGAGGCGCGGGCGGTGCCGGGGCTTTATTTTATTGGGGAAGCGGTGGATGTGACGGGATGGCTTGGAGGATTCAACTTTCGGTGGGCTTGGGCTTCCGGAGTGGCGGCCGGTAGGGTCTGCTAAAGAATGATTCAAAAGCCCGCTTTGTGTCAGGGCACGACTTCAGTCGTGCCGAAGACTGCGGGAAAAACGCGGGGTTTTAACCCCTGAGGGATTTCACTCAGGTGCCGAAGCCATTCATGAAACATGCTGTAGCAAGTCAGTGAGTTGCCAGATCAACTGCCTTTGCGCGGACTCGGCTGGCCTCTGAACTTAACCGCGGCTTTCCCCGATTGGCTTGCGGAGGCGGGGCTGCCTGGGATAGCGTGAGCCGTATGGCAGGTGTTTCTCTTGTATTGGATGGGAAAGTGGCCCTGATCAGCGGCGGGTCGCGGGGGATTGGGGCGGAGACGGTGAGGCTGTTCGCCGAGGCTGGGGCGCGGGTGGCGTTCAGCTACGAGAAGGCGCGGGAGCGAGCCGAGGCGCTGGCGGCGGAGTGCGGCGGTCCGGAGCGGTGCGTGGCGATACTGCAAGACCTGAGTACGCCCGAGGATGGGCGTGCGCTGGTGGCTGCGGCGGTGCGGGCTTTTGGGCGGCTGGATGTGCTGGTGGCCAATCATGGGATTTGGGAAGCGGCCGATGCTCCGATTGCAGAGATGAAGGACGCGCAGTGGCGGCGGACGCTGGGAGTGAATCTGGATTCGGTGTTCGGGCTGGCGCAGGCGGCGGTCGGCGTTATGGAGCGGCAGGCGCGGGGCGCTGACGGCGTGACAGGGCACATTGTGCTGATCAGCTCGACTGCCGGGCAGCGTGGCGAGGCTTACCATGCGGATTACGCCGTGACGAAAGGTGCGCTGATAAGTCTGACAAAGAGCCTGTCGAGCGAGTTGGCGCCGAAAGGGATTCGAGTGAATTGCGTAGCTCCGGGATGGGTTGCGACGGATATGTCGGCCGGGGCGCTGGGAGACGCTGAGCTGGGTTCGAGGATTGTGCGGGGAATTCCAGTGGGACGGGCGGCGAGTGCGCGGGAGATTGCCGGGCCGGTGCTGTTTTTGTGTACGCCTTTTGCGGGGTTTATCTCGGGCGAGGTGTTGAACGTGAATGGCGGGGCGGTGTTGGCGGGGTGATAAAGAGGATGCCGATGCGGAGAGTTTTGGCGGTGGGGCTGCTGGTGGCGCTGTTGGCGTGGCCCTATGGAACGCAGACGCAGACGACTGACGATGCGGCGGCGAAAAATGCCAAGCAGGCCAAGGCGGTGCTGGACGCGATGGTGCAGGCGCTGGGCGGACAGGCGTGGCTGAGCATCAAGAATGTGGAACGGCACGGGCAAGTGGCGGCATTCTTCCATGGGCACCCGGACCTGGGGACGACGGAGATCTTCGAGTTTCACCAATGGCCGGACCATGATCGGATCGAGGTCACCAAGCACCGGGACGTGGTGCAGTTCTATGTGGGGCGGACCGGCGAAGAAGTGACCTACAGAGGAAAGGCGCCGCTGCCACAGGACCTGGTGGACGACTACATGCGACGACGGGACCATTCTATTGAAACGGTAGTGAAGACGTGGATGAACGATCCCAGGACGATTTTGGTGTTTGAAGGCCAACGACTGGCGGAACGGCACCTGGCCGATCAAGTAACGCTGATTTCGGCCGACAATGAGTCGGTGACGATCCAGACAGATACGCAGACGCATCTACCGCTGCGGCGAACTTTCCAATGGCGCGATCCGCTGTACAAGGACAAGAACACGGATGCGGAGGAATACGACGACTACCACGACATGGAAGGGTTCCCGACGCCTTTCACGATCTCGCGATATAAGAACGACGACGAGATCCGGCAGTACTATCTGCTGCAAGTGAAATATAACCAGGAGCTTCCGGCGGACTTCTGGAGCGTGGACGTGGCGGATAAGCGGATCAAAAAGTAGGGATCAGGGGTCAGGGATCAGGGTTCGATGCGTGGTGGGTTGGCCGGCCCGTCCAGTGGGCTTGTTTATAATCCGTAGGAGCGCGGAACGTCCACGCTGCGCATGTCTACGGAGCTAGAGAATGACCTTCAACATTCAGGAGATCATGGATTTCCTGCCGCACCGCTATCCGTTTCTTCTTATCGACCGGGTGGTGGAGTTTGAGCCTGCCAAGCGGTTGGTGGCGATCAAAAATGTGACCATCAACGAGCCATTTTTCCAGGGACATTTTCCGGGCTATCCGATCATGCCGGGGGTGCTGGTGGTAGAAGCGATGGCGCAGGCCGGCGGGATCATCATGATGGCCGAGATGCCGGACCGCGAGAAAAAGCTGGTGGTGTTTACGGGGATCGAGCGGGCGAAGTTTCGCCGGCCGGTGACGCCGGGAGATCAATTGCGGATTGAGGTGGAGGTGCTTTCGTTCAGGATGCGCGCGGGCCGGATTGAGGGCAAAGCGTATGTGGGCGGGAAACTGGCGTGCGAGGCGACTCTGACCTGCCAGGTGGTGCCTCGGGTGCGTGAAGCGCGTGCGGCGGCGACGGAGCCTGTTGCGGCAGTTGCTTCCGCCGACGTTGGGACGGGTTCTGCCGAGTGAGCATTCATCCAAGCGCGCTGATTGCCGCCGGAGCAGTGGTTTCGGAATCCTGCACGGTGGGGCCGTTTTGCACCATTGGGCCGGAGGTGGTGCTGGGAGAAAACTGCGTTCTTATCTCACACGTGGTGCTGGACGGGCGGACGCGAATCGGGGAGCGGAATGTCTTTCATCCTTTCTGTGCTGTGGGGGTTGCGCCGCAGGATTTGAAGTATGGCGGCGAACCGACAGAGACGGAGATCGGTGACGGCAACACGATCAGGGAGTCTGTGACCGTCAGCCGCGGGACGGCGGGCGGGGGAGGGATCACGCGGCTGGGTTCGAGAAACCTGCTGATGACCTGCGTGCATATTGGGCATGACAGCCTGGTGGGCAGCCACTGCATTCTTGCCAATTCGGCCACGCTGGCCGGGCATGTGGTCATCGAGGACTACGCGACCATTGGCGCGTTCAGCCCGGTGCATCAGCATTGCACGGTGGGCCGGTACGCATTCATCGGCGGCGGGACGATTGTGACACAGGACGTGCTGCCCTTTTCGCTGACCTCGTCGCGGCGGGAGAACAAGGCGTTCGGGATCAATAAGATCGGCCTGGCCCGGCGCGGGTTTACCCCGGAGCGGCTCGCGGTGCTGCAGAAGGCGTTCCGGCTGCTGCTCTCGGCAAAGATGAATACGTCGCAGGCGCTTGAGAAGATCAAAGAGCTGGAAGGCGAGGATGTAGCGATGCTGGCGGCGTTTCTCGAGCGGAGCCATCGCGGGGTCATCAAGTAGAGGCCAGTGGAGACCTTATGCACTATCAAAGAACTCTTGCGTCGATTTCGATCTTCCTTGCGGCCTCATTTCTTGTGTCTGGGCAGGAGGTGCTTTCCGTTGACCAGCCAACTCTCGACCAGCACGTCGACCATCGCGTGGCGCCTTTGTATCCGCCCATAGCCAAGGCTGCTCGGATTCAGGGCACCGTAATATTCGAGGTCCGGATCGGTGTAACGGGCAAAATTGAGTCGTCGAAGGCAGTAAGTGGCCCGGCGATGTTGCAACAAGCGGCAATAGATTGCCTGAAGCAATGGACCTATCACCCATTTGAGAAGGATGGCGTTCCCGTTCCTGCGAGCGGTACAGTCGCAATTGAATTCAGCCTCGGGAAAGATGGACCAACCCCTGACGAGGAGAAGATTGCGACCCGGTACTTCCCGCTTTCTGACCAGTGCAGGAAGGCTGTCTCGGCGCGGGAGGACTTTAAGGCGGCGGCGGCCGTGTGCAAGACGGCCGCAGACACGGCGGATGAGTTTCCATCGGATCGCCGGTTTATCGAGAAGCGTTCTGCGTTTGTTTGGGCAAGTTACGCATTGATGTATAGCAATGACCTAAAAGATGCGCTCGTATATGCCGGAAAAGCCGTCGACGTGGTGAAACTTGGGCGCGACGACGAGTCGGGCAGCAACGCCGCATACGGGGTTAGAGGAATTGTTGAAGGCAACTTGGGCGAACTGACCGCAGCGGACCAAGATCTGAACCTAGCTGAGGATTTCGAGCGGAAGGGAATTGCTTGGGTAGAGAAGGATTCATCTAGTCTTGCACCGAGTTACAGGCATGCTCTTGTCCAGGACTTGCGTTTCCACGCTCAAGTACTCCGAGGTCTGAACCGACCAGAAGACGCGCAGAAGAAACTCGATGAGGCGGCGAAGTACAACTGATTCGACGACATCGTGGGCAATCTGGAGTAAAGCTATGAACTGGAATGTGGTTTCTGTCAAACCCATCTCGCCGCTGGCGATCGCCGTTCGCTTTGAGGACGGTACGGAGGGCAAGGTGCGCTTTGAACTCAGTCATCTTAGTGGAGTCTTCGAGGCGCTGAAAGCACCGGAGGTTTTTCAGCAGGCGCGAGTTGAAGACGGCGCAGTCACATGGCCCGGTGAGATCGATCTTGCTCCGGACGCCATGTATCGGGAGATTAAGCGGTCGGGCGAGTGGGTGCTTCGGTGAGCCAAGGCGCGATCGTGCACCATGGTTCTAATCGGCGGGTGACATGAAGCTCGGACTCATTGCCGGCAACGGGCGGTTTCCATTTCTGCTTTTGGACGCGGCGCGGGCGCAGGGGCTGGCGGTGACGGTCGCGGCCATCCGCGAGGAGACGGACGCGGAGATCGACCGGCGTGCGGCGGCTGACCATCGCATTTCCGTTCATTGGCTTTCGCTGGGTGAGCTGTCGCGGTTGATTGAGGTCTTCCACAAAGAAGGCGTGACCAGGGCGGTGATGGCCGGGCAGGTAAAGCACAAGCAGATCTTCTCCAGCATCCGGCCGGACTGGCGGCTGGCCAAGCTGCTGTTGAATCTGCGGTCGCGCAATACGGACATGCTGCTGGGTGCGGTGGCGAAGGTGCT
>Ga0182024_10013119_pt1 | contig 16251 bp, 14 predicted proteins | sample P32metaG_FD_120480 | JGI IMG/M metagenome (GOLD analysis project Ga0182024, IMG submission 120480) | Permafrost microbial communities from Stordalen Mire, Sweden - P3-2 metaG (Illumina Assembly) | ecosystem: Environmental > Terrestrial > Soil > Wetlands > Permafrost | place: Sweden: Stordalen... | reverse complement strand
TCGATGAGGCCAATACCGTGGCCGAAAACCTCCGGGCCCAGGCGGCGGCGCTGCCCGGGGTGAGCGATGCCTTCATCCCGCAGGACACCCATGCCCCGGCGCTGCAACTGAACATTGATCGCTACCATGCGATGGAAATGGGTCTTTCCGAACATGAGGTCGTGAACAATGTGATCACCGCGCTCACCTCCGATGGCATGATCGCCCCGAGCTACTGGGTGGATCCGAAAAGCGGCAATCTCTACATGCTCACGATCCAGTACGCGGACAACACCGTGAAGTCGCTCGCCGACCTGCGCAGCATCCCCGTGCGCTCGAGCCTGCAGCAGAACACGGCGATGCTGGAAACGGTCGCCGGGGTTAAGCAGATCCAGAAACCGACCGAAGTGGACCATTACCAACTCCGGCGGGTGATTGATGTGTATGTATCCCCGCGCGGCGAGGAACTGAGCCGGGTCGCCCGGGAGGTCGACCGGATTGTCGGCGCCACGAAGACGCCGGCCAACGTGGTCATCCATGTCCGCGGTATCGTTGGCGCGATGAACTCGTCCTTTCAATCCTTCGGGATCGGACTGCTCCTGGCGGTCGTGCTGGTCTACCTCATCCTGGTGGCCCAGTTCAAATCGTTTCTCGATCCGTTCATCATCCTGCTGGCGGTGCCCCCGGGAATCACGGGGGTCCTGATCATTCTGACGACGACCGGGACGACGCTGAACATCATGTCGCTGATGGGCATTGTCATGATGGTCGGGGTGGTGGTTTCGAACAGCATTCTCATCGTCGAGTTCACCCACCGCCTGATCGCCGACGGTATGGCGCTGAAGGCGGCGGTTCAGTTCGCCGCACGGGTCCGGCTCCGGCCCATCTTGATGACCTCGCTCGCCACGGTGATCGGGCTGATCCCCATGGCGCTGGCCCTGGAGGCCGGCAGCGAATCCTACGCGCCGCTGGCCCGGTCCATCATCGGCGGGATGGTGGTTTCGGTCGCCTTTACCGTGTTCCTGGTGCCGGCCGCCTTTTACCTGTGCTACCGCCGGCGGCAGGCTCCGCCCGGACCAGGCGCACCCGCGCCGGTGACCGCTTCGCCCTGACCGTCCGACCTCGCCGCGTATGAATCCCCGAAACCTCGCCGCTGCGGCTGCGCCCAGGCCGCGCCGGCTGCTCTGCACCGCTCTGGCGGCGCTCGGACTGATGGCGCCCGTTCTCTGCGCCCAAACCGCACCCACGCCATTGTCCTTGGACGAAGCCAAGACGATCGCGCTCGAAAATCACCCGCGGTACGCCGCCGCCCAGTTGGAGGCATTCCTGGCCCAAGAATCGCTGAAGGAAACGCGGGCCGGCTATTTTCCGACCGCGAATGCCTACATCGACGCCGTGGGAGCCACGTCCGACAACACGCGCATCCTGGCCGGCGGCCTCAACAATCCGTCGATCTACGACCGGGTGGCCGGGGGCGTGGTCGTGAGCCAACTGATCACTGACTTTGGCCGCACGGGCAGCCTGACCGCCAGTGCCCGGGCGCTGGCCCGGGGCCGAGCGGCCGGCGCCGAATCCACGCGCGAGCAGGTCATTCTCAATGCCGAGACGAGTTACTTTGCCGCGCTGCAGGCCCAATCGGTCCGGGAAGTCGCGCGCCAGACGCTGGCTTCTCGGCAACTCGTCCTTAAGCAAGTGCGGGCGCTGGCGGACAACCAGCTCCGATCTTCGCTGGACGTCAGCTTTGCGCAGGTGGCCCTGGAAGAGGCGAACCTCCTGGTCCAGCAGGCCGAGGGACAGGTGGAGTCGACCCTGGCGTCGCTTTCGACGGCGCTCGGCTACCGAGACGCGCGGGAATTCATCCTCACCGATCGGCCGCCCGTGGGGGGGGCGCCGGCATCGGTCCAGGACCTGATCGACGGGGCGCTGCGCGACCGCCCCGACCTCCAGCGCCTGCGCTTTGAGGAGGACGCGGCCAAGCATGCGGCGGACGCGGAAAAGGACGCGAATTACCCGACCGTGGCCGCCGTCGGCGCGGCCGGCAGTTCACCCTGGCACGACGCGCCGCTGCGTTCCAATTATGCCGCGGGCGGCATCCAGATGAGCATCCCCCTGTTTGCGGGGGGCGCTTATGTGGCCCGGGAGCATGAGGCCCGGCTCCGCGCTCAGATGGCGGGAGAGGCCTTGCGGGACGCGGAGGATAATGCCGCCCGCGACGTGCGGGTCGCCTGGATCGGGGTCAATACGGCCGTGCAGCGCCTGCGCACCACCGATCAATTGGTGGTGCATGCAAGCGAGTCGTTCAACTTGGCGCAGGCCCGCTACAAGGCCGGCAGCTCCTCGGTGGTCGAGCTGAGCGAAGCCCAGCTCAGCCAGACCACCGCTGAGATCACCCAGGCCAACGCCCGCTATGACACCCTGATCGAGAACGCCGTGCTCGACTATCAAGTGGGCGCCCTCAAATAGCGGGGCCCAATTGCGATGATTTCTGCGCTGTCAATTCGCCCCAAAGTGGCAGAGTGACCTGGTCATGCGAATCCTCATAGTTGAAGACGAGCGCAAGGTGGCCGAACTGGTCGCCCGGGGCCTGCGGGCCGAACGCTACGCCGTGGATGTGGCCGAGACGGGCGATGCGGGCTGGGCAATGATCAGCACCTATGACTATGACCTGCTGATCCTCGACCTGATGCTGCCGGGCATCGACGGCCTGGAACTGGTCCGGCGGACGCGCCGGCGCAACGCCGGAATCCCGATTCTGGTCCTCACGGCGCGGGACGCCACCCAGAGCAAGGTGGAAAATTTTGAAGCGGGCGCCGACGACTATCTCACCAAGCCGTTCGCCTTTGCCGAACTCCAGGTGCGGGTGAAGGCTCTACTGCGGCGCGGCCCGGTCGCCCGCAACAGCACGGTCCGGGTGGCGGACTTGGAGCTCGACCGCCTGACGCAGCAGGTGCGCCGCGGCGGCCGCCGGATTGCGTTGACCGCCAAGGAATACGCGCTCCTCGAATACCTCGCGATCCAACCGGGCCGGGTATACTCCCGGTCCATGATCGTGGAGCACGTCTGGGATCAAGGGTTCGAGGGTTTGACCAACATCGTGGACGTGTATGTCCGGCACCTGCGCGAGAAGCTCGATGCCCCTTTTCCGGTCAAATTGATCCACACGGTTCGCGGCGTCGGGTATTTTTTGGCGGAGGAAGCGCCGCCGTGAGGGCCGCTTCGCTCCGCTTTCGCCTGACTCTATGGTACGCCGCGGTCTTCACGGCGGTCGTGGCCGGTCTGGCGGCGCTGCTGGTGCTCAATTTGCGGCAGTACCTCGAAAACTCGCTCTGGGACACGCAGGTACGGCGCGCCCATCAGATTGCCGAAACGCTCGTGGCCAATGTCGGGGCGACCGGCGAGGCCTATCTGGGCAAGCAAGTCGACGCGCTCTACGCCCCGGAGAAAAGCGATCGGTTCATTCGCATCACCCGCCAGGACGGGCACGTGGCCTATTGCTCGGGCGCGCCCGCCGATCAGTCCTTCGCGCCGGCGGCCGTGCCGGCCGCCCCGCTCACGCCGCGCCTGGAATTCAGCCGCGAGCAAGCGGTGACCGGACAGGCTTCGCTGCTGATCGCGGCAGTGCGGGCCGGCACGCCGACTGGAGAATCGTATCTGATCGAGGTGGGGATTTCGGCGGCGCCGGTCGACGCGCTGTTCCGCCACGTGCTTTGGCTGCTGGGCCTGTGCCTCCCCGTGGTCGTCGCCTTTGCGGCGGCCGGTGGCTACGTGCTCGTCGGCCGCGCCCTGGACCCGGTCGATCGCATCGCCGCCAAGGCCGAACAGATCAGCCAGCACAACCTGGATGAACGGCTGCCGATCGCGCAGACCGGCGACGAGTTGGAGCGCCTTTCGCTCGCGCTCAATCACATGATCGGGCGGCTGGATGACGCCTTTCAAAATTCGAAGCGGTTTGTGGCCGACGCCTCCCATGAACTGCGCACGCCGCTGACCATCCTCCGCGGCGAATTGGAGGAATTGGCGCAGGACCGCCATTTGGGTCCCGCGCCGCGGGAGCGCTTGGGCAGCCTCCTGGAGGAAGTCGAGCGGTTGACCAAGATCGTGGAGCGGCTGTTCGCGCTCTCCCGCCTCGATGCCGGCGAGGCCCAGGCCGAGCGCGTCCGATTTGATCTGGCCGAGATGGCGACAGCCACGGCGGCCCAATTGGCGCTGCTGGCGGAGGACCGGCGGATAGCGCTCAGCTGGGAGGCGCCCGCCCCGGTCTGGGTTGAGGGCGACCGGGCGCGTTTGAAGCAAGTGGTCGTGAACCTCCTGGACAACGCGATCAAGTACACTCCGGAACTGGGCTCGGTGCGGCTGCGCGTCGATGCGGCGGAGGACCGTGCGGTGCTCGAAGTGGACGACACCGGGATCGGCATCGCCGCCGAGGCGCTGCCCCACGTTTTCGATCGGTTTTACCGCGCCGACAAGGCGCGCTCGCGCAGCCCCGATGGGGCGGGCTTGGGGTTGGCGATCGTCAAGTCGATCTGCTCCGCCCACCACGGCGAGGTCGACGCGTTCAGCGTCGTGGGTAAAGGGAGCCGATTCCGGGTGCGGCTGCCCCTGGCCGCCGCCGACCCGCGGTAGGCGTCCCCGGGACATCGGGACGGAAGGTCGTCGGCCCGGTAAGGCGCCGGGTGCGGTGGCTCGGCCCTGGGCGGCTTCGTCGTGCCTGGCAGGAGGGATCTTTACGGCGTCGTCACGGGGTCGTCACGGGATTGTCACAATGGCCGGCTATAAAGGCACCTTCGCGCATCCAGCCCTAAGATCATTCACTTATGTCCCATCGAAAACTGTTCCCGGCGGCGCTGATTGGCGCCGCTCTCCTCACCGGAGCGACGTTGTCCGCCCAAACGGACTATTCCCAAGCGCTGCTTAACCTCCTGGTCAAAAAAGGCGTCGTCTCGCAAGACGAGGCCGCCCAATTGCAGGCTCAGGCCCGGGCCGATGCCGCCGCTTCGGCCGCGGCCCCCACCGTGAGCGCGCCGGCCCTCCCGCCCGGAGCGGGCAGGATGCCGACCGCCGCCGCGGTGGCCGCCTCCACCGGCCAGTCGCCGCTCTCCTTCCGGATCGGCGTCGCCAATTTCACGCCGGTCGGGTTCCTGGACTTCACCGGGGTTTATCGCAGCACGCTCAACGGCGGCGATATCGGATCGAGCTTCGGCTCCATTCCGTACGGCAACACCGGCAACGGCCAGCTCTCCGAAACGCGTCTGAGCGCCAAGAATTCGCGCTTGGGACTGCGGCTGGACTCCAACGTCGCCGACACCAAGGTGCTCGGCTACGTCGAGGCGGACTTTCTGGGCAACCAGCCGACGAACATCAACGTCGCCAGCAATTCGGACACGATGCGCATGCGGGTCTACTTTGTGGACCTGAAAAACGGCCCTTGGGAAGTGCTCGCCGGCCAGGACTGGAGCATGCTCACCCCGAACCGGAAGGGAATTTCGCCGATGCCGAGCGACATCTTCTACACCCAGGACGTGGATACCAACTACCAAGTCGGCCTGATCTGGGCGCGGCAGCCGCAAATCCGCCTGTTGTACCATCCGGACGATTCGCTGACGTTTGGCCTGTCGGCGGAAAACCCCGATCAGTATGTCGGCAGCGCCGAGGTGCTCCCGGCCGGTTTCACCGCCACGGAAGTCGACCAAGGCGCCAACGGCACGGCGACTCCCAATCTGATTCCCGACCTCATCGGCAAGGTCGCCTATGACACGACGCTCGCCCCGGGAATGCCCCTGCACGTGGAAGCGGCGGGTCTCTACCGCGAATTTAAAATCAACACCTTCGCGGCGAACGTCATCAATTCGAACGCCACCACGAGTGGCTTTGCGGGCTCGTTCAATTCGAACCTCGGCATCGCCCCCGGCCTGTCCCTCTTCGAAACCTTCACCTATGGCACCGGGGTCGGCCGCTATATTTCCACGGGCCTCGGGCCGGACGTGATCGTGACGCCCCCGGACGCCACCGGCGCCTACGGCCTGTCGGCAGTCACCGCCGGCACGGGCATCGCCGGGGCGGAGTGGGACGCCGCGCCGACCAGCAAGTTCTTCGCCTATTACGGCGCCGCGGTCTACGACGCCAAGTACGTGCAGCTGGCCAACGGAAGCTACGTCGGCTATGGCTATCCCGGCTCTCCCAATAGCATGAATCACCGGATCGACGAGTACACGATCGGCGAGGCGCAGACGATCTGGAAGAATCCCTCCTACGGCGACCTCAAAATCCTGTCCCAGTTCTCCTACCTCGATCGCACGCCCTTTTACGTGGCGGCGGGCGCGCCGGCCAAAGCCCACCTGGGCATGCTTTACCTCGACCTGCGCTACGATCTGCCGTAACGCCGGCGTCCTGACTGCTTTCACCGGCCTGGGCGTCCAGTTGGGCGCCCGGGCCGTTATCCTTTCCAAATCACTCTTTTTCGGCCCTTCGCCTCCCTGCTTCACATGAAAAAAATCCTCTCGTTCCTCGCCCTCGCCGCCCTGAGCGCCACTGCCGCTTCCGCCCAAATGCTGATTAACGGCGCCGGTTCGACCTTCGCCGCGCCGCTTTACCAAAAGTGGTTTTCGGAGTATGCGAAAGTCGATCCTTCGGTGCGCTTCAATTACCAGGCCATCGGCTCCGGTGGCGGCAAGAAGCAAATCACTTCCGAAACGGTCGACTTCGGTGGCACCGACGGTCCAATGTCGGACGCCGAGCTGGCGGCGGCGCCGCGTACTCTCTGGCACATTCCGACCGCCGCTGGCGCGGTGGTGGTCAGTTACAACCTACCGGGCGATCCGGCGTTGAAATTGGACGGCCCAACGCTCGCCGATATTTTCCTGGGCAAGGTCACGAAGTGGAATGATGCGGAGATCGCGGGCCAGAATGCCGGGGTTGCGCTCCCCGATATGGATATCGTCGTGGTCCATCGTTCCGACGGCAGCGGGACGACGTATATTTTCAGCGACTATCTCAGTAACGTGAGCCCCGATTGGAAGGCCAAAGTCGGCACCGGGACCGCGGTGCAATGGCCCGCCGGCCTCGGCGGCAAAGGCAATGCCGGGGTGGCCGGGCAAATCAAGCAATCGACGGGCGCCGTCGGCTATATCGAGCTGGCCTACGCCAAGGAGAACCACCTCCCATTTGCAGACCTGAAAAACGCGGCCGGCAACTACATCACTCCTACCACCGACTCCGTCGTGGCGGCGCTGGCGGGCGCGACCATTCCGGACGACTTTCGCTTCTCAATGGTCAATGCGCCCGGTGACAAGGCCTATCCGATTGCCGGGGCCACCTGGATGCTCGTGTACCAGCAGCAGAAGGATCACGATAAAGGCGAGAAGATGGTCCAGTTTCTCAAGTGGGCCTATACCAACGGCCAGAAATTGGGCGCCGCGATGGACTACGCCCCGCTGCCGGATGCGGTGCAGACGCGGGTGCTTGACCGCATCGGCCAAATCAAGTACTGATGAGCCGCGCTTACTGCTGCGCTGAACAATGAAGTGGAGGGTGCGGCCGATTCGCACTCTCCGTTTGTTTCTATGGCCTCCGTTGCTGAAGACGCACCCTCACCCGCGCTGCGCGCGCACCGCGGGCATTTGCCGGACTATTCGTTTCGGGCACTCGCGATTCTGGCGGCCGGAACCATCGTGGCCCTGATCGTCCTGGTCGGCGCGGTGCTGTACTCGGGCTCGCGTCTGTCGATCCACAAGTTTGGCTGGCACTTTTTGGTGAGTTCCCGCTGGGACCCGGTCACCGAGATCTTCGGGGCCCTCCCCTACATTTATGGCACGTTCATGTCGTCGATGATTGCCCTAGTAATTGCGGTGCCGCTCGGTGTCGCCACGGCGCTCTTCCTCACGGAGATGGCCCCGACGCGGATCCGCCAGCCGGTGGTGACCGTGATCGAAATGCTGGCGTCGGTGCCGAGCGTGATCTTTGGGCTCTGGGGCATCTTTGTGATGATTCCCTGGCTGCGCGACCATCTGTTTCAATGGCTCCGAGCGGGTTTTGGCTGGCTGCCCCTGTTCTCCGGGCCGATTTATGGGGTCAGCATGCTGGCGGCGGGGATCGTCGTCGCGATAATGATCCTGCCGATCATCACCTCGGTCTCGCGGGAGATCCTGCGGTCGGTCCCCAATCTCCAGCGCGAGGCCGCCTACGCCCTGGGAGCGACCCACTGGGAGGTGATCCGGATCGCGGTCCTGGGATATGCCCGCCGCGGAATCTTCGGCGCGGCAATTCTCGGCCTGGGTCGAGCCTTGGGCGAGACCATGGCGGTCACGATGGTGATCGGCAATAATCCCGAGATCAGCCGCTCGCTCTTTGCCCCGGGCTACACCTTGGCCAGCGTTGTGGCCAGCGAGTTCAACGAGGCGTCGAGCCCCATGCACCTCAGTGCGCTGATGGAAGTCGGGCTGGTGCTGCTGGGCACCACCATCTTGGTCAATGTGGCCGCCCAAGTGTTGCTGCGGACCCTGACCGGCTCCGGCAACCGCAAAATCGCCTGAGGACATGAGCACCGCCGCCTTCAACCTCCGTCCCTCCGGGGCCCAGCAACGTCGCCGCCGGTGGACGAGCCGCTTGATCACGCTGGCCATGGGGCTGAGCGCGATCCTGGTGATGACGCCACTCTTCCTGGTCCTGTACTTCCTCATCCGCGAGGGCGCCTCGTCGATCGATTGGAATTTCTTCACCCAGATACCCAAACCGACCGGCGAAGTCGGCGGCGGATTGGCCAACGCCATCGTCGGCACAATTGTCCTGCTCGTCATGGCCGCGTGCCTCGGCGTGCCGATCGGCGTCATGGGCGGCATCTATTTGTCCGAATATGGCACGGAGCGCGGCAATGATGGCCTGAGATTCGCGGCCGACGTGCTTAACGGAGTGCCCTCCATTGTATGGGGGATGGTCGTTTACGCCATCCTGGTCGTGCCGTTCAAGACGTACTCGGCCTATGCCGGTGGGGTGGCGCTCGGCCTAATGATGGTCCCGCTGATCATGCGCACAACCGAGGAAGTGCTGCTGCTGATCCCCCAGAGCTATCGCGAGGCGGCGCTGGCGCTCGGAATCCCGCGCTGGAAGATTATCCTCATCGTTGTCGTCAAGGCCGCGCTAAAGGGCATCGTCACCGGGGTCTTGATCGCGCTGGCGCGGGTGGCGGGCGAGACCGCCCCGCTGCTTTTCACCGCGTTGGGCAACAACTTCTGGAATCACAATCTCAAGGAACCAATCGCAGCGCTCCCGCTGCAAATCTACGCCTACGCCATTTCGCCGTACGATGACTGGCACCGCCAGGCCTGGGCCGGCGCCCTGGTGCTCGTGCTGATGATCCTCGGCACGAACATCGGCATCCGTTTTATTTCCCGCGAACGGCGGCACTAATCCTTTTGCTCCATGCCCGAAGTCCAATCCGCCCGCCCTGAAATCGCCACCCGTCCGACGGTGCCGACCGCCCCGCCCATCGTTACGGACCCGGAGGAGATGCCCGCGTTTGATATCCGGGACTTTTCCCTCTGGTATGGTCCCCGACAGGCGCTCCATGGGATCAGTATCAAGATTCCCGCCAAACGGGTGACCGCGATTATTGGCCCCAGCGGCTGCGGCAAGTCGACGTTCCTGCGGGCGCTGAACCGCATGCATGAGGTGACGCCCGGCACGCGGATCCAGGGCGACCTGCGCCTCTTTGGCGACAATCTTTACGCCTCGGGAGTCGAACCGGCGGTCGTGCGCCGACGGGTTGGCATGGTCTTCCAGAAATCCAACCCATTTCCGACGATGTCGATCGAAGAGAACGTGCTCGTCGGCTTGCGCCTCAACGGCGTCCGCGACCGCGCCTTTCTGCAGCAACGACTGCAGGAGTCGCTCACGATGGCCGCCCTTTGGGAAGAGGTGAAGGATCACCTCAAGCGGCCCGGGATCAGCCTCTCGGGCGGCCAGCAGCAGCGCCTTTGCATTGCGCGGGCGCTGGCGGTCCAGCCCGAGGTGCTCCTGATGGACGAGCCGTGCTCCGCCCTGGATCCGATCGCCACCGCGAAAATCGAGGAGCTGATCCAGCAACTGCGCCAACTCTACACCGTAGTCATCGTCACCCACAATATGCAGCAGGCCGCCCGCTGCTCGGACAAAACGGCCTTCTTTTACATGGGCAACCTGGTCGAATTCACGGAAACTAGAACCCTGTTCACCAAACCCGCCAATCCGCAGACGGAAGCCTATGTCTCGGGCCGTTTCGGCTGAGGCTCTTTTCGCTCCCATGACCCACTACGCTGAAGAGATGGATCGCCTGAAGGAGAGCCTGCTCGCCATGGCCAGTCACGCCGAGTCGGCGGTCGCCCGCGCGATCCGCGCGCTGGTCGACCGCGACGAGGTCCTGGCCCGGCAAGTCGAGGCCGACGACAACGTCTTGGACCAGTATGAGATCGATATCGACGACATCGCGATCCACCTGCTGGCCAAGGCTCCGCTGGCCACCGACCTGCGCTTGACCGCGGTGGCGATGAAGATCTCCCAAAACCTCGAACGGGTGGGGGACTGCGCGGTCACGATCGCGCGGCGGTCGGTCGACTTGGGGACCGAGCCGCAGCTCAAGCCCTATGTCGATATCCCGCGGATGGCGGCAATGTCGATCGAGATGCTGCGCGACGCCATCACCTCGTTCATCAACCGCGAACCGGCCAAGGCCCGCGCCGTGGTGCCGCGGGACTCGGATGTCGACAACTTGAACCGGCAGCTGCATCGGGAGCTGGCGAGCTACATGGTCGAGCGGCCGGCGACGATCAGTCGGTGCCTCCATTTGATGGTGATATCCAAGAGCCTGGAGCGGGTGGCCGATCACGCCACCAACATCGCCGAAGAGGTGGTCTATCTGTACGAGGCGGTCGACATCCGCCACTCCGCGCACAAAGCGAATGAAGCCTAAGATCCTCATCGTTGACGACGAACCGGACGCGCTGGAGGTGTTGGGCTTCAAGTTACGGGAGGCCGGATTTGACCCGATATTCGCCCGGGATGGCACCCGCGCCCTGGCGGCCGCCCGGGACGAGCGGCCCGACCTGATGGTGCTCGACCTGATGCTGCCGGAAGTCGACGGCTTGGAAGTCTGCAAGATCCTCCGCCGCGATCCGGCGACCGCCGGCATTCCCGTGATCATGCTCACCGCGCGCGCGGCCGAGATGGACCGGGTCATCGGCCTGGAACTCGGCGCGGACGACTACGTCACCAAGCCGTTCAGCCCGCGGGAATTGGTCCTGCGGATTCGCAAGCTCCTGGCGCGCAAGCAGGCGACCGACGAGACCAGCGCCCATTTGCGCCTGGGCGAAATCGACATCGACGTCCCGCGCCATGTGGTCCGGGTGGCCGGCGCGGAGGTGACGCTCACGGTGACCGAATTCCGCCTCTTGGAAATCCTGGCGCGCCGGCGCGGCCGGGTGCAGTCCCGCGACCGCCTGTTGCAAGATGTCTGGGGCTATGAGAACCCGATCGACAGCCGCACGGTGGACACCCACATGCGGCGATTGCGCGAGAAACTCGGCGAGTCCGCCCAGCGCCTGGAAACGGTGCGGGGCGTGGGCTACCGCTTCACCGCCGACGTTTAGCAGTCGGCGCGCTTGGGCCCGGGCCCGCGCGGCGGCGGCGCTCCGGGCGGTTTTTCCATTGGATTTGCCGCCGGCTTGCACTTCCCTCTTTTCCGATGACCGCGATCTGCCTTCTCCTGTTCGCCTCCGTGGGCATCGCCCTTTACGGCTGGGCGCGCGCCCGCGCCCAGTCCCGGGCGGCCGAGGCTCGCTTCGAGTCCGAGGTCGTCCAGCAGCGCGCCCGGCGCGAGGCCGAATTACAAGAGCAGTCGCTGCGCACCTCCGCCCTGTTCGACCGCATGGTCGAGGGGCTGATCGTCCTCGACGCGGCCGGCGCCATCCGCCTCGCCAACCGGTCCGCCGGCGGCCTGTTTGGTTTTGTCCCGCCGGCGACCGGGCGCACGCTCCTCGAAGTCGTGCGCCATCACGAAGTGGCGGCGCTGGCGGCCCGTCTGGGCCGGGAATCGGAAATTCTCGGGCATGAGCTGCGGATCGAGGCAGTGGAGGCGACCCGCTTTCTCCAAATCAATGCCCTGGCGCTGCGGGACCGGGACGGGCGCCACGACGGCGCGATCCTCGTCTTTCACGATCTCACGCGGCTGCGCCAGCTGGAGGCCGTCCGGCAGGAATTTGTGGCGAACGTGAGCCACGAACTGCGCACCCCGCTCTCGCTGATCAAGAGCACCGCCGAAACCCTGATCGACGGCGCGAAGAACGATCCGGCAACCCTGGGGCGCTTCCTGGAAATCATCGACCGGCATGCGAGCCGCCTGACGCTCCTGATTGACGACCTGCTCCTGCTCTCCACCTTGGACTCCGGCCGCATCCGCCTGCAATTGGAGCCCCTCTCGCTCCGGCCCGCGGTGCAGGAAGTCATGGACGACTTCCAGGCGCGGGCCCACGCCCGGGGTATCACTCTCGCCAATGAAGTGCCCGGCGCCCTGCTCGCCCAAGCCGATCCGGACCGGCTGCGCCAGGTGCTCTCCAATCTGATCGACAACGCGATCAAGTACGGCCGGCCCGACGGCCGGGTTTCCGCCCAGGGGGAGGTGCTGACCGAGGGCCTTTTGGAACTCGGCGTCCGCGACGATGGCCCCGGCATCCCCGCCGAGATGCAGTCCCGGGTCTTTGAGCGTTTTTACCGAGTGGACAAGGCCCGCTCGCGCGAACAGGGCGGCACGGGCCTCGGGCTCGCGATCGTGAAGCACGTCGTGCAGGCCCATGGCGGCGACGTGCGCCTGGTCAGCGCCGTGGGGGTCGGCACGACCTTCCACTTCACGCTGCCCCGGGCGGTCAATTAAACGACCGCAGCAGCTGGACGATCCCGTAGCTCAGAAGGCCGGCGATGGGCAGGGTGAGCACCCACGCCCAGACGATCCGTTCGACGATGCCCCACTTGACGGCGCTCAGCCGCTTTGAGGCCCCCACGCCCATGATCGACGTGGCGATGACGTGAGTCGTCGATACGGGGATGCCCAGACGGGTCGCCCCGGTGATGATGAGCGCCGCGGTGGTTTCCGCGGCGAACCCATTCACGGGGTGGAGCTTCACGATCCGGTGCCCCATGGTGCGGATGATGCGCCAGCCGCCGGCGGCCGTGCCCGCCGCCATGGTCGCCGCGCAGAGGCAAATCACCCAGGCCGGCACATCCTTAAACTCCGGCACCCGCAGGAAGGCCGCCCAGGGCGGCAGATTTTTGAAGACCCCCGACTGGGTGCCGGTGAAAAGCGCGAGGGTGATTATGCCCATCGTTTTTTGGGCGTCGTTGGAGCCGTGGCTGTAACCCATGAAGCCGGCGCTCGCCAACTGGGCCTTGCCGAAGAACACATTGACGAAGCGCGGGGTGGCCCGGCGCAGGAGGATATTGAGGCCCCACATCAGGATGGCTCCTCCGCAGAAGCCCAGCAAGGGGGAGATCATCATCGGCAAGACCACCTTCGGCCACAGGCCGGTGGACCACTTAAGCACACTCCAATCGCCGCCCGCGCTGGCCAAGGCGGCGCCGCAGAGCCCGCCGATCAGCGCGTGGCTGGAGCTGGAGGGCAGGCCCAGCCGCCAGGTGAGCAGGCCCCAGAGAATGGCGCCGAGCAGGGCCGCCAGCACCGTGAGCATCGTCACCACATGGGTGTCCACCATCCCTTTGCCGATCGTGCCGGCGACCGCGGTGCCGGCGAATGCGCCGATCAGATTGCCCAGCGCGGCGAGGATGATCGCCTGCCGCGGGGTCAACACCTTCGTGGAGACCACGGTCGCAATCGCGTTGGCCGAATCGTGGAATCCGTTGATGTACTCGAAGACCAGCGCGGCCCCGAGCACGAACAGGAAGATCGTCATCGCGGGAATCCGCTCAGGCGTTTTTCAGCGCGATCTGCAAAACGACATTGCCGACATTGCGGCAGCGGTCCACCGCCTGCTCGATCATCTCGTAAAGCTCCTGCAAAATGATCATCTCCTTCGGGCCGTGATCGCCCTGGTAGAGCTCCTTCAGCAGCTCCAGCATCACCTTGTCGGCCTCGCCCTCGGCAAACTGCAGCCGGTCGTTGGCTTCCCGGATCTTGGCAATGTGGGTGCCGCCCCGCAGCTGCTTGACCATATAGACGACCGCCTCCGAGGCCCGGAGCAGGAACTCGGCCTGCCGGCGGAAGCCGGCGTGGGGGAGGGTGCCGGGGCAGATGGAGATCCGCTCCACGATCTTCTCCACCTGTTTCGGCACGCGGTACAGCGCAAAGGAGAGGGCCTCGATGTCCTCGCGGTCCAGCGGCGTTACGAACGTGCGGCTCAGGGCCTCGGTCATCTCCTGGCGAATGCGCTTCTCCTTGCGACGGGTCTGGACCAACTCGTCCAGCCGGCCCGCGGAGCCGCCCGCGGCGAGCGTGCTCAGGTACTGGTTAAAAAAGTCGACGCTGGCCTTGGCCTCCTCCGCTCCTTTCTCCAGCAGGTCAAAAAACCGGTCGTCTTTGCCGAAGAGTTTCTTGAGCGACAGCATCCCTAGGGAAAAGCGGAAAGACCGGGCCGGGGGAAGGTTAAAATGTGACGGACCCGTGACGCTCAGTCGATCTTGTGCTGGAGCCGGAGCCAAAGGAGCCCCAGCCGCTCATGCACGGCCCAGGTGCTTCGGGCCAAGGAATCGGTGTCCCAGTTGAGACTGTTCCAGCGGAAGTCCCGATCGGGGTTGGCGACGAAGTTGGCGGGGCAGGGGAGCGCCCGCACTCCCGCCCGCTGGAATAGCGCCGCCGCGCGCGGCATATGGGCGGCGGAAGTCACCAGCGCCACCGGCGCGTCGCCGACCAGGGCGCGCACGGCCCGGGATTCGTCCTCGGTGTCGCGGGCGGTGTCGATCTGTTGGATTCGCGCCGGATCGATGCCCAGGTCGGCGGCGGCCCGGGCGAGCACGGACGCATGGGTGGAGTTGCCGTGCACCGCCGGGCCGCTGACGATCAGGTCGGCGGCGGGGAGGAGCCGCGCCAAGCGCACGCCTTCGACAATGCGCGCCAGGCCCGCTTCGGAGAGCTTGGTGGTGGCCGCCTGATCCGGCACATCGGCATGGCCAGAGCCCAGCACCACCACGTAGCGGCAGGCCGCCAAGGCGGACGGCAGCGGCTGGTCCGCCGAAAGTTCGGGGATCGGCGGGTACATCGTCTCCAGCGGGCGCACCAAGAGGCCGCTCACCACCTTGTTGCAAAATAGGATCAATAAGACGGTCGCCACCGTGACGCAGGTCCAGCCGGCCCGGGGCTGCCGGCCGCGCCGCATCCGCCACAGGCCGATCGTGAGCAGCGTCAGGCAAAACGGCAGCGGCATCACCCAGAAGGCGACGAATTTTTTGAGCCAAAAGAGCATGGATGAAAGAGGATGATCCTAATATCTTGAGCGACCCAACGGAAGCTTTACCGCCGAACGGCTCCTAGCTTATCTGGTCCGCACTTCGTTCAACCCCTTCGCTTGCCGGTCGATTCACCGATGAAATCCGTCCGCCGAACTCAATCGCCAAGGTTTGACCTCCCGCTTCCGGTCTCAAAGCTGCCACTCCCCATTACCCATGAAATCCGTCCTCTTTTCTCTCGCCCTACTGGCGGGCCTGGCGCCGGTCGCCGCCGCCCCCCTCACAATCGCGGTCATTCCCAAGGGGACGACCCACGAATACTGGAAATCGATCCATGCCGGGGCGATCCAGGCCCAAAAGGAACTCGCGGCCGCCGGCGTGCCGGTGACGATCATTTGGAAGGGCCCGTTGCGGGAGGATGATCGCGATCAGCAGGTGCAGGTGGTGGAAAACTTCATCGGCCGCCAGGTCGACGGGATCGTGCTGGCGCCCCTCGACAATCGCGCGCTGGTAGCCCCGGTGGAAGAGGCGGCGGAGGCCCATATCCCGGTGGTCGTGGTCGATTCCGGCCTCAAATCGACCACGCCGGTGAGCTTCATCGCGACCAACAACATGGAGGGCGGGCGCATCGCGGCCCGGCGCCTGGGCCAGCTGCTCGGCGGCCAGGGCAATGCGATCATGCTGTGCTATGCGGTGGGTTCGGCCAGCACTGAAGAGCGGGAGGCCGGCTTCCTCGAGGTGATGAAAAAGGACTTTCCCAATATTGTTTTGCTGTCGGTCGATCAGCACGCCGGCGCCACCCGGGACACCGCCAAGAGCGTCTCGGAGAACCTGCTCAACCGCTACGGCGCGCAG
>Ga0182024_10013118_pt1 | contig 16254 bp, 16 predicted proteins | sample P32metaG_FD_120480 | JGI IMG/M metagenome (GOLD analysis project Ga0182024, IMG submission 120480) | Permafrost microbial communities from Stordalen Mire, Sweden - P3-2 metaG (Illumina Assembly) | ecosystem: Environmental > Terrestrial > Soil > Wetlands > Permafrost | place: Sweden: Stordalen... | reverse complement strand
TGGTCGCTCCGGAACCGAATATCGCCAGCCTTTGCCTGGCCGGTTTGGCGCTTCTTTTCGGCTTCCGATTCGCCAAGCGCACCTCGGCGTAGTCGCTTCCTTCGCGGAAAACTCCTGCGGCACATCGCCGCCAATCCACCGGTGTGCCCTGATGGGCCGGCTTCCGCTGGTTAAAACGATTCCAGGCGCAACGAGCCGCCGCTCACGTCCAGCCACAGACATCTCCTCGTTTCACAAGTAATTTGCATTTATTACTTGCAATACGTTTGCATGAAGCTAGCTCTTCCACATGCAAGCGATTGGCATTTACTTTCGAGCTGGATGGAAGGGACGCGCGGTAATTCTTCTGGCCGGCATGGTCGTTTTTGGCGCCGTCCCACGAGCGGCGGCTCAAGCCTTAAATGGTCCCTATGTCGCCAAGTCCTCAGGCGATACTTCCAGCGGGGCTTCCAGTTCGACGCCACCGATTCAGATGCAGGAGGTCACGGTCGTGGGACAACTCGACCAGGCCCGGCAGCAAATCGTGCCCGATCTGGGCGCGACAGTTTACACCATCGATCAGCATGACATCCAGGATTTGAGCCAGGGCGAGAACATCCCGTTCAGCAAACTCGTTCTCCGTTTTCCCGGCGTGAGCCAGGACTCGGCCGCGTCGGGGAGTTTCCATGTCCGCGACGACCACGCCAACGTACAGTACCGGATCGACGATGTGCTGATCCCGGAAAGCATCACGAGCTTTGGCAGCCAGTTTGACACCCGGTTCGCCGACAGCGTCGACCTCATCACCGGTGCGTTGCCGGCCGAGTACGGCTTTCGCCAGGCGGGCGTGCTCGATATTCACACGAAGAGCGGGGCGCTTAATCCCGGTGGCGACGTCGATATCTACGGCGGCAGCAATGGCACCATCCATCCCAGCTTCGAATACGGGGGCGCCGACGGTAAACTGAACTACTATTTCTCGGGAGGCTATACCCAGAATAACCTCGGCATCGAAAATTCGACTCCGAGTTCAAGTGCCATCCACGATCACACCGACCAGTACCGCGGCTTTGCCTATCTCTCCTACATCATCGACGACACCAGCCGCCTCAGCCTGATCGCGGGCGAGGCCTATAACCAGTACCAAATCCCCAACACGCCAGGCCAGTCCGCCGCGACCGACGCGAGCGGAACTCCCTATGTGATCCCGGGCCTGACTTCCTTCAACTCGGCGGACTTGAACGACAACCAGCGCGAGCAAAACAGCTTTGGGGTGCTGGCTTATCAAAAGACCATCGACGACTTCAGTTTCCAGCTCTCGCTCTTCAACAGCTACAGCGCGGTCAATTACAGCCCCGATGCGAGCGGCGGCGACCTCTTCTTCAATGGCGAGTCGGGCAGTCTCAATCGCAGCGTGATGTCCAACGGGATTCAGTTCGACAGCAGTTATGCAATCAACGACGCCCACACCATCCGCGGTGGATTCCAGCTTAATGCCCAGGGTGCGGCCCAAACCGCCGTCACCACGGTCATTCCTCTCGACGGCGCCGGGAACCAGGCCGGAGCGCCCGAGACCTTCAACGACAGCGATTACGGCACGGCCTACAGTTACGGATTTTATCTGCAGGACGAATGGAAAATCACCAGGGCCTTTACGCTCAATTACGGCGGCCGGATGGATTTTTACCAGAGCAGCCAAATCCGGCAGAACCAGCTGAGCCCCCGCGTCAACGCCACCTATGTCGTCGACAAGGCCACGACGATCCATGGCGGTTACGCGAGTTACTTCACGCCCCCTCCCCTGGAGAATATTCCCCAAGGCACGGTGGGCCAGTTCGCCGGAACGACCGGCGCGGCCACGGCCGGCATTCCCAACGGTCCGGTGGAATCGGAGCGGGCGCAATATTTCGATCTCGGCATCACCCACAAGTTCACGCCGGAATATCAAGTGGGCTTGGACGGTTATTATAAAATCGCCCAGAACTTGATCGATGACGGGCAATTCGGGGCAGCGCCGATCCTGAGCGCCTTCAATTACGCGACCGGGCAGATCTGCGGCGTGGAGCTAAGCCAGAATTATATCCAGGGCGGATTTTCCGCCTACGCCAACCTCGCGGTGGAGGAAGGCCTTGGCGAAAAGGTCAACTCCTCGCAAGCGGTGCTCTTCGATGCGAACGACTTCAATTACATCAACGACCACTACATTTATCTGGACCACAACCAGACCTTCACCGGCTCGGCGGGATTCTCCTATCACATTACCCAGACCGAGACGACGCCCTACCTGGAAATGATTTGCGGCAGCGGCCTGCGCACCGATACCGACACTGTTCCGAACGGCGCATCCGTTCCCGCCTACGATTCAATCAATATTGGTTTCCGCCAGGGATTCAAATGGGCCAACCAGCCCAATCTCTCGGCCCGATTCGACATCATCAATGTGAGCGACCAGATTTACCAGATTCGCGATGGATCGGGCGTCGGTGTTTTCGCCCCGCAGTACGGTCAGCGCCGCAGCTTCTACGCCGGAGTGACCTATTCGTTCTGAACCCGCTCTTCTTTTCTATGGATGAGGGCGAGCTGCTGATCGTGTTCGAAGATGTCACCGACGGTTGATCGCATGCTGATGGCTGTTCGTCCCGTCGGAAAAGTCCGGACAGGAAAAGCAACTCCTGGACGAAGCACGAAAGGAAGGTTGGATCGGCGGCGCCCAATCCGCTCCCGAATCCCGGCAGGTACCTCAACGCGGCGGGAAAAACAGCTGATCGGCGTCATCGTCTCGATCCTCCTTCACTTCGGCCTTCTGATTTACGGCACCGCCTGGTTGATTCAACGGGCACAGTTTCACGTCGAACGCGGCGATATCTCCACAGAGATCGCCTTGACGATCCTACCGGCGCCCAAGCCGACGCCTTCACCACCACCCCCCGCACCGACGCTCCCACCCCCTCAGCGAATGAAATCCATCGTAACTCCAGCGCCGATACTGCCCGAAATCGTCAAAACTGCAGAACCCACCACGAGCAAGCCCTCGCCATCCTTCGCGAAGCCCATATCTCAAAGCGCCAAGCCTGTAGCCAAACCTACGACCGCCCGATCTACGCCCGTCAGCAGCGCCTCGAAGGGCGCAACCCAAGCCGAACCCGACGAGCTTCACAACGAGCCACCGGAATACCCCGAGGAATCACAACTCAACCACGAACAGGGTGTGGTCGTTCTAAGAGTCCAAGTCACTGCGACGGGCGAACCGACCGAAGTCAGCGTTCTGCAAAGCTCCGGTTTTTTCCGCCTCGATCAAGCCGCCCGAGAGGCCGTGCGCCACTGGAGATTTCATCCGTCGATGATAGCGGGCATGCCGGTGTCTTCCGAAGCAGACGTCCCCGTCCGCTTCAAACTGGAAAATTCATCATCCTACTGAAGGGCCGCTCCGCAGGCCCTAAGTCGCCAAGGCTACGTCATAGTGAGGACAGCTGCGCCGTGAAGCCGGCCCGCGCGCAGATCATTGAGAGCCTCATTGGCTTGGCTAAGCGGGTAGGGCGTGGTGGATATTTTCAGGGGAATGTCCGCCGCCAGATGAAAAAAATCCTCGCCGTCCTGCCGGGTCAAATTGGCTACGGAGCAGATGGAGCGTTCCTGCCAAAGAATCTCATAAGGAAACGCGGGAATATCGCTCATGTGAATGCCGCCGCAGATCACCGTCCCGCCGCGACCGAGCGCACGCAAGGCGTCGGGAACCAGCGGCCCGCTGGGTGCGAAGATGATCGCGGCATCCAGCTCCTCCGGCGGCCGTGACCCGGCATCGCCCGCCCAAGCCGCACCAAGCGACATGGCGAAATGCTGGCCCTTCACGTCGCCGGGTCTCGTGAAGGCAAAAACACGCCGCCCCTGATGCTTCGCGATCTGGCAGATGATATGGGCGGCAGCCCCAAAACCGTAGATGCCCAATCGCTCGGCATCTTTCGCCTTCACCAGGCATCGATAACCGATCAGCCCGGCGCAGAGAAGCGGCGCGGCATCGACATCGGAATATGACTCCGGAATCGGCAAGCAGAACCGTTCGTCGGCGAGGGCGAAATCCGCATAGCCACCATCCAACGTGTAGCCGGTGAACTTCGCGTTTTCGCAAAGATTCTCGCGCCCGGCGCGGCAGTAACGACAGACTCCACACGTCCAACCCAGCCACGGAATACCCACGCGCGTATTCAGCGTAAAACGAGTCGCGTCTTTCCCATTCTCAACCACCCGGCCTACGACCTCATGGCCGGGAGTAAGTGCTGACTTGGGAGACGTCAGTTCACCGTCGATAACATGAAGATCCGTTCGACATACGGCGCAGGCACACACGCGAATTAGCACCTGCCCGCGACCGGGCTTGGGGATGGGGATTTGCCTCTCCTTCAATGGAGTTTTAGCGGCGTCCATCACCATGGCCCGCATGGTCGACGGGAGGGCCGCCGTCTTTTCCGCGACCTCCTGCGATTCGCTCATCCCGTACTATACTCGATGATAGACGCGCTCCCAGTTGGAATCGAACCAACACTCTACGGTTTAGAAGACCGTTGCTTTATCCGTTAAGCTATGGGAGCTAATCGATGCCGTGACGTATTATGCGCAAGGTAGCGGGTAAGCAGATCAAAAAAGCATACACACGTTCGACCACCGAAAACTCAAAACATGTCACGGTGACGGTGAACACCCCATAGGAATTCCTCGTTTTCATAACTTATTTCCCTTACGAATGGGGCACCATGAAGCACTACTACGCCGAGAGAAAATGCCTCTCGTCTGCTGCCATGGTATCAGCAGCAATGGCGATGCTCGCATGTCAAAACGATCAACTCGTTATGCCGACGCCCGCATTTCAAAAGGATCGACTCGTTACGCCAACGCTCGTCATCGTAAGTGGTAATAATCAGATCGGTTCTCCGGCAGGCTTTACAGATCAACCGATGAAAGTTGAGGTCGCAAATAATGGAGGCGTTCCGCTGCAAAATGCTCCTGTTACCTTTAGGGTTATCACCGGGGGTGGATTGGTTGCCGCCACGCGGGGCGGACCGACGGTTACCAGCCTGAGTTTGAGAACAGATTGCCATGGTTTGGCGCAGGCGTTTTATCTTCATCCCAACAAGTACAATACCGTTAGCACGGTAGCCGCCGTGACTTCGGGCCGATCGGCCAAGTTTACGGAATCCACGTCGACCGGGGACGGGACCTTTGATGCTCCCACCAATATCTCGACCAGTACCGCGAAAGGCTCGACGGAAATTGATCTAACATGGATTAATAACGCGAGCACCGCTGCGGGCCTCCTGATCGAACAAAGCACCGATAATGTCCACTGGACGACCACGGCGCAATTGAGCGACCCAACCGCGACTTCCTATGCAGTTACCGGCCTGACGTTTGGCCAAACTTATTACTTCCGAATCAGTGGGACCAAGTAACTTGGGATAAATGCCCTGCTCCTGGTGGGTTTAGATCGATGTAGCAGATCGCGAGATCGATGACTCTCAGGTCGCCACCCATCCGCCGTCGATCGACAGCGCTGTCCCGGTCACCGCGGCTCCCGCGTCCGAACAAAGAAAAAGCGCAAAGGCTGCCACATCCTCGACCCGGACAAATTCCTTGGTCGGATGCTTGGAGAGGATGAGCTCGTCCATGATTCTTTCCCGGGTCCAGCCGCTGAGGCGGGTCTGGTCATCGATCTGCCGGTCCACGATATTGGTGTGAATAAAACCGGGGCAAAGAGCATTGCAGGTGATGCCATCCCGGGCCGCTTCCAGGGCCGTCGCCTTGGTCAGCCCCACCAGCCCGTGCTTGCTGGCGACGTAGGCGGATTTGAGTGGTGATCCCACCAGGCCGTGCGCGGAAGCGATATTGATGATGCGCCCCCAGCCGCGTCGGCGCATGTCCGGCAAGGCGGCTTTTGTCGTATGGAAAGCGGCCGATAGATTGACGGCCAGGATCAACTCCCATTTATCCTCGGGAAATTTGTCGATGGGCGAGATAAACTGAAGGCCGGCGTTGTTGATGAGGATGTCGATGCCCCCGAACCGGCTGATCGTTCGCGCCATGAGCTCGGTGATTTTCGCCGGTTTGGCCAGATCGGCGCTGTGATAATCGATTTGAACTCCAAAGAGGGAAGTCCACTCCGCTTGCCATGCGCCAATTTCCGCCGGCTGGTCGAAACTACTCAACATCACATTGCAACCAGCCGCCGCCAAGGCCTGGGCAATGCCTTTTCCCAAGCCGCTGGTTGAGCCGGTCACCAAGGCCGATTTGTTTTTGAGCGGTTTTTCCATGTTCATCCGGTGATTTTGTCCAAAAGACAAATCGGATTTTAAGAAGCCTCGATGAAGAGACAGAGAAACCGGGCCGGCTTTTTACTCAGAAGCTTCAGCGCATGTTTGAGATTGGGATCGAAATAAAGAGAATCTCCCTCGCGAAGAACGAATTTATTCTCCGCGACCGTGAATTCCAATATCCCGGAGAGCATATAAACAAATTCCTGTCCTCCGTGGCGGAATTCTCCTTCGGTGTCGCCGGGCGCGATCGTGAGGAGGAACGGTTCCAGCGGCTTATTGGGGAAGTCCACCGCCAAGGCCTCATAGGTATAACCAAAGCGCGTTCCATCGCGCACGATGGTTTTCCCCTTTCCCTTGGGAGTGAAAACGAAGCGCGGCGCCTCGTTGTTCTCCTGAAAAAATGTCGCCAGCCGCACACCCAAGGCGCCGGCAATGGCAACTAAAGTCGAAATGGGCGACGACGTTTGCCCGTTCTCGATCTTGGAAAGAGTGCTTTTGGTCAGCTGCGCCCGCTTAGCGACCTCCGTGAGGCTGACCTCCGATTTTAAACGAATCGCACGAATGTTCTCACCAACCATACGTTCATTCATAAACCACTTTGTATTGCCGCTGGATGCGGGCAGCAACACAAAATGGTAAATTGATCTTCAGTAAAAGGGATGAAGGGCGCGCCGCGATCTCGCGCGCCGCTAGCCATCTCTCGGCATCAAACCAGCTTATTTTTCCGAAAACGGACCCGGAAAAGGCCCAGGGCCAGAAGGCCGCCGATCAACAATGCGTAGGTGGAAGGCTCAGGAACTCCGGTGACATCCTGAACGAACACCGGTCCGAGGACCGTGAATCCGCTGCCGCCGGCACCGGTATAGGTGAAGGTCTCCGTCGTCGAGGTCGAAGCCGTAAACGTTCCGAGGCCGAACTGTCCTTCGGGTGAAGTTGACGAGATGCCACCACCATCGGTGATCGTTGCAGGAGTGGTCCCGCCGAGGGTTGTGGAACCAAGATCGCCATCATTTGCATAGCTGAATACCTCGACCTCGTATGAATCCCCAATCGTCAAGTTATTGATGGTGAAGATTCCCGTCTGGCTGGTGGAATTGCCGGTCTGGAAAGTACCGCCGTCATCCAACAGGCTGGCAAAGGCGGCCGTCGTACCCGTCGAAGCCGAAATTGTGGTAAAACTATAATTTTGAACCGTTCCACCCGTGGTGGCGTTCCATGCGAAGGAAAGATCGCCGCTGGCATCCGTGCCATTAGTCGTGGATCCAATGTTGGAGTTGAAGTTGATACCATCCACGGTTAACCCCGGCTCGACCGTATTCCCTTCGATACCGTCGAACTCGGTTCCCGCAGTCACCAGGCTGGCATCACCCACCGTATTCCCCGATGTCCATACGATATTTTGGCCGTTGGCATGTGAGCCAAGGGAAAAAAGGCCAGCGAGAACAACGGTTGAATAAAACAATACCTTTATGTTTTTCATGCAGAGTGTGAGGTTTTTCATTTTGCCTTCGAGTTAGCTGGTGTGGTGGTTAGGTTGGAACGGCAAGGCTCAGTAAATTTACGATGGTGAGACGGATAAATTCGTAAATGACCCAAGTCGATCGTTTCTTTCTACGACAGCTTGTATCTCAAGAAGAAACGAGTCGTCAATGAAATAATAAGAATTCAGTAATGAATCGAAGGGATTTCTCGTCCGACCGCTTGAAGTAATTCGAAATACTCGAATCAATGCGCGCCGTCTGGCTTGGCTGGAGGAAATCAGCGAGCCGACTATCGGGATTGAACCGATGACCCAGGGTTTACAAAACCCTTGCTCTACCACTGAGCTAAGCCGGCAGGAATCGAAAGGGCACACTACGCTTTCATGTTCGCGTTGTCAGCGCGAAAGCGGTGGTGCTTTCGTGGATGAGGAATGCCCGCCCATGCGGCCTGCCTGCCCACCCTCATTTTCCCCGCTTGACACGAAGGCGGGTTTATTATACGAAAGTATCATGCGCTCAAGTAACAGCCGCCAGATGGTCCTCGCCTTCATCGAATCCTATCATGACGAGAACCAGCGGCCGCCCACCATCCGCGAAATTCAGGACCACTGCGGCTTCAAGAGCCCACGCGCGGTTTCCTATATCCTGGAGAAGCTGGAAGCAGCGCGGCTCATCATCCGGCAGGCCCATTCGCGGGGCATCCAGCTGACGAAGGCGAAAAAGACGGGCGTGCCCGGCATCCAGCTTCCGCTCTTCGCCTCCATCCCGGCCGGCCTGCCCCAGGCCTTTGACGGGGACGAGGCGCCGGAAACACTCCGCTTCATCCCGACCACCTTGGGCATCTCCAACACGGAACGGGCCTTCGCCGTCCGCGTACAGGGCGACAGCATGGTCGATGCGGGCATCTTCTCCGGCGACATCGTGGTGCTGGAACAAAAGGAAGCCAAGCCGGGCGATATCGTGGCGGCGCTCATCGATGGCGAAAACACGCTCAAGCGCCTGATCAAGGACGGCTCGCGCATCTATCTCAAGGCGGAGAACATCCTCTACCCTAACCTGCATCCGGTCGAGAAGCTCGACATCCAGGGCGTGGTTGTCAGCGTGCTGCGCACGATGGCCGCGGCGGCCTAGTCTTCTTCGTCCGGCACATCCGGCGGCGCTGCTTCCAGCATCTTTCGCGCCTCGTCCAATTCCTTGAGCGTCGCCTCGCGGCGCTGGTAGCGGCGTTCAATTGCGTCGACAAAGGTCTCCAGGTCCTCGCGCGACGGGACGCGGTCGTATTCCCAGCGGCCGTGCTTGCCTTCGCAGAACTGCAGCTTGAACCGGCCCGAAAACCAAGTCACCCGCACGAAATAGACGCTGCCGTCGGCGCGCTTCGTTTTCCAGTTGATGTCGCGGCGCATGTCAATTTCTCCAGAGTTGCGCGACCGTCAGTTCGTCGAGGCGGTCGACGACCCAATCGGCCTTCGCCAATACATCGCGCAGATTGGTCGTCGTCACGGCCGCCACCCGCATCCCGGCCGCGTGCGCCGCGGCGATCCCGACCAGCGCGTCCTCGAAAACCACGGCCCGGTCCGGCGTCACGCCGATCTTCTCCGCCGCACGCAGGAAAACTTCCGGGTCGGGCTTGCCGCGCTTCACGTCCTCGGCCGTCACCATCGCGGCAAAATACGATCCCAGCCCCAGCACGCCGAGCGCGGTCGTGATGTTCTCGCGGTGCGTCGATGAAGCGATCACGCACGGAATGCCCGCATCGCGCAACGTCCGCAGCCAGTTCTCCACGCCCGGGAGCGCCACGATCCCACGCTCCACCACCACGGCGCGGTAAAGCTCTTCCTTGCGCAGAGACAGCCGCTGCACCTCGCCCAAGTCGGTCGTCCACTTCAGCAATTCGGGGATGATCACTTCGTTCTTCATCCCAAACCCGGCCTTGAAATGGCCATCGGGCAGCGGCTTGCCGATCTCGGCCGCGATCCTCTCCCAGCTCGCCTCATGATGCTCCGCCGAGTTGATGATCACGCCGTCCCAATCGAAAATCGCGCCGCGCTTGCTGTCCATGCACGGTGTTAAGAGCCGCGCGCCGAAATGTCGAGCATGTCGGAATGGAAGCCGGGTGCGCGAAGCTCTGCTGGAAAAACTCGGGCAATCGGTCTAGCGTCGGTTCGCCCCGATGCCCCACGCCTCCTCCGCCATCCCGCCCGCGTCAGTCTTCATTCGTGGAGGCCGCATCATCGATCCGGCTTCGGGCCGGGATGAAATCGCCGACCTGCTGATCGAGAACGGCGTTATTTCCAACGTCACGTCGAAGCCGCCGGGCGATATCCGCGAAATCCATGCCGAGGGCATGATCGTCTCGCCGGGGCTGATCGACATGCACGTGCACCTGCGCGAGCCGGGAGGCAGTCAGAAGGAAACGATCGCCAGCGGCACACGCGCCGCCGCGGCCGGCGGGTTCACCACCGTGCTGGCCATGCCCAACACCACGCCTCCCGCCGACGGCCCGAACACCATCGCGCTCATGCGCCAGCGCGCGGCGGAGACGGCACGGGTCAACGTCTTTGTCAGCGGCTGCATCACGGTCGGCATGAAGGGCGAGCAGCTCGCGCCCATCGGCTCGCTCTACAAGGCGGGCGTGGTGGCGCTCACCGACGACGGCCATTGCGTCCAGAACAACGAGCTCATGCGCCGCGCGCTGGACTACGCGCGCATGTTCGACCTGCTCACGCTCGACCATTGCCAGGACTACAATCTCTCCGCGGGCGGCGTCATGCACGAGGGCTACTGGAGCACCGTGCTGGGCCTGCCCGGCTGGCCGCGCATCGCCGAGGACATGATCGTTGCGCGCAACATCCTGCTTTCGGAACTCACCGGCGCGCGCATCCACGTGCAACATCTTTCCAGCGCCGACTCGGTCCGGCTCGTGCGCGAGGCCAAGGCGCGCGGCGTGAAAATTTCCGCCGAGGCCATGCCTCATCATCTCGCGCTGACCGATGCCTCGATCGAATCGTACGACACTCGCTTCAAGATGAATCCGCCTTTGCGCGAGAAGTCCGACCAAGACGCGCTCTTCTCGGGGCTCGCCGATGGCACGATCGAGATCCTGGCCAGCGATCACGCGCCGCACGCCAGTTACGAAAAGGAGGTCGAGTTTGCCGAGGCGCCTTTCGGCATCGTGGGACTGGAAACGGAACTCGGCCTCTTCCAGAAACTGCTCATCGACGGCGGCGTCCTCGACTGGCCCGGCATGCTCGCGAAGCTGACAATCAATCCCGCCCGGCTGCTGGGACTCGATCGCGGCACGCTCGCGCCGGGTGCGCCCGGGGATGTCACCATCATCGATCCCAACCATCCCTGGACGGTCGATTCCGCCCAGTTTGAATCGCTCAGCCGCAACACGCCGTTCGACGGCTGGGAGTTGCCGGGACGGGCGGCATGGACGATAGTGGGTGGCACTGCCGTCTGGTCCCTCGAGAATCCGCGCCCGACCTAACGAAGCAGCGCACAACTTATCCCGCCCCACGGGGTTATAATCGTATGCTCTCACCTTTGCCTGCGGCGCAATGGAATGAGGCCACGACTGCGCACCTGCTCAACCGCGCCGCTTTCGGTGGCAGCCCGCAGGACATCGAGGATTTGCGGCTGATGGGGCCGGACCGCGCGGTTTCCTGGCTGATCGATTACGAGCGCATTCCCGATGACACGCCGCCGCCGGAATGGACGCAGGGCCTTCCCGACGACCTCATCACCCAGCGCAACGCGATTTCCGGCGCCGTCGATTCCGACACCCGCAATCTGCTGCAGCGCATGCGCAATCTGGACGAGAACAAGAAGATCGCCGACTTGCGCTACTGGTGGATGCGCCGCATGGCGCTGGGCCCGCGGCCGTTCCAGGAGAAAATGACGCTGTTCTGGCATGGGCATTTCGCCACCAGCTTCGAGAAGGTCCGCTTTCCTTATTTTCTCTGGCTGCAAAACGAAACGCAGCGCCAGGCCGCGACGGGAAATTTTCCCCAACTCCTCGTCTCCATGGCCGAGGACCCGGCCATGCTCGATTACCTCGACGGGGAGCGCAGCAACCGCAACAAGCCCAACGAAAATTTTGGGCGGGAGGTGCTGGAACTCTTCACGCTCGGCGAAGGCAATTATACCGAGCAGGACATCCAGCAGCTCGCGAAGGCGTTCACTGGCTGGGGCCTCGCGAAGGACCAGTTGCGGTACGAATATCACCCCACCAACCACGATCCCGGTCCGAAGACCATCTTCGGCCAGACCGCCAATTTCACCGGCGAGGAAGCGCTGCAGGTGATCTGCAACCAGCCCGCCTGCGCCCCGTTCATCGTGTCGAAAATCTGGCGCTTCTTCGTCCAGGACGAGCCGCCCGCCGCGGTGGTGACCGCACTCGCGGCCAGTTTCAAGGCGAGCGGGATGGACATCAAGCAGCTGATGCGTACCATCTTTCGCTCACAGGAATTTTACGCGCCGGACGTCATCCGGGCGCAGATCAAGAGTCCCGTGCAGTGGCTTCTCGCCGCGTCGCACCAGCTCGAGGCGCCCTTGCCGACCGAGCCGATGACGCTCGTCATGCTCCTGCAGCTCGGCCAGGAACTTTTCCAGCCGCCCAACGTGAAGGGCTGGGACGGCGGCGTGGCCTGGGTCACCACCAACTCCCTTCTTGATCGCTATAATTTCGCCGCCGCGTTGGTGGAAGGCCAGCGCGTACCCCTGCCGTCACTCCTGGGCCAGATGCGCGGCTTCAACGCCAGCCTGGAAGACGATGGCCTGCTGCAGATCGGCCCGGCCGCGGTGCAGCAGCTCTTCACCGCGCCGCAGCTCGCCACGCCGGACAGTTTTCTCACCGCCCTGCAGGCGCGTTTCCTCAACGGCTCCCTCAATCCCATTCGTCTCGCCTCCATGCGCGAATTCGTCCAGAGCCGCGCGCCGCTGCAGGAACCGGATATCCGCAAATCCATCCGGCTCCTCATGAGCACGCCCGAATATCAACTGACTTAGAACTCGCTACGAAAGGCCCACCGCCATGCAACCGCCCCTTCTCACCACCCGTCGGGATTTTCTTCGCACCACGCTGCTCGGCGGGGCGCTGAGCTGGACGGTTCCGAGCTTCGTCGCCAACACCTTTTCCGCGCTGCACGCCTCGGCGGATGGCGCGCTGACGCAGGTCACCACCGGCAAGGACGGCCCGATCCTCGTGCTCATCCAGCTCGCGGGCGGCAACGACGGCCTGAACGCGGTCGTGCCCTACAGCAACGATTTCTACCACTTGGCGCGGCCCACGATCGGCCTCAAGCCCGCTGACGTGCTCAAGCTCAATGACACGCTCGGCTTCAACCCCGCGCTGGCCGGCTTCAAGAGCCTCTACGACGCGGGCCACATGGCCGTGATCAACGGCGTCGGCTATCCCAATCCCAACCGCAGCCACTTTCGCTCCACGGAAATCTGGCAGACGGCGAGCGACGAGAACCGGTTCCTCACCGACGGCTGGATCGGCCGTTACTTCGACAACGCCTGCGCCGGGTGCGACCCGACCGTCGGCATCAACATCGGCGACCGGTTGCCTCAGGCCTTTTCCTCACACAACCCGACCGGCATCAGCATGCAGAATCCGGCCAGCTACCGCTTCATGGGTGCGGGCCTGAACGACGATGAAGAAGCGGCCTACCGCAGCATGTACGGAGCCTCGCCCGACGACGGACACGGCACCGGCAACGCGGGAGGCAGCGTTAGCATGTTGAGCGGAACGGTCACGCTCAACAACGGCCAGAGCGCGCTCGATTTCCTCGAACGCACCTCGATGGACGCCCAGGTCAGCTCGGACAAGATCCGCGATGTCGCCAACAAGGTGAAGAACGTGGCAACGTATCCTTACGGCGGTCTCGCGAATAACCTCAAGCTGGTCGCACGGCTCATTGCCGGCGGCCTGCCCACGCGCGTTTTTTATCTTTCCCAGGGCGGCTACGACACGCACACCAACCAGCGTGGCTCGCAGGACGCGCGGCTCAAGGAACTGGCCGACTCGGTCAAAGCCTTCACCGACGACCTGACCGCGCTGGGCCAGTTCCAGCGCGTGACGATGATGACCTTCAGCGAATTCGGACGCCGCGTGACCGAGAACGGCAGCCGCGGAACCGATCACGGCGCGGCGGCACCGATGTTCATCATCGGCGGCGGCAAGCTGCAAAGCGGGATCGTGGGCGCGGAACCCAGCCTGGCCCCCGCCGACCTCGAGGACGGCGACATCAAGTTCGGCACCGACTTCCGCAGCGTTTACGCCACCCTGCTGCAGAACTGGCTCAAGACGCCGTCGACAGCGATTTTGGGACGGCAGTTCGATACGCTGCCGTTGATTGGGTGAAGGCCGACTTAGATCGTAGCTGTTCCGCACTGCAGTTCTGTCATCCTGAGCTTGTCGAAGGATCAGTTCGGTTCTCCGACTAGCCCGAGGCAGAACTGATCCTTCGACAAGCTCAGGATGACGGGAAACTAAATCCCCTCCGCAACCGCTTTGCGGAATTCCGGGAAGAACGGATTATGTTCCTTCTCCTGCTTCACGGTCGTGAGCGGACCGTGGCCGGGCGCGATGACCGTGTTGTCCTGGCCGGAAAGAATGTTGTCGCGGATGAGCTTGAGCGACGCGTGGTAATCCGACTTGATGCCGCCGACTGATCCGGCGAAAAGCGCATCGCCCACGATTGCCAGCGGCGCATCGAGACCGTGGATGTGATAGGTCGTTCCCGCCGGCGAATGACCGGAGGTATCGCGCGACTCGATGTGCAGCCGGCCCAGGGAAAAAGTCACGCCCGGCTTGAACGGCACCGCGCCACCGAGCTTCTCGGGTTCCGGCACATGGACGCCAATCGAACCGCCGACCTTTTCGCAGAGGCGGTCCAGTTCCGCCACGTGGTCGCCGTGCGTGTGGGTGAGATAGACGTCCTGCAGCTTGAGTCCGCGCTTCTTGATTTCATCGACGAGCGGCGCGGCGTCGCCGCCGGTGTCGAACGCCGCGGCCAGCTTCGTTTCCTTGTCCCAGACGAGGTAGGCGTTCACCTTCATGTCGCCGTAGGATGTGGTCGCCATGAAGAAACCGGGTTCCGGCGCGCGCGCCGTGGGCGTATATTTCCCCTCGGCCAATTCCTGCAGGGAACGGCCGTCGAGCTCGAGAGCCGTGGCGAGCTTGTCCACCGCTTCCGCCGGCGCGTTGGCAACCTCCTTCGCGACGCTGAGTTCGTAGGAGGAAAGTTCCAGGCGCTTGGCCAGTTCGGCATCGTCGATGCCGAGACCGCGCTGCGCCTTGCCGATGATGTCGGCGACCGTGTCTTCGAGAGGAATGGACATGCGCACGAGCCTAGCGAGACCCTCGCGCGGCGTCAAAGTGTAGTGGCGCGCGTCACGAACTCGATTTGACCAAATTACTAAATTACCAAATTGGGGAACGAGACAGCTGCCCAGGTGCCGAAAACTCCCTCTCATTGCCGTCATTCCGCAATTTGGCTAATTTGGTAATTTAGTAATTTGGTCTTCCCCGTAGAATACAGGAATGATTTACGCCGCCATCACCGCCGCCCAGGCCGCGGGCGAACGTTTGCGCCACGCCTTCGGCAGCGAGTTGCGCGTGACCGAGCAATTCGCCCACGACATCAAGATCGCCGCCGATAAGGAGTGCCAGGACCTGATCTACAGCATCCTGCTCAGGCATCATCCCGACAGCGCCTGCATCGGCGAGGAAGGCGACATCGGCAAGCCGGGCGCGCCGATCGAATGGATCGTCGATCCCATCGACGGCACAATGAACCTCGCGCACAACATCCCCCACTTCTGCGTCTCCATCGCCGCGCGCGAAGCCGCCACGCAGCGCATCGTGCTCGGCGTGATTTACGATCCGCTGCGCAACGAAATGTTCACCGCCGAGCGCGGCTCGGGCGCGTGGCTCAACGGCGCGCCGATCAAGGTCAGCACGCGCGACTCGCTCTCGCAGGCCGTGCTCGCGGTCGGTTTCGCGAAGTCGCAGGACTCGATCGACCATTGCCTCAAGCTCTATCAGGTCTACGGCAACCAGGCGCGCAAGCTCCGTGCGATGGGCTCCGCCGCGCTCGACCTGGCCTACGTCGCCGCCGGCCGGCTGGATGCCTACATCGAGCAGGGCGTGAATCTGTGGGACATCGCCGCAGGCTGGGTGCTGGTCGAGGAAGCGGGCGGCGTGATGGAGACCGAGCAGAAGGTGAAGGGCAAGTACCGCGTCTGCGCGCACAGCGGGCGGATCGATTATCCGCTCAAGTAATCATGCCTCGTTCCGATAAACTGCGACGGCCGATTTTGACGCGCCGCGAGCAGACGATCCTCGTGTTTCTACTTGCGCTTCTTGTCCTCGGTGGCATCGTGCGTAAGTTAAGAACGGAAGGGCAAACAAGCCGGATCATTCCCGTGCAAAAGCCCTGATTTTTCCCACATGGCCAAGATCAATTTTGCGGAAGTCG
>Ga0182024_10013117_pt1 | contig 16256 bp, 12 predicted proteins | sample P32metaG_FD_120480 | JGI IMG/M metagenome (GOLD analysis project Ga0182024, IMG submission 120480) | Permafrost microbial communities from Stordalen Mire, Sweden - P3-2 metaG (Illumina Assembly) | ecosystem: Environmental > Terrestrial > Soil > Wetlands > Permafrost | place: Sweden: Stordalen... | reverse complement strand
GATTGCCTTCCGCTATTCCGGCAATTTCGCCTGGAACGCGAAGCAGCCTCAGCCGCTACAGGCAACCTCGTTCGTTCCGCAGACCGATCTGTTCGTCCCGAACACATTCACGATTATCAGCGCTGGTAGTTTTGGTCCCAACCTGGCGTTCTGGATCGACGACGACATCTCGGCCGGCGCCACGGGCGCCGGCGGCGGCCTGGGCGATGGATACCTCCGGTACAACGATTTAGGCCACATTTTTCACTTGCCAAAGAATGCGCTGAATGTCCGGTTCGGACAATTCGAGCTGGATTTGCCGTTCACCGAAGCACGGTCGATTTATCCGTCAGGTTATGACGCTTTCGACCAGACGGCCGTAGCGCAGCCCTCGACGACCTCCGGTCAGACGGTATTTCAAACCACAAACAATCCCTTCTCCCTGGGAACGCCGCAACGCGGCATCGAATTCGGCGGCTATCCCAACAATGGTAACTTTACCTGGTCGGTAGCTTATGTGGACGGAACCAATTCGGCATATGGGCTTCCGCCTTCCGTGCTCACCGCGCGGAACACCAAGGATGTCTATATCCGCGTGTCGCAGAAATTCAACCTGGAACGCGATCCCGCGAGCCGGGATGCGGTACAGGCTGCCGGATCGACCGGGCCGCACGACCACACCTCGATCCGCTTGGGAGCCTTCTACTATCACGGGCAGAACCAGCAGAACTTTGGAGGCTCACAATTCGGTTTCCTGGGAACAATTAACGAGCCGTTCTATCGGGCCGGTGGAGATGTTCGCTTCAAATACCGCAATCGGCTGGAACTCTTCGGTGTCGGAATGGTGGGTCACGACAACGACCACTCCGTGGATACGGTCCTCAAGACCATTACCAATGCGCCCGCGGTCACCTACGCGGGAGGGTTCGCAGGCATCAATTTCTGGATTTACCCCTGGTTGATCACCTACATGCGCTATGACTTCGTGAACTCCCCGACCGACTTTGCTAACGGCGTTTCTCAGCTCCAGACGCGCGACCGCTACAGCCCAGGTTTTCAGGTGCTGGTTCGCGCAAACATCAAGGTCATCGGCGAATATCAACATAACTGGGGGCAACCCTACACCGACTCAACCACGGGCAATACCTTGTTTTTCCGGCCGAACTCGTTCGTAGGCGGCATCGACTACGTTTTCTAGCGTGGTATTAGTTGCCAAGATCGAAACGCACGTACATTAAGAATCGAGAGGAGTGCCATGAGTCTATCGGGAATAGCAGCAAAGGCAGCAGTCGCAGCAACTATCACGCTGAGCGTCGCAGGGGTGAGCTGGTCCAATGAAGTCAAGGGCAAGGTGAGCGTACAAGGTATCAAGTCAGCGGAGAACATCGCCGTGTACATAGATGCCGTGCCGGGAAAGAAATTTGATACGCCTGCTGAACATGTTCTTATCGACCAGAAAAAAATGACCTTTGTTCCACACGTGACGGTGGTCATGCAGGGGACAACGGTGGACTTCCTGAACAGCGACTCGGTGGGCCATAACGTGTACTGGCCTTCGATCAGCGGCAATAAAAAACTGGCTCACAACTTGGGAACGTGGCCGCAGGGTCAGAAGAAATCATTTCAATTCAGCGACCCTGGCGCAGTTCCGATGCTGTGCAACGTCCATCCGGAGATGTCCGGTTACGTCGTCGTAGTGCCCACGCCTTATTTCGCAGTGACCGACAAGGAAGGTGACTTCGATCTTAAAAATGTGCCACCGGGGCACTACACGATCGTAACCTGGAGCGAAGAAGGCAAGCCAACCACACAATCCGTGGATGTTTCGGCAGGTACGGCGACTGTCGAACTTACCGTCAAGAAATAGCTGGGGATACGGTGAACCCATTAGGTCTAAACTGCCGCCAATGACCTCCCGCACGAAACTCGTGGATTTAGAGTGGCTGGAGTCTAATTTCCCGTGCATGCAAGCTTGCCCCGTACATACTCAAGCGGGCCGGTATGTCACGCTAATCGCTCAAGGACGATATGAAGAGGCTTATCGGTATGCCCGCGCGCCTAATCCGTTCGCATCGGTCTGCGGGCGCGTGTGCGGCCATCCCTGCGAGACCGCATGCCGACGCGGAAATCTTGATTCGCCAATCTCCATCCGAGCGCTCAAACGATTTCTGACCGAGCGGCACGGCCCCGAATCACGGAATCCCATAGATCTCGTTCCGGAAAAACCCCGAGTTATTCATGAAGAAAAGGTAGCCATCATAGGCTCCGGCCCTGCAGGCCTGTCTGCGGCGCACGATCTGGCACTGCTTGGTTATCGGGTAACCGTATTTGAAGCGTCGGCGGTGCCGGGCGGTATGATGCACCTAGGGATTCCGGAATACCGGCTGCCGCGTGACGTTCTGCAAGCGCAAATCCGGGAAATTCTCGACCTCGGCCCCGAGCTGCGCCTCAACTCACGGCTGGGCAAGGATTTCTCGCTCGCTGATCTTCGCGCGCAGGGCTATCAAGCGGTACTGCTCGCTTTCGGGTTGCATCGCAGCCGCGACCTGCAGGTCCCCGGCAATGAACTCGACGGGGTCATGAAAGGGATTGATTTTCTACTGAACGTAAATCTCGGCTATCAATTCTCAATCGGCAAACGGGTGGTGGTGATCGGCGGCGGAAATGTGGCCATCGATGTAGCGCGTTCCGCGTTGCGTGAGCAGCAAAAAAGGACCGTACAAGCTCTAAGCGGAACGCTGCTGCCCGACAGTCTTTCTCCGAGCGAGATGGATGTAGCCATGAAGGAGCTGATGGACGTCTCCCGGGCGGCGCTGCGGATGGGGGCGCGTGAGGTCCATCTAATCTGCCTGGAATCTCGCGAAGAGATGCCCGCTTTCGGTCAGGAAATTGAAGAGGGAGTGGAAGAGGGATTGAAGTTGCACCCGTCGCTCGGCCCCCGGAAATTCGTGGGCAAGGATGGGCGGGTGATCGGCGTCGAGACCATTTACTGCACATCTGTCTTTGATGCGCAGCGTCGTTTCAATCCTACCTTTGAGCCGGGCACCGAGACGGTCATTCCCTGTGACACGGTGATACTCGCCATCGGTCAGGCTTCGGACCTGTCTTTCCTGGGCCCCAATGACAACATCGAAACGACGCGTCAGGGAACGGTCAAGATTGACACCGAGACCCTGATGACGACCGCGCCGGGCGTCTTTGCTGCTGGCGACATTGCTTTTGGCCCGCGGCTAATCATCAGCGCCGTTGCGGATGGCAAGAAGGCTGCGGAACAAATAGATCGCTTCCTGCGCGGCGCGGAATGGAAACCCAAACCGAAGTACGTGCAAATTACCGTCCTTGACAATCATGAGATGGCGCCAAACTTTGACGAGTATTCCAGGCTCGCTGTGCCCGTTCTGCCGCTGGATCGACGCACCGGCATCGTGGAAGTGGAGACCGGGTTCACCGAGGAACAGGCGCGGCGCGAAGCTTCGCGGTGTCTGCAGTGCTGGATTAATACGATTTTTGAGGGCGACGAAGAGCATGGAACCGAATGCATCCTGTGCGGCGGTTGCGTGGACGTATGTCCGGAGAATTGCTTGACACTGATCCCCTTGAGGGATATCCAATTCCCGGATGAGGTCACCGACCGGTTGAATGCGGAAGCGGCGTTCCAGTCTGGCCACTTGCAGCATCTGGGACCATTTGAGCTCTCGCAGAGTGAAGGCTCGGTAATGGTGAAAGACGAGTCGGTCTGCATCCGGTGCGGCCTGTGTGCGCTGAGGTGTCCTGCGCATACCATCACGATGGAAGCTTATGAAGTCTTCGACCGGGATCCGGCTTTGGTGCAAATCGAACCGATTACAATTCAGGTATGAGCGAAACGAAAAACCCCCCAGGTGGAAAGAACGAATCGGCCGCATCCCCGAAGATCGGGATCCCGCGGCGCGAGTTCCTGAATGAAATAGCGGCCGGCGCATTGGGAATTGCCGGCCTGGGTTCGATGGTGGTTACCTATCGGTATCTCTCCCCGAACGTTTTGTTTGAACCGCCGACAACTTTTCTGGTGGGAAGCCCGGACTTGTATCCACAGAATTCGGTCACTTTCCTGCAAGACCAGCAGGTCTACATCGTGCGCACCGACCAGGGGTTCTACGCTGTATCCGCGGTGTGCACGCATCTTGGTTGCATCACCCAATGGAAGCCCGAACTCGAACAGATTGCATGCCCGTGCCACGGCAGCAAATTCCGGTTAGACGGAACAAAGATTGAAGGTCCAGCTCCGCGTCCGCTGCCCCATTTTTCCATAGCGTTGACGGCCGATGGCGAACTCCAGGTGGACACGCTCGAAATCTTGCCCCTTAACCAGGTTCTGAAAGTTTGAGGCCGGCGATGACCACTTCATTTTCTTTCCAAGGCGCACTCGAACGGTTGCGCGAAACCAGAGTGTGGAGATCCATCTTCCGCCGCGGGCCGGCCCGGACCAACAGGACACGCAGCCTCGCCATCTTTGGAAATCTCTTCCTTCATTTGCTTCCGGTAAAGGTGCGCGAGAAATCCCTTGGGGTCCGGGCCTCCTACTATCTGGGCTCCATTTCGTTCTTGCTTTTCATTGTCCTGGTTATCAGCGGCATTTTGTTGATGTTCTACTACCACCCGGCTTCGCCTCAGGCCTACCGGGATATGAAGGACCTGCGGTTTGTTGTATCGAACGGGGTGTTCCTGCGGAATCTTCACCGGATCGCGGCACAGTTGATGGTGCTTCTGGTGTTCTGGCATATGTTCCATGTTTTTTACCGCGGGGGATACAAACCTCCCCATGAATTCAATTGGGTGATCGGAGTATTCCTGCTGCTCGCTACCCTTTTCCTCAGCTACACCGGCTACCTGTTGCCGTGGGATCAACTGGCATTCTGGGCCATCACCGTGGGCACAAACATTATTTCGGCGATGCCGGCAATCGGCAAGAAGGTGCGATTTATATCGCTGGGAGGAAATCGCGTCGGCGAAAACGCTTTGCTGCGGTTTTACGTCCTGCATTGCGTAGTGTTGCCGTTGATTGCGATTGTGCTGATTGCCGTGCACTTTTGGCGGGTACGGAAAGATGGTGGATTGACTGTGCGTGAACATGATGACGAACCAGGAAAATAAATACGAAGCTGGGTTCTCTTCGAACGCGAAGAAAGACCCCGTTCGCGTCGTCTTCATTAGCAAGAAGACTTCGGCGACAGTGACGGGCGACCCTGGCCAGCAGGTGATGACCTATCCGCATCTAGTCGTGCGCGAGGCTATCGCCTTCATGGTTCTGGTAATCGCGCTGGTGGCCGTAGCGCTGTTCTGGGACGCTCCGCTCGAACAGTTGGCCAACCCGCTGCTCACTCCCAATCCAGCCAAGGCACCGTGGTATTTCCTCGGCCTCCAGGAGTTGCTGCATTATTTCCCGCCGCTGGTAGCTGGAATCATCATCCCGACGTTGGTGGTGATCGGTCTGGTGGTAATTCCGTATTTCAGCGTCAACGTTCAGGGTAAACCACTCTGGTCAGAAGACCGGAAGCGTAACCTCTGGATGGTCTTGTTTGTGTTGGTCGCTTTGGTTCTCCTGCTCGGTTTCTCGCGTGCATGGACCGTGCTCGTGCCGACAGCATTGATCGGCGCATTGATGCTGTACTCGTATTTCGCTGCAGCGAAGAGCAGTCCCAGACGGGAGTATCTCCGTACGCGGCCGCTGTCCTGGTGGATCATGACTTGGTTCATTCTAGTCGCGGTGGTTCTTACCGTCGTAGGAACCTATTTCAGAGGTCCGGGGTGGTCATGGGTCTGGCCATGGAGTAACCATGCAGGCTGAAGCGATGGGCAAGATATCGCGGCGATTGCGGCTGACTCTTGCCGTCGCTTCGATTTCGTTCGTTATCGCGCTGGCGATATCACCTGTAAAGGATATGCTCCGTGAATGGAAACGCTATAAGCGCGACTACGTGAGCTTTGCCCAAACCCGGCCCGACACGAAACGTTTGCTCGCCAACTATAGTCCCGACATCGATCAGATTTGGATCCCCGAGATGGGCGTAGTCGATCGTTGCACCACCTGCCACCAGGGAATCACCCAACCCAGCTTGCCCGACCAGTCTGTGCCGCAGCCATTCCGCGCGCATCCCCCAATTCCCCATCGCGTCCGTGAATGGGGTTGCACGGTTTGTCACCGTGGCCAAGGCGCCGCGACAGAAGTGGCAGAGGCACACGAGACTACCCTGGCGTGGGAACAGCCTTTACTGCCGGTGCGTTACATCCAGGCGTCCTGCGGCACCTGTCACCGCGGGGATCTGCCGGAGACGCCGCAGCTCAATCGAGGCCGCCAACTCCTTGGGACGCTGAATTGTGTCGGCTGTCATCATTTGCAGGGGATTGAGCGGAGCGAAATGCTCGGACCCGATTTGACAAACATTGGAATCAAGGTCAGCCGGCAATGGATTTATAAATGGCTTAAGGAACCACGAACCGTCACCGACAGCAGTGGCAACGTGACACTGAACGGCTACGATTCTGAAGGAACGCCCCCGCGAATGCCGCAGTTCCGCCTCACCGAGCTGGAGCTACGGGCTCTTTCGGGCTATTTGAGTACTCTCCAAGGCAACCCGGTCCAGGCCGTTCATTTTGACCCTCGAGTGGTTGCGGCGTGGAGCAAGCGGCCCGACCTGGTCGACCAGGGCGAACTCCGATTCCGGCAGATGTTCTGCTCGACGTGCCATTCGTTCGCTGTCACGCGAGCAGGTGAAACGGAGATGATCGGTGGCGACATTGGGCCGGAACTGACCAAAGTCGGAAGCAAGGTGAATCCAGATTGGCTGGCCGCGTGGCTGAGAGATCCTCAGTCCTACCTTCCCCATAGCAGGATGCCCCGCTACCAGTGGACCGATGAAGATCTCTACCAGGTCACACAGTATATCGCTGCAAAGCTGAACGATGCGGATCTACTTAGCGGTGTGCCGCAGTTGGGGGCGCCGACCCAAGCCGAAATCCAACTTGGACGGCGGCTGTTTGTGGACAAAGGCTGCGCAAGCTGTCACCTGGTGGAGGGGATCGCACCGCAGCACGATCTGGGTCCGGATCTTTCCGCAGAGGGCGGGAAAGACCTTTCTCAACTCGAGTTCGGACAGTCGAAAGTTCCGCGGAACCTGATTACATATATTCAAACCAAGATTACCGACCCCACTTCCGTGAATCCGTCAGCGCGAATGCCGTTCTACCGGCTCGCGCCCGCCGATCTCGATGCTCTGACGACCGCTTTGCTTAGCATGACCGGCACTCCTGCAGCAAGCGGTCTGCAGAAGCTGATTGTCCCGCGGACGGAAGGCTCCTTTCGTCCGGCGGGAGAGTTTAACCGGGTATATGAGCGCTACAAATGCTCGGAATGCCATCAGTTCAACGGTGTTGGTGGAACGCTTGCTCCCGACCTCTCCTACGAGGGGAGCCGTGCGCAACGTCAGTGGCTGATTAGCTTCTTGAAAAACCCTCAGACCTTGCGCCCAACTCTGGTCCTGCGTATGCCCCAATTCAACATGACCGACCAGGAAGCGGCGATACTCGCCGATTATCTGGGCGTTGTTTTGAACAGTCCGTTGGTCGATCCATCGAAAATTGACGCTAAGAGCTTTTCGCCGGAAAAAGTGGCACTCGGCAAGCAGCTCTACGAGGTCAAATACCAATGCCAGTCCTGCCATACGATTGGTTCCAGTGGAGGGTACGTCGGCCCGAATTTGAGCAATGCGGGAAACTGGCTGACGCCCGCGTGGATCGCGGCTTGGCTCCGGAATGCGCAGGCACTCGTTCCGGGCACTATTGAGCCACGGCGTTCGCTCCCGGAAGACGAGATCCAGGCGTTGACGGCATATCTGGTCACCCTGCGTCAGTCTGGAAAATCACCCACAAAGGCGAGGGTACGCAACGGCACTTCATTTCGGGCGGGATCAGAAAGTGGGGGGCAGCAATGAAATCCCGTTCGATTCTTCTCCTCTTCCTTTTTTCAGCAATTGTTCTTGGAGGTGCCTGCAGGAAGAAACGCGAGCCGGTTCTCATGGATCCGCAGCGAAACGCATATGGTTCCGAAGCGGACTGGAATGACGCACAGCGTGTGGTCCTTTTGAATTACCAACAAGCGCAAGGGAAGCGAATCTTCTACGCCCAGTGCGTCTGGTGCCACGCTGACTCAACGCCTGCGGGGCCTTCCAACCGCTCCAATCTGAAGCCGATACCCGCGGTAATGAACGATGGAACCGTGCTAAATGCCGAAAGTGACGAGTACTTGCAGAACATCATCACCCTGGGTGGTAGTGCCGTGTCGAAATCAGCAATGATGCCGCCGTACGGGCAGACGCTTACCCAGGACGAAATCCGGGAAGTGATTGCGTACACGCGCGCAATCGCACAACCTCCCTATCAACCTCCGGCGCATCCGGGGTCGAAATACACGGCAAAGTAGGCAGCAATGAGATTCAAGCGAAAAAAGGCATTTGTTTTGGCGCTGGCCGCCGTAGGGCTTTCGATGATTGGGTCGGCCCAGCCCACATGTGCTCAAGTCAACCCGGTCGAGATTGTTAATCCCCGATTGAAGGCTGCCCAGTCGGCGTATTTCTCTCAGATCAAAACGCTCTACCAGGAGATTAACTCGGCGAAGTTTCCGTTTACGTTCGCCTTGGCCCGCCACGTGGGACTTGATCCAAGTCGGCAGGCCGAGGCGGATTCGCGTGGCATCGAGTTTGTATTCTTTCATGACCGGATGCTCCTAAAGATCTCCGGGAGCTACAACGCGGCCTTCAGCGCTGAACGGCTGACTCAAAATGAACGAGCAAGCCGCACATTTTCCGATGTCATCGAGCCCTCCCTCGCGCTTGTATCCAAGACGATCCCCGCTGACGTTGATTGCGATGGAATCGGCTTCGAGGTCTCTTTTCACGTGCGCACGCGGAATCAGAATTTCGATTTTGAAGGAAAAGAAATCCTGGTAGTGGTTTTTGATCGGGCAGATGCATTTGCTTTTGCTGGAGCATCCACAGATTCGCAGCGCCAGGAAATCCTCAACCGTTCAGAAGTCTATTTGGACGGCAAAGAATTCGGGCTGGCGCTGGGCGGAAAAGAGCCGCTTGATCTCGAGACACGCAGCCGACTTTCGTCGTCCCAGGCGAAGGCTACATCTGGTCCTGCCAGTTCGCCGGCGTCTTCCCCTGCGGGTTCCACGCGGGTGAGTCCGATTCCGTTGCCGCCCGAAATGAGATTGCAAACTCATTCCGAAATCGCCGGACTCCCGGCAGGACCAGCTCCCGCGGCGAAACCCGTTGGCGCGACTGCTCCTTCGCCCCCCACAATCTCCCCTGGCGATTCCCCTCCGTCGGCGACTGCTACCGATGCCAACGATCTCCAGGCACACTATCAAACTCAGCTCGATGCCCTGGCCAAATTGGGGCTGGATAAATTCCATTTTGTGAGTTATGCGCCACCGTCATTTGTCGTTTACCGGAGTCAAGTGATGTTGCAACTCACATTGCGGAACACCATTCACTTCTCCCCGGATTCCACGTCGCTCTATAAACGCGCTGCTCAGAGTTTTGATCTTTTTCTGGCCGGCCAACTGAAAGATATTCTCGACAAGATTCCGGAAGACGCGCCTTTTGCGCGATATGACATCACCGTCTTGAATCAATTCGGTACGGATGCTCACTCTTCATCGGAAGCCATCGAGTTCATTTGTCCCCGAATTGCTCTGCGCCGATTCGTCGATGCGGACATCACAAACCAGCAACTGATTGATCAAAGCGTTGTCTTAGTAAACGGAGTTCGCATCGCGCTCAACCTGCAGCTGGTGGAGTAGCCAGGCGCACGCGACCTTGTTCGGGGAAGCGCAGAGTTTTGGCGAGCGACACCTAGGAGCTCATAACTGTGATGTAGACGGACCGCTTAGCTGAACTACGGAAAGTCAATTTGCATCGGGCTGTTGGTTTGACGCCGATGGAGAAGTCGAGAGCCGCCTTTGGCCGTCCGCATGGTGCAAATGCGTCGACAGGTTTCCATGCGACGAATTGGGCGAGCATTTCGCGGCACGACTCTTGTGTTGGGGCCATAGCGTGAGCCCGTATGATAGCGATCCCGGAGCGCACGCACCAGTCGCGCACGCGATGCTCTGGGTATATCCGGGACCGCTAGCTTAGCTATAGCTAGACAGCGCGAAGGGAGGCGCTCATGTTCGCCCGGCGGTGCCGCTCTGCAAATAGGTCCTCACGGCATCGGCGGTGTGAAAACCCTGCTCGATGCACGTCCCGATCGATGGGCCAGTGAGGTAGTTGCCCGCAAAATACAGTCCCGGAGTAGCCCTTTCCGCGTCGCGGATCGCCGCCACGATGCGGCTGTGGCCCAGGTTGTATTGGGGCAAAGCCTTCGGGTGCTTCCACACGGCCAACGCAATCGGCTGACCCGAGATGGCCAGAATCCGTGCGTTTTCGTCCTCGACGATCGCCGCGATTGTTTCGTCCGGCTTTTCGGTCATCTCCGGATCGGTGGCGCCACCGAGAAAGCTCGTGATTGTCATCTGGCCGTCAGGCGCGCGCCCGGGAAAAAGCGACGAGTTCCACACCATGCCCAGCGTCCGATGTTTTTCACTTCGCGGGATGAGCAGGCCGAAACCATCCAGCGGGGCGCCCGCTTGGTGCGCGTAGTATCCCGTCGCGACTACAGCCAACCGGGCATATGCGATGCCCGAAAACGTCTGCGCGAGCGTCGACGAAACAGGCGCGCTGAGCTGTGAAGCCACATCGGCAGGCGTAGCCATAACGACCGCCTGCGCGCTGAGCGTTTCTCCTCGGCCGGCGCACACAGCATTTATTGAATACCGGACGCGACCGCCCTCCTGCAATCTCGTTACCGCGTCCACTCGCGCGCCGGTTCGCGTGTTTTCGCCGAGCTTGGCGGCCATAGCTCGCGTGAGCGTGCCCATACCGCGTCGGAACGAACACAGCGGTGGCCGGCCTTGGCCCGAACCCTTCGCCGGACGGGACTTCATGGCACCGTGCACGACGCTGCCGTATTTCCGCTCCCACTCATCGAGTGACGGAAACGCCGCGCGCAGACTCAGCTTTTCGGGATCGCCCGCATAGACGCCGGAAACAAACGGCGCGACAAGGTACTCCAGAATTTCATGCCCGAACTTTCGCCGCACGAATGAAGCCACCGATTCGTCTTCGCTCGGCGGTTGTGCCCTCCGAAATGGCTCCGAAATGATCTTCCAGCGCGCACTTGCCCCTAGCAGTGAACTGCTCAACATGGCCAGCGGCGACATCGGGATTTTCTGCAAGCGGCCGTGTCGGAGCACAAATCGCGGAGCGCGCGCGTCGGCCTGGCACAGCTCACTTTCAATTCCGAGTTCCCGGATCAGTCCGAGGAGTGCGTCGGTAGCTTGAAAACTCTGTGGTCCGGACTCGAAGAGGAACCCACCTTTTTCGACTGTGCCGATCAGCCCGCCCGGGCGGGCGGCGGCGTCGAGCAGTGTCAGCGGCACGCCGAGCTGACCCAGCCGTAGCGCGCACGCGAGGCCTGAAATCCCCCCGCCGATCACTACAACTTGTTGTGGGTCGTCCATGCTCATTCAGTTCGCTAGAGAGTTTTGGAGAAAAGCCGCCTCTGGTCCATCTGCTGTTCGCGGAGATACCGGTCGAAAACCATGGCGACGTTACGGATGAAGATTCGGCCAAGCGGCGTGACACGAATCTCGTTGGCATCCAGCGTCACCAGCCCGTCGGCGGCCGGCTCCTCCAGGCGTGCAATCTCCTCGGCGAAATATTCGTCGAACCTGATTGAAAACTCCTGCTCAAGCTCGCGCTTCGAGATGACGGTATGGCAAAGCAGCCGGCCAATCACGGCTCTGCGGAACCGGTCGTCGTCCGACATCCGGTAGCCGCGCATGGTCGCGATTCCGCGCTCCCCGACGGCCGTCTGGTACTCCGGAACCTCGCGCCGATTTTGAGCGTAGGATTCGCCAATCGAACTGATCGCGCTTGCTCCCATGCCGTAGAGGTCGGCGCCCGCCTTGGTCGTATACCCCTGGAAATTGCGGTGCAGACTGCGGTTCTGCTGAGCCGTTGCCAGTTCGTCTCCCGGCCGCGCGAAGTGGTCCATTCCGATATAGAGATACCCGCCTCCGAGGAATCTTTCGAGTCCCGCGCGCAGAATCTGGAATTTCTCCGCGCCTTCGGACAAATGGCTGGCAAAAGCGCCCTGCTGCTTTTTGAGCCACGGGACATGCGCGTAGCTGAACATGGCCACGCGGTCGGGCACGAGCGTCAGCACCTGATCGATCGTCGCCTGAAAGCTGTCCACCGTTTGGTACGGCAAACCGTAGATTAGATCGACGCTGAGGCTTTCGAAACCCAGTTCGCGTGCGCTGAGGATGAGATCGCGGGTCATTTCATACGGCTGCACGCGACGAATCGTCTCCTGTACCTTCGGCTGAAAATCCTGAATCCCCACGCTCAACCGGTTGAACCCCAGCCGCCGCAACGTTTCCATGTGCGCACGGTTCGTCACTCGCGGGTCCACTTCGATTCCGATCTCGGCATCCGGCGCGAACGAAAAACGCTCGCGGGTATATCCGAAAAGGTCTTCCATCTGCGCGGGCGTAAGATACGTCGGTGTGCCGCCGCCCCAGTGGAACTGAATCACCGGCCGCTTCTTCGATACCATCCGCGCCACATGGTCGATTTCGCGCTGGAGCGACGCGAGGTAGGGAATCGCCACGCTCTTGTCTTTCTGGATCGACACATTGCATCCGCAAAAAAGGCATAGGTTCTCGCAGAAGGGAAGATGCATGTAGAGCGAGAGCGAGGTGCCGCGCTGGTCCGCTGTCGCGTAGGATTCCTCGAGATCGCCCGGGCCGAAATCGTCGCGCCAGACCGGCACGGTCGGATAACTCGTATAGCGTGGGCCCGGCCGGTTATACTTCGCAAGAATCTCGTCGGAGATCTCCCCGATCTCGAACTTGTCGGCCGGTTTTGTCTGTGCGTCTGCCATTATTCCTGTAATTCGCGAACTCGCCACTACGCCTCGCGGGCGGTCCGCTCGCCCAGCGTCGCCATTGCCGTCTGCCCCGCTGCAACGAATGTCTGGGCGGTTGCTCCGGGCGTCATTCAGCCGCGTACGAAATTCAGTCCGGGACGCCGAGCCCGTCGGAGCAAGCGGAAGGCCCCATCCGGTGCACCGATATCGCGAGGTGTGCCAGAATCGCGCGCGGTCGGAGACCCCGAGCACGTACCGAGACACCTCGCGCGGAAACCGGGAGATCCCAAGTCCAACCCGGATGCGGTAACGCCGCTGGTCGGGATCCGCGGAGGGGGGTCATGAGCAATCATCATCCCTATTCCGACTACCGCCTTTCTTCTGGCTTCTTTTGTCGCCGGAATGTCTTACCCGTGGAAACGCATCCATAAACTAAGATAGGGGGCCCGGGGTCGGCCCCCTATCTTGCGCAAGCATTCTCGCTGTCCAACCCCCCCGCTAGACTGTAGCGAACTTGCGGAAGGACGCATGCTCCACATCGAACGTTTTCACGCTCGGAGGCCCTTCGGTATACTTGTTCAGGATCCTGATGACCTCGGGATACACGGTCCGGTTGTAGGTTTCGGCGTGCTCCTTCTCCTCCCACAGGCTGATGGCGACCGCTTCTTTCGTTGCCGGCGTGATAAGGAGCAGTTCCTCCAGGAATCCCTTCTGTTTCTTCAACAGTGGGATCACTTCCTTCTCCATTACGGTCGGGAATTCCCCGGAAAAATTGGGCTTCAGTTGCAGTGTTACGTGCCGAGCAAACATTTGAACCTCCTTTGAGTATTCTCCCAAGGGCGATGCCGCTCGTTCTGCTGCGTTTTGACGCCAAAAAACTTAATCCAAAAGCTCATTCCGCCCTTTGAGTTCTTTGTACGCCTGATTGCGGCCGTTTGCAGTGGCCTGCGTCACCATTCCGCGTGATCCCCATCACACGCGCCCGCTCGCGGGCACTGCCCGGAGATCTCTTCTCGCCCCCCGCTTCGCTTGGACGGGGTTCTCCGCCTACCCCCAAGAGACCACACCCCCCGGAATTGCGCCCACTCCTGTTAACGAGACCGTAGTATTTGGAGAGCTGTGTCGCCGACTCGGAAGTTATGGTCGGACCCGATCTGCCCAAGGCCGTGCGCTAGATTCGGCAAAGGCAGCGCCGCGGGTTGGTAGGCCGATCAAAATCGTGGCATCTTAGAACCTGTCCAGGATTTTCATGACCGGCCTGGATGGCATCTATGGTGTCGTTCGCCGACACAGCCAACGTGAATCGATCTTTTCAGCAACCATAATAGAATCAATTAGTTCGGACCGCCTATTTCTAGAAATCCCTGGTCAAATATTGCAAAACTCTGACAATCAGAATCCTCCAGCCATGCAATGCTGGATACGTCGTGAGCAAACATCCGGTCATTATTCAAGGCGGTATGGGCGCAGGCATCTCAAGTTGGCGGCTCGCCCGGGCAGTATCCCAACTCGGCCAGCTGGGAGTCGTTTCCGGTACGGCCCTGGATCAGATCCTGGCCAGGCGACTGCAGGACGGTGATCCTGGCGCCCATATGCGCCGCGGCCTCGATCTCTTTCCTTTCCCTTCGGTGGCGGCGCGCATTTGGGAAAGGTATTACGTCGCCGGCGGCAAGCCGGCAAGCCAGCCGTACATGAGCCTGCCGAAGCATTCCAAGGACAATCCCCGCGAGCTGATCGAGCTTTGTGTTGTCGCCAACTTCGTCGAGGTCATTCTCGCCCGCGAAGGCCATGGCAATCCTGTTGGAATCAATTATCTGGAAAAAATTCAGATTCCACATTTACCCTCCCTATACGGCGCCATGCTCGCCGGCGTCGAGTACGTGCTGATGGGCGCGGGCATCCCTCTTAAGATTCCCGGAGTACTCGATCGTTTCGCCAATCACCAGCCCGCCACCTACGTGCTTCAGGTTACCGGCACACAGGAAGGTGATGACACCAGGATTACCTTTGTGCCCACGGACTTTACGGAGCGTGACCTCCCGCCCCTTCTCCGCCCCAAGTTTCTCGCGATCGTCTCTTCCAATACTCTTGCCCTAACTTTGCTGAAGAAGGCGAACGGCAGCGTTGACGGATTCGTTGTCGAAGGGCCTGCTGCCGGCGGACACAACGCGCCGCCCCGCGGGAAGCTGCAGCTCAATGAAGCGAACGAACCGATCTATGGAGAACGCGACAGAGTTGACCTGGGAAAAATGCGGGAACTGGGCCTGCCGTTTTGGCTCGCCGGGGGATACGGCTCCGCCGAAATGCTCCGCGAAGCCTTGGCTGCTGGCGCAGCTGGGGTGCAAGTCGGAACCGCATTTGCCTTCTGCGCTGAGTCGGGCTTGAGGGACGATTACAAGCAGGCACTATTGAAAAAAGCGATTTCCGGCGAGACCAAGGTTTTTACTGATCCTCTGGCCTCTCCTACGAATTTTCCTTTCAAGGTCGCACAGTTAGAAGGCACGATTTCGGAGCGCGAAGCCCACTTGGCCAGACCTCGCATCTGTGATCTCGGCTTTCTCCGCGAGGCTTACAGGACCGCGGCGGGCGCGATTGATTACCGTTGCGCCGCAGGGCCGGTGACGGTATACGTTTCCAAGGGAGGAAATGCTGAGAAAACGGTGGGCCGAAAATGCCTCTGCAACGCGCTGCTGGCGAACATCGGACATCCTCAAGTGCGTAACGGCAGATACGTTGAAAGAGGCCTAGTCACCTCGGGAGATGACCTGAACGGAATTCGGTCCTTTCTGCCGCCAAACAGCGCGGCTTACAATGCCGCGGATGTGATTGCAAAACTCCTCGATGAGTGATCCTGCGAGAAATACGAACTCGTTTGCGAGAATTCCTGTATGTCACTCGGGTCAAACGATTTGCGAGTGCGTGTGGAGTCTCTGTCTCGCGCCATGCTCGGAATCCTCGGCCGCAAGTCTCAGCGCGATAATTTTATAATCGCTACACTGTCGCGCAGAAACATCGTTTGAATACTGCAAATAAAGGAAGGCGATCCGCTCTAATCACTACAGATCGCGACCCTGTCGCCGCCGGTCTTTCTCGAAGACAGCGCCGAGTTATCGTTCGTTCACAACTGCATCCGGAAATTCGCGGATTTTTCATTCGCAGCGAAATCGGTTGGAAGTGTACCCCATTCACAGCACCGAGTTATGATGGGTGTTTGAGACGACGCGCCACAATCCTCGTGAGTATCGCACTGCTGATTCTCG
>Ga0182024_10013116_pt1 | contig 16257 bp, 12 predicted proteins | sample P32metaG_FD_120480 | JGI IMG/M metagenome (GOLD analysis project Ga0182024, IMG submission 120480) | Permafrost microbial communities from Stordalen Mire, Sweden - P3-2 metaG (Illumina Assembly) | ecosystem: Environmental > Terrestrial > Soil > Wetlands > Permafrost | place: Sweden: Stordalen... | reverse complement strand
GTGGTGGGCGGCGGCGAGTTCGGCCGTGAGCTGCTACGCGACCTTGGCGCGGCGAAGAGTTCCGAGATCAGCTTGCTCGGCGTGATCCGGACTCCCTCCTGGTAGTTCTCGGTCGCCTCCACGAAGAAGCTCCCGGGAACCGTGCCGCCGATGTCGAGGTGGTGAGCGCGGTTGGCCGCGAACCCCATCAGCTCCTCGCCGAAGAAGATAGGCGAGACGATCGTCACGTCGGGCAGGTGCGTACCACCGCGATATGGATCGTTGAGCATCACCGCGTCCCCGGGACGGAAGCCGTCGAGTCCAAACGACTCGATCGCGTAGCTGACCGAGAACGGAAGCGAACCGAGATGGATCGGCAGGAACGCCCCTTGGCTGACTAGCTCCGCGGACGCGTCGAGGATCCCGCACGAGTAGTCGTTGCCCTCGTTGAAGATCGGCGAGCACGACGTCCGCCGCAGGGTGACTCCCATCTCGCGCGCAGCGGCCGAGAGGTTGTGCTGGATCACCTCAAGGGTGATCGGATCGAGCTTGCTCAAGACGCGAGGACCTTGCTCTGGTCGTTGGCCACATCCGCGTCCAGGGTTTCGCCAAGCTCGTCCGAGTGACGGAGCACGAGGCTCCCGCTAGGGAGCGCGTCCGCGACGAATCCGGGGGGGACGAGGACCGTCGAGTCGCGCTGGTGGATGACCGCCGGCCCGTTCGCCCGGTCGCCCGCGGACAGCTCCTCCCGCATCAGCACCGACGCCTCCACGAACCGGCCCGTGACTTCGAAGAACACCTGACGCGTGTCCGAGCGCTTCCCGGATCCGTGCGCCACGGGCTGCCAGCTCCACCACATCTGGCTGTGCGTGTCCCGCATTCCGAACCCCTTGATACGGAGGTTCACGAGCTCGACCGGGACGTCGTCGAAGGCGTGGCCATAGAGTCCGCGATGGAGTTCGTGGAGCGATCCGGCCGCGTCGCTGAGCGATGCTTCGGTGATCTCCAGGCCGTCGTGGGCGATGCTCAGGTCGTGTGTCTGCCCGGCGTACCGCACGTCGAGCCAGATCTCGATCGTCTGTGCCTGCGACGAGAACCCCTCCGTCTCGAGCGCCTCGGTCGCGCGTTCGGTCAGATCGCCCGCGACCGAACGCAGCCGGGCGACGTCGACCGAATCCATCGTCCGGCCGATCGACTGGACGAAGTCGCGCCGACCGTTGGAGATCAGGGCGCCGAAAGCGGATGCGCAACCCGGGAACGGCGGCACCAGCACACGTGGAATCGACAGCTCCCGAGCGATCTCGGCCGCGTGTGTCGGCCCGGCGCCACCAAAGGCCACGAGCGTGAAGTCCCGCACGTCCCGACCGCGCTCGACCGAGATCATCCGGACCGCGTTCGTCATGTTCACGTTGACGATTCGCAGGATCGCGGCCGCCGCCGTCTCGACATCGACTCCGAGCTGCTCGGCGATGTGCTCGCTGACCGCGGTCCGGGCGAGCTCGAGGTTGAGCTGCACCGAGTCGCCGAGCAGCGACCCGGTCTCGTAGCGGCCGAGGATCAGGTTCGCGTCGGTAACCGTCGGCCTCGTGCCGCCGCGCCCGTAGCAAGCGGGGCCGGGCGCGCTGCCCGCCGATTCGGGCCCGACCCGAACCGAGCCACCGGCATCGATCCAGGCAATGCTCCCGCCACCGGCACCGATCGTCTCGATGTCGTACGTCGGATAGCTGATCGTGTGGCCGTCGACAACCATGTCGAGGCGCTCGTCCGGGACACCGCCAACGATGCCGGAGACGTCGCAGCTCGTGCCGCCCATGTCGAGCGTCAGCACGTCGCGGTAACCGCACTGCTCGGCCAGCCAGCGTGCAGCCTCGACTCCGCCGACGGGGCCTGACAGGAGCGTCGCGATCGGCAGCTTCGCGACCGCGTCGACCGACAGGCTCCCGCCGCCGTTGGTCATGATCGAAAGGCGCCGAGGGTCAGTGCCCTGCTCGGCGAGCACGCTTCCCAGCTCGCGGAGATACGCCTCGACCGTTGCCGCGATGTGCGCCGCGACAACGGTCGTCGACGTGCGCTCGTACTCGCGGTACGCGGGGAGCACCTCGGAGGAGATGAAGACCGCCGACGGGTCCCAGTCCTCGAGCAGGATCTCACGCGCGCGCTGCTCGTGGACGGAATTCTCGAACGAGAACAGGAATACGATCGCGATCGCCTCCACACCTGCTGCACGGAACGTCTGCGAGGCACTCCTGATCTGCTCCTCGTCGAGCTCGCGCACGACGCGCCCGTGCGCGTCGATTCGCTCATCGACCTCCAGCCGCAGTTGGCGGGGGACGATCGGCGTCGGCACCTGCTCGTTGAGGTCGAACAGCCGCTCGCGGTGCGTGCGCCTGATCTCGAGTACATCGCGGAAGCCGGCGGTCGTGATCAGACCGGTGCGAACTCCCGAGCGCGTCAGGATCGCGTTGACCCCAAGCGTCGTCCCCAGCCGGATCGCGTCGAGCTCACCATGTCCGATGCCCGTCGCGCGGATCGCGTCGATCACGCCGGCGCTGGGCGACGTCGCGTTGGTGCTCACCTTGTACCAGGCGGTCGCCCCAGTGGACTCATCGAGTGCGACAACATCCGTGAACGTTCCACCTACGTCCAAGCCAATCAGGGTCATTTTCCAGCCATGTGATTTGTATCGCTAGACGAACCGACGGATCGTCAAGCGCATCGTAACCAGTGGCCTACTTGGACGCAACCCGAGGCCGATGATAGTATCGCGCAGCGGCTAGCAGTTTCGGTCACCGACTAAACACCGGAGTTGGCATATGAGTCAGGAGACGGTTGTGAAGCGCCTCGCACCTGATGTCGTTGACCGCCAGTTCAAGGAGCGCACGCAACGCTCGGCCGCTCTGCACGCACGCGTCGCGGAGCTGATGCCACGCGGCGTGAGCGGAGCTGCGAAGCACTTCGAGCCATATCCGGTCTTCATCGCGAGCGCGAGCGGAGATCGCGTGGTGGACGTCGACGGCCACATGTACGTCGACCTGCTGATGGGCGCCGGGCCGATGCTGCTCGGCCATGGCCACCCCCGGGTCGTTGAAGCGATCCAGCGGCAGGCCGCCGTGATGACGAACCCGATGATGCCCAACGAGCTGTCGATCGAGTACGCGGAGCGCCTTCGCGGACACATGCCCTACCTCGAGCGGCTGCGCTTCACCAACACCGGCTCGGAGGCGACCCGTACGGCGGTGCGGATCGCTCGCGCCGCGACCGGCAGGCTGCTGATCGCGAAGGCCGAGGGTGGCTTCCATGGCTCGGATGACGCGTTTCTCGTCTCGACGCACAGCCGCGAGCTCCGAGGGACCGACGCGCGTCCTGAGCCGGTGCTCGACTACGCCGGCCTGTCGCCGCGTTTGCTCGACGAGGTGATCCTGATCCCTTACAACGATCCGGTCGCGGCAGCCGAGATCATCGCCGAGCACGGCGACGAGCTTGCGGCGGTGATCCTCGAGCCGGTCGCGTTCTCGAGCGGCGGCGGCATTCCCGCGACCCGCGAGTTTGCACGCGCGGTCCGCGACGCAACCACGAAGGTCGGTGCGGCGCTGATCTTCGACGAGGTTCTGTGCGCGTTCAGGATGGGCCTCGGCGGGGCGCCAGAGTACACCGGGGTCACGCCGGACATCGCGACCGCCGGTAAGGCGATCGGCGGCGGGATGCCGCTTGCGCTCGTCGGCGGGCGGGCGGATCTGTTCGAAGCGACGCTTGGCTCGAACGCCGGCGATCGCTACATTTTCCAGTCGGGCACGTTCACCGAGAACCCGCTGTCGATGGCGGCCGGCATGGCCGCGCTCGACGTGCTCGAGGAGGAGCCGATCCTAGAGCGCGCGGACTCATCCGCCGAGCGGATCCGCGACGGGCTGCGCACGGCCTGCGACAGCGCCGGCGTGACCGCTTCCGTGACCGGCTCCCGATCGATCTTCCAGATCCACTTCGGCGTCGACACTGTCAACAACCGGAGGGACGTGCTCCGCTCCGATCACGAGATGACCCGGAACTTCCTGCTCGGGATGGTCGCCCAGGGCGTGCTCTGGCCTCCGGTCCATCCGGCCGTCACGAGCGGGGCGCACAGCGATGAATCGGCCGACCTGGTCGTGATCGCCGCGGGCCGAGTCCTTGCCGAGCTGAACTAGCGAACCGCCAGGTCACGGACGAGGGACTCCGATGACGAGCGCTCGAGCAGATCTCTCCGCGCGGGATGGTCCGACGTACGTGACGATGCTGAACCTGCTGCGCCGGCGAAGAGGCGTCCCGTCCGAGCTCTTCTACTCGTACTGGAGCGGTGCACACATGCAGCTGGCCGCTCGGCTCCCGGCGATCCATCAGTACTGGCAGCACCAGCTCGACTTCGACGCGGGTCGGGTGTGGCCCACGATTCCCGGAATCGAGCACGACCTGGCGGAGGAGCTGCGGTTCGAGGGCGACGCCGAGATGACCTTCCTGACCGAGACAGACTACGCGACCTACATGGGTGCCGTAGGCGTGCTGATGGACGACGAGCGGAACCTGTTCGAGGAGACGATCTCCTACCTCGCCTACGGAGACCACGGGCGAACTCTGTTCGACGCGATCACGGACCCCTCGCCGAACGGCGATCAGCAGGTACTCAAGTTCATGCTCTACGTCCGCCGCGCCGACTCGGTCGTGATCGACGCGTTCCACGAACGCCTGCGGGCCTTCGCCGAATCGGTGGCTGGTGACGAGCACGTCCTCAGGCTGCGGATGCGTCTGGTCGAGGAATACCGCAACGAACCCGTCGCTCTCAAGGCCCCTGGCGTTTCGAATTACAAGCCGCCCGAACTTCAGTATCAGGCCGGACTCGAGATCGCCTTCGAGAACGGGCTCGCATTCAGGCGCTTCACCGACGGCGAGCGCTGGGTGAGCGCGGTGCCCGAGCTACCGTCTTTCGTGGCGGCGATCCACCCGTTCAGCGTCCGACGGACCTACACCGTCTACAACCACGGCGCAATCACGGTCGGGGGCCTGCGGTCGCCGGCGGTGGCCGAGCAGATCCGCACGCTCGGAGCGGTCAATCAGCTCTCGCCTGAAACCGTGGCCTTCGTGTCCAAGGCACATCCCGCCGGATGAGAGAGGTTCTCGCCTCGCTCACAGTGTGGGGCGAGCGCGGCGATCGGATCGCGCTCGCGACGGTGACCGGCGTGTCGCGCTCGGCGCCCCGACCGCCGGGCGCGAAGATGGCGATCTCCGCTCGGGGCGAGATCGCCGGCTCGGTCTCGGGCGGGTGCGTTGAGGGAGCGGTCGTCGAGATCGCCGAACGCGTGCTGGCGGGCGAGCCACCGAGCCTGACCCACTTCGGAATCGCCGACGCGGCTGCCTGGGACATCGGGCTTCCGTGCGGTGGCGAGATCGACGTGTGGGTGCAGGAGCACGTCCCGGCAACTGGCGAGGTCATTCCATGCCAACAGCAACTGGGCGGTCGCCAAGTATGCGATCCCACGTCGTCTCGCCCAGATCAGAGAAGGGCACGCGAGGCACTTTGCTCTGCTCCCATCGGGTCAGCAGATCCCTGATTGCGCCGCGACGCGGAGCGCCTGTGCGGCGATCGTCAGTCCCGGATTGAGCGCCGTCGAGGACGGCAGGAACGACGCGTCGACGACGTAGAGGTTGTCGAGGTCGTGAGCCTTGCAATAAGGATCGAGCGGCGCGGCCGACGGGTCGCTCCCGAACCTGACCGTCCCGCACTGGTGTGAGTCGTTCTCGATCCCGAACCGCCGAGTCAGCACGATCGGGAAGCCGGCTCTGCGAAGTGCGGCACGAGCCTTCCGGATCAGCTTCACGTGCGCCCGTTCGTTCGTGGGCTGCCAGTTGACCCGGACCTTCCCCGAGCCGGTGACCGTGACTCGGTTCGTCGGCTCGGGCAGGTCTTCGGTCGTGACGAGCCAGTCGAGGCTACGGCTGGTCGCCTGCTCGAGCACGGCTCGCGGTAGCCTGCGCAGTTGGCTCGGGAGCATCTCGGGCCTGACCTTGCCGATCGTCTGGAGGTTGCCGAGCGGCGCGCGCTCGCCCGGCGACGGGAGATACCAGTCGTTCAGCCCGATCGTCTTCTGGAAATCGATCCGGTTGCGCTCGCACCGGAACGCCATCAGCGCGGACAGGTGGTGGGCCATGTAGTTGCGGCCGACTTGCCCGGAGGAGTTCGCGAGGCCGTCCGGATGCTTGTCGCTGCCCGAGCGCAGCAGTAGGACCGCGGAGTTGACCGCGCCGCAGGCGACGACGAATGTCTCCCCCCGCACTTCGACCTGCGCGCCGTCGCGAACTCCTCCGGCCGCGACGACCTTGCGCCCCGATGAGTCGGTGAGGAGCCGCGTCACTGCGATCCCCGTTGCGAGGCGCGCGCCGAGCTCGAGCGCAGGCCGGACGCATCGCGTGTCCGCGTCGCATTTCGCGAGCAGCATGCACGGATACGCGTCGCACGTATTGCAGCGGACGCAGGCGCCACCCCCGCCGAGGTCGATCCCCAGCGGCAGATGGTACGGGTGCAGGCCCGCCGCCCGCAAACGAGCCACGACTTGTGTCGTTTGGGGCTCGTGATCCACCGCACCCGCGACGTAGCCGTGCGGCCCGGACGGCTCCGTCGGCTCCTGGCCCGGCGCACCTCGAACTCCGTACAGACCCTCCGCCTCGGCATAGAAGGGCGCGAGCTCGTCGTAGCTGATGGGCCACGCGGGGGAGAGACCCCCGTAGTGCTCGAGCGCGCCGAAGTCCTCGCGCCGGAAGCGGGTCAGGCACGCCCCCCAGAACTTCGAGCTCCCGCCAACGATGTAATGCACGCGCGGTGCGTACACGCGTCCTCGGCCGTCGAGCCAGCGTTCGCCGGCTCCGTACCGGTCATCGACGAATACGGCTCGCGGGTCCCAGTTCTGGGGCTCGGAGGCGACGAAGGTCCCGCGCTCAACCAGCAGCACGTCGATGCCACGGCGTGCCAGTCCGAAAGCGAGCGTGCCGCCTCCGGCTCCGCTTCCAATGATCACGACCTCCGCACTCAGCTCCTCGCTCACCACGGCTCGCTCGCCTCCTTCGACCTCTCGGCGGCCGCCCGACTTGACCGGGTTCCGGCGGCACCATAGGATTTCTATCATGGAAACCGCGCCTCGCTGACCGATACGACGCTCTTGCGGATCGGGGTCGACATTCCGAATGCAGGTGTGCTGCCGAAGCAGCTGGGGCTGCTCGAAATGGCACGTCAAGCCGAGCTCGGGGGAGCCGAGTCGCTGTGGGTCAGCGACCACCTGTTGATGGTGGACCGCGACTCGACCGATTACCCGTACAGCACCGATGGCCGTCCGACCTGGAGCGTGAGCGCGGCGTACTACGAGGCGTTCGTCTGCTGCGCGATGATGGCCGCTCACACGAAGAGCTGCCGCGTCGGCACCGCGATCCTCGTGCTGCCGCAGCGCAACGTGCTCGAGGTGGCCAAGGTCGCGGCTTCCCTGGACCAGCTGAGCGGCGGCCGCCTGGTGCTTGGTCTCGGTGCCGGCTGGTACGAGCTCGAGTTCGAGGCCCTCGGTTACGACTACGCCAGCCGTGGCCGCCGTTTCGACGACATGCTGGCTGTGCTCCGAAGCTGCTGGACGGTGCGGCCAGATGCGTTCCGGGGTAGCGAGATCACGATCCCGCCGGATGTCGTGATGAGTCCCGCTCCGGCCCAGGACGGCGGGCCGCCACTGCTGATCGGGGGGATGACGCGGCCCGCGCTCCGCCGCGCGGCACGCCTTGGCGACGGCTGGCTCGCGCTCGCCTACGTCCACAACTGGGATCGCACGAACCTCGCGTCGAAGCTCGCCGAGCTCCAGTCGCTGCGCACGGCGACTGGAGTGACGGGACGCTTCGACCACGTGCTGAAGCTCCACGCCGGCCCGGACGAAGGCGACGCGCTACCCGAGCTGGCGGCCGAAGCGCAGGAGCTCGGCTTCAGCGAGGTGATCATCGAGCCCCCGTGGGAGACTGGCGTAGATGCGGCGCTCGAGACGCTCGCAGCGGTCAGATCGCGCGTAACAAGCGGCCCCGACAGCTAGCGGGTCGTTCCTTGACGAGCGGTCAGGGCCCCAGACCCGCTCGGCCGGGTGGCGGCGAGTCGCTGGAGGGGGCCTGCCCGACGCGGATATTCGTTCCCGGGGTCGCGCTAGCGTGCGCGATCGGTGCCGTTCTCTCGCAGTACGGCGCTGGGCTGCCGGCGCTGGAAAGAGCGATCAACATCGACCCGGCTGGGTCGGGACTCGTGCTCGCAGCGCATTTCGCCGGCGCGGCTTGCGGCATATCCACGTGGTCTGCGCTCAGACGGCGAACGAGCACAGGACTTGCGTTGTCCGCGCCGGCAGCGCTCACCGCGGTCGGGGCGTTCGGACTCGCGGTCGTAAACGGGCTCGCCCCCGCGGTCGCCTACGCCTTCGTCCTGGGCATCGGTTGGGGAGGAATGGTGTTCGGCTTGACGACCGCAATCGCCTCGTTTCCGGGTGGACGAACGCGGAAGCTGAATGAGTGGTCGGCGGGGCTCGGGATCGGCGCTGCTGTGGCGCCCATCCTGGACGCGGTCGCGGGTGGCTACCGCGTTCCGCTCCTGGCTGCCGGAGCGATCTGCTGTCTTGCCCTGATCCCCCTCGCCGGCGTGCGCCAGGAGCTCCCGATTCCGAAGTCCGGCGCCCGGTGGTCGGCCGTACCGCGCCCCAACCGAGCCCAGCTCGGCTTCGGCCTGCTGTTCGCGTGCTACGCCGCGGCCGAGGCGGGGGTGTCGAATTGGTCGGCGACAGAGCTCGTTCGAGGCGATGGCTGGACGCCCCACACCGCCGCTTGGGGGACCGCGCCGTTCTGGACCGCGATGACCGTGGGCAGGCTCACCAGCGCCAGGCTGTCGAGGTTCTACCGGCCCGCGGACCTGGTCGTCGGAAGCCTCGCGCTCGCCGTCTTCGTGACCCCGCTGATCGGCGTCCACAACGCCGCGGTCGTCGTGTTGGCCTACTCGCTCGTCGGGCTCGTGTTCGCCCCTGTGTTCCCGACCGCATGGGCGTGGATGACGAGCGCGTTTGGTGGAACGGCGAACGTGGCACTGCTTTGTTTCGGCTTCGACATGGCCGGTGCGCTGGCGGCAAGCGTGCTGGTGGGCCCGTTCGTGTCGGGGTCGGACACGACGGCGATCGTCGTCCTGCCGGCCGTCGCGGTGCTCGGTGCAATCATCACGGCCGTGCTCCTGCGCGCACGGCACCGCGTCTCACACCGTCCGAAGGCGGCGTAGCGCTCAGCCGGTTCCAGCCGCGATCGCCATTGCGTGTCGTCGATTGGCGGTACACACACGCCCGGAATGTGCACAGTCGGGCAGCGTCAGCCGGAGGCGAGCACGCTGTCCCGGAACCCCCGCTGGAGCTCCGAGTCGCCACCGGCCAGCCACACCATCCCGAGCTTCACGTCCGCGGGGGCGCCGGCGATCGGCAGGTACGCGACGCCGTCGCGATGCGCGTGCTGGAGCGAGGCGGGGATCAACGCCACGCCGACGCCTGCTGCGACGAGCCCGACGATCGTCTGCAGCAGCCACACCTCGACGCCCACCTGCTGCGGCTCGAAACCGGCCCGCCCGCAGGCTGCGATGATCCGGGACCGAAGGCCGGACATCACGTACCTCGTCGGCAGCAGAAACCGCTCGCCGGCCAGGGCGCGGAGTTCGATCCCCGACCGATCTGACAGTGGATGCGTCGACGGGACGGCTGCTACCAGAGGCTCGCTCGAGACGACGTGAGTCCGGAGCCCGGGAGCGTGCACGGGCATGTACAGAAAGCAGATGTCCAGCGATCGATCGCCGAGATCGCGTACGAGCTCGTCGGGCTGGCGCTCGCGGAGGACGAGCTCCACGTCGGGGTGCGATTCGGAGAACTCGCGCAGCAGTTCGACAAGCACGCCGGAAGATGCCGCGGGCACGAACCCGATCTTCAGGCGTCCGCGCTGGCCGCGCCCGATCTGGCGAACCTCGCCGACCAGTTCGTCGAGCGCGCCGACCAGCCGGGCGGCCCCGGTCAGGAGCGCAACTCCGGCCGGTGATAGGCGAAGCCTATGGTCGGAGCGCTCGATCAGTTCGACCCCGAGCTCGCGCTCCAGCTTGGCCACCTGAACGCTCACGGTTGGCTGGGATACGTGCAGGCGCCGCGAGGCTGCGGTGAAGTTCAGATCCTCGGCCACAGCGACGAAGTAGCGCAGCTGTCTCAACTCCACGATAGGAGATCGTAATCGCTACATTGGACGCAGGTATTGGACGGCCGCGCCTCCCGGGCGGAAGATGGAGACTCTTCTGGTATCCATGTCCGCCGTCCATCCGATCCGCACCGTCGCGAAGCTCGTGCCGGCTCAGGAAGCAATATCGGCAGTGCGTCGCGGCTCTCGGGTCATGATCGGCGGATTTGGATTGGTGGGCACACCCCTCACGCTGATCGAGGCGCTGCTCGGCAGCGACGAGGCACGGGAACTGACGACCATCAGCAACAACGTAGGCGAGCCCGGCCGCGGTCTGGGACGGGTTCTACTGGACGGCCGCATCAGCCACGCCATCGGATCGTTCTTCACGAGCAATCCGGACGTCATCGATCGCCGCGAGCGGGGGCTCCTCGACGTGACCGTGGTCCCACAGGGGACGCTCGCCGAGGCGATCCGCGCAGCCGGCGCCGGACTTGGCGGCTTCTACACCCGTACCGGCGCGGGCACGCTCTTCGCCCAGGGCCGCGAGGAACGGATCATCGACGGACAGCGCTACCTGTTCCAAGAGGCGATCCACGCGGACGTGGCCTTGATCCGCGCCCATCGCGCCGATGACCTCGGCAACCTCGTATACCGGCTCAGCGCTCGCAACTTCAACCCGGACATGGCGACGGCGGCGACGATGACGATCGCCGAAGTCGACGAGGTGGTGCCGGTCGGCGAGCTCTCGCCGGAAGAGATCGTTACACCGCACCTGTTCGTCAATCGGATCGTGCTCGCGGAGCCGCCGCGTGTCTGATCGAAGCGTCGCTCACGTGATCGCCGGGCGGGTTGCGGCCCGGCTCGCGGCCGGGGAGATCGTCAACCTGGGAATCGGAATGCCGACGCTCGTCGCCGACCACCTCGGCCCGGACCAGCAGGTGTTCCTCCAATCCGAGAACGGGATTCTCGGTGTCGGCCCGACGCCCGCTCCGGGGGCAGAGGAGCCACTCCTGATCAACGCGGGCAAGCAACCGGTGACCGTGCGGCCCGGGGCCTCGTTCTGCTCGAGCTCGCAGTCATTCGGTCTGATTCGCGGAGGACGCATCGACGTCGCGGTGCTCGGGGCCCTCCAGGTTGACGGCCGTGGGCTGCTCGCGAACTGGGCGCTGCCGGGGCGCCCGGTGCTCGGCGTGGGTGGCGCCATGGACCTGCTCGTCGGCGCCCGGCGCGTGATCGTCGCGACCGAGCACCTGACGAAGAAGGGCGAGGCGAAAATCGTGGAGGAGTGCACGTTCCCGTTGACCGGCGATCGGGCGGTCGACGTGATTGTCACCGAGCGGGTGACGTTCGAGGTGAGGAACGGCGGCCTCGTGCTGACCGAGCTCGCCAACGACGTCGACGTAGGCTGGGTCAGATCGCATACGGGTGCGCGTTTCGACGAGGACTTGGTCTCCGTGGCCGCGTCCCTGGGCAGCGCATGAGCGGGACGGCTGGCGGAGCGCGCGAGCCGTGCATCGTGGCCGCGGTCCGCACCCCGATCGGACGCTTCCGAGGGACGCTTGCGTCGGTCAGGCCAGACGATCTCGCGGGCACGTCGTTCGGAGCGCAGTCGACCGGAGCGGGGTTCCGGCGGAGGAGGTGGAAGACGTCATTCTCGGTTGCGTCAATCAGGCCGGCGAGGACAATCGAAACGTCGCCCGAATGGCGCTCTTGCTCGCGGGCTTGCCCGTGGAGGTGCCGGGCACGACGGTGAGCCGCCTGTGCGCGTCGTGGCTGGAGGCTGTCGCTGCCGCGACGCGCGCGATCCGCGCCGGCGAGGCCGACGTGTGCGTCGCCGGAGGCGTCGAGTCGATGAAGAGGGCGCCATGGGTGATGGGCAAGCCCGACCGTGCTTTCCCGGCGTCGGCTCCGCCCGTGTACGACACATCTTTGGGCTGGCGGTTCGTCAATCCGAGGATGGAGGAGCTCGGTCACACGGACTCGATAGGGCTCACTGCCGAAAACCTCGCTGCGGAGCGGTATCAGCTCGGTGCGGCCGATCTCGGAGCCGATGCGCTCGGCCTGAGGTACGACGTCTCTCGAGCACGGCAGGACGAGTTCGCGGTGGCCAGCCACCGCAAGGCCATCGAGGCCGCCGACGCCGGGCGATTCGGCACTGAGATCGAGCCGGTCCAGGTGCGAACGCGCGAGGGGGTGACGATCGTGGACCGAGACGAGAGTCCGCACGCGGATACAACGCACGAGAAGCTCGCCAAGCTCGATCCCGCGTTCAAGCCCGGCGGCTCGGTCACGGCCGGCAACTCGAGTCAGCTGAACGACGGGGCGACGGCGCGCGCCGTCGTGTCGTCCGAGTATGCGCAGAGCCGCGGCCTTCCGATCCTCGCGCGGATCCGGTCGCGCGCGGGCGCCGGCGTGCCGCCCCGAGTGATGGGCATCGGGCCGGTCCCGGCAACCTCAAAAGCCCTCGTGCGCGCCGGCCTGTCGCTCCGCGATATGAACTTGATCGAGCTCAACGAAGCGCCGCTCAAGCGCTGGCGGTTCTGGACGCATGGAATCTGGACCCGGCCGACGAACCCATCCCGGCGGCTAACCCCGTGATCAGCACTCACTAACCACACCCGCATCGAGCAAGACCGCCTCGCCAGCGCCTCGGCGGAAGTTCTGGACGCGCTCAAAAGAGTCAGCCCGTCGCCTGCCGAGAGCCAAACCGACGAATCGGACGACACCGATCGCCGGCATCAGGTTCGCACTGAGGCGTGAAGGAGCCACGATCGGGCCGGCTCATCGCGGCCGACGCAGACCTGCCTTCGTTGTCGTACGGGCACCTCGTCGGCGACTCCACGGGCCCTGCTGCGCGCGGAAAGCACGCATCACGCCGGCGATCGCTTTCGCCTCTGAATCAGCCTCGAACTTCACGATCGCCTCGGCGACAAGGAGCGGCCCGGTCTCTCGTCGCCGTCGCGATGCTCTGCCACGCAAGCAATGGCCCGAGCTGCCACGACCGGCACGACCGCTTCCGTGGTGACAAACACCTCTTCCCGGCTTACCGCTCCGGCTGGGCGTCTTCCGGCTCGCTGAGGCGTACCGCATCGACGTCGGGGTCCGACGGATCCACTGGACTTCGGGAGAAAGCAAGCATCCTGCCGTAGCGCTCCTCCATGCGAGCGCGTCTTCGGGCGGTGCGTTCCACACTCTTGATCTCGCGGACGTAGATGGCTCGTGTGATGAGGCTGTTCTTGTGGCCAAGCTGCCAGCTGACCTCCTCCGCGGAGTCGCCGGCGGCTATAGCTTCGCTGGCGGCGCTGTGGCGAAGGCTGTGGAAGCTTGGCAGCAGCCCGCGCGCGACCGGTCGTGGCCGCCCTTTCTGGTCGCGCTCATGGAGGATCGGGAAGACGGAATAGCCACTGGGGCTCCGCGCCCGGGCCTGGGCGCGTCTCAGGGCAAGCCCCACCTCGCGTTGATTGATCGGCCGACCTGTCCTCGTTACAAACACGAAAGCGGCCGGTCGCGTGTCGGAACTTCTCAGCTTGTGCGTGGCCAGCATCACGGCCAGACTCCGCGGGATCTCCACCGCGCGACGCGACTCCGCCGTCTTGAGCGGCTGGAGCCGGCCAAGGCGGTCCACCTGATGCTCGAACCGGATCTCGGCTGCGTCCAGGTCGCTCAGCCCCACGTCCTCCCACACGAGCCCCAGGCACTCGCTGAGCCTGGCTCCGGTAACAGAGCCGACCGCAAACAGCGTCTTGTACGGCTCACGAGCGGCGGCCAGCGTCGCGGCCAACTGCTCCGGTGTGAAGATCGGCCTCCGAGCTGCGGCCGTCACGGATGGTCGCTCGCCCTTCTCGAGCTCGGCCACGGGATTCTCGCCGTGCCAACCCATGCGCCGTTTGGCGAACTTGAATGTGCGATTGGCAGCGGTGAGGATCGAATGGATCGTCCATTCGGAGAGCCCGTTCGCACGGAGGTCCCGGATCATCGCGGCGACGTCCTCGACGCTGATTGTGTCGAGCCGCCGGGAGCCCCCGCGGGGATAGAGATGGTTCCGCAGCGCGCTGCCATACGCCGCCTGGGTTGCCGGCCGAAGATCCGCCACCTGGCCTTCGCGCCACGCAGTCGCCGCCTCGTCAAACCTGAGCCTGGGACTCGGCTCTACGCGTTCGCCTTTACCCCGGCGTCCCAAGAGATCGTTGCGAATCGTGCGGGCGGCGATGATCCCGCCGTCGACCCGCTGCCAGCGCTGTTTGCCGGCAGAGTCGCGGTAGCCGATCTCGAGAACCTTCCGTCCTCGGGAATCGGTCCGGCTGTAGATGTTTGCCTCCACGCGCACGCGTCGAGGGCTAGGGTTCGCACCGCTCATGGAGTCACTCTCCGTGGGCCACGGCCGGGGGTGTTCGCGCACCGCCCGGCCACTTGTCTGTTGTCCAGACCAGCCTAGTCCTCGCATACTCACTCAGCAAGCCTGCCGCGCGCATCGCCGCAAAGCTGCCGATTGCGTGGAGGGCAGTCCATGGTGTGGAAGCGTTAGGAAGCACTGTTACTTAGACCTCCCCGGGTTGCATGTGCCTCTCCCGAGCGACTGCGAGCCCCTCGGCGCCACCGATCGAGTTCGGAGCGCTTGAACCAGCATTTACAGCCTGGGGCGTCCTGCTCGAACGGGATCGTCCGAGCGGCCGTGAGCTTGTGGATTGCATGGACCGACATCCCCAGGTACGCCGCTGCTTGGCGTGAGTCGAGCCAGCGGTCCACTGGATCACGATCCGCATCGAGGTCGACATCGTCGTCCGACTGGTCACTCGCCATTGGTAGGTATGGAGATAGCCGACCGGCGAGAAGACGCAGCGTTTCGCGATCCAACGACGCGACCAGCGCGAGAACGATGTCTGACGGTTGGCGGCCTGAGTCACGGTCGCTGGACTCCCAGCGGTCCGTGCCCGCATGTACCAGAGCAGCTGCTCGAGCCGTCACGGTTCCCATCCGTCACCACGGTCAAGGTCGCGGGTGTGCAGCAGATGACGAGCAGTTGCTATTCGCCACTTCCTCGTTAGCGAATGGGGCTCTGGTGCGGCGAGCTCAGGCGGTTCATTGGCTAACTCAGCTTCTTGGTCTAGCGCGGGCTCCAAGCCGCGCGTGGGGTTCGCCTGCTCATGCTCTTCGTGGGCATCGATCGTCTGTTCGTAGCCGAGTGGTGTGGCGATCGAGGGTAGGTCGGGCTCGGCCCGGCTCATGTGTTCGGCCAGTCGGACGACGGGGTCGAGGCCGGGCTCGGTGTGCATGTCCAGGAGTTGGTGGCTGGCGTGGATGTGAGTCTCCGTGCGGGCGCGGGTGAGCGCGACGTACGAGCCTTCTTTGGTGATGTGCTCGGCTGCGATCAGGTGGGAGGTGTCGCTGGTGGCGCCCTGAGCGGGGAAGGGGTGCTGCACGTAGGCCAAGCGGGCGCTGGCCTGGTCGAGCTGCTGGATGGTGAGTGGGAGGCTTTCGCCCGTGGAGAGCCGGAGGTGGGCAGTCTGCTCGCCGGTGTCGACGTGGGTGATGGTGGCGGTGGTGCCGTTGTGCAGGCGCCCGTGGGTGGAATGGGGGATGGTGCGGCGAATCTGGATCTCATCGCCTGCGTGCAGGCGATACGGGCGACCTTGGAGCGGAAGGCTTTCCTGCCCCAGCTCCCCCTGCTGGAGACGGATCGCCTGCGCGCGCGCGTTCAGCTCGTCGAGCTGGTCGTTTGACGTTTGCGCGACCACGAGCGTCCGCAGGCCGTGCCGGCGATCCTGGTCTGCGGCATCGAGCGCCTCGTCCTCGGCCTGCTGCTGGATGTCGTGCACGTGCAGGCGATTGCGGGCAGCGTAGCCACGCAGCGCGAGTTCCGATTCGCCGGAGCGGAAGCGCTTCTGGTCGCGACGGTCGGCGGGGTCGAGCGCGCGGACGTTCTGGGTCAGCTCAACACTGGCGTCCTGGGTGGCGGCGGCATCGTCGAGGTAGCTCCAGAGTCCGCCGGCGCCGACGGGGTGTGACTGCTCGGGGTCACCGAGCATTACGAGCCGGGCACCGTTATCTCTGATC
>Ga0182024_10013115_pt1 | contig 16259 bp, 12 predicted proteins | sample P32metaG_FD_120480 | JGI IMG/M metagenome (GOLD analysis project Ga0182024, IMG submission 120480) | Permafrost microbial communities from Stordalen Mire, Sweden - P3-2 metaG (Illumina Assembly) | ecosystem: Environmental > Terrestrial > Soil > Wetlands > Permafrost | place: Sweden: Stordalen... | reverse complement strand
GGGCATGACAGTCAGTTTCCACAGAGTCAGCTCATAGAATTAACACCCGGGCCGTGAAGGTCACCCACAGAAGCGGTGGTTCGCGACCCGATTCGAGCCATCGAATACAAGTCCCAGTTTGTCGGCCAACAGGAAACGGGCTTCTGGGATGTGTGAGGAGAGGTTCTGGTTGTGTAGTCGGCTAACAGGAAGCTATCTCACCTGTCCAATGCCAAGAACTATGTACGTATAAGTCGTGTCTTCTGGGTCTCCTGAGGATCGCTCAGTCGAGCCACCCGTTTCCTAAACGTTCGGAACTGATTTGTGCGCCGGCCTTTACGACGCAGCGCGATCATCTTCTGTACCCGCACACAGGGTCGCTGCAATCAGCATGGCATGGATGAGGGCATCCTGGGGTAGGACCGTTGCGAGTGGACGAGCATTCCTAATTTCTTCAGTGGTGGGCGGCGTAAGCTCAATGATGTAGTCGTTCCCCATGTCCTCATTCGAACGGACCAAGTTCAGGAACTCGTTTTTCTCCTCAGGAGACGAAAAGGAAAACAGAAGCTCGTAAGCGCTGGCGTCAGGATCGCCGAGGAGTACCAGCGCGCGTGTGTTCGTGAGATTTGCATAGCCGACCAGGTACCCGATGATCTCGGCTCCGAAAAGCCGAGCCTCTGGATTATCGGTGGGCAAGAATTCGACGATGCAGAGCCAGTCCTCCTCATCTTGCCAGTACGGCTCCAAATCGTCTTTGCGCTTCGTTCCCAACATCGCAGATCACCTTGTTCGAGAGCTTTGGCCAAAACTCGCGATACACAGACGATGCACAGAGCGTCGGTTCCTTTGTATTCCCTACGGCTATTTACAGGGCATTATGGTGCGACAGGAGTAGGACGAGAAAGTGTCTGCCGGGCGTCGTAACGCCGGGGACACATCGGGGACACAATAAGGTGTTTCTTGCTGCTCCTAGAACGCCATCCAGTGCGTCCGTGTTCCTGTAGTTTGTTAGAGTTACGTTTAGCCATCCCGCTTTCACGGCGGTAACACGGGTTCAAATCCCGTCGGGGACGCCAACAAGAAAGACTTGCTGGAAACTCCATTTTCGCCAGCGACACAATGTTTTTCAGCTCGACTTCTTCCCCGTGTCCCGAAGCATCGCGATGACTTTCACGGGGCTCTGCGCTTGGCCGGCGCCATCGCCTGGGCGTAAACGTCCATGGTGGCTATCGAAGGTGATGTCGTACCGCATCCAACAGGTGGCCAAACGGCCTGGCATCGCCAAGCGAATCGGCTGGGTTGACTGCCTGCCATGCTCGGTTATGCAATTCCTGATTCAACGCCCGCCGTGTCGAGATGCGATAGACTCCGACTATGGACACCCGCAAGCTCCGCATCGTAAAGCCTCCGCTGCCTGCCATCGGCGTCTGCGAAGGTTGCAATTCTCAGTTCAAGTCCAACAAGCGGTCAGAGGACGAGGTGGAAGCCGAAATTAGAGCGGCATTTGACGCCCACAGGTGCGAACTGATGGACGACAGTCAGAATGCTCAGCGCGTCGATCGCAGTTCTAGGGAAGGCAAATAGCAGCTTTGTTCCGTGAGGCTTTGAGGCAGCGCCTAGCGAGTCGCAATGTCCGTTCGCCATGCTTCCCCTGAACACTCTGCGCCGGAATTGACTCCCGACGAACCGGAGAGGAAAATGGTGTCGCCTGTCGGAGGACATTTATGAGCCGCTCTTCCCGAGACTCGAGGCCACGCCCACGATTCTTGCTGTGACACGGCCATTACTCGTTGACCGCTTCGGGGTGTGAGTGCAAAACGTGGATGAATCAAGGAGCAGGCCACCAATTTATGGGGAAGTGCCGGTCATGATCTCGCGGCAGCGGCGCGCGATCTGTTGCTCTTCCTGTGTAGGGACAATCTGAATCTTGTCTGAGGCCAGTCCAAGAGAGTCGAGGCCGTGGGTTGCCGCAGATCGAATGCGGCTGCTGTGTTCTCCGATGCCGCCCGTGAAAACAAGCAAGTCCACGCCGCCCAGCAGAGCCATGTAGGCTCCGATTGTCTTTCGAACTGAAACGGCAAAAACGTCAAGTGCAAGGCAGGCGTTTCGGTCTCCAGATCGAATGCGTTCTTCCAGCATTTTCACATCGCTCTCGCCGGATGAGAGAGCGAAAAGGCCGCATTGATGATTGAGCAGATTCTCCAGACTGTCGGCGTCGAGCTTCTCATTGCGCAGCAGATAGAGTATGACGCCGGGGTCGAGGTCGCCAGAGCGCGTCCCCATCGGAATGCCGCCAGTAGGAGTGAGGCCCATCGTGGTATCGATCGAGGTCCCGTTACGAAGCGCACAGAGACTCGATCCGTTACCCAGATGGGCGAAGATGGCTCGCGGGGGAAGGTTTGCGCCGAAGTGATGCACCAGCGATTCGTAAGAAATGCCGTGGAAACCGTAGCGGCGGATGCCTTCGTCGAAATAGCGCTGCGGGAGCGGAAAATGCGAAGCGACTTCGGGGATCGTCTGGTGAAAAGCGTCGTCGAAGCAGGCGAACTGTGCGGCCGAAGGAAATATCGATTGCGCGGTAGCGATCAAGGACAAAGCCTGAGGAATGTGCAAAGGCGCAAAGTGTGTTGCCGAACGCAGTTGATCCAGAACTTGCGGCGTAATGATTTGGTGTCTGCGCAGATTAGGCCCGCCATGCACCACACGGTGACCGACAGCCACGGGTGTGGCGTCGATATGTTCCTGTATTACCGCAACGAGAGTGTTAAGCGCGTCTCTCTGGGACTCATGAATGCATTCACGTTGCAGGGCCGGTTTTCCATCCGAGGAACGAATGTGTAAGGATCCATTGTCACGCCCAATGCCATCGGCGCTTCCAGTCAGCAGCGGTTCTTCGTCCATCACCGCGTCCGTCGCGTCGAGGCGGGTCGATCGGGGCCGGTAGATGCCGAATTTCAGTGAAGACGAGCCACTGTTGAGCGCCAGGATGGGTCCGTCGTTTCTCGCCAACTCGTTCGCCATGCCTATCCCGGCCACTTCCAGCTTCGAATTTCTTCTTTGTCGATGCCTTCGGCGTGAGCGTAGTTAATGCTCGCAATGATCTGATCCTTCAGCCATTCCTTGACGTGGGCGCCGATGGAGCTCAGGCGCGGAACGCGGTCAATGACGTCAATTGCTAAATCGAAGCGGTCGATCTGATTGAGAATCGCAAGCTCGAGCGGAGTATTGATGTTGCCCTTTTCCTTGTATCCACGCACATGTATGTTGTCGTGATTGTTTCGACGGTAACTGAGTTTATGAATAAGCGAAGCATAGGAATGGAAGTTGAAGATGACCGGCTTGTCGGTGGTGAAGAGCGAATCGAAATCGCGATCGGGGAGCCCATGCGGATGTTCAGTCTCCGGCATCAGGCGGAAGAGATCCACAACGTTGACGAATCGTATCTTCAAATCGGGGAAGTGCTCCTTCAAGATTGCAGTCGCGGCAAGGGACTCCATCGTCGGAATGTCGCCGGCGCAAGCCATCACCACATCGGGCTCCTTGCCATCGTCCGTGGACGCCCAGTCCCAGATGCCGATGCCCTTGGTGCAGTGGGTGACTGCATCTTCCATGTTGAGGTACTGCAGATGCTCCTGCTTGTCGGCGACGATCACGTTGACGTAATCCCGCGACCGAAGGCAGTGATCCGTCACACTGAGCAGGCAGTTTGCGTCCGGCGGTAAATAGATCCGCACGATATCGGGACTCTTGTTGGTCACTACGTCGAGAAATCCCGGATCCTGGTGCGTAAAACCGTTGTGATCCTGCCGCCAGACCAGGGATGTGATGAGGAGGTTGATCGACGGCACAGGCGCTCGCCAATCGAGCTCTTTCTTGGACTTTTCCAGCCATTTGGCGTGCTGGTTGAACATGGAATCAATGATGTGGATGAAGGCTTCATAACTTGAGAAGAAGCCGTGGCGGCCGGTCAGAACGTAACCTTCAAACCAACCTTCGAGCGTGTGCTCGCTTAACATTTCCATCACGCGCCCGGAGACATCAAGTTCGCCGCCATCTGAATCTTCCGGCTTGTACTCGGCATTCCACGTTTTCTTTGAAGCGGCATAGATGGCAGTCAGCCTGTTGGAGGCGGTCTCGTCCGGTCCGAAGACGCGGAAGGAACTCATGTTACGGCGCATTACTTCGGCAAGAAAGTGGGCGAGCACGTCGGTGGGTGGAGCGTAAGCCACTCCCGGCGCCTTCACTTCGAAGGCATAGTCGCGAAAGTCCGGCAGCTCAAGCTCTTTTCGCAGCAACCCGCCGTTTGCGTGCGGATTGGCGGAGATGCGGCGCGTTCCCGATGGCGCAAGCTCTTGAAGTTCTGAGATGAGCGCTCCATTGGCGTCGAATAACTCCTCCGGCTTATAGCTGCGCAGCCAGTCCTCCACGATCTTCAGATCTTTCTTATTCGTTCCCGGGTCGGAAACAGGAACCTGGTGCGCCCGCCACGAACCCTCCACCTTGTGGCCGTCCACCACTTTCGGTCCCGTCCATCCCTTGGGAGAGCGAAGTACGATCATGGGCCAGCGGGGCCGAGTAGCATCGCCGGTTGAGCGGGCGTGCTGCTGGATTGAGCGAATTTCCAGGATGCATTGCTCCAGGGTCGAAGCCATTTGTTGATGCATCACAGACGGGTCATCGCCCTCGACGAAATACGGTTTGTGGCCGTATCCGACCAGCAACGCCTCCAATTCTTCGTGCGGGATGCGCGCCAGGATCGTGGGATTTGCGATCTTGTAGCCGTTGAGGTGAAGCACGGGAAGCACAGCTCCATCGCGAATGGGATTCAGGAATTTATTCGAATGCCAGGAGGTGGCAAGCGGACCAGTCTCGGCTTCGCCGTCTCCTACAGCGACGGCAACAATGAGATCGGGATTGTCGAAAGCGGCTCCGTACGCATGCGAGATGGAATAGCCCAGCTCACCGCCTTCGTGAATCGAACCGGGTGTTTCCGGCGTGCAGTGCGAGCCGATCCCGCCGGGAAACGAAAACTGCTGGAAGAACTTGAGCAGGCCGGCTTCATCGCGACTCTTGTCGGGATAGATTTCTGAATAGTAGCCTTCAAGGTAGCAGTTGGCCAGCGTGGCCGGCGCGCCGTGACCCGGACCCGCGATGTACATGACATTCAGGTCATATTTCCTGATGAGACGGTTCAGGTGAACCCAAATCAAAGATTGTCCCGGATCCGATCCCCAATGACCAAGAAGCCGATTCTTGATGTGCTCCGGCTTCAAAGGCTCGCGAAGCAGGGGATTCGCGCGGAGATAGATCATTCCCGCCGCTAAATAATTGCAGGCGTGCCAGTAAGCATCGGTCTTTCGCAGTTCGTCGGGGGTAAGCGGCGTCAGGATGTCGGCCGAGACTTCAGTTGTGCTAGCCATTCTGTTCTCCGACAACTCAAGATTTCGTCATCTCGGAGGATGACCCTGCTTTGCAGCATAGTTCTGTGATGCCACGGGCTTACCAAAAGACTTAGGAATTTCGGAGTCTCCAACCCTTGTTGTTGCTGCGCCGTTTGTGAAGGTGTCGGCCGATACCATCGTCTGATAGATTCTTTACTCCGCTTCGGGTTGTAATATCCACAGAGGCAAACGAGGCATCCGCCTCCACGTCTGGCTTATAGCACCGCAGCATGAAATGATTGTTAAAGAAAGAGAGGAAAAATGCCGGTTTCCTTCGAGAAGGACATTCGACCGCTGTTTAGGCAGATTGATATCGATCACATGAACAAATACAAAGTTCTGCTCGACAACTATACATATATGTCGGATCCTTCAAACGATCACGGCAACGCTCAAGCCGTCGAGGAGACTCTCACAAACCGATCCATGCCTCCCGGTGGCCCTTACTGGAGCAATGAGCAGTTGCTCCTTTACAGACAGTGGAGAAGCGATAGATATCTGCCTTAATCCATAAAAAGGTCCCCGCGCGATTAACGCCCGTTCCTGGAGTTTATCTGTCGACGGCATAGCCTGCATGAAAACGCCCTGCGATGAAGCCGTGATGCGATCGAGAGCTGCCGAGGTCCCTTGCAGGGCAGCCGCGAGAATCTGGGTACTGGTCGCTACTATTCTTGGTTCTAGCATGGCTTTCATCGATGGCACGGTGGTCAACGTCGCTCTGCCCGCGGTCCAAGCCAACTTTCACGCAAGCGTAGTCGATGTGCAATGGGTGGTCGAGTCATACGGCCTGTTTCTGGGCGCGCTGATACTCGTCGGAGGTTCGCTGGGGGACTTGTTCGGACGCCGTCTAATGTTCGTAATCGGTATAACGATATTCACCTTAGCTTCAGCTGTATGCGGCAGTGCATTGAGCATTCATCAGTTAATCATCGCGAGGAGTGTTCAAGGCGTTGGCGCAGCGCTCCTGGTGCCCGGCAGTCTGGCGATTATAAGTGTGTCTTTTGACGAGAAGAGTCGTGGCCGCGCCATTGGCACCTGGTCGGGCTTTACCGCGATTACTACCGCCATCGGGCCGGTTCTCGGCGGTTGGCTGGTTGAGCATGCGTCGTGGCGATGGGTATTTTTCATCAACCTACCGCTCGCGGTTGCGGTAATAGCCATTTCGCTTTGGCAAATTCCAGAAAGCCGCATCGCAGTGGCAGGCCGCGTAGATTGGTCAGGAGCTCTGCTTGCCACCGTCGGATTGGGCGGCTTGGTTGCCGGATTCATGGAATCGGTGAACCTGGGTTGGACAAATCCTCTGGTCTTCGGGAGTTTGATCATAGGCGTGGGTTGTCCTATCACTTTGGTGGTTGTCGAAGGTAACGTCACTTCACCGATGCTCCCGCTTGCGCTGTTCGAATCCCGCAGCTTCACTGGTGCAAACCTGCTTACGCTCTTCTTGTACGCCGCAACTGGAGTTTTCTTTTTCTTGTTCCCACTGAACCTGATCCAAGTCCAGGGCTATTCCGCCACAGCCGCTGGTGCCGCCATCCTTCCGTTGATTCTGCTCATGTTCTTTCTATCTCGGTGGTCGGGTGGGCTTGTCGCCCGCTATGGTCCGAGAATTCCGTTGATCTTTGGTCCACTCATTGTCTCTCTTGGATTTGTTCTGTTCGCGGTGCCGTCCGTTGGAGGGAGCTACTGGAAAACATTTTTTTCAGCGGTGGTTGTTCTGGGGTTTGGGACAGCGGTTACTGTAGCTCCTCTCACCACCGTCGTTATGAACTCAGTAAGTAAAGACCGAGTCGGCTCGGCTTCTGGAATTAACAACGCTGTGGCACGCGTCGCCGGGGTAATTGCGATCGCAATCGTCGGGATTGTGATGGTGAAAGCATTTGGCTCTCAACTGAACCACAGTCTGGCTCATCTTTCGCTATCGCCTGCTATTTTGGGGGAGCTCGAAGCGGACAAGATCAAACTCGCGAGTTTGCAGGTTCCGCCTGGTCTCAGTCTTAGCACCAGGGCCGCAATCAGAGAATCCGTCAAGGAAGCATTTGTATTCGGATTTCGAATCGTAATGTTGGTTTGCGCAGGGCTATCTTTGGCCAGCTCCGCTGTGGCCTGGCTGACGATTGGGAACGATCCTGACCGCTCCGAGACTAAGCCCGTTCCAAATGCCCGTCACGCACGGAGGTTGGTGGACGCAGGCGGGCGATGGTAAGCTTTCAGTCCGGACTTCACATGCGAGGCCAGCGTACGATTTCGGGAAGCGAGATTCTCCGCACCCCACCAGGACCTCACCCGATGGAGCCCGATCCTGATCCAGTGAGCACGCCCGAAGCCGCACATAAGTCGCCTGCCCTTGCGCAGGCAGTAGCCGCGCCGCTCACCCGCGCCGCGATCTTCCTGGTTGCGACGCTCAACCCGGGCTCTGAAAATTGCGCCACCCTGCGCACGTTCTGCAAAGACCTCGCAGCGCTGGTGCGCGCAGTGGAATTTCGTGACCTGGAGGGAGGACTCTCCTGCGTCGTGGGGTTTGGATTCGAAGCCTGGGACCGGCTCTTTGGGCAGCCGAGGCCGGCGGAATTGCACACCTTCCGGGAAATTCGCTCCGGATCACGCCACGCCGTCTCCACGCCGGGCGACCTGCTGTTCCACATCCGCGCCAAGCGTATGGACCTATCTTTCGAACTGGCCACCCAGATTATGGCGCGCATCGGGAATGCCGTTTCCCCCGTGGACGAAGTGCATGGCTTCCGTTACTTCGACGAGCGCGATCTCATGGGCTTCGTCGACGGGACGGAAAATCCCAGGGGCGCGGCCGCGGCGGCCGCGGTAGTGGTCGATGACGAGGATGCCGACTTTGCCGGCGGCAGCTACGTCATCGTGCAGAAATATCTCCACGATCTTGTCGCATGGAATGCACTCTCCACTGAAGCGCAGGAACGCATCATCGGCCGCACCAAGCTTTCCGACATTGAATTGGACGATTCAGTCAAGCCAACGTCGGCCCACAGCGCGCTCACCACCATCGTCGAGAACGGGAAAGAGATCAAGATCCTGCGCGATAACATGCCCTTCGGCCGCCCAGGGCATGGTGAATTTGGAACCTATTTCATTGGCTACAGCCGCTCGCCCCGACCAATCGAGCAGATGCTCGAGAACATGTTCGTCGGGCGGCCGCCCGGCAACTACGACAGGCTGCTCGACTTCAGCCGCGCGGTAACGGGAAATCTGTTCTTCGTGCCCTCGGCGACATTTCTGGAGAATGTGACCGAAAATCAAACTACCGAAGATGAACCTGTGGTTGCAGAGCCCGCTGCCTCGCCTGCGGCCGCGCCTACTCCATCCGTCCCACCGGTGCGCGATGGTTCGCTCGGCATCGGTTCTCTTAAAGGAGACATACCACATGAATAATCTCCATCGTGAACTTGCTCCCATTTCGGATTCGGCTTGGGCTCAGATCGAAGAGGAAACTTCGCGCACGCTGAAGCGCTACCTTGCCGGACGTCGCGTTGTCGACGTGCAGGGACCGGCCGGCACCATCCTCTCTGCTGTCGGCACAGGCCACCTGCGGACGATCACCGCTCCGGCGAAAGGCATCATTGCGCGGCAGCGCGAGGTGAAGGCGCTGGTCGAGTTGCGAGTTCCGTTCGACCTGGATCGCCACGCGATCGACGACGTCGAGCGTGGCGCGAACGACTCAGACTGGCAACCGGCGAAGGATGCCGCGCGGCAGGTCGCCTTTGCCGAGGATGCCGCGATATTCGAGGGCTATGCAGCCGGTAGCATTGGGGGCATCCGCCAAGGAACAAGCAATCCTATTAAGACGCTTCCCGCCGACGTGCGCGAATATCCGGATGCCATCGCCCAAAGCTTGAGCCAATTGCGTCTCGTCGGTGTCAACGGCCCCTACTCCGTGCTGCTCGGCGCCGACGCCTACACCGCGCTTGCCGAGACCAGCGACCACGGATATCCGGTCCTGGAGCACGTCAAGCGGCTGGTCAAAGATCAAATCATCTGGGCGCCCGCCATTGCCGGCGCTTTTGTGCTGACCACTCGTGGCGGTGATTTCGACCTGCACATCGGCCAGGACGTTTCCATCGGCTATCTCAGCCATACCGACGACGCTGTCCGCTTGTACCTGCAGGAGACTTTCACTTTCCTCCTGCTCACTACCGAGGCCGCTGTGGGGCTGGCGCCTCCTGCGAAAGGAAAGAAGAACTGAAGTGAGACTCCGTTGTTGAAGAGGTTCGGACGCCTCAGGGCCGTGAAGAGTTGCCCATCATCAGCGCGAACAGAAGCGGAAGATAGATCACTGTGGCCTGCAACACGTGACGAGCGAGCATTTTGGATCGCGGGCTCTGTACGGGGAGCTTGAGAAACGCCAGTCGCGCTCCGAAATAGAAAAGGGCAATGCCCAGTACCGCTGCTCCCACCAGATAGATCTTTCCCGCCATCCCGAAAAAGCTGGGCAAAAGACTAAGAGGAATTAACAGCAGCGAATAGCCGACGATACGCCTTGCCGTGGACCGTCCATCTTCTTCCACGACCGGCAACATGCGAATCCCACCGCTCGCATAATCTTCCCGGTAGAGCCACGCGATCGAGAAGAAATGCGGAAACTGCCAAACAAACAGGATCGCGAAGAGAATCAGCGTGCCCCACTCCAGACGGCCGCGCGCGGCGGTCCAACCCAATACTCCCGGCATCGCTCCAGGAAAAGCGCCCACGAAGGTGCAGATGGGGGAGACTCGCTTCAACGGCGTATAAGCTCCCAGATATACCACCGACGTCAGGAAAGTCAGCAGCCCGGTCAGCGGATTGGTGAAGACTGCCAAATAAATGGACCCGCCCACCGCAGCCAAAAGACCGGCGACTGTGGCGTGAAGCAAGCTCATCCGGCCCGCCGGCAGCGGACGTTGCGCGGTGCGGTGCATGTGCCCGTCCACTTCGTGTTCCATTACTTCATTCAACGCCGCCGTTCCGCTTGAAACCAGCGCGACCCCCAGTAAGGCATGGAAAAGTCCCCAGGACAGCGACGATACTCCGGCTTTTTGCGCCCCGAAATAGTAGCCGCACCATGCCGTCATTACGATCAGCGTAGTCACCCGCAGCTTCATCAGTTCACCATAATCGCGCAGCAGAGAAGTGGCCTGCTTGCGAAATACAACGAGTGGTTGGGTCATCGCACTTTCGGTCATCGCGCTCATGGGAAAATTAGTGGTGGTATTCGAATTGCTCCTCTGACATTCGGACTCAACCCACCGAGTCTAGCAAAGAGAAGCAATTCCGACCAAGCCGCACAGATACTCTAAGGATTGCATAGGTACTATCACGGCTCTCGAAAGTCAAGATGAAACTGAAACTTGACCCGGTAACCAGCCTCGGAACGTACGCTGAAACTTAACTACTGGCTCGCCGAAACCCCGGATTCATTGAAAAGTTCTGGTGGATCAAAAAAACACTGATGCCACAGAGCTGCGTCCGACATTTTCCCGGCCTTCCATTGTTGGAGTGTCGCAGACGTGGCTGCAATCATCCCTCCGTCAACGGAATCGAAGATCAACACAATCCCTGCAAGCTCCTGCGGCTTCTGTGCGAGTTCGGCATAATCACGGTCGAGCACTGACTTCGCGAACTCCAGTCTGAGTTGCGGCGAAGCATCTTTCCCGGTTTCGTTTATCTTTTCTACCGAGACAATCTGTACTCTTTTTCCACGGAGCGGAGCCCAATCTCCCGGGAAAGGCGCGGTCTCTTCCCGCGTCACATGAAATAGCTCCGCGGCTACGGCGACCGGCGCTGTACTGGGCGGAGCATCGCTGTACGGAACGCTGTCGGGCATCTCGAGGCTGTTGCGCCAAATCCATCCCCGGGACAGGCCCGAGATGCGTACGTGAACCCAATCCCGATTGAAGTCCAACATCTCGAACTCATCGTGAGCGCTGGCCAGGAACAACGTCTTGGCCGTCAAACTCGCGGTCGCCACCACTGGCGTCCCTGATTTCTTTACGGCAACCAGATTCTTGGGGTGAGATTGGTTCTTCAGAATCTCTTCCAGGCTCTCGGCTTCGGATCGCAAAGCGCTTGACTGTTCTTCGGGTACCTTCTGACCCGCTAGGGCGCCAGACTTTTCCCGATCAGCTAGGCCCTGGGCCAAGGACGAAGACAAGCCGCCACCACTCTCCGGGAGCCGTGGTACCGGCGCCGAAATGGTGGGCTCGGTCGTATCTGGTGTCCTCGTTGTGGGTGCTGACGAAGATTCCTCTGCGGAAGATTGCTGCGAAGGGGAAGGGGATCGTTCCGGAAGAGATGGTGCCACAACAGATTTTTCTGACGGGAAAGGCTTGTGCGCAGCGCTTGCCGGTGAACTCGCATTAGCTTGCGGCGTCTTGGCGGCGAGTTGGTCGGCCAGTTGATCCAGCAGGTCCGCTTCTAGACGGCCGTTTGAGATCAACAGTTGGTATCCAGATCGCGCGGCAACCGGATCGGCATACCAAGCCGTAACCTGCACACTTACCTGCACAACCGATCCCCCAGACGGTGCAGCGCTAACCTGGAACTTGGACTGATAATATCCACGCTGATAGCGGGCGAGGGGATGATCCGCGGAAGTCGCGAAGCCATCGAGCACTGGAAGGCGTCCGGCAGCGGCGGCCTGCATCTCTTTCAGCGCTTGTTCCACGGTGGCCTTGGACTGCGGGAAACTACGCTCGAATCCGCTGCCCTGAGCGTGGCTCCATTCCGCGCCGCAAAAAGCCATCACAGCCGCCAACAGCAGGGACGCGAACATCCGACCGAATCCTGAAGCACAGAGTTTTGAGGCGCCATGCTTCATGGCTGCTCCAACTGGTCGCGCATGATCCATCCATGCTGCCCTTCGTGCGTCTCCACCCCATACCAGTAAGGCGTCGAAATCAGAATCAGCAGCTCCGTGCCGGTGGTGAGGGTCTGAAGCGTGCTCGCGGTATGGAAAGGCGCGGACTTAAGCGGCGCGCCCGGCGCCTTCACCAACCGCTCAACCTGCTTGCGGAGATCTTTGACGTGGTCTTCCGAAGATTGGCCTGACAATGACTGGCCGGGCGGGGTTGGGCTAGGCGCGCTATCGGTGGACAATGCCTGCTCTGGGGACGACCGCTCTCCCCCGGTTTGCGAAGCCGGATCGACCTTCGTAGTTTGAGGGAAGGACTGAGGAGCGGATTGCTCCGCTGTCTCGGTGGGTGCGTATGTCTGCACGACGGATTTGTGCCTCTTCGCCAGTTGTTCCTGCCGCTCTTTTTCGGTTTCGACGTTCTGCTTCTTCATCACCTCGATGGCTTCAAGGTGTTCTTGAATGTCCTTATACTCGCTGCCTTCGACCGAGCCGTTGGATGGATGTACAAGATGGCGGAAGTCCTCCTTAAAAAGTGCATTGATGCGCAGGACCGTGTTCTTCTCACCCTGAGCTTGCACGACATAGCGCACAACAAGAGTTCCTGTGTCGCTGCTGTCCTTGAAGTTGCGCGGATCGATCGCCTGCTCGCGAACCTTGTAGAAGACCTTTCCTGGCTCGGTCCATGCGGGAAATACGTGCGACGAAGTCGCGGCTTTCGCGCCGCTGACGAACTCGTCCTTGTTGTATTCCTTGGTTCCACGGATGATGCCATTCTGCACGACATCCTCCACAACTTGCTGTACTTCGCTCTCGGGCAGGGGGATGTTGACGATCAGCCCTTCACCGTAGGGCAGTTTCTCCTTGTCGCGGCCTGCGACTGGAAGCGCGGCCGCGAAAAGCAGCAACACCAGCGAAAACACGCTCCCCGCGCGCCAACTGAACCGTCTGACCAGCCAATCCCGCCACGTACCGACTCGAACGCTCCTGCGCCAATCCAACATGAATCCTCGATCCAGACTTCAGAGAGTCTCGTACTCCAGAGGGAAGCCTGTCAACTCTCATGGGACTTTTCGTCAGGATCCCGGACTTTCTTGCGCCACCTCCCGATGTGACTTGTAAAAAAATTGTAAAAGTTCTTGCACATCATCTATCGACGGTAGTAGGATTTGCCCGCTGCACGATTGTAGAGCTTCTTCAAAGGCTCCACGTCGCAAGTTAGCCATGAGGAAAGATTCCAGGTTCGAGTCTCTCGATAGTTCACGAGGACATTACCCGTTCACATCCGCGGGAAACCCGCTTCACAAACCAGATCTTGATTCGATCTTGCCGAGGACGGCCATGCACGCTTCTAGTCGTTTTCATCTCCGCAACATCCTGCAGCTAGCGAGTTCTTTCGCGGCTGTCGCTCTGGTTCTTGCATCTGTAGTCCTAACCTGTAGCCAGCCGGCGAATGCACTGCCGGCCTTTGCCAGAAAGTATGGGCTGCGCTGCTCAGCCTGCCATGAGTCCTGGCCGATGCTGAATTACTTTGGACAAAAGTTCAAAGACAATGGGTATCAGCTCATGAACGATCGGGATGCTCCGATCTGGCAGAATCCAGGGTATTGGCCGGTGGTCTTCCGCATCACGCCCATCTGGCACCGCGTGAGCACCGGCAAGGTCCAGGTTGACACATACACCGACGGAGCGCTCGACGCAGGACAGGCGATTAAGCGCATTTCGTCTTCTGGCTTTGACTTGAGCGGGCTCGACTTCCATACCGCTGGAACTCTGGAGAAGAACATCTCCTTTTATCTGCTTCCGTCCTCCGATTCTACCGGCGCTTTTCACTTTGAGCAGGTCTTTGTGCGCTTTGACAACATTGCTCACAGCCCATGGCTCAATTTCAAACTGGGTAGATTCGAACTCGACAACCTGCTTTCTGAAAAGCGCATTCTCACGCTGACCGGAAACGGAGGTATTTATCAGACCTATCACTTCATCCCAGTGGGAGACGGGAACATCTTTGGGCAGATTGGAGATAACCAGCTCGGCATCGAGTACTTAGGGCACTCGGTGGACGACCGGACGCGCATTTCCGCTTCCCTGATCAGTTCGAGTGATGGCAACGTGCAACTGAGTACCACAGCCAATGCCTACACTGGGTTCTTTGCCGCGAGCCAGGCTTTCGACACGGGCAGACTTGGAGTGCAGCGGGTCGGGTTTTACGCCATGGCTGGAGAAGCGTCAACCTACTACCTGACTTCGGGTGGCGGGATTCCCATCGCTGGTTCTGGAATTGGCAACAAGAGCTTCAGCCGCGAAGGCTTTGTAGGACAATTCTATTTCGGCCCCCACGTCGGTCTTACGGTGGTGACTCAGCATGGCTCGGATAGCGTATGGTTCGGGCAGGGATACGGCAATGCAGCAGCCACAGACGGCGATGGAGGCACAACTTGCACCACTCCCATTCCCAACGGCTGTCCTCCGAACAATGTGCCCGGAACCACCCTGCCGGCCGGGTCGCAGGCTCCCAGTTGGAACGGGGTCACCTTTGAGGGTCACTACATATACAGTCCGCAGCTAATCTTTATCAGCCGGTACGAGGCAGAACGGATGGCGCAACAAGCTAACGGAAACATCTGTGGTGGTGCTGCTTGTCCTTCCAATCTTGGCAATATCTCCACCTACACCATCGGCTTCCGTTACAACCCGTTCATGACCAGCCGTGCCGGGTTAGCCTGGCACAACGAATACAACTGGTTGCATCAAGACGGCACCGGGCCTGCGAACCTCACGACCGGAGCGCTTACAAACATCAACACCGGCGAAATCCTGACCGGACTTGACTTTGATTTCTAGAAAGGGATAGACATGCGGACAAGATTGCAGAAGTGGTCGCTTCTACTGGGCGCAGCTGCTTTTTTGGCGCTCCCGCTGGCTTCATCGGCGCAGCTCACGACATTCGACATAGGGACGCGCATTGGCGCGGAAAGCCACATCGGAAATGTTACGGGTCACGCTAAAGATGCTGCGCTCCCTTATCGCCGGTATTGTGTCGGGTGCCATGGCCCGCTGGGCGATGGGAACGGCGAAAACGCTCCCTGGATGCAGCCACCCATGTACCAGCAGCCACGTGACTTCCAGTTGGGCATTTTCAAGTGCCGCTCCACTCCGACCGGCACCCTGCCTACCGACCAGGATCTTTTCGACGCCATCACACGCGGGTTCGACCGCTCCAACATGCCTCAATGGAACGCCTTAAGCAAGCAGGAGCGCGCCGACCTCGTCGCCTGGGTGAAGCACTTCTCTCCGCGCTGGGTCAGCGAAAAACCCGGAACGCCCGTCCAGATTCCTCCCGAGCCGGAAGTCACCGCGGAGCGCATCAAAGCCGGGCGCGACGTGTTTGCCAAGGTGCAGTGCTGGAAGTGTCACGGAGTGCAGGGCATGGCCAACGGGCCGTCGGCTTCGACCCTTCAGGATGATCTCGGCCGGCCGATCGCACCCTTCAACTTTACTGACGGGACCCGGCCGAAATGCGGCGATACCGATCAGGATATTTACAGGATCTTCATGACCGGCCTGGACGGCACTCCCATGCCTTCTTTTGCCGACAATATCAAGCCTGACGAGGCGTGGGACCTGGTTTTCTATCTGCGAACGTTTATGGCACAGAAGAGCAAGGAAAAAGAGATGGCGAAACAACTGGCCCTGAAGCCGGTTGATCCAAATGCTCCGGCGGGACAGCAATAGAGGCGATAGCGTCGCAACCCGGTTCACCTTCGCAGTTTTTTTAAGGAGAGAACGTCCTATGAGGAATCGATACAAGTCTGCGGCTGCACTATCGGCGTTCGGTTTAGTCTTCTGTGCGGCGTTGATTTTGAGCCAGGGCGTCAACGCGGCTGGAGAAGGCAAGATCACCGGCAGCGTCAAGCTCGACGGCGGGGCTCCGCACATGAAGGGTATCGACATGTCGAAAGACCCTTTTTGCTCCAAGGCTCACG
>Ga0182024_10013114_pt1 | contig 16260 bp, 9 predicted proteins | sample P32metaG_FD_120480 | JGI IMG/M metagenome (GOLD analysis project Ga0182024, IMG submission 120480) | Permafrost microbial communities from Stordalen Mire, Sweden - P3-2 metaG (Illumina Assembly) | ecosystem: Environmental > Terrestrial > Soil > Wetlands > Permafrost | place: Sweden: Stordalen... | reverse complement strand
CCCATAGAGCACGGTCCGGCTCAGTTCAACGCATTCTATCCGCAATGCCCCGGCAGGGGTCTCCTTCATTCCTTGAGGATTTATCGCCGGAGCACTGCGGATAGAATTCTAAACATTATCGTCCGCTCGCCTGAAGATTTGGTGAAAGGGGCAAGCCGGACGCTTGCCCCACGCTGCTAGAATCGGAACTGCGCCGTGACCTGAACCAACCGCGGATCGTGCGCTAGTAAGACCTGGCCGAAAGTGGTGTCGTTGATATTTCCGTCCGGGTTGTAGAACTGGGTGTGATTGAAGGAGTTGAATGCCTCGCCGCGCAAGGTGAAGGTGTAGCGCTCCGCAATGTGGACCGTCTTCGATAAACGCATATCGGTGTTGAGAGTTCCCGGACCGTGGAAGACATTGCGGCCGAAGTCTCCATAGTAGCCGGCGCCCAAGGCAACCGAACCGCCCGAACCAACACGGGCGAAATAGGGATTGCCGGCGCCAGTGGCGGTGCCACCCCCCGTCCCGTTGAAGTACGAGTTCAGAAGGCCAAAATCGTTCGCGCGCGGATCCACGAACTGCACGGTGCCACCGATATAGTTCGGACGGTCGTCTCCGGCGCCTGTAAGAGAGCGGTCGCCGCCATCCGTGATGTCAAAGGGAAGGCCAGTTTGGAGCGTCACGACCGAGGAAATGGACCACCCGCCCAGCACCCGGCCGACGAATCCACGCTGATCGTGGAACCAGGGCAGCTCATAGAGCACGGTTCCCACGTAACTGTGCCGAATGTCGGTAGCGCAGTTGCCCCGATCATAGGCGGCGCTGAACGGATTCGAATTCGTTCTCAAGCCGGAACCGTTGTCTATGCAATGCGCGTACGTATAGGCGTTGGTAAGCGTTAACCCATAGGAGGTGCGCTTCTGCAGGCTGAGCTGAAGGCTGCTGTAGGAGGAATTGGAATCGCTGAGCTGGTCCGTAATGCCGCCGAACACAGCGCCACCGTAGGCCGCGTCCTGCGGATTGCCCAGGTTATAGAGATTTCGAAAAGGTTCGTTTCCAACAGTCGCGGTGGAGTTTACGATAGCCGGGTCCATATCCCGGCGATCCTCCAAGTGGCGCCCCTGGCTCCCCACGAAGCCCGCGGACGCGATCCAGTTCTTGGCAACCTCATACTGAATGTCTAAGCTGTATTGCATCGCGGAAGGAGTTTGGAAATTCGGGTCCATTCGTGTGATGCTGACCGGAGCAATATTTGCGAAATTGAAGTTGCCTCCCGGTTTTGTGGGTACAAACGGGAATGGATTCTGAGCGAGTGGCGTGGACGAGGTTTGATAGGGTTCCGTCATGTTCGTGACTGCACCTGCTACCACCTGCGCGCCGTAGGGGGCTGCACCCAGGTACTGCAACGTCAACTCGCTTTCCGGAACGTTGTAGAAAATACCGAAGCCACTGCGGACCACCAGTTTGCCTTTGCCAGTGGGATCCCACGCCAAACCGAAGCGCGGCCCGAAGTCCTTGCGGTCGGGGCTGTAGGTGGAACGGCTTATCCCCGGGTCGCCCGGAAACACTAGACCCACCGGCGCCGTCGGGAAAACGGTGGATTGTTCACCGGGATTGAACGAGCTCACCCGATTGCGGAGCTCCTCGAGTGGATTGCCGTAGTCATACCGCAAGCCGAAGTTTAGGGTGAGATTGCGGGTGACCCTAAAATCGTCTTGCGCGTACGCGCTGAAGAATTTGTCGCGGTAGCCCTGGCGATTGGAATTGGACTGATCGTAGAAATTCGAGATGTAACCGTTCGCGAAATCGTTCACTGCTGACTCGGACACTCCCGCCAGGCCCGGAAGAACCGGGACCAGGTTCCCCTGGGTGGCAGCACCGTCGAAGGAGAGGTATCCGTTGTTGATGAAGTCAAAGATTTGGTTTTGCTCGAAAGCCCGGTATTCGCCGCCGAACTTCATGGTATGCCGGCCTTTGATCCAAGTGACGCTGTCACCATACTGCCAGGTGTTATCACGGCGTGCTTGCGGGCCTTGATAAGTGTTCCCGAGGATGATGTTCCCTATCTGAAAGAACGGCGGTCCGGCGGCGCCGGGATCGTCGGGAATAATTCCGGCGAATCCCAAGCTGGCCGGCGTGGTGTGATTCTGCGGCTCCACGCCGGGCTGATCGCGGCGATGGAACGCTGCTATGGCTTCATTGATCACATTCGGACTAAAAGTGTGCGTATCGTGCAGCGCGACGTTGTGGTAGGTGATGAAATCCAATTCGCCGAAACCCGGAATTGGGGCGCCGGAGAACGCAAATGGCTGAAGCTCGTTGGACCTCTCGGTAAAATACGATGCTGAGAAAGTGTTCCGGTCTGAAAAATGATGATCGAGTTTCAGAATGCCCTGATCGCGCTGCAGGTTATCCTTCGGAGCGCTGGCATATTCGTTGGTGCCGAGATTGGCTACGGGGGTTATGTTCACAACGGCTTTGGCAGCCGGCACGCCGTTGGCCAGGATCGCATTTCGCTCAGCGTCGGAGAAGACTTGACCCGTGCTCGTTTCGCCGTAGACGCGCCGGAAGCCGAGATATGAGATGAAAAAGAACGTTTTGTTTTTCCAGATCGGCCCGCCCAAATTGGCGTCGAAATCATTGAGATTGAATGGCGGTCTCGGAATTCCCGATTCGTTCGAGATGAAGTTGTTTGCGTTCAGAACGGCGTTGCGGAAGACTTCCGTCGCCTGACCGTGGAACTGGTTCGTACCGGACTTGATGGTGGCTTCGATGATCGCGCCGGAGTCGCGTCCGTATTCGGCTTTCATAGCGCCAGTGACCACACGGAACTCACCCAGCGCGTTAGGAGACATGACGTCCACAGCGTCCGGAACATTGATGGCCAGGTCGTTCGCATCGGCGCCATCCAGCATGAAGTTATTCGCTTGCGAGCGCTGCCCGTTGACCGCGAAGGGGCCGACGGAAGTAGCAGCGGCGGCGGACGTGTTACTCGGAGTCATCGCGACGCCCGGCTGCAGTCCCAGCAAATTCAGCGCATTGCGGCCGCCGTTCCCGGATAGGATTGGAAGATCGTCGATCTGCGTCATGGTCTGACCCAGTTGCGCGTCCTCCGTGTTTACAGGAGCCGCGACTGATTCCACGGTAACGGATGTCGTAACTTCGCCGACTTCAAGGCTGGCATCCATGCGTAGCGTAGTCGCCACCACCAGGCGTTGTGCGGAGAGCGTGGTTTTGCGGAAACCGTTCGCCTCGACGGTGATGGTATAGTTTCCGGTGGGCATGTCCACGAACCGGTATGAACCGGTCTCGTTGGTTGTCGCCGGGGACTGCGCTCCGGTTCCGGTGTTGGTTGCAGTCACCTTGGCTCCGACGATGGCGGCGCCGCTGGCGTCCGATACGTTTCCAGTGATGATTCCGTTGGCTCCCTGGCCCCATGCCATTGCCGCGATAACCAACGCGGCCGCAAACAGGAAGAGATTCCGCTTCAAGTTTTTCATGTTTTCTCCTCGCTAACCCTCTTACGCGTTACGCTTGGGCGCGGTAACGTATTAGTGAATTTATTATACGGCAATCTTGCGCTAAGTCGGCAAAAAAACTTGTTGCTTTTTAGGCGCGCTTTAAACGTGCAATGAGAAACAGTGTAGTGAAAAAACAACAAGCTGTGTCTTCGAGATACCTGGATGCCAGGGCAGATCAGACCTGGAAGCGGAACGTGTTTTATGTCAGCGACTTATAGTGTAGGCTGTATTGCAATCTGCCGGTTTTTCCCACGCTTTTGTAAATGGAATCGCGCAGGCGATCGATTTCCATTTCCTGTAGATTAACGTGGATTGTATTTAGTTAGCACAGGGCTTAGTAGGAAACAACTAGCCACTTACCTTCGCGGCCCAAACCTTACCGCTGATTTGCCTTCAGGATCTTCTTGCGCAGCCGGATGGATTGCGGCGTCACTTCCACGAATTCATCGTCGCGAATGAACTCGATGGCCTGCTCCAGGTTCAGCAGGCGCGGCGGTACCAGACGGATGGCTTCGTCAGCGGTCGACGCGCGCATGTTAGTCAGCTTCTTTTCCTTGACGATATTCACATTGAGGTCGGCGTCGCGCGAGTTTTCGCCGACGATCATGCCTTCGTAGACTTCGGTGCCGGGCGTGACGAAAATCTCGCCGCGCTCCTGCAGGTTCCAGATGGCGTAGCCGGTGGTTTTCCCGGGCCGGTCCGACACCAGCGATCCGGTGGGCCGTGTTGCGATCTCGCCCTGCCACTCAATGTAGCCATGAAACAGCGAATTCATGATGGCCGTGCCTTTGGTGTCGGTCAGCATCTCGCTGCGCAGCCCGATCAATCCGCGCGAGGGAATGTGAAACTCCAGCCGCACGCGCCCCGAGCCGTGATTCACCATCTTCGCCATCTTGCCTTTTCTGCTTCCCAGCTTTTCGATCACCACGCCGACGAACGCTTCCGGACAATCGATCACCAGCAGTTCCACGGGCTCGTGCATCTTGCCGTTAATGGTTTTCGTCAGAATCTCAGGCTTGCCAACCATCAGTTCAAATCCTTCGCGGCGCATCATTTCGATCAGGATGGCGAGCTGCAGCTCACCGCGGCCCATAACTTTATAAGCGTCGGGACCGCCGGCTTCTTCCACACGGATAGATACGTTGGTGAGCAGCTCTTTATCCAAGCGATCACGCAGGTTACGCGATGTTACATAGTGACCCTCGCGCCCCGAAAACGGCGAAGTATTGATGGTGAACACCATGGAAATGGTCGGCTCATCAATCTGGATATGCGGCAGCGGTTTCGGATTTTCAACACTGGTGATGGTCTCACCAATGGTGATGCCTTCCACGCCGGCGATGGCCAGGATATCGCCAGGCTGCCCGATGGTCTCATCCACGCGCTTCAACCCCTCGAACGAATACAGCTTGGTGATGCGAGTGTTGTGATAAGAACCGTCCAGTCTCGCGATGGAGACTTCGTCGCCGTACTTGAGCACGCCGGAGAAGACGCGGCCAATCGCCAGGCGCCCCAGGTATTCACTGTAATCGAGATTCGCCACCAGAAGCTGCAAGACGGCATTGGGGTCGCCCTTAGGCGCCGGGATGTTCTTCAGGATGGTGTCAAACAGCGGCCGCAGATCGCTCGACTCGGCTTCGGGCGTGAGCTTCGCTATGCCGGCTTTGGCGTTGGTATAGATCACAGGAAAATCGAGCTGGTCCTCGGTGGCGTCCAGATCGATGAACAGATCGTAGACCTCGTTCAGCACTTCCTGAATCCGCGCGTCCGGCCGGTCAATCTTGTTGATCACCAGGATAGGCGGAAGCTTGGCTTCGAGCGCCTTCATCAGGACGTAGCGCGTTTGCGGCAGCGGACCTTCGCTCGCGTCTACCAATAGCATCACGCCGTCGACAATCATGAGCGCGCGCTCCACTTCGCCGCCGAAATCGCTGTGGCCGGGCGTATCCACGATGTTGATCTTCACGCCGTGGTAGTGGACGCCAGTAGTTTTGGCCAGAATGGTGATACCGCGCTCGCGCTCGAGTTCATTGGAGTCCATCATGCGCTCCACAGTATGCTCGTTGGCGCGGAACAGGCCGCTCTGCGTGAGCATGGCGTCCACCAGCGTGGTTTTGCCATGATCGACGTGCGCGATGATAGCGATATTGCGAATAGTCTGGTTGTGTTCCAGCGCTTCGCTATGATCAGTAGTGTGAGTCAACACTTCGGGTTGCATCGGTAATTTCCAATCTGTGAACTTCTATGGTCGCACGCCCAGATCCTCCAACTGAAATCGCCCCGTTGCCCGTGGTAGTGATAGTCGGCCGTCCCAACGTCGGCAAGTCGACTCTTTTCAATGCCATCACGCGTACTCGCCGGTCAATTGTGGGCGACGAACCGGGCATCACGCGGGACCGCATCCGTGGCGAGGCTGAATATCTGGGGCGCCCGTTTGCCCTCATCGATACCGGCGGAATCATTCAAAACGACTCCGAGCTGATACCCAGCGAGATTCTGAAGCAAGCCCGCGTGGCGCTGGATCGGGCCGCGCAAATCATTTTCCTGATTGACGGAAGGACCGAGATCACGGGCGCCGATCGCGATCTGGCGAAGATGTTGCGGCAGATTGGCAAGCCTGTCACCCTCGCGGTGAACAAGATCGACAGCACTTCGCGCGAGGATCTCACACACGAATTTCATTCGCTCGGATTCAAGAATCTATTTCCCGTTTCCGCGGAACACCGGATCGGTTTGGACGACCTGCTGGAGCACGTGACTCAAGGGTTCGAGAAGAGCGTGGAATCTGAAACGCCTACGGTGGAGCGGCTACCCATCAAGGTGGCAATCATCGGACGGCCGAACGTGGGCAAATCGACGTTGCTCAACGCGCTGGTGCATGAGGAGCGCGCGATTGTCTCACCGGTAGCCGGCACCACGCGCGATGCCGTGGATGAGAGTGTGATGCACAACGGCGTGGAGTTCGTGTTCGTGGATACGGCAGGAATCCGGCGCAAGGGCAAGACCAAAGCCATGGCGGAGAAACTGAGCGTAGTGATGGCGCGCCGCCACATCCGCATGGCCAACGTAGTGCTATTGGTTCTAGACGCGAGCGAAGGCGTGGTGGGATTGGATGCCACCATCGCCGGTTACGCACACGAAGAAGGACGCGCACTGATCCTGTGCATCAACAAGTGGGACGTGAGCAAGGAGAAGAACAAACGCACGTTCACCGAGAATATGCGCGACGAACTCAAGTTCCTGGACTATGCGCCCGCGGCGTTCATTTCAGCCAAGACGGGCGCGGGCGTGGACCGGCTGTTCGGCATGATTCGCGACGCGTTCACATCGGCCTCAAAGCGCGTGACCACGGCCGAATTGAATCGTTTCGTAGAGATGCTGGATTTCGATCGCGATATCAAGGTCTACTACATGACGCAGCAATCGGTGCGGCCGCCGTCCTTCATCGTATTCACGGACAAAGCCAAGAACATGCACTTTTCCACCGAGCGTTTCCTGATGAATCAGCTTCGCAAGCGCTTCGGCTTCGAAGGCACCCCCATCGAGATCAAAACAAAGCGCCGGTGAGGCGCGGGGCTAGGGACTAGGGGCTAGGGACTGGCGAAGCAGCGCGACCGCACCTAACGAGAAACGAGAAACGAGAAACGGTTTTATTCCGGCGACGCCTGCGTCCGCCCCCGCAGCATCGGCGCGCCCACCGGATTCGGCTCGCGCACTTCCACCGTCTCCGGCTCCGCTCCGAATTTGGCCAGCAACGCGTACACCACGAAACCCACCACAAAGCTGTAGACCACCGCGGGCTGACTGTATTCTTTCACTGACGCGGGCACCGGTAGGAATGGAATGATCCCCACCAGGAATCCGAGCGCCCAGGCGGAATAACCGGCCCAGTTGATGCCGCGCCTGGGTCCCGCCCATTTCCTTCCGGATAGCAGATAGTCGGCGGCCATCGCGCCACAGATTGGACCGAAAGAAGCGCCCACAATCTGGAAAAATGGCACCAGGTTCGCCGCCACGCCGGTGATGGCCAGGATAATCGACACCGTCACGCCCGTCATGGTGGACGACATGCGCGGCACGCCGGGAATCATCGTGGAAAAACTGTTCCCCGCGATGAATGCGCAGAAACAAGCGGGCGCGATGGACGCGATCGCAAACAGGAAGAAGGTCGCGCTCGAGAGCCATCCGCCGATGGAGCCGATCACCGAGCCGTAGTCCCAATTCGCGAGCGATGGATCCAGTCCTTTCGCGCCAGCCACGGCCAGCAGCGGCAGCCCGCCGGCGTAAAGAATCGGCAGGGCAATCCCAACCAAGCCGCCCAATTTGACATCGGAAGCGTTGCGGCTGTTCATCCCGAAATCCGTGCCGGCCGCGCCCGCAGTTGCAAAAAATCCGATCACGATGGCGATCAAAGTTCCAAAAGCTAGCGCCGGCTGCGGATCGGGCACGGTGTATTTGGAAATTCCACCAGCGGTCTTGAGGAACACGATCAGAATCATCAGAAACGGAATAAGGTTGAGATAGAGCGACGCCTTGGCGACATATTGGATGCCCTTCACGCCGACGTATCCCATGATCAAGCCCCACAGCACGGCCACGATTCCAAAATTCAAGGTGCCAGGCTTCGCGTCCATTTTGAGCCCACTCAAGATGAACGTCGTCGAAAGATACGTGCTGACGGCGAACCATCCGATCTGCAACAGCCCCATCAACAGGCCCGGCATCAAATATCCGCCCAGCGTGCCGAACGTCGAGCTGCCCACCACATAAAGCGGATATCCGGTTCGCATGCCCAGCATGGCAGGAACGTAGTAGTAGAGGCCGTAGCTGAGCAATCCGGCAACGGCTAGCGCGGCCAGGCAGAGGAGGGGTCCCGCATGCACCAGCGTTCCTTGCGCGATGGATTGGTAAAAGCCGATCCACAGGAAGACTCCGGCGTAGCTCGGCGCGGTATTGGCATACCACGGTGCGCGGTTCGAAACCGGGTTTGGCGCTGTTTTAGCGATGTAGTCGGGGAGAGTGGGCATGGGTGGGAGCCAGTATATCGAAGTCGTGCCCGTAGCGCACGCTCTCAGCATGCCGCGTTCGCAGGAGTGCGAACACGGCACGCAAGTGTGCGTGCGCTACGGTTTCACTACTACTTTGTCCACCGCTTGATTGTCGTATTCGTCGTTGACCCGCACCGCGATCACTTGTTCGCCCTGCCCACGATCGATCACAAGATGATAATCTTCCTCGGGCGAATCCGACAGCTTGGTGACGGGTTGGATTAGCAGCCACTCGCCGCCATTCACGGAGTACTCGGCTTTATCGATGTTGCTGCGGGCATCCCGAGCCTTCCAGCGAACTTCAATCTTGTTGCCGGAAACCGCCGCGGCTAGCTTCAGAATTTGCGGAGGCGTGTTGTCGATCAGGAACGGATCGCCTTCGAGCGATCCCTCCAGCGCCTGATCGCGCGGGTTGCTAGGCGCATCCGAAGCCGTCACTCGGATCACGTACTCGCCATCCGGAAACGCCGTGCTGTCCCAACTCAGATATTTTTCCTTCACCGCGTCTTTCAAAAGCTTCCAGCCGGACTCCTTCACGCCGCGAATTTCAACCTTGTAGATCAAGGAATCGCCATCCTCGTCGAATGCGGACCAGCGCGCCCCAACGTAGCCCTTCGCGTAGTTCAGCGTCTGCGAGCTTCCGATATCGATCCCAGACGAAGAGGAACTCCGATGCGGCTGCCCGATGGGCGGAAGCGTAATGCTGGTGGACGGCGTAATCGAAAGAACGGGGCTCGGGAAGCGATAGTTGGGCGGCGTGATTTCGACATCCTCCACGCTGGGAGCCTCGTTCTTCGCCAGATATGCAATCTCGACGTACGATACCTCTGCCGCCGACCCGGCGAGCTCAACCTTGTACTGCAAGAAACGCGCTGGAGGGGAGCTAACGCGCCCGCCTCCGCAGGAATCGCAAATGGCTTCGCCGCCCGAGTCCGCTGCGAGCCGCGCCCAAGGGCTTCAATTGCTTTCGGGCCGGTTGAGATTTCCACTGCGCGTGGACACGGCAATGTTTCCCTTGCCCCGGTAACTGATCCGGCCCCAATAAGAGAACGAAGAGGCGTCCAGAATTTCGCTCTCAAACGAACCGGATTTCTCGACATCAGGTCCCAGGCGATAAACCCGCCCGATATTGCCGGTGACGGCGTACAGCTCGCCTTTCGAACCCTTCCCGAATCCAGTCACTTGAGTGGGCGACGCATCCAGCAGTTCTGTGCTGATGACGTCGGAATCCAGCCGATAGATTTTCCCGCGGTTCCCCGTTCCTAACAGCGGCTGGCCGTTGGGATCGAAGGCAATGGCATACACAATGTCCTGCGTGTTCGACCAGGTCTTCCGCGGCGATCCATCCGGATTGATCCGGTACACTTCAGATCCGCCCGAGATGGCGGGGGCGCCGCCGGTGGCGAAGGTAGGCGGTGGATTCGCATGTTGGGGAATCGTTGCCATGGTTACGCCCGGAGAAGCCATGATGACCGCGGGCGCGGGCGGCAGTGTGGGAGCAGGCGCAGGGACCGACAGCGTTTTGTTGCCCACCCCGGCCGCGTAGATGGCGCCGTCCTTCGCCACGGCCACCGCGGTGATCTCGCGCTTGGGTGCTTGATACAACACGAACCCCTGGCCCGACGGCGACACCCTTAGAACCAGACCGCCCGGCTCAGTACCAACGATCAGGTTGTCCTCGGCGTCAATTGCCAGCGACCGTGCGTGGGTCTCCTCGGTTTTGAAAAACACCGAGCCCTTGCCGTTCGGGCCAACGCGATGAATCTCGCCTTGATTTCCCGTGGCGATGAAAAGATCGCCATTGCGGTTGAACGCCAGCGCCCAGATGTATTTCTGATGGGGGTCGTAAAAGACCTGGGGCTTCGCGTCCGGCGCGATCTTGTACACCTTACCGTCCGGATCCGTGGCCGCGTAGACTGCGCCGCTCGAATCAACGGCGATGGCGTGGATTTCTAGTCCCTCAAGCTCAGCGAGGGTACTGCTCTTGCCGGTTGGATCGATCACGAACAACTTCGCCGATCCGCTGCCGGAGCCCCCGCCTCCCGTGTACAGATTCCCCTTGGAATCCGCTGCAATGGCCCACAAATAGGGAGTGGATGAATCAAAGATCTCCGTGAAATCCGGCGCCGGAAAGATGCGGCCATCGCTGCGCAGCGAGAGATGATGGAGGCTTCCTTTTTCGAAATCGGAACGTTCGCCCTGCTCCCAGAAACGCGTTTCGACGGCGAAGCAGACGCCAAGGGTAGCCAATGCCACCACTGAGGATTTTAGGATTTTCATTACCAGGTTTTACTTCACTGTCACTCGGAGCGAGTAGCTCCCGTCGATCATCAGATCGAACGGAATGCTGCCCTGCTCGACGGCGCTCTCCGCCGAACTAACCAGGTGCCGGCTGGCCGTGCGGCCCGTTTGCATCACGTTTATAACCGAAGCGGGCAAACTGGGAAGCGTTTTATCTTCGTAGAAGACCGTCGGGCGCGGTTCCACCAGTGAAATATAGAGCTTGTTGTTGCTGCGTTCCTGATTGATCAACGATATGGTTTGCGGGATGTCCATAAAGCGGTCGGACATGCCGGCCACACTCTGCATCCGGTTCAGCGTGTCGGCGTCGCTCAATAAAATTCGGTGTTCGCCTTTGGGAAGATCCGTTGGAATCTTCAACGTAAAATTGCGTTCCAGCCGTTCACCACGATAGGGCCGCAGGAATACCCGCAGCGGGACTTCCGAGCCGGCTTCCACTTCACTCGATGGAATCCAGGCGTTCTCGATGACAGCCACGCGGCGCTCGGGAAGAATGTCGATGGTGGCATCCACGCTTTTCAGCTTGGGCATCTGCACTGAATTCAGAAACAGTCGATTGAACTTGTCGCCCCACCATCCGGCCAATTGGATGGGCGCGGGCGCCGGCGCTTCGCTCGAGGCCAGCATGGTGGCGATGGAGAGCCCCGGCTGTCCGTCGAACTCCACCTTGCCGCTCAAGCGATAGGTGGTCTCTTCGGCGAAATCGTTCAAGCCGGAAATGGAATTGAACAACGTCAGCATCATCAGGTACGGCGTCCACTTTTGCTGCACGAAGACGCTGAAATGCAGATCCTTTTCCTTGCGAACGGCGTTGTTGTCGCCGAACGAGCGCACTCTCACCGTCACTGGAACCATCGCGGCCGTCGCGCCCAGTTCGCCCATGATCGCGCTGTGCCGGTCCTGCCGCAGAGCTCCGACTATCTCTGTTGCGTTGCCGAATTTGTTGGGCTGGAACTGCGATGCCAGCGTCATCAGCACTTCGGATTTCGCCATCGGCATATCCACCGGGCCCAGATTGAAGATGGGGTGGCCGCAGGCCAGCATATGCTTCCCATCGTTATAGGTCACAGTGCACATCCCGCTGACGCTCATGTCGCCAGTCACCAGAACAGCGCTGACTGCATCACCGGGCTGAAGCGAATGCTGCCAGCCAGGAGCGGGCTTAGAATCAGTCAGTGTGCTGCTCGCGCCACCTGCCGCCACAGTCATACCCATCTGTTGGAAAAACGGGCTGAACTCGCGCAAGACGCCTTCGTTGAATCCCGCAAACGTCAGCGGCGTCTCAATGGGAACCATGACGCCGTTGGAAGGGAAGGCGCCGGATGCTCCTGCCGAGACCACCTGCGCCAGCATGCCGGAAGAAACCGGGACCGATTCGCGTACCGCGACTTTGTCGGGGGTGCGTGCGTCGGAGGGCCGCGATTCATCGAAGTCGTTGACTTCCAGCATCAGTTCGATGGGCGTGATGCCGCAAATGGCGTCCGGCGAAAATACGCTGAACCGCAGCGCCACCGCTCCCACCAGCTTGCCGTCAATGTAAACCGGGCTCCCGCTAAATCCGCCCGCCACGTTGGTGCGAATGGCCTTCCCACCCATCTTGCCGAGAATGATGTCCTGGTGGGGTCCCCACTGATTCTTAAGGATGCCGACGATTTCAACTGGAATGGGCTCGGGTTCAGAACCTGAGAGCACGGTCCAGGCGTAACCTTGCATTCCAGGTTTCAGATCGGCTTCTTTGAAAATCTCGACTTTTCCAGACTTGGGGCGGACGGGCGCGGGCTCTTGCGCAAACACGACATACGAGCACGCAAACGCCACAACGAGTGCGGCAAACTTCTGCATGGAACTCCTTCTGTATACCTTATCGACGCGAAGCACCGGAGTGCTGTTCCCATTATGACCTGGATTTTTGACTCTTGGGGAGGATTCTTTGGCGGGCTAATTTTCGCGAAAGGGCGCGCCCAGACTGGATGCGCCCCGTACCGCGTTCTCAGGGTTGCGGATCGGTACCGTCTGGATTGTATCCGCCGCCTGCGTCTTGATCCAACTCGGCGGGCTTCAGCGGCCCTTCGCCGGGTGGCGTCCCATCCTCCTTCGGCTTCTTCGGTACTTTCATTTCATCAATCATCGGCTGAATGATCTTTTTTTGGCCCACAGTGCATCTCCTTCTACCTGGATTTTAGGGACCAGCTGCTTGCGCGCGTCCGGAGGATACTCGCAAACGGATGAAAACGGAGCAGCTAGAGCGAACGGAGTGGCGTAACCGGCGGCTAAGTCGCGCCCCAACGGCACGATCGCGAGGCCTCCCGGTCCATTCGAGGCCTCGCGTTCGGGGATGTGGAAAGTTGTCGAACAAGGGGAACGAATCAGGCGAGAATTTTACCCAGCTAAAATCCCTAGGCTTGCGGAGAAATTGAGCGTAACCCGGCCACTACCCTGGCGAGTCCCGTGAAGGATCCTCTTGTTGCGCCCCTCCTGGCGCTCGCTGGCGGCATTCTGGCCTCGCATTGGGTCCGATTCGAGACCGGTGAGCTGCTCATTGCCCTCCCTCTTCTTGTTGCACTAACCTTGCTGGCCGCAAGACGCTCCCGCAACGTCGCCTGGGCGGGCGGCTTGGCGGCCTTATTATTTTGCGGTGTCCTTATAAGCGAACTACACCGGATCGGACGGACTCCTGAAATCGACGCGGGTTCTCGCGAGACCGTGCTCTTGAGCGGCTGCGTAGTGGAGCCCCCGGCATTCTATGAAGGACGCGATCAGTTCACCGTGGAACTGGCCGCCAAGGCGCGCGCACGAGTGACGTTGACAGTCCCGGACGGCCAAGCGCCTCCGGATCTTCGATACGGTCAGAAAGTGGAGTTCGAGGCGCGTGTGCGCCCGCTGCGCAATTTCCAGAATCCTGGCGCATTCGATTACCAAGGCTATGCCGCGCGCAGCCACATCTATTGGACTGCATCCATCGCCGGGGACCGTTCCATCACGGTTCAGCCCGGAGGATGTGGGTCCAAATTCCTCGCGGGGATTTTTGCGTTACGTACGGCTGCGCTCAATCGTATCGAACGCCTGTATCAAGGCAATCCCTACGCGACAGGGATCATGGAAGCCACACTGATCGGCGAATCGAGCAAGCTGGAAAAGATTTGGACCGACCATTTTCGGCGCACCGGCACCTATCACATGCTGGTTATCAATGGGTTGCACATTACAGTACTGGCTGCGTTTCTGCTGTTTCTGCTGCGAATCTGTTTTGTTCCCGAGCTCGGCGCACTGGCATTGACGGCGTGCGGCGCGTGGCTCTATGCGCTGGTTTCCGGATTTAACGCTCCAGCCGTGCGCGCGGCCGGAGGGTTCACGCTTTACCTGGCCTGCCGATACTTCTATCGCCGCCGAAGGCTGCTGAATCTACTGGCCGGCTTAGCCATCGTTTACCTGATCTGGGACCCGAGCCAACTGTTCGATGCCGGCTTCCAGTTATCGTTTCTCTCAGTTGCGGCGATCGCGGCTTTGGCGGTCCCGCTGCTCGAAGCCAGCTCTTTGCCATTTGTCCGGGGACTTACCGGGATCACGGAGGCGAGCCGCGACCCTAGGCTGCCTCCCGTAGCCGCCCAATTCCGCGTCGAACTGCGATTGCTAGCTGAAACGTTCTCCTGTTACCTCAAAATTCCGGCTGGCTGGCTGGTGCGGGCGCTGGCCTTGGTGGCCCGGCTGGCCCTCTGCGCTTATGAGATGGCGGTCATCTCCACTGCCATTCAGATCGGGCTCGCTTTGCCGATGGCACTCTACTTTCATCGCATCTCGCTCTCCGGATTCTCGGCGAATGTACTGGTTGTTCCGCTGCTGGCGCTGGTTGTTCCCATCGGCTTTATCGCGATCTTCACCGGCTGGCATTTCGTGGCGATGATGGCCGAGTGGCTGCTCGACGCGGGGCAAAGAGTAGCCGATTGGCATCTGCGTTTTGAGCCGGCCTGGCGTGTGGCCGATCCTCCGCTGTGGCTGAGCCTGGCATTTTCGGCCGCGCTGGTGGCGTTCGCAATGGCTTGGCGGTCTAAGTCCGTGGCGCACGCACCCTTGCGTGCCGTGTTCGCACTCTTGCGAACACATGTGCACGGAAGAGAACCAGGCGTTCACACGAGTGTGAACGCGGCACGCAAGGGTGCGTGCGCCACGCGGTGGCTCTCTGGCTCCGCTGTGCTGGCACTATTCATCCTCCTGTTCTGGCATCCTTTTCCACCCGAGCTTTGGGCCGGACAGCTCGAGCTGACTGTCATCGATGTCGGCCAGGGTGACAGCCTGCTGGTAGCGTTTCCGGACGGCAAGCTGATGCTGGTGGATGGCGGCGGAATTCTGACTTTCGGACACCACGCCAAGTCCAAAATCGATATCGGCGAGGATGTGGTCTCGCCCTATCTCTGGAAGCGCTCCATCCGCAAGGTGGACGTGGTAGTGCTGACGCACGCTCATGACGATCATGCGGGCGGGTTGCCGGCTCTCATCGAAAACTTTCATCCCGCCGAACTGTGGACCGGCGCCATGGTCGCGAGCGAGGCCTGGTCTCTGGTGCGGCAGAAAGCGCAGGCGCAGGGCGTGAAGATCGTCGCCATGCAAAGCGGCCGGTGCTTTGATTTCGGCGGCGCGCACATTGAGATCCTCTCGCCGCCATCCGACTACGTGCCCTCCGCCAGCCCCAAAAACAACGACTCGCTGGCCATGCGTCTCACCTATGGCCAACGCTCTTTCCTGCTCACTGGCGATATGGAGAAGCCCATGGAACTGCGTGCTCTCGCCGACGGACAGCCGCTGGGCGCCGACGTCCTAAAAGTGGGCCACCATGGCAGCAACACGTCCAGCACGGAGCCGTTTCTCAACGCTGTCTCACCTACCTTCGCGGTGATCTCAGACGGATTTGAGAACTCTTTTCATCATCCTCATCCGTTGGTGCTGGAACGGCTGGCTGAGCATCGGGCCGGCGCGTTGCGCACCGATTTGCAGGGACTGATCACCGTTCGGACCGATGGCCGGCGAATCTGGGTGGAAACCTATCGCCCACCCACACGTCATTAATGCACGGCCTGAATATGGAATCTTCCGATCCCGCAAACCGAGCCGCGACCGGAAGGAAGCGTTATGAAATCGCAAAGCCCTAGGGCGGGTATTGGTAGCGCTTCCTGCCGGTCGCGGCTCCGAATGAATTACTGATACCATGGTAACGTCAGAGGTCTTCACAAAAATGCGCATCTCCCGCTGGTGCCCGCGGTTCGCTCTGCTGGCTCTTTTCTACAGCCCGATACATTCCAACCTTGCGGCTCAATCCGAAGCGGATGTGAACGCGAGCATCAAGAAGTTCACCCAAGTCTACGAAGCAGTGGAGACGAACTTCGCTGACAAAGTGGATCCGGACCGCTCCGTCT
>Ga0182024_10013113_pt1 | contig 16260 bp, 13 predicted proteins | sample P32metaG_FD_120480 | JGI IMG/M metagenome (GOLD analysis project Ga0182024, IMG submission 120480) | Permafrost microbial communities from Stordalen Mire, Sweden - P3-2 metaG (Illumina Assembly) | ecosystem: Environmental > Terrestrial > Soil > Wetlands > Permafrost | place: Sweden: Stordalen... | reverse complement strand
TGAGCTCGTAGGACAGAAGGTGAAGAACATCATTCCGGAAGGTTTCGCGGAACGGCTGATCGCGGATGGCACCCGAACCACGGCTGATGCGCTGGCGCAACAGATCGGAACGGGGATTGAGCTCTACGGGCGGCGAAAAGATGGAAGCGATTTTCCGATCGAGATCATGCTGAGCCCACTGGAAAGCGCGGAGGGAATCCTGGTGACGGCAGCGATCCGGAACATCAGCGTGCGCAAGGATGCGGAAAAGCATCTGGTAAAGACGGTGGGGGAACTGAAGCGTTCCAACGAAGAACTGCAGCAATTCGCCTATGTCGCATCGCACGATCTACAGGAGCCTTTGCGCATGGTGGCCAGCTATACGCAACTACTGGCACAGCGCTACAAAGGCCGTCTGGATTTCGATGCCGATGAGTTCATCGCTTATGCAGTGGACGGGTCCAACCGCATGCAGGGGTTGATTCAGGATCTGTTGGCCTATTCACGCGCGGGGACAAATGGAAAGGTGCTTCACAAGATTTCCAGCGAATCCTCACTGAGCGAAGCGCTTACAAGCTTACGAGCAGCGGTTGAGGAAAGTGGCGCGGTCGTGACACACGATGCGCTACCTGTCATCACCACAGACGATAAGCAATTGGCCCTCGTATTTCAGAACCTCGTCGGGAACGCAATCAAATACCGCGGTGCCCAAGTCCCTCAAGTACACGTCTCTGCCACAGAAAACGACGGCAAGGAATGGATCTTTTCCGTGCGCGACAATGGCATGGGAATTGACCCTCAATATTTTGAGAGGATCTTCATCATTTTTCAGCGCTTGCACGGTCGAAAAGACTTTAGCGGCACCGGAATCGGATTGGCTATTTGCAAAAAGATTTTGGAGCGGTTGGGCGGAAGGATCTGGGTCGAGTCGCAGCCTGAAAAGGGATCAACCTTTTACTTCGCACTGCCGGAAAGAGATGGGGAATGATGGAAACGATTGGAAAAGGCGCGGCAGGTATCGAAGTTCTATTAGTGGAAGACAGCCCCGGCGACGTTCGCCTCACGCAAGAGGCGTTTAAAGCCGCCAAGATTCATATCAACCTGAACGTCGCTTCGGATGGCGTGGTAGCCATGGCCTTTCTTGGGCGCGAGGGGCAGTACGCAACTTCTCCCCGCCCGGACCTGATCTTGCTCGATCTCAACCTTCCTAAGAAAGACGGCAGGCAGGTTCTGAAAGAAATCAAGGAAAGTCCCACGTTGAAGAGCATCCCAGTGGTTATTTTGACTACTTCCGCGGCAGAGGCGGATATCCTGCGAAGTTATCTGTTGCATGCGAATTGTTACATCACCAAGCCTGTGGACCTCGCAGGGTTTCTCAACGTTGTAAAAAGCATCGACAATTTCTGGCTCTCCGTGGTCAAGCTGCCGCACGAAAGTCCCCAATGAACGAAAGGGCGCTCCGCGTTCTGCTGGTTGAGGACAATGCAGGAGATGTGCGCTTGCTCCGCGAGATGTTTAGGAATGAAAAATCGGGCACTTTCGAATTGACCCATCTTTTGCGCATGAGCGATGCAGTGATTCATCTTTCGAAGGGCGAGGTGGACATCGTCCTGTTGGACATGGGCTTGCCGGATGGGCATGGTCTCGATACCGTGCGGCGAGCGCATGCGGCGGCGCCCAGCGTCCCTCTGATCGTGTTAACGGGTTTGGACGACGAGACATTGGCCGCCGAAGCCATGAAAGAAGGCGCGCAAGACTATCTGATCAAAGGCCAGATCGAAAATCGCGCACTTCCCCGGGTTCTTCGCCATGCCATTGAACGCCACCGCATGCTGGCGGAAAGCGACCTCATCCGGACAAATCAGATTCAGTACAAGGATGAGTTCCTCTCGCACGTGTCGCACGAGCTTCGTTCTCCGCTGACCGCAATCTATGGGTTTGTGACAATTCTCTTGGATGGGTTGGCCGGTGAATTGAATCCGGACCAGCGAGAATACCTGGAAGATGTGCTGAGGAATACCAAGCAGCTGAAAGCCATGATTAATGACTTGCTCGAAGTCACTCGTATTCAGGAGGGCAAACTCCTGATCGAATCGCAATGTGTTTCGGTTTCCGATGCTATCGCTTACACGGTCAGCACTCTCCAAGAAGTTGCCACAACCAAAGGAATTGCTCTGTCTTTCGATGCGGATAGCCGCTTGCCATTGATCTGTGCTGATCCAACACGGCTTCGACAAATTCTGATAATCCTGGCCGATAACGCCATCAAGTTCACTCCAGCAAACGGTGTGGTGAAAATTCGAGCTCAATTGTTCGAGAAAGATTCGAAATTTCTGGTTCTGGAGGTTTCAGATTCGGGATGCGGATTCCCTCCGGGCATGAAGGAGCGGATCTTCGAACGACTCTTTCAAGCAGCAGATTCGGCTTCGCCAAGTCGCAAAGGCCTTGGCCTGGGATTGCACATCTGCAGGGAGCTGGTGACCCGGCAGGGCGGAGAAATCTGGGCCAACAGCGTGCCGGGACAAGGAGCTCTCTTTTCAGTTACGTTTCCAATTTTTTCCCTCTCCACCCTGATCGCCCCCGGTTTGAAAAGGGCAAGAGTTACCGATCCTTCTGTCACGCTGGTGGTGATAGAGATCGGTTCACGAACAGGCTGGCTTTCCGACGAGGCGCGCGCGGGGCACTCTGACGCAGTCCGCGATCTTGTGCGGCGGTGCTTGAATCGCGATCTGGACGTTCTCCTCCCGAACATGGCCTTCACGGGTGCGGCAGAGCTCTTCTTTATCGTGGCCTTCACAGATGCAATTGGCGGTTTGGCGATTTCCAAACGGATTCGGGAACAATTTGAAGAAAGTGCCTATTTTCAGCAGGCAAACATAATCCTTTCGACTTTCTACAGGTTACTCGAACCGATCGAACGAGATGCGATTGAATCTACGCGTGACCATTTGAACAAGGTAGCCGCAAAAATCCAGGAGCTTTTGAACGAGGAAATCTCATCGAGGATGGTGGAAAATGGCAAATAAGAAAATTCTGATTGTGGAAGACGATCCGGACATACGCAAGAGCATGAGTGTGCGCCTCAAGGCCAGCAACTACGATATTTTTGTCGCCTCCGACGTGATCACCGGCGTAATCATGGCACGCAAGCACGAGCCGGATTTAATTATCCTCGACCTCGGTCTGCCCGGCGGGGACGGTTTTGATGTGATAGAACGACTCAGGATAGTCCCGACTCTCGGCTTAATCCCCATCATCATCGTCTCCGGTCGCACTGGTCTTCCGAACCAAGAACGCGCGTTGGAGGCGGGGGTTCAGGTTTTTCTCCAAAAACCCGTGGAAAATGCTCAACTTTTAGCGGTCATCCGAAAAATCCTTGGCGGGCCCGTGGAGTTGCAAAAGCCTGCATATTTGTCGAAGCCCGCGCGCAAATTCGTGATATGAAGTCCGCGACGGACTAGGAGAGAGGAGAACGGAAAGAGTCTTCGGCAAGTTTCAGTAATTCGCGTCGCCGGAAAAGCGAACCGGGCCGCACTGATACGGTCCGCCGCTTTTTTTGCGATTCGCCCGTCCTCGCCTGGCGCCTTCCGCAAACCCTTTATCGTGAATCGGGCCAAAATCCAATATGTACTCTCTAGTATATGATTGGGATTTTTACGCGCATTGCAAGAGGAGAAAATAAATATGTCCCAACCGGAAAAATCTGAACAAGAACTGCACCGCCATATCGTGGAGAATCATTTCCAAGTCCGCATCCTGTCAATGCCCACGGGTAACAAAGATGCTTTTGAATTCAATCTGGCGGAAAAGTTTCACGAGGGATTCATACTCAGGCACTTCAGTATCGATCCGAATTGGATGTATGCGATGGTAGTTAAGGAAGGGCCAGTGAAAGCCAGTTTTTAGATGGGCTGGCAGCTTTCGTGATTCGTCATTTCTGTGAGGGGAAGCCGATCTGGTGAGGGATTCCCGGGTGCACCAGGCTTTGGGTTGGATTTTTCGCGGGGGCCCGACCCTTTGGTTTGCAAGGGTCCGTGTTTTCGCCCTGTCCTCGTTTGGTGTCCGGTCTTACGTCCGCCGCGGCGGATAGGGCAGGGTTTTTTCGTTTGTCCTTCTGCGCGCGGCGAGTCTGAGCAAAAGCCCCGCCAATGGAGAGCGCCAACGACAGGGCACCCAAGTCCAAATATTAACTGTAAGTTAAAAGCAATTAGTAGTATTTTAGTGTGCAGTAGGGAGGCTTCCATAAAATGCCAAAGGCCGGGCCGCCCACCTTTGTCCCATTGATCCGGTCAGAGAATTTCGCAATTGAAATTCTTCCAAAAGGTAACCTTCCTCTTGGTAATGGTGTTGAAGGAGTGGAACTTTTGCAGCCACGCGCTGGACTGAAAGCAAGCTTCATGAACCGAGTTGTAGTAGACAATTTTTATGTCGCGAGGATTGCGGGTAAGGGACTTTCCAATATTGTCGAGTACATCGCGCAGCGTTTCGGCGCCAAAGGGGTTAAACATAAAATAGACCGTGCCTTCGGACAAGTCCGCGACAGCGGCGTCCGCGCGGATAATTTCTATAGGCGCTTTCCTGCCACGTAGACGCACTCCATTGGACCTGGCCGCCTCGCAAAGATCTTCGAATAGCTCGATCCCGACGCACTTCCGGATCTTGTGGCGCGCGAGAACACAAAGGATCCTACCCATGCCGCAACCGATATCGAAGAATACGTCCTCTGGGTCCAGCTTAAGCAACCTTGCGACCTTATATACATACCAATAATCCGGGGTGCTGTAGCTGCGGCTGTCCAGGCGCTTCGAAAGCGATTGATTGTCATCCTCAGGCAAGCCTTTTTCCGAGCCTTGGCGGCTAAGGTTGTCTTGAAACGGATTGCCAGGCCCCTCCATCCGTCTCTCGATTCGCACTTCCGTATCCGTGTGTATATTCAATGCCAATTCGTTGCATTTGATCCAGATCCCCTCTACTCCTGTGTAAATGGAGAAAGCCGGGCTTCCGTGTTTCAAAAACCTGGCAAGCATTCTCAACGGTTGCGACCGGATTTTTCGGTTTGTCCGTTTAGCGCGCGCATTGTGCGCCAATCCTACCTCCGGCCATAACGAACATTCAACCAGAACCCCTCGGCGGGGGCCCGGCCTTTGTAGTTGAATCTGGGGTGGCGGGTGGCCCGCGCTAGCTAGCGAAGACCAATGTCGAGGGTGTTGGGGTTTGCACGATTTCGACCGACTTGAATCCAGCTTCAGCGAGCCATTTACGGTAATCGCTCTGGCGGTACGTGAACCCGTTCTTCGTCACAACCAGCATCTGAGACGCAAACAACATCGCGAACGGATGGCCGGTTCGATCGTCGTTGAGGACGAAATCGTTGATCACCAGAGTCCCGCCGGGTTTAAGCGCCTTGCGAAACTTGCGGAAATTGGCGATGTTTTCCGCCGGCGACTCCTGGTGAGCAATGTGCGCATAGATCGCGAAGTCGTATTTTTCGGCGCCGAAATCCGTGGTGTGGAAATCACCGTCAATTGTCTGGAAGCGCTCCGCGACTCCGAAGCTGGCGACAAAGCCGCGGGCGATTTTGTTTACGTTTGGCCAATCGAGCTGAGCACCGATGGCCAGTTTGTTCACGCCGAGCCAGACAGCCGACCAGACCCCCGAGCCGCCTCCAACATCCAACCACGAAACGGCGCCCGCTTTGGCCACGCCTAACCGTTCCGCTGCCATCTGCGCGACGGGAAAGGAAAGCGCGGCGATCGCCGGAACCAAGACGTGCCAGAACGGATTGTCCGCGACATCGGTGGTATTCCGCGCGCTCGGCAAACCGGTTTTCGCGGCCTCCGGCAAATTCTGCCAGGTGGCGAAGTCCTGCAAGAACACTTCCGCCATGCCACCGAGATAGCTGGGCTTGTCCTTCACGAGAAACGAGGAGGCGTCCGGGCTGTTGCGATACAGGCCCTCCGACAAGCTGAGAAGGCCCAATCCTGTCAGGCCGTCAAGGAGAGCCTGGGCGCCGCGCAGCGAGATGCCCGTCTTTTTTGCAACGGCCTCCGCAGTGGCGGGGTTTCCCTCCAAGGCGGTGAAAAGGCCGTGTTGAGCGGCCGCGCCGAGAATGCTGGTGGCCCAGCCGCCAGTAATTATCTGCATGACTTTTTCGGGGTTAGGTACGGTCATCAATGTCTCCAATTTAAAGTTTCAGACGCAAGAGTATATCCGAAGATCCTTGATACTTAGTTGCGTTCTTTCTGAACAATGAACGGGTGCCATTTGGCCGGGTTGGCCGGCCTTTTAGGTAGAACTTAAGGTGCTCCGTCCTTGAAGAGCGCCAAGGACGGGGCACCCCAAGTTCAAAATATTAACTTAGGGTGAAAATATGGGAGTAGTATCAGACTTTGAAGCAGAGAAGATTCCATGCAACGCCAAGGGCCGGGCCAGCCGCCCATCCCAAGTTCGAAATCTTAACCTCAGCCTTTGAGGAGTGGCAAAGCCTACCGCACAACCACTGCAAAAGCGCTTGACAATCAGTTCTCATAGTGAGAACCTACTCCCCGATGCGCATTATCAAGCGAGGCGCTCTGGTGAAATTCTGGCGAGAGCATCCGGACGCGAAAGCCAGCCTCGAATCCTGGTACGGAGTTGTGCGCAATGGAGATTGGAAGACCCCTGCGGAGTTGAAACAGGTTTATCCCAACGCGGATTTGGTGGGACGCAGGACGGTGTTCAATATCGCGGGCAACAAGTACCGTTTAATTGCCCGAATGAACTACCAAAGCCAGCGGGTCTTCGTCCTTTACATTTTAACGCACACGGAATATGACCGAGGGGCCTGGAAACAATGAGCACCACAACCATCGATCTGAACGAAAGCGCTTACAGGCAACTGCTGGCGCGCACGCTTCCCCACGTGATCCGTACGGAAGAAGAATGTGAGCGTTTGACCAACGAACTTGGGCGTCTGGATGAGCGTGAGCGCTTGTCACCGGAAGAACGGGAACTTGCCGAACTGTTGACCGTTCTCATTGACGAGTATGAAGAACGCCGCTATCCAATTCAGAAGTCGAGTCCGCGGCAGACCCTGCAGCATTTGATGGAGGCGCGGAAGTTGACGCAAAAGGACCTCTGGAAACTTTTTGGATCGAAAGGCATCGCTTCCGAGGTATTTCACGGCAAGCGTTCCATTAGCAAAGCGCAGGCAAGAAAACTGGCCCAATTCTTTCACGTCAGCGTTGAGCTGTTCATTTAGTGGCCGCGCGCGCCAGCGTTTGCGTTAGGTTTTTCGCGGGTGCCGGACCCTTTGGTTTTTAAGCGTCCGTGTTTTCGGCCTGTCCTCATTTGAGTTTGATCTCGCCTTGTCGCCGCTCACCACGATCACTTGTCCCGACTCCGCCACGTCTACCTTCACCTACGACCCGCACGGGAAGTGGTGGGTGGCACGGACGCTAGCTCGTCAAGTCCAGTCTCGATGGCGCTGGGGTTCGCACTATTTAACGTGTTACACGGCCAACCTCTAAAACTTCGGCCGAGCCAGCCATACCATGTTGAACAAATGTTGGCCAATTTGACGGCCCTCATGCCGTTTATGGCACACGCCTGCCCGCTACTGTTCGTTGCAAGCTCCCGGATACGCAATAATTGGGTGCAATAAGAATCTGTGCAAGCAAGCCATCCGGATGCCCGACGGGTGACGCCCGTTCTGGTCCAATGGGCATCTGCCTCCCGGGAAACCGGAAAGAGAAATCGAAATCTTGGGCGCAGGCTGGCGACCGGAACCGCAACAAGAAACGAATCCATGAACCTGACAATTCCTGCGGACACGTCGGTGGATTGCACACCCTTGCAGGGTGCTGAGCGCAGTGAGGCTCCTCGATCAAACCCGACCCAGAAAAACCGAAACGTCCCTGCAAATTTGCGCCTTGTAGCAGGGATTATTCTGCTTGTGACGGTCCTGGCTGTATTCGTTCCGCTGGAACCCATGATGCCCGTGCCGGGGCTGGACCCTTCGTGGATGTTCGATATGAATCAAGCGGTGGCGCAGCATCTGGTGTTTGGACGAGACATTGTGCTTACCTTCGGGCCCTATGCGTCCATCTACACGGAGTTATACCATCCCGCGACGGACCGAATGATGATTTGCGGCAGTCTGTTTTTGGGACTCTCCTACTTCCTGTTGCTGTTCTTGCTGGGGAAGAACGATAAACCCTATCACTTCCTGTTATATGCACTGGTCCTCGCCGCATTCGTAAATTCCCGAGACGCGCTTCTCTATTCGTATCCCTTGATGCTGGGCTTGCTTGTTTACCGTTTGACTCTGCCTGATGGGCATCGCATGAGGCTGCCGCTTTCCAAATCAACTGAGGCCGGGGTTGCAATCTTGTTTGTGCCTCTGGGTTTATTGCCTCTCATCAAAGTATCGCTTCTGCCGCTCTGCGGCATCACCTTAGCCTTGTGCTGTGCGCTTTTGTGGAACGTCGGGAAGAAAACCCTGGCATGCATGGCAGCGGCCACGACGGCAATTTCTTGCATTCTGCTTTGGGCCTTGGCCGGCCAACCCTTGCTTGCCCTTCCAACATTCATCTTGAACACGGAACAGATGATTGCCGGATACACGGAAGCAATGGCCTTTCCGGGAGACACTTGGGAATGCATTCTGTATATCGTCGCCTCGGCGCTAACCCTGGTGGTTGTAATGCGGACGGCGCGCGGCCCAAGAATTTCCAGATTGTTCTTGGGCGCCTCCTATGCGTTTTTCTTATTCACGGCGTTTAAGGGCGGCTTTGTGCGCCACGACCCATGGCACAACATTACTGCCGGAAGCTCAATCCTCATCGCAGCCGTCCTCCTCCTTTTCGTTGTAGGCCCAGAACTGCCCGTTGCCCCCATTGTGATGAGTGCTCTCGCGTGGGCATACATCGGCCATGGCGAGCTGCAAAAAATACCGCTATCCGTGGCCATGAATTTTCGAGCCACGGTCGAGCGAGCTCTTGTTGGAGGGAAAGAGAGATTGTCGGCAGGCCAACTCCAGAAGGAGTATGACCAACATATCGCCACGATACGCGCACAATTTCCTCTGGACAAAATGCCGGGGACCATGGACATCTACTCGGTGAATCAGGCCTGGCTATTCGCTTCTGGAAATGTATGGGCTCCGCGGCCCATTGCGCAAAGCTATGAAGCGTACACGCCGGACCTTGCCCGGTTGAACCTGCTCCATCTTGCCGGCAGCGGCGCGCCGGACAACATTGTTTTTCGAGTGGAACCGATCGACGGACGATTGCCTTCCCTGGAAGACGGGCTGAGTTGGCCGGCGATCATCAACGGATATTCCCTGGTGAAACTGGACGCACAATCGGCGTATCTACGAAAGAGATCTGCTGAACAGCAACCCCCTTTGACGCCCGCATCCGACTTCCAGCGTGCCATGCACAAATTTGGAGAAGAGGTTCCCTTGCCTGAGACCCAGGACCCTCTATCCGCGAGGCTTGAAATTACGCCCACGCTTCTTGGAAAAATGATGGCAACGGTGTATAAGCCGCCGCAACTCCATATGACCCTTCGATTGCGGGATGGCTCGACAATTCAGTACCGGGTGATTTCCGCAATGATGAAGACGGAATTCATGATTACTCCGCTCGTGAAGCGCACGGAAGATTTTGCGCTGCTTGCAGCAGGAGGAATGAAATACCTCGGCGGCAACGAAGTAAAGAGCTTTTCGATTTCGTCGGACGATTCCGACGGGAGATTTTGGAATCCGGCCTACTCCTTGAGCTTGCAGAAGGTGGATTTGACCAGGAATACCGAGACCGAAAATGCCCGCCTGTTCGATTGGAGAAGTGAAATTGCGCCTGTGAGCGATTTAGCTCCATCGAGTCTGAGATGCGAGGGAAGCATAGAATCCCTGAACGGAAACTTGCCTTCTTCCAAAGAGACAATCGTGCGCGGCGCTTTATATCTGAATGGGTGGATGGCTGTCGTACCCAGCGAGGGGGTCGTCCCGGACTCCGTATTTGTTACGCTAAAGAACGATAGCGGTAAAACCTTTTACGTCCGGGCGCACGGTACGCGGCGCGAGGATATCAAGAATCACTTTTCTCAGCCGGACATGCCGGACCCGGGCTACGCCGCCATGGTCGATGTTTCTGACTTAAAAGGACTTTACACTCTCGGCCTGGCTCGCATGTATCGGGGGAATCTCGGCATTTGCCGGCAATTCAAATTCCCGCTCCTCATCAACCCATAACGCTCCCTGACGCCATGCCATCGCCAATCTGTCCGGATGGCAACGATTGGTTAGCCGCCTCCGCGCCCTTTGTGGAAGCCTTGGCGGGTGCCTCACGATTTGCAGCGCCTATGAGGATAAGTTATTGCTTGCTTCGCTATCATCCGCATTTTCCTGGTTGTCGGATACTGTTTGGATCGCCACACTTAATGGTGCGGATTGCCAGTCCAGGCCCGGTTAATCACTGCACGGAATGCGTCAAACAATTCATTCTGCGCCTGGAACCATTAGGCCGCTTTGAGGGTACAAGTCAGTATCCGCGTGATGACCCAGGTCAAAATGAAATGAGCCCGATGACAGAATCCGCTGCAATCGCTGTCCCACGCAATGAAGGCCGGGATGCCGGTCAACCCGCGGAGAGGTTATCCTCCGTTCAGCTTTCCATCGTGGTTACCGTATTCTCGGAAACCTTTTCGATCCGGGAGTCGGTGAACATTTTGCTGTCCCGAGATCGCGGATATATCAAGGAAATAATATTGCTGGCATCCCCGCGCGCCTCGGGCGAATCCTTGAGAATCTGCCAGGAGTGCGCCGACCAGGATCGGCGAGTGCGGATTGTGATGCAAAAGAACAACCCGGGCCTCGGGTGGGCATACCGCGAAGGCATGCAAGCGGCCACTGGGAATTTCGTAGCCCTGATGGCCGCCGATTTGGAGACCGAACCTGCCGCGGTGGACCGCATGGTGGAAGAAATTTTGCAAAGCGGCTGCGATGGAGTGATCGCAAATCGCTGGCTCCCGGGCGGAGGTTTCACAAACTACGACCCCATCAAGTATGCCCTCAACTGGATTTTCCAGAAGACATTCCAGATATTATTTTGGACCAGTCTTGGCGACCTGACTTTTGGATTCAAGATTCTAAGCAAGGATATCGTCGATTCGATTGAGTGGGAAGGAACGCTCCACGAAATCTGCATCGAGACCACGGTCAAACCAATCGCGCAAGGATTCCGCATCCACCAGGTCCCTTCCGTCTGGGTTGGCCGAAAAGAAGGCAAGAGCGTCAACACTTTTTTCAGAAATTTTCGATATGTGAGCATGGCGTTTAGAACTCTGGCCGCGGGCCGTCAGCAGCGCGAGCGGTCCAAAAGGTGATTATGCGAAGGCCCTGCCACATCGTCCTCACAACCATTCGCCATCCGGAAATCTTGAACGATCTCTATGCCAACATTCACCGGTACGGCCATTTGGACGAAGTAAAGATCTGGATTGTTGGGGACCGAAAAACTCCGGTAACTGCCGGCACCCTTGCGCGCGAAGTTTCGCAAAAAGGACTGGAAACCGTCTTCTTCGACATCGCTCAACAGGACGAGTGGGGCAAGGCTTTTCCCTTCTATAATTTGATTCCCTATAATTCGGATGCGCGAAGAGTCTTCGGCTACCTGAAGGCCATGGAAGAAGGCTGTGAAATCCTGATTGCCATGGATGATGACAATTTTCCATCCGAAGACGATTTTATCGGCGGCCATCGAATGACTGGACAGCCATGGGCGGGGCCGGTACTGCGCGAGGCCGCAGGGTTTCATAACATTTGCGAATATTTGACAATGGAGCCATCCCGTCTGGTCTTCCCGCGCGGTTTTCCATTTCAGATTCGTGGCCATCGCAATCAACCCGAGGCGATAGCAAGTCCACAGGGTGCGATGATTGGGGTTACAGAGGGCCTGTGGCTCGACGAGCCCGACATTGATGCAACCACGTGGCTCAACGGCAAAGTAAAAGGCGTGCGCTACAACGGGCCTGACCTTTTCGTTCTGGATCAGTCCACGTGGTCCCCCATAAATTCACAAAACACAAGTGTGGCGCGGGAGGTAATTCCGGCTTTCATCTTCGTGACCATGGCCTGTCCCGTGCCCGGGGGTGTGCTCGACCGATACGGGGACATCTGGGGTGGTTACTTCCTGCTGGCGTTATTGCAGAAGACCAAGTACCACGCCGCATTTGGGCGTCCGCTGGTGCATCATAGGCGCAATCCGCATAACTACGTCGATGACTTGCGGCACGAATATTGGGGCATGATTTTGACCGACTGGCTCCTGCAACTGCTCAGAAATTCGTTCCAGCCTTCCAGTTCCGCGATTGTGGACAGGCTCCCGGAACTTGCCAATTTTTTGGAGGAGCAGTGTGTAAATCAATTGCCGGGCTGGTGCCCCCCGGAAATTAGAAAGTTTATGGGATCCACCGCGGAAAATCTTAGGGAATGGTCCGCGGCCTGCCAACTGGTCGGGGGCTAGGAAATCTGCAGCCACACGGCTAAATTTGATCGGCCACCCACCTCCATACTGGAATTTTCCGCCATTCGACTCGCCTAACCGCGCAGTGAATCTCGTTGACAACAGGGTACCTACCGGAGTATACCCATGGAAATCCTTTTCTAAGGGAGCTCCGATGGCAGACCATGAGATGCCGGACCCCGGCTGTTCCACTTCCATGAAACTTTCCAGGCGGGATATCATCAAGAGCGTTATTGCCACGGGCGTGGTGTCCTCGACCAGCTACTTGTTCCGCGTCTCGAAGGTCTGGGCGCAGGCTTCGGCGCCGGGCGCGGTGGATCGGCTGATCACGCTCAACGTCAATGGGCAGCAACGGCGCGTCGATGTGATGAAGCAAGAGACGCTGGTGATGACGCTGCGCTACAAGCTGGGACTGACGGGGACGAAGATTGGCTGCGACCAAGCCGAATGCGGTGCCTGCACCGTGCTCATTGATGACGTGCCGCAATACTCGTGCTCGGTGTTCACGCACACCGTGCGCGACAAAAAGATTCAGACCGTGGAAGGCCTGGCCAAGCCCGATGGCACGCTGCATCCCGTGCAGCAGGGCATCATCGACGAGCAGGGTTTTCAGTGCGCTTTCTGCATGTCGGGCTTCATGATGGCCACCGTAGGCTTCCTGAAAGTGAATCCCAACCCCACGCGTGAAGAACTCGCGCACGGAATTTCCGGCAACATCTGCCGCTGCCAGGATTACGACAAGATTCTCACCGCCATGATGCACGGGGCAGAGAATCTGAGGAAGGCGTAAACATGCCAAACGTAACGCCACCAAATAAATTCAAATATATCGGCAAGAACTACACCACGGGTGACCTCCTCGCGAAAGTGACGGGCAAGGCCAAGTACGCGGAGGACTATCGCGCCGACGGCATGCTCTTCTGCAAGCTGGCGCTCAGCCCCATGCCACATGCGCGCGTGCGCAGCATCGACGCCCGCGCGGCGCTGGCCATGCCCGGTGTGAAAGCCATTCTCACCGCGGATGATTTACCGGCTCCGGCTAACAGCATCAACGACAACGGCAACGTAATTCTGGCCAACTCGCGGGGCTATCAGGCGCTGACCAATGAGCCGCTGTTCCAGGGGCAGCCCATCCTCGCCGTGGCCGCCATCGACGAGCTGACCGCTGCCGAAGCGATTGAAAAAATTAAAATCGATCTGCAACCGTTGCCGTTTGTCACCGATCCGCTGGCCAGTTTGCGCCCCGGCGGACCCAATGCCAGGACGGACGGAAATGTTTGGGTGCGCGTGCCGCCTCCTCCGCCGAAGCCCGGCGAGCGGCCCCCGGTGACGCCGCCCGAACTGCACACGCTCAAGTGGACCAGTCAAGATTTTGAGGAGGCCAAGCAAGGCCGCCTTCCGCTGGGCAAAGAGACCGAAGAGTGGCACGTGGGCGACATCGATGCCGGCTTCAAGAACGCGGCGCTGGTGCTCGATGAAACTTTCGTCACGCCTAACACTAGCCACCAGTGCCTGGAAACCCGTTCCACCATGGCCTACTGGCAGAACGGCAAGGTCTACGTGCACACCGGCACGCAGAGCACCTCGCAAACCGTTCCGGCCATCGCGCGCTGGCTGGGCATCGACCAGGCCAACGTCGTATTTATCAGTGAGTATACTGGTGGCGGATTTGGCAGTAAGATAACAGGCGACATCACCCTCGTGATTCCCGCGCTTCTCGCAAAAAAGACCGGCGCTCCGGTCATGATGCGCATCACACGCGAAGAGGAAAATTTCATCGGCCGCGCGCGCCCCAGCCTGCATGGACGCATGAAGGTGGGCTTCGCGAAGGATGGCCGCATCACCGCGCTCGACATGTACGTGATCTGCGACAACGGTCCGTACGACATGGTGGGCGACGCATTTTCTTCGGGGCGCATCGTTTCCGTGCTGTATCAACCGCAAGCCATGCGCTGGCGCGGAGTAACGGTGCTGACCAACACGCCGCCGCGCAGTTCGCAAAGTTCTCCGGGCGGCATGCAGGGCATCGCCATCATGGAGCCGGTGATGGCCAAAGCCGCGCGCAAGCTGGGCGTGGATCAGGTAGCCATTCGCCGATTAAACGCTCCGGAGGGGAAAGCGCTGTTCGGGCCGCTGGTGGCCGGCAAGCAACAATATGCAACCAGCGCATTCATCAAGGAGGCGCTGGACCGCGGCGCCGAGCAGTTCAAGTGGCATGAAAGAAAGGTTAATACCGGAAAGCGCAACGGCTCGAAGGTGCGCGGCGTGGGTGTGTCGGTCAGCAGTTATTCCGGCGGCACCGTGGGCTTCGACGGATTATTCCTCATCAAGCCCGATGGCCGTGTATACATTCAATCCGGCGTCGGCAATTTGGGCACGGAGTCCTGGACCGATGTGCATCGCGTGGTCGCGGAACTTCTCGGCGTGCCGTGGGAGAAATGCGAAATTACCTGGGGCAACACATCGAAGAATCTGCCGTGGACTTGTCCCTCCGGCGGCAGCCAGACGACGCACGCCATGACTCGCGCGGCCAATGCCGTCACGGCGGACGCCATTTCCAAGCTGCAACAAATCGCCGCGAAAGATCTCGGCGGCATGCCTGAAGATTACGTGGTCGCCAACGAACGAGTTGCGCGCAAAGGCGGAGGCGCCGGCATGACGCTGGCCCACGCCGCTCAGCGAGCCATTCAACTCGGAGGCACATTCGACGGCCACGAATTGCCGAAGGACATCAACAAATTTACAACCGTGTCTGCCACAGCGCTTGCAGGGCAAGGTCTGCTTGCGGTCGCAAAAGATAATTTCAAACACGACGGCAACACGTTTTCGTTCGTGGCCACGTTTGCGGAGGTCGAAGTCGACGCGGAAACCGGCCAGTACCGCATCTTGGATTTCCTGGCCTATGCCGACGTAGGCACCGTGTTGCACCCACGTGCGCTGGGCGGCCAGATTCTTGGGCGCTCGATCTTGGGAATCGGTCACACGCTCGGCCAGAAGTGGGTTTATGACCAGCAATATGGTCTGGTGCTGTCGCGGCGTTTTTATCACACCAAGCCGCCCTCGATCCTGGACATCCCGGCGAAGATGGATTGGGCCGCCGTGGAAATTCCCGATCCCGAGACGCCCATCGGCGCGCGCGGCATTGGCGAGCCGCCGGTTGGCGGAGGCTGCGCGGCAATCTTGAACGCATTGTCGGACGCGCTCGGCGATGAAATCTTCCGACGCGCTCCGGTCACTGCGGACGTGATTCTGGCGTCTCTCGAAGCCGGCAAACCGTCTCAGGATCCGCTGCGAGCCAATATTTAGGACCCATCGCAATTGTTCCGAGTTTCGTCGGGCCATGATCGGAACGGCGCAACTGCAGCAAATGAGGAGAACGAAAAATGGCTGTCATACGCGACGTAATACCAGCGTTCGAACTCTTTCAGCCCACGTCTGTCGATGACGCGCAGGCCTTGCAGTCCCGCTACGGTGGAAAAGCCTGGGTGCTGGCTGGCGGCCTCGACAGCTTTGACTGGTTCAAAGACCGCATCAAGCGCCCCGAAGTGGTCATCGACCTGAGTCAGGTAAGGGAATTGCGCGGCGTTCACGTGGCCGGCGACGGCCTGGAAATTGGCGCCATGACCACGCTTACGGAAGTGGTGCGCCATCCGGTGGTCCGGGAAAAATTCAGCATCCTGCCGAATGCAGCCGAGGCAGCTGCGTCGCCGCAGATTCGCAATCAGGGCACCATCGGCGGCAACGTTTCGCAGGATGCCCGTTGCTGGTATTACCG
>Ga0182024_10013112_pt1 | contig 16260 bp, 19 predicted proteins | sample P32metaG_FD_120480 | JGI IMG/M metagenome (GOLD analysis project Ga0182024, IMG submission 120480) | Permafrost microbial communities from Stordalen Mire, Sweden - P3-2 metaG (Illumina Assembly) | ecosystem: Environmental > Terrestrial > Soil > Wetlands > Permafrost | place: Sweden: Stordalen... | reverse complement strand
CGTCCGTGAGTAGCCCAGCGCGTATGTCCAATGCCGTAGGTGCCGTCGAGCGGATTCAGGCGGATGGCTTCTTCCAGGTTGCGGAGCTTGCCCTCGGCGCGGCGCAGTTGCAGTCCGTCTCCTTTTCCGGCGACCGCGATGCCGGCGGAATCGTAGCCGCGATACTCCAGACGCCGCAGCCCCTCAATAATGATGGGGACCACACTCTTCTTACCGACGTATCCGACAATGCCGCACATGGGCAGACCTCAAAGGATTCCCGGGCCCAAAGCTACTCGGCCAGGGAGAAACGGAACTCTTCAATGACGGGATTGGTGAGCACTTCGCGGGCGATCCGCTCGACCTCGGCCTGCGCCTCTTCGCGCGACAAGCCCCCGTCGAGCGTGAGCTCAAAGTACTTTCCTTGGCGCACGCTTTCCAGGCCCTTGTAACCCATCTTCTTGAGGGCCCCTTGAATGGTTTTGCCTTGCGGGTCGAGAACACTCTTCTTGAGAGAGACGTAGACGTAGGCTGTCATAAAAAAGTCATTATACGTGAACGCTCGGCCAGGGTTGCTCGTTGCAGGATCCTCATCCTTTCGGTTGAAGGGAAAGGCGTGAACCACAGGGGACACGGAGGACACAGAGGGAGTACGCAGGTCGCCTTCAGCCCTGCAGCTTCTTCAACTTCTGGTCCAGGTCGGCGAGCGAGTCTTCGAGCTGCTTGCGGTGCCGGGGGTTCTGGCTGACCTCCAGTTGTTGGAGGACTCTTTGGCGCGACAGGCGAAGACTCTCTTTTTCCCGGGAGCGTGCGGCTTCGTCAGCGCTCATCGGCGGATGCGGCTTGGCCGACTTGTCGCTGGCCTCTGCCTGCTGCGCCTCAACCGACTTGCTCTCCCATCCTCTGGCCACGTTGATGTGATTATAGTTCTGGGGAGTGCTGACTGCGGTACTAAACCTTGGGAGAGGGCTCATCCCCTTGACACTGCGGTTAGAATACAAACTGCCCGCGTCGTACTGCTGTTCGCCTTTTGAGGGGGAGGCGTACATAGGGAGTTCCCTTTCTGAGCCCCTCAAGCGTTCTACGCTTGAAGTCTGGATTGTCGTGCCCCGCCACACTGCCAGGTGTGGCTGAAGTTGTTTGGCTCCGCGGTTGTTCTGGCGGCGCGAATCGGTCTCCCGCTCTACTCCGCCTCGATCGTCCGTACGCGTACCTAGGTGCACCGGACGAACCCCGATCACCAAATCAGGGAAATTACGAATTTCAAGACGCACGAATTCATGGCTGGATGGATCCAAGGGGAGGAACGGACGAGAGTCTGACTCGGCGTATAGCCGGACCGCCGGCGAATCGCCCGAGGGCCTCGTTGATGGAGGTGCGCCGCCATGGTGCGTGATTCTTTCGCATTTGGCGTCTGCGATCTCGTCCCCTTCGCGTACCGCGCTGAGTTTCCCGATCCCGAGAACCTGTTTGCGGACTACTTCAACTCGTCGAGCGTTGGCCTTTGCATCCTCGACTTGGAGTTTCGCTATCTGGCGATCAACAACACGCTGGCCGAAATCAACGGCATCCCCGCACAAGATCACATCGGTAAGACCGTACGGGAAATCCTGGGAGACTTTGCCGATGGGGTTGAACCTGAACTTCGGCTCGTGATCTCCACCGGCGAACCGGTGGTCAACCTCGAGGGCTCGAACGTGCTCCCCGCTCGAACGGGGACCGGTCACTGGGTTGGAAGCTCCTACCCCATCAAGGATGCAACTGGTGCCGTCACGCGCATCGGTGTCGTTCTGGTCGAAGTCACTGTCCAGAAAAGGCTGCACCAATCGCTCCAGGACGTCGGCGGAAGACTCCGCAAGGAAATGGACCGGCTTCAGATGCTGTTGGACGTGAGCACGATCCTGTCGTCGAACTGGAACCTGCAGCAGGCTTTTCCTCAGATCTCGGCCCGTATTCGCCGGGTTCTCCGGCAGGAATATGCGGGCTTCGAGTTGCAGGACGCCAGCACCGGGCTCCTGGTCCGGCAGGCCGAGGACTTCCCAATGGGCAAAGGATTGCTTTCGTCCCTCACGATCAGCCCGCACGACAGTCCCGGAGGCCGCTCCCTGCAGCAAGGTGCCGCTCTGATTTTCTCGAAGAGCCAGATGCAGGGCTTCGACGCCGAGATAACAAAGAACTTTCTCGCCGAAGGCTTTCGATCGCTCTGTTGCGTCCCACTCGTCCGTCCCAGGGGTCCCCTGGGAGTTCTCGTTCTGGGCAGCACCCGCAAGAACGCCTTTCAACCGGAGGACCTGGATCTTCTCAAGCAAGTGGCCTCCCAGTTCGCAGTAGCGCTGGAAAACCATCGCGCGGCGGTCGAGATCGAGGCCCTCAAGAATCGCCTCGCCGAAGAGAAAGCCTACCTGGAAGGCGAGTTGCGCTCGCAGGGTCTGTTTGAAGAAATCGTTGGCGACAGCCCGGCGCTCAAGAAGGTCCTTGATCAGGTGGCGACTGTCGCTCCCAGTGAGGCCACTGTCCTGATTCTCGGGGAGACCGGAACCGGCAAGGAACTGTTCGCCCGAGCCATTCACCGCTTGAGCCGCCGCAAAGACGGCAGCTTCATCAAGCTCAACTGCGCTGCCATTCCTACCGGCTTGCTGGAAAGCGAACTCTTCGGCCATGAGAAGGGAGCGTTTACCGGCGCGGTGAGCCAGAAAATCGGACGCCTGGAACTGGCGGACGGTGGAACCTTATTCCTCGACGAAGTCGGCGAGATCCCTCTCGAACTCCAGCCAAAGCTGCTGCGTGTGCTGCAGGACCACGAGTTCGAACGCCTGGGCAGCACCCGCACCATCAAAGTGAACCTGCGGCTGGTGGCGGCCACCAATCGGGATTTGGCCAAGGCGATCGCGGAGCGTGAGTTTCGCAGTGACCTCTTCTACCGTCTCAGCGTGTTTCCCATCCGCGTGCCGGCGCTGCGCGAACGGGGCGAGGATATCCCCCTGCTGGTCCGCTACTTCGTACGCAAATTCGCGCTTCGCATGGAACGACAAATCGAAACCATTCCCAAGGAAACGATGAACGCGCTGACCGCATGGTCGTGGCCCGGGAACGTTCGTGAACTCGAGAATCTGATGGAACGCTCCGTCATTCTCAGCCGCGGCACTGCCTTGCATGTTCCCGTTTCGGAAATGCGCGCCGAAAGCCGCACCGCCGTCTCTCACACGGATCACAGTCTGGAGAATGCTGAGCGCGAGCACATCCTTCACGTGCTCCGGCAAACCAAAGGCACAATCGCCGGACCGGATGGCGCCGCCGCTCGCCTCGGGCTGAAGCGCACCACCCTCCAATCCAAGATGCAGCGTCTGAAAATCACCCGTCGAGACTATATGGGTTCCTGACGAATCGATTTGGGGCGCGCCCAAGTCACACCGTTCCTAGCCGATTTCACAGTCTTCGCGGCAGAGCGCATGTCGGCATTGGCCGTGACGGCTAATCGGCAATTGCCGAAGTTTCGCCATGTTCCCGCAGTGGAGCTACGGCGTTTCTGTTTCGGAACTCGTTCCAAAGAGGGAAGATCCCCCGTTCGTGATCGCCTCCCATTTACGGAACGCGGCGTGCATAGTACTTGATTCACTTTGCCTCTGGCCTGAGCAAATGTTGTTGCTCTCCCCCCGGCCTCGCAAAGAGGGCCTCAGTTCCAACTTAGGAAAAACATTCCCGGCGCACGTGGCCGTTCTCTTGGAGTTAGCAGTGTTATTAACCAGCAAATACCAACGGGTTAGCACGAGTTCATACGGTCATCTTCTCGATCCGCCAGTCCCGGCACCCAACCCACATCTCGGGGATCATTGTCTCGGCGATCACTCCGACCTCACCACGGGATGGAGTACAACGCGGATTGACCCGCCCAGCGAAACTTGCTCCAGGAATCTGGTCAATCCCGACCTTCAGCCGAGTCCCCAGACTCACCCGCAAGAAATCGATCCCCTTTACCTGTTCGCCTGTCACCTCGCATGGGAACAGGGGGAGGAGTCGAGCGCTGGCTGGGAATTGCTTACGGCCGCCCGGAGTTCGCACGCCGACACTCGCGCCCACGCGCGCGCCTTGCTGGCCAGTTCTCGCCATTTGGGCAGCCTCGGCGCAGGTGCAGGCTGCACTACAAAACGAAAGCGTCCCATCGCGACGGAGACGGACATGAATGCGCCCTATAACCTCGACATCATCGACAACTGCAACGAGTGCACGAACTGCAACGCCAGCTTCTTCTGCAGCTTTTCTGATTGCGCGCTGCAGTCGCTGAATGAGGTCAGCCACAAGAGCGTCCTGCCGGCCGGCGCAATCCTGTTTGTCGAAGGCCAGAGTCCCCGCGGCATGTTCATTCTGTGCTCGGGCAAGGTGAACCTCTCGACCACCTCGCGGGAAGGCAAGATTCTGATTCTCAAAACCGCGGAAGCCGGAGAAGCCCTTGGCCTAAGTGCCACGATTTCAGGCATGGGATATGAAGCGACTGCGGAGACCGCCACTCCCTGCCAGTTGAGCTTTGTCGACCGTAAGCATTTCCTGGAACTGATGCATTCTCACGGCGAGGTGGGAATGCACACGGCACAGAGTCTCAGCCACGATTTCCAGTCCGCTTACCGCGACATCCACGATCTCGTGCTCACCCGTTCGTCCAAGGGCAAGCTGGCGAGGTTGTTGTTGTCGCACTCGCCCACTCAGGGAGAGGAAGAAGAGGACGAGACGCGCATTCACGCCACTATGACTCACGAAGAGATGGCGCAGCGCATTGGCGCCTCCCGTGAGACCGTAACCAGGTTGTTGAGCAATCTGCGGAAGAAGCGGCTGATCCGTCTGGATGGACCGACTCTGGTCATTCGGGACCGAAACGGCCTGAAGGCTCTCGCAGTATAGCTCTCCCCCGCCGGAGGACGGCCGGAAGTTTCGCCGTCCTCCGGAGCTTGTTCTGAACACTGCTCTGCCAGTTTTTTGGGCGGAGAGATGGAATGTATAAGGTGATGTATTCCGGTACGCTGATTGCCGACCTGTTTGCCGCCGTGGAACGAGTGCAAAACTCCGCGGCATGGGCACAAATCGAACCCGCTGTCGCTGAGCCGCCAGCTAAAGTCTGTCACTGCGCCCGCGAGATCTCAGAGTCTGAACAGTTCCCGCAGCCGTTTGGTCTGAGCCCGGCTTACGGGTATCTCGGTCTGCTTCTTGTCGTCCATTCGCAACTGGTACGAACTCTTGAACCAGGGCACGACTTCGCGAATGCGGTTGATGTTCACCAGGTAGGAGCGGTGCGCCCGCCAGAAAAGATTCGTATCTAAACTGTCGAGCAGTTCCTCGAGCGTCCGGCAGTTGGATTGTCCTTCCATGCCGACCGGGCCGCCGGTGACGACTGTGATGACGCCGTCTTCGATCCAGGCGTAGCAGATGTCGCGCTGGTCCACCAGGAACATCCGCCCGACCGTCTTGAGCAGAATCTTCGCCGCCGGCTGCTTCTGCGACTCGATCATGCGGACCAGAGTCTCGATTTTTTCGGCCGGGAGTGCGTTCGCGTCCTGTTTGGCCCGTGCCTTCTGGATCGCCTGCGCCACGCGCTTTTTGTCGAAGGGCTTCAGCAGGTAGTCGACCGCGTTCACTTCGAAGGCCTTCACCGCGTACTGGTCAAAGGCGGTGGCGAACACGATCTTGGGGAGCGGGATTTTCTTGTCGAGCAGTCTCTTGATGACGCCGAAGCCGTCGAGCCCAGGCATCTGCACGTCGAGAAACACCAGATCGGGGCTGTATTCTTTGATGAGGTTGACGGCTTCCAGTCCGTTCTTGCCCTGGGCCACGACGTTCACATCGTCGGTATTCTTCAGCAGGTAGGCGAGTTCGTCGCGGGCGAGTTGCTCGTCGTCCACGATTACTGCGGATAAAGGCATCGAGGCTCCGGAAACTTCGAGAGGACCGCTGAGCTGAGTATAGTGCCCAGATCTTCCCGCCGCAACGCATGCGGAGATAACGATGTGGGGACAGTCGCCTCGGCTGTCCGTCGAGCTTCGCTCGACGGACCGACTCTGTGCTCCGTGTCCTCTGTGGTGAAAAGGATTCTGTTTACTGCGGCCGCTGCATCATCCCGCCCATATTGGGCATATCGAACTTCTTGTAGTCAGCGGGGATCTCAAACAAACTCGCGGGCTGCGTCCCTTCCTGAATGTTGCGCAGTTCCCAGCTTCCGTTCTTGCCTTCCCATTTCACGGGAAAGCGCAGCTTGGGATCAAGCCAAACGTCGCCGGTTTCACCCTTCGCGTTCGTGCCTTCGTACTTGACCGTGCTCCGCCCGTTGACCGTCTCGCTGCCGATTTTGCGGCAACTTCCGCCCTTGTTCTGCGGGAGTTGCATCCAGTCTGAGCAAGCGGCCTCCACGTCGCCCGTGCGGAAGAAGTTGTAGGCCGTGCGCTGGCTTGCCATTTGCTGGGACAGTTCCATGTACATGTGCTGCTGGTTCATCAGCACGGTTGTGGTTTGCGTCGTCAGATTCATGATGACCACGCCCCCGCTCCGTGGGTCCTTGTTGGTTGACTCAAACCGCACCTTGTCCTTGGCGAAGTAGATTTTCCCGTTGCTGCCTTTCTGCGAATCGAACATCTCGCCAGAAAACTCGGTCTGTGCCAAGGCGAAGGTCGCGGCCAGCAGGAATGCGATCAAGCAGGAAGTTCGGATCGTCTTCTGAATCATCGGTCGAAGCATTTCAGTCTCCTTCAGGGTGATGGCTTTTCCCACGGGGTGGGGGGAAGCGCCGGAGAAAAGAGCGGGGAAAGCATACCAGAAGACGATGCCGGCCGCGGTGCGTTTGCGGGTTCAGTGTCCGCTGCGGCCTACGGGCTTGGAGAAGTCCTGCGCGATCCACTTCGACAGGAACGTGCTGCGGTGTTCGGCGAAGCCCAGCTTGCGGTATAACTGCAGAGCGGAAGTGTTTTCCTGCACGACTTCGAGATGCAGCGTGCGAATCCCCGCCGCCCGCGCGGCTTCCTCCAGAAACGTCATCGATTGGCGGCCCCAGCCGCGCCCGCGATACTCCTTCCGCAGGTAGAACTCGTCGACGAACGCATCGCGGCCCAGCCATTCGAGGCTGTAGCCAATGCACAGCACGATGTATCCTACGGCCGCCTCGCCATCCAGAATCAGCCACGCGAGGCCGAGCTTGGGATCGCCGAGCAGGGCCGTCAGAGCCACCCGAGCCTTCTCGCGATCGAACCCGTGTCCATCGAACGCGTAATACTCCTGCATGAATTCCAGAAGGGCCTCGGTGTCGGACGCAACCGCCAAACGAAATTCGGGCCATTCGCTCATGTGGAAGAGCGGCGCTTCAGCGCCGCGAAAAGTGCGCGAAAACCCAACCGGGACTTTAGTCCCCGAGAGCTCTTACACCACGTTCTCCAGCGCCAGCGCCATCCCCATGCCGCCGCTCACGCACAGCGTAGCCACGCCCCGCTTCGTGTTGCGTTTCAGCATCTCGTGCAGCAGCGTTACCGTGATGCGCGTTCCCGTGCACCCAATGGGATGCCCGAGGGCAATCGCCCCGCCGTTCACATTCAGCCGGTCGCGATTGAAATTCAGCGTGCGGTCGCACGCCAGCACCTGCGCCGCAAACGCCTCGTTCAACTCGATCAGCCCAAACTCGTGCAGCCGCAGGTTGTGCTTCTCTTCGAGCTTGCGCAGCGCCGGAACCGGCCCAGTCCCCATCGTCCGCGGATCGACTCCCGCCGAGGTCACCGCCATGATTCGCGCCAGTGGCTTCAGATTGTTCTGCTTCACGAAGTGCTCATTGGCCACCACGACCGCGGCCGCTCCGTCGGTGATGCCCGAAGAATTCCCGGCCGTGATCGTTCCGGTCTTCGAGAACACCGGAGCGAGCTTCCCCAGCTTCTCCATGCTTGCGTCTGCAAACGGGTGCTCATCGCGGACAAATGTCGTCGCGCCCTTCTTGCTTTCGATCGTCACCGGAACGATTTCGGCATCGAAGCGCCCGGCCGCAATCGCCCGCGCCGCCCGCGTCTGCGAGAGCAGCGCAAACTCGTCCTGCTCCTCGCGCGTGATCTTGTACTGCTCGGCCAGCACTTCCGCGGTCTCGCCCATCAAAATCTTGGCCAGCGGACAGAAGAATCCGTCGCGATACATGCCGTCGACCATGTCCTGATTGCCCAGCCGGTATCCCCAGCGCGCGCCGTCGAGATAATACGGGACGCGCGACATCGACTCCGTTCCGCCCGCGAGAATGCAGTTGGCGTCGCCAACCATGATCGCCTGGTAAGCCAGCGCAATCGATTTCAGTCCCGACGCGCAAGCCTTGTTGACCGTGAAGCCGGGAACCTCCTGCGGCACGCCGCTGCGCACGGAAACCTGCCGCGCCACATTCGGCCCCCCGCCCGCCTGCCGCGCGCAGCCAATAATGGTCTCGTCGACCTGCGCCGGTTCGACCCTGGCCCGCTCCATCGCAGCCTCGGCCGCCACCACGCCCATGTCGGCGGCGGTCAGCGAAGCCATCGCCCCGCCAAATTTCCCAATCGGCGTCCGCACTCCGGAGAGAATATAGATACCCGGCAAACTCGCACCTCCAAAACGCTTGAGTCTAGCAGGAGAGATTCATGTGGGGACAGCCGCCCTCGGCTGTCCAGTCGAGCAAAGCTCGACAGGGTTGGTACTCTCAGTTGATGCGGGTCCCCATCCTTGCGCGTTCGGTGCGCAAGGGTGGGAATTCCGGATGCGCTCGGCCAGGACTACTGCCGATTCATCTCGTCGCGGCTGTAGGGTCCCGACGAGCGGATATGCTGCAGACGATGCATTAGGGCGTCAACAGCTTTAGCCCCCGCTGCTTGCGCGGCGTACTTTTCTAACCAGTCGCGGAAAGCTGCGTTCAAAGTCGTACCCCGTACCCGCGCTACCAATCTCGCTCGCTCGATCAGACTTTCGTCCGCGCTGAGAGTAATGTTTTTCATGCGTTCGTAGCGTGACACGGCTTCAGCATGGGCCAGAACCGTAAGTGTGCCATTTTACCTCCGCCGTTTCTACGGCCGCAGTACTCCTGCCGCCTTCACCGCTTCTCCGTCTTTGGAGGAATACGTCCAGTAAATCAATCCGGGATTGATGATGCGCTGCTCATCCGGGATAAGATCTGCCGGGAGAACGTTCAATCCCAAGTCCTGCAGCTGCGGCACCACGCGGCCTGCGTCAAACGTCCACACTCCTCCTTCGGCCGTGCGGACCCGCGCAACGAAACTCACCACGGTCACCAATTGGGATACCTCTGACTCGAGCGCCACCCACTTGTTGCTTCCTCGAAAATCGATGTGCGTCGAAGAGTCTGCCAGTTGGGTCACCGAGAGCGTCCTCAAGCGCTGTCCCCATACGTCAAAAAGGACGTAACGCAGCTCGACCGCCGAGATCGCCTGCTTCGGAGAGACGATTCCCACGGGCATGATGTATTGCAGCTTTTCTTTTTCATCCAGTAGCGGAAAGACGCCCGCATGGTCGAGGGCTGCCGGGGCCTTTTGGTCGTCGAGCACATACCACGTGCGTTTAAGCGACGAGCCCTGGTTCAGAACTCCATTTGTCGTGCGAACGGCCACGCTGCCACCATCCTCTTCGCGCACTTGTAGAGATGAGTCGCCCTTGTTTTGAGCCACCGCGGATTGGAAAATGAAAAATAGCACTACTACCACGGCCGTTGCGCGCATAAAGCTTTCCTTTCTTACCTCTCATCGAGAACGCGCCAAAGTACATCCCTTGCGAGAGGTCGTCAATGAACTTGCGCACTGAATTGAGCTCTCACTCAGAAGGGACCTAAGGCCCTTGCCATTCCGCCTAACCTCCGGCATAATAAGAGTTTGCCTCGATCTCACCGGACTCTTCCGGACACAAGGATATAAGACCCGTGTTAATGATTCGTCTGGCGCGCCGTGGTGCGCGCAAAAAACCGCACTATCGCATCGTGGTGATTGAGAAGGAGCGCGCCCGCAACGGCCGTCCGGTGGAAGTGGTCGGGACCTACAATCCCCGCACCAATCCCGCCAGCGTCGAGTTGAAGCGGGATCGCGTCGAGTACTGGGTGTCGAAGGGCGCTCAGATGTCGGATCGCGTGAACAAGCTGTTCACCAAGACTCCGGCCCCGGCCGCCGCCGGCTCCGCTGCCTAGTTTTTGAGGCTACCGGTTCCCACTCTTTCGCAAAGAGCGCGAAAGGATGGGCCACCCTCATTAGAAACGCACCGCGAGAATTAAACGCTTATGACTGAGCCCTCTGGAGATGTGCGCGCTCTCGTTGAGCTGATCGCGAAATCGCTCGTCGACACGCCCGACGAAGTCTTCGTCGAGAAATTCGACGACGACGTGATCGAACTGGAAGTCGCCGAAAGCGATGTCGGCAAGGTCATCGGACGCCAGGGCCGCACCGCTCGCGCCTTGCGTGCCCTGCTGAGCGCCGCCGGCCACCGCGCCCACAAGCGCTACACGCTCGAAATCATCGAGTAGCGTGGATCATGAGTAGCGTGGACCGTGAGTCCTGAACCAAGAGGCGAGAGCGAGTTCATTACGCTAGCGCGCGTCGTGAAGACGCAGGGCCGGCACGGCGAGGTCGCTGCGGAAATGCACAGCGACGTTCCGGGACGCTTCGCCGCGGGCATGAAGCTGTTCGCGCTGCCGAAGGCGCAGTCGGAGCAGTCGCGGCGCGAGTTGGAAGTCGAAGATTTGTGGCCGCACAAAGGACTTGTTGTCCTGAAATTCCGCGGCGTCGATTCGATGAATGACGCCGAGTTGCTGATCGGATCGGAATTGCAGGTCCCCAGCGCCGAGCGTGCGGATCTGGAACCGGGCTGGAATTTCGTCAGCGATCTGATCGGTTGTACCGTTCTCGATCACGCCCGCGAAATCGGCCGTATCGAAGATGTTCAGTTCGGGGCCGGCGAAGCCCCGCTGCTGATTGTCGCGAACAGCGCGGGCAAGAAGTTTGATGTGCCGTTCGCCGATGCGTACCTGGAAAGTGTGGACACAGCGCAGCGGCAAGTGCGCATGAATCTTCCGGAGGGCATGCTGGAGATCAATGCCCCGGTCACGCAGGAAGAGAAGCAAGCGCAGCAGCCAGAGAGAAAGAAGAGGCACTGAGTGGTTTCCTTCGTGAACCTTAGTGTCCTTTGTGGTTAAAGGTTTTGCAGGTCCAGATGAAAGCCGATATCCTGACGATTTTTCCCGGCTTCTTCCAAGGACCGCTGGATCACGGAATTACCCGCCGGGCCTGCGAGATGGGCCTGGCGAAGATCGAAGTCCACGACTTGCGGCAGTTCACGCACGACAAGCACCGCACCGTGGATGACCGCCCTTTCGGCGGCGGCGAAGGCATGGTGCTGAAGCCGGAACCGCTCTTTGAATGTTTGGAAACGCTGCAGTTGGCGAGCCGCGAAGACCGCATCGCGGGCCGCGCGAAGCAGTCAGTGATTTTGCTTTCGGCGCAAGGCCAGCGCTTCACGCAGCAGGTGGCTGCGGAACTGGCGGGGCTTGATCGCATCGTGCTGGTCTGCGGACGGTACGAAGGTGTGGACGAGCGCGTGGCAGATTTTCTCGCCGACCGCGAGTTGTCGATCGGAGACTACGTCCTGAGCGGTGGTGAGTTGGGAGCGGCGGTGATCATTGAAGCGGTCACGCGGTTGCTTCCGGGCGCAGTGGGCAACGAAGCTTCCACGCGGCAGGAATCATTCACCGCGAATGAGCGAACGGAGCCGGGTGCAGCGGATTCGACGTGTGGCTCCGGCGGATTGCTCGACTATCCGCACTATACGCGGCCCGCGGATTTTCGTGGGATGCCTGTACCGGAGGTTCTGCTGAACGGCGACCACCAGGAAATCCGCCGCTGGCGCAGGCAGCGGGCTCTGGAGAAGACGCTGCGCAACCGCCCGGATCTGCTGGACGGCGTGAAGCTCAACGACGAAGACGCGAAGATTTTGGCGCGCATCAAGCGCGACAACGGCTAAGGAAGAGTTCTCAAGGAATCGAAAGACGAAGGAAAAACGACAATGTCAAACTTAATCATCGAAAAGCTGCTGGCCAAATCGCAACGCACCGACATCCCCGCATTCCATCCCGGTGACACGGTTCGTGTCCACGTGAAGATCAAGGAAGGCGACAAAGAACGCGTGCAGGCCTTCGAAGGCGTAGTCATCAAACGCGACAACGGACCGCAGGCCAGCTTTACCGTACGCAAGATCAGCTTTGGCCAGGGCGTGGAGCGCATTTTCCCCGTTCACTCCAAGGTGATCGACAAGGTCGAACTACTGCGCTCATCCAAGGTGCGCCGCGCCCGCCTGTTCTATCTCCGCGGACTCCGCGGTAAGGCCGCTCGCCTGCGCGACGTCGAGAGGGCGTAAGCCGCGTAACGGCGAAAGAAATGCAGCCCACGGCGTAAGCCGTGGGCGGAGTTTAGAAAGTCTCGAGGGGCGAAGAGAGGTTAGGGCGCCGGCTCCGGAGGCCCAAGTTCTTCGTCGCCCCCATCCAAATCGGCTCTTGCTGTGTATGTCCGCTGACTAACCGGCGACCGCGGCCAGGCGCTCGTGAACCACTTCTACCTCGACGAATTCTTCCACCCTTCTCCTGCGCAGCTTGCTCAGCACATAGCTGAGTAGCGGGCGGTCGCCCCGGCGGATTTCCCGGAACTCCACGCCCATGCCGAGATTGTTGATCAGATATTTCACCTGCGCCTTGACGGCGACGCTGATGTCAAACATGTTCAGCATGAGCCGGAAGTCCTGGCCCGGGCGCAGCATTTCCTTGGATGCGATGCGGGCCCCATATTCCGAAATCTGCTGCACCTCGCCGGTAACGCGCTGTACGCCGTCGATGACTTCCGCTTCGCCCTCGACGTAGAAACGCGGGCGGCGTCGCCGGTTGGTTTCTGGTCGCCCAAAGCCGCGAGCTGTGCCGTACTGCGTGCCATCGAGAATGACCGGCTGGTACTGCTCTTCCATCTGCCGCAGCTCTTCATCCCAAGGCGTCCTGCCTTCGACGCATTGCACTGAGAATTGGCCGCGCAGAGGCGACGAGGGATCTCCTGACCAGACCACCTGGCAGATCGCCTTGTTGCGTCCGCGTTCCACCATCACCAGATCGCCGACGCTGACCGTGCGCGTGCTCAGTAGCCGGGCGCCGTGTGGATGAATGTCATAGGTGCAGGCCATTTCCGCGGGCCCGCGGCCTTCCTGGCCGACCAGGCTCCAGCGAACCGGAAGCGCCAGATGCACGACCTTGCCGGTGAGCAGGCCGTCTTCGGGCGACGCGTTGAGTTTGATTTCCACGATGCTTCTCGCTGTGGTTTTACTGAGACGAAGTTACCAGTACATGTCCGGTAGGACAATGTACGCCAGTAATCCGGGGCGTGGTTACTAAGTGGGATTACCGGTTGGCCGAGGCATGGCCTGAGCGTGCCATTTGAGTTGGCGTAACGAGGACAGGGAATCCGACTTGCGGGAATGCGTGCTCTCGACGAAGATGGTGGACAACTCTCTTTCTGCGATTTGCTTGTGATGAAGTCACCGTCCGCACGAACGCTCTCTCCTTCCGCGGCCAAGCTGCGATTGCTGAAGACACTGCGCTGCACACTGCGTTATGAAAAGAAAGCCTGGGCGACTGGGGCTCGGATGGTGGCGGGTGTGGACGAGGTGGGCCGCGGCTCGCTGTTTGGATGCGTGGTGGCTGCGGCGGTGATTCTCGATCCGGCTTATCGGGTGCGCGGGTTACGGGATTCCAAGTTGCTGCTGCCGGAGAGGCGCGAGGTGCTGGCCGAGCGCATTCGCGAGCACGCAGTGGCCTGGGCGGTGGCTGCGGTGGACGCGGCGCGCATCGATCAGATCAACATTTATCACGCATCGCGAGCGGCGATGCGCGAAGCTGTAATGCGTCTTTCACCTGCGGCGGATCATTTGCTCGTCGACGCGCTGCGGCTCGACTGCGAGCAGCCACAGGTCCCGATCATTCATGGCGACGCGCTCTCGGCGTCGATCGCGGCTGCGTCCATTCTGGCGAAGGTGGAGCGCGATCGCATGATGTGCGAATGGGACGCAGTGTTTCCTGCGTATGGCCTGGCTTCGCACAAGGGATACAGCACGCCGAAGCACCTCGCGGCGTTGCGTGAGTTCGGGCCGACGCCACTGCACCGGCAGTCGTTTGCGCCAGTGTGGCAGAATCCAGTGCCTCAGGAAGTGTTTGGGTTTATGCAGGACGAGGAGGTTTCGGTTGAGGAAAGTGCAGCGGGATGAACAGGTTAGCGGCGCGTCTGGGAAGTTTTCCACAGTGTTCCTGCAGGAACATTTTTATTACAGTTGTGTACGTACAGTTTTATAAGTAGAGTGGCCTATATGAAACATCGACAACGAGTTACGAAGGGTGGGAAAAGCGGGCGGCGGGGATCGGCGGCTGGAGCGCGGAAGAAGACGGGACGGCGCAAGGGATTGAAGCTGCGCGCGTCGGTGGAGTCGTCGAAGAGGCATGCTGCCTCGATGGAAGACGTGCTGGAGTTCTACAAGCCGATCAAGAAGCCGGTCACGTTGCGGCTGGATGCCGATGTATTGGCCTGGTTCAAGCGGGACGGGCGCCGGTATCAGACGCGGATCAATGCGGCGCTGCGAAGGGTGATGGAACGGGAGATGAAGGCGGGGTAGTCGGAGTGTTTTTCCATTTTCAATTGAGTCAAAATCCCCACGTCTCGCAAAGAACGCGAGACATGGGGCACCCGGCCTCCTTAATCAGGGATGGACGACGTCGCTCTCAATCGCGCCTAGCGTGCTGTATCTTGCTCGCTTGTACCCTGTCAGCGTGTAAGGGCGATCGGCGTGAGTCGTTCTATCCTTCTCTCGCGGACGCGAGGCGAGACGGCGCGACTGACCGGGGATGGATGCCGGACTTCCTGCCGGAGAGTTCCCGCAGCATTCATGAACTTCATGATCTCTCGCCGTCGACTCAATGGTGCGCCTTTGAATTTCTTCCCGCTGAAGCAGCGGCGCTTCACAAGCGTCTCAAGAGCGACGGCTCGTCAGTCCCATCAGTGAGGCGTGTTCCCGATCCCGGTAAGCCATGGTGGCCTGCGGTGCTCGCTGGTGATTTCGACGCCAAGAAGATTCACGAATCGGGGCTCGATCTTTTTCTGATTGTCGAGCCCGAGACCGCGTCCACCAAAGAGGTATTGCTCGTTGCGATTGACTGGGTGAAGGGCCGCGGGTTTTTCTACCGGACCCCAGTTAGTTGAGGGTTGCGTCGAGTTGATTGAGTAGTTCTGTGTTCTTCGACAGCGCGCGCCGCAGGATTTCTGCTTGTTGCTTTGCCGTCGGCCAATCTTGCGCTTCGACAGCTTCCGTTAATCCTGGCAGCTCCAGGTGGGCGTAGGTGAATCTTGCGCCGTAGAGGATGTGTTTGAACCAGGGGCGGCCGGGGATGCCGTCGGGGTTCAGCCAGTTGCGCTCGACCTGCATCATGCCGTGGTTCAGGGTTTCGGCCAGCTTGGGATCGATTTTTTCCGACGACAATTTGCGGGTAATGGATTCGTTCAGGCGCTTGCCGGCGGCTTCGAAAGCGTCGACGGCATCGAGGATCGGCTTGAGGTCCAACATGGGCTGGCCGGCTTCGCCCGGCTGGACAGCCGAAGGCGGCTGTCCCCACATGGTCTTCTCGTTGGCTTTTGCGAGCTCATTCACGAACTGGCGGACGTTGCTGGCGTAGCTGGCGAAGTCGAAGGGGAGCAGGTCGGCGTTGGCCAGGCGCAGTGCGGTCACGCCCCATAGCTGGCTCATCAGCGTGTGGTATTTGTAGCCGGGGTCGCCGAAGTGGTTCATCCAATAGAAGTCGTCGTAGGCGGAGTGATAGACACCGTAGTCTCCGTCGAAGCCGAGGCCGAGCACGGGCATGCCGATGAAGTTGAGGAAGACGGTGTGGTCAGAGCCGCTGCCGATGCGGGTGTCGGCGAGGCTCTCGTCGATGATGCCGGAGGAACTGAACTGGCCGGATTGATTGCCTTCCGTTTTTTCGCGGGCGATGGTTTCCTTCCACGCGTCGTAGAGAGTTTTGCCGGAAGGATCGTTCAGACTGCGACTGGTTTCGACCAGCATGGGTGCGAGCGAGGCGACGGCCTGGGCGTGGAAGTTGGGGCCTGAGGTGGCTTCGTCAACGTTGATGTAGGCGACGGCTTTAGCGCGGAGTTCGTCGGCGAACTGCTCTCCCCATTCGGTGGATCCGGTGAGGCCGACTTCTTCGCCGTCCCAACTACAGACGACGAGGGTACG